>Ga0182737_1000599_pt1 | contig 48001 bp, 44 predicted proteins | sample eDN5th30CBELigOP_FD_128878 | JGI IMG/M metagenome (GOLD analysis project Ga0182737, IMG submission 128878) | Enriched Organic Plus compost microbial communities from Emeryville, California, USA - eDNA 5th pass 30_C BE-Lig OP (version 2) (version 2) ...
GCGCGCAGGTCGCGCTGCTCCGCGAGACCGAGTACCAGCACACCATGCAGACGCTCGCGCTGGTCGAGGGGTACGCCACGTCACTCGCCGCCCCGCACCTCACACCCCGACAGCTCGCGACGGCGCACGAGATCAACGAGCGGATGCGGCGGACACTCGACGATTTCGACCCGCGCCGGTTCACCGAGCTCAACCGCGAGTTCCACGCCGCGCTGTTCGAGGCGTGCCCGAATCCGCATGTCCTCGACCTCGTCCATCGCGGGTGGAACCGGCTGACGACGCTGCGCGACTCGTCGTTCAGCTTCGTGCCGGGGCGGGCCCGGGAATCCGTCGTCGAGCACGACCGGATTCTGCGGCTCGTCGAGGACGGCGCTGACGCCCGCGACGTCGAGCTCGCCGCGCGCGAGCATCGCACCGCCACCCTCGACGCGGTCCTGGCGTACCAGGCCGCGCACACACCATCCGCACCGCGGACGCTCCACCCCACCGAGGAGTTCTCATGACCCACCGTGCGCCGGCCGGGATCCCCGACCGCATCCGCCACGTCATCGACGGGCGCGACGTCGACTCGGTCGGCGGCGAGACCTTCGATGTCCTCGATCCCGTCACGAACGAGGTGTACGTGCAGGCCGCCGCGGGCCAGCACGCGGACGTCGACCTCGCCGTCGCCGCCGCGCGACGCGCGTTCACCGACGGACCGTGGCCGAACCTGCTGCCCCGGCAACGCTCGCGCGTGCTGCACCGGATCGCCGACCTCGTGGAGTCGCACGACCAACGGCTCGCCGAGCTCGAGACCTACGACACCGGCCTGCCGATCACGCAGGCGCTCGGCCAGGCCCAGCGCGCCGCGGAGAACTTCAGGTTCTTCGCGGACCTCATCGTCGCCCAGCATGACGACGCCTTCAAGGTCCCAGGACGCCAGCTCAACTACGTGAACCGCAAGCCCAAGGGCGTCGCGGGACTCATCACGCCGTGGAACACCCCGTTCATGCTCTCGTCCTGGAAGCTCGCGCCGGCGCTCGCAACCGGCAACACAGTGGTACTGAAGCCCGCCGAGTTCACGCCGCTGTCGGCCTCGCTCTGGGCCGGCATCTTCCGCGAGGCCGGTGTGCCCGACGGCGTCTTCAACCTCGTCAACGGGCTCGGCGAGGTCGCGGGCGACGCACTGGTGAAGCATCCGGACGTGCCCCTCATCTCGTTCACCGGGGAGAGCGCGACCGGCGCGCTCATCTTCGCCAACGCCGCCCCCCAGCTCAAGGGGCTGTCGATGGAGCTCGGCGGCAAGTCGCCCGCGATCGTGTTCGCCGATGCCGACCTCGACGCGGCGATCGACGCGACGGTCTTCGGCGTGTTCTCGCTCAACGGTGAACGGTGCACGGCCGGAAGCCGGATCCTCGTCGAGCGGGCGGTCTACGACGAGTTCGTCGAACGGTACGCGGCGAGGGCGCGCGCCATCGTCGTGGGCGACCCGCAGGACCCGGCGACCGAGGTCGGCGCGCTCGTGCACCCGGAGCACACCGCGAAGGTCCTCTCCTACATCGAGCTCGGCAGAGCGGAGGGCCGGCTCGTCGCCGGCGGCGGCCGGCCCGACGACCGGCCCGAGGGCAACTGGGTCGCCCCGACGGTCTTCGCGGATGTCCCGCCGAGCGCCCGCATCTTCCAGGAGGAGATCTTCGGGCCCGTCGTCGCGATCACCCCGTTCGACAGCGAGGACGAGGCGCTCCGGCTCGCGAACGGGGTGAAGTACGGCCTCGCCGCCTACCTCTGGACCTCCGACCTCGCCCGCGCGCACACGTTCGCGCACGCGATCGAGGCTGGGATGGTCTGGCTGAACTCGAACAACGTGCGCGACCTGCGCACACCGTTCGGCGGCGTCAAAGCGTCCGGCCTCGGCCACGAGGGCGGCTACCGCTCGATCGACTTCTACACCGACCAGCAGGCCGTGCACCTCACACTCGGCGGCGCCCATACGCCGCGATTCGGGCGCGGTTCGACAGGAGGCACGCGATGACCGGCGACCCCGTCGTCAGCGACCGCGACCCGATCCCGGCGCCCGCCGATCCGATCCCCACCCCGAGCTCGCCCCCGCCCGACATCGTGCGCTGCGCGTCGCTCGAGCTCGTGGTCACGGACCTGGCGGCGGCGCGCCGATTCTACGTCGACGTGCTCGGCCTCGTCGTCACGGACGAGGACGAGACGACCGTGTGGCTGCGCACGTTCGATGAGTTCATCCATCACAACCTCGTGCTGCGTACCGGGCCGGTGCCCGCCGCCGCCGCGTTCTCCTATCGCGTCAGGACCCCGGAGGACCTCGACCGCGCGGTCGCCTTCTACACCGAGCTCGGCTGCCGCGTGGAACGCCGGTCCGACGGCTTCACGAAAGGCGTCGGGGACACGGTCCGCGTCGAGGATCCGCTCGGCTTCCCGCTCGAGTTCTTCCACGACGTCGAGCACGTCGAGCGGCTCGCGTGGCGCTACGACCTGCAGCCCAACGGATGCCTCGTGCGACTCGACCACTTCAACCAGGTGACCCCCGACGTGCCGCGCGCGGTCGCGCACATGGAGGACCTGGGGTTCCGGGTCACCGAGGACATCCAGGACGACGCGGGGACGACCTACGCGGCGTGGATGCGGCGCAAGCCCACGGTGCACGACACCGCGATGACCGGCGGCGACGGGCCCCGGCTGCACCACATCGCGTTCGCAACGCATGAGAAGCACCAGATCACCGCGATCTGCGACCGGCTCGGTGCGCTGCGGAGGTCCGACGCCATCGAACGCGGCCCCGGGCGGCACGGCGTCTCGAACGCGTTCTACCTCTATCTGCGCGACCCCGACGGGCACCGGGTCGAGATCTACACGCAGGACTACTGGACCGGCGACCCCGACAACCCCGTGGTGACGTGGGACGTGCACGACAATCAACGGCGCGACTGGTGGGGCAACCCCGTCGTGCCGAGTTGGTACACCGAGGCATCCCGCGTCCTCGACCTCGATGGCCGCCCGCAGCCCGTCGTCGCGCGCACCGACACGTCCGAGATGGCCGTGACGATCGGGGCCGACGGATTCTCGTACACCCGGAAGGGCGACGAGGAGCGCGGATTCAAGCTCGGGCACACGCTGTAGGCGCCGGCGCCCGACCCCAGTCAGCTCACCCGTCGATGCTCCCGCCCCGCTCGCGCTCGGTCTCGCGCAGGACGTCGCCGCGGATGGTCGACCAGATCGAGCCTCGGATCTCAGCGAATCGGGCGTCACTGCGGGTGTCCCGCTCCCAGCGCGGCGCGGGGAGGTCCACCTCGATCTCACCGCGCACCCGACCCGGGTGCGGCGAGAGCTGGATGATCCGTTGCGAGAGGTAGACCGCCTCGTCGATGTCGTGCGTGATCATGAGGATCGTCTTGCCGGTCTCACTCCAGATCCTGAGCAGCTCCTCCTGCATGAGCTCGCGCTGCTGGGCGTCGATCGCGCCGAACGGCTCATCCATGAGCAGCACATCGGACTCGACCGCGAGCGCGCGCGCCAGGCCGACGCGCTGCTGCATGCCGCCCGAGAGCTGATACGGATACTTGTCGGTCGTGTGCCCGAGCCCCACGAGCTGAAGGTAGTACGCGACCCGGCGATCGATCTCCGCCTTCGGCAGCTTCCTGATCCGCAGCGGGAACGCGACGTTCTGGGCGACCGTCCGCCACGGGAGGAGACCGAACCCCTGGAACACCATCGCGCGGTCCGGGCCGGTCTGCGCGACCGGCTTCCCGTCGATCTCGATCGTGCCGGAGTCGGCCGTCTCCAGGCCGGCGACGATGCGCAACAGCGTCGTCTTGCCACACCCGCTCGGCCCGAGCAGGCTCACGAACTCGCCGGGCTCGATGGCGAGGTCGATGTTCTCCAGCGCCCGGGTCTCGACCACCGACCGGCCCTGCCGGGTACGGAAGGTCTTCGAGAGCCCGCTGATGGAGATCTTGGCGGTGTCAGTGCGCGGAACGCCAGGCATCGAAACGTTCCTCCAATCGGGTCGTGGCGTACATGAGGAGGGCGCCGGCGATGGCGAGGACGAGGGTCGCGGCGATCATCTTGTCCACTCGCAGCAGACCCACGCTGGTCTGGATGAGACCGCCGAGGCCGCTGAGATCGAGAAAAATCTCAGCGACCACGACGCTGCCCAGTGCCCGGCCCACGCTGATCTTGAGCCCCGTCATGATGAAGGGGACGGCGCCGGGGATGACGACCTCACGCAAGAGCGTGGTCCGTCCCGCCCCGAAGGAACGCGCAACCTCGACGAGATCCCGCCGGGCCGACCGGAAGCCCGCCTCAGAGTTGAGGTACATCGGGATCACCGTGCCGAGGAAGACCACGAAGATTCGCCCGAACACGTCCACGCCGAACCAGATGATGATCAAGGGAACCATCACGATCACCGGGATGGCGTAGACCGCGGTGGCGATCGGGTTGACGATGGAACCGGCGAGCGGTGATTCGGCGACCAGCAGCCCCGCCGAGATACCGACGATGACGCCGAGGCCGAGGCCGATCGAGAACGTCAGCGCCGTGCTCATGGTGGCCCGCCAGAGCTCACCGGTGACCAGCATCTCGAAGAAGGCGTTCACCACCGCGGCCGGCGAGGGGTACAGCAGTGGGCTGACCGAGGCCGAGAACCACCACCAGATGAGCAGGAGCGCCACGAACAACCCGGCCGCGCCGGCCAGGGTGGCCGGGTCTCTCCATAGCGAGCGCCCGGCCACCGTCCGAAGGCTCCCGTCGGTCATTTGGCGCCGCAGCCGATCTCGGCGGCCTTGTCGAGGTACGAGTGATCGATGATCGTCGACGTGTCGACCTCGTTCGGAATGTCACCGTTCGCATACATGGCGTCGGCGAGCGCCTGCAGGCCCGACGGGATCAGCAGCTCGGACGCGTCGGTCGGGTACATGCCGACCTGCGACGCGAGCTCGTACATCTGCGCCACCTCGTCCTCGGTCGCGTCGGGGACGAAGTCGAGCGCGTACTCGATCCACTCGTCACGGTTGTCCGCGAACCAGCGGTTCGACTCGAGATTCGCGCACGCCACCGCGAGCGCGACCTTCGGGTGGGATTCGATGTACGCAGGAAGCCCGAACACCGCCTCCTTCGGCGAGACGTCGAGCTCATCCGCGATGCGCACCAACTCGACCGCCTGACCGCTGTCGGCGATCGTCAGCCACGTGGACAGGAAGATCGTCGCGGCATCGATGCGCCCGCTCACGAGCGCGGCCGCGCGGTCGCCGCTGTTGCCGATCTGCACGAAGCTCACGGTGTCCGTGTCGATGCCCGCCTGCTCCAGGATGAGCCGGGTGAGGTTCGCATCGAAGCCGGTCGGGCTGCTCACACCGACGATCTTGCCCGAGAGGTCCTCGAGGGAGGAGATGCCGGGTGCGGCCGCGAAGACGTAGTCCATCTTCGCGCGGTGCGATGCGATCGCCGTGGCGGCGGCGCCGTTCGCCGTTCCCAGAACGAGCTCATCCGCGCCGTTCGTGGCGAAATCGACCTGATTCGCGATGAGGGCTTGCAGCCCGGTCGTGGAGAGCACCTCGATCCGGTCGACTTCTGCGCCCCAGTCCTCGAGCTGATCGAGCAGGACGTTGAGGTTCGTCGCGAGCACATCGGGCGGCGAGACGATGACGCGGATCCGCTCGCCGGTCAGATCGATGTCGTCGACGGAGGTGATGCTATCGAGATCGTCCTCCTCGGCTGCGGGGGTGGCAGGAGCCGCGCACGCGGCGAACGCCACGACGAGAGGCAGGGCGGCGAGAGCCGCGATCGTGCGGTGTCGGATACGCATGGATCTCTCTTTCATCGGGTGACGGTGGCTCAGCTGCGAGCCCAGGGGGTGAATCGTCGCTCGCCGAGATCGACGAGCTTGGTCAGGAGCAGGCCGAGCACCGGCAGCACGAGGATGGCCGCAACCAGGTAGTCGGTCGAGAAGCGGGCACCGAAGATGAAGACCAGTCCCCCGATGCCGCCGAGCCGCAGGTACGCCTCGGCGACGATCATCCCGACGATCCCCCGCCCGATGCTCTGCCGGAGACCGGCGAAGACGAACGGCACCGAGGCGGGAAGGACGACCCGACTCATGATGGTGAGTCGCGGCGCATCGAAGACCTTCGCCATGTCTTCGAGGTCGCGGGGGGCGGTTCGGACGCCGGCGCTGACGTTGTAGATCATCGGAAAGACGGCAGCGAGGAAGACGATCACGAAGCGGCCGGCGAACTCGTACCCGAACCACACCACGAGGATCGGGACGAGCGCGATCTCGGGAGTCGCGTACAGCGCGGCGATGTACGGCGAGGTGATCGCGTCGAGCCGGCGGGACCGCGCCAACACGAATCCGAGCAGGGTTCCGACAATGACCGCCGCGATCAGTCCCGAGAACAGCAGCTGGAGGCTCGGGATGAGCGCTGCGATGAGCCGACCGCTGACGAGGAGGTCCCAGAAGGCCGCAGCGACGGCGCTCGCGGGCGGGATCACCAGTCCGCCGCCGAGCCGCCCGATGAGCTCGGTCATCAGTATGATGACGACGATCGTGACGGCCAGCGGGATGTGCCGGCCCCAAGGGTCGGCGAGCATGCGCGACACCGGACTCGGCGTCACCCTGACTGCGGAACCGTGAACCATCCGTGGCATGTCCGTCCTGCGCGACCCCGTTGCCGCGCGCTGCCTCGATCTTTGCAAATCTTGTGCCAGACCGCAATCAATTTTGCATTGCTTGTTGCCGCTGGTGGGCTCCGGGTCGTTTCGCGCGGCTCAGACCCGGGCGGCTCATCGGCGCAGTCTCGGTGCCAGGTCGCGCTCGAACAACTCGAGGAACCGCCGCTGATCCTGGCCCGGCGCGTGGAACACGAGGTGCGTGAACCCGGCGTCGGCGTACTCGAGGACCTCGGCGACGATCTCGTCTGGGTCGTCTCCGACGATCCACCGCGATGCGATCCGCTCGATCGGGAGGGCGTCCGCAGCCCGCTCCATCTCGACAGGGTCGGTGATGTCGTGCTTCTGCTCTTTCGACAGCGCCAGCGGCGCCCAGAAGCGCGTGTTCTCGAGCGCAACCTGATAGTCCGTGTCGTACGAGAGTTTGATCTCGATCATCCGATCCAGATCGTCGATCGCACGGCCGACGCGTTCGCGGCCCGCCTGCACCGCGGGGAGCAACTCGTCGGTGTAGAGGGACATCCCCTTGCCGGACGTGCAGATGAATCCGTCGCCCGCCGACCCCGCGTACCTCGCGACCACGGGACCGCCCGCCGCAATATAGACGGGGATCGGCTCGTCCGGTCGATCGTAGATCGAGGCATCCGCCGTGCGATAGTACGCGCCCTCGAACGACACCCGGTCCCCGGTCCAGAGGGCGCGCATCAGATCGACCGCCTCCCGCAACCTCGCGAATCGTTCCCTGAACGGCGGCCACGGCCCCTGCCACCCGGTGGCGATCTCATTGAGGGCCTCCCCCGTGCCCACTCCCAGCATCACCCGGCCTGGATACAGCACACCCAGCGTCGCCATCGCCTGGGCCATGACCGCGGGGTTGTAGCGGAACGTGGGGGTCATGACGGACGTCCCCATGCGGATCGTCGAGGTCCGCTCGCCCACCGCGGCCATCCACGCCAGCGAGAACGGAGCGTGGCCACCCTCATGGCGCCATGGCTGGAAGTGATCGCTGACCGTCACGGAGTCCATCCCGTGCGCTTCGGCCGCGACTGCGATCTCGACCAGCTCCCGGGGATCGAACTGCTCGGCCGACGCCTTGAATCCGAGGGTGAGGCTCACGTGGGGTACTCGCTTCCGTTGATCATCGATGGGGAGGGAGCGGGGTCGATCATGGCGGCGATGCCGTGGCGCGAGTGCGACAACTCACCGTCCCAGCGCTTGGTGGCCTCCGAGTGCAGGTCGAACTGGTCGAGTGCGCGCGTCACGATGTGGTCGACCAGGTCGTCGATGCTCGCCGGCTCGTTGTAGAAGGCCGGCATGGGCGGGAGGATCGTCGCCCCGGCTCGGGCCACGCGAAGCAGGTTCTCCAGATGAATGGTGTTGAACGGGCTCTCGCGGACCATGAGGACGAGCTTGCGCTGCTCCTTCAAGACGACGTCAGCAGCACGGGTGACCAGGTCCTCGGCGAACCCGGATGAGATCGCCGCGAGGGTCTTCACACTGCACGGGGCGACGAGCATGCCGGCGGTGACGAAGGAGCCGCTCGAGACGGTCGCGGCTTGATCGCTCGGCCGGTGGACGACATCGGCCAGCGCCCGGACCTCGCGCACCGAGCGCCCGGTCTCGTGCTCGATGGTCTTGGCGCCCCACGCGCTGATGATCAGATGCAGCTCGACGTCGAACTCGCGCAACCGCTCCAGGGCACGCACGCCGAAGATCGCGCCGGTAGCTCCCGTGATCGCGACGATGATGCGCTGCGTGGTCACGATTCGAGTCCCCGGAGCTCGTCGATCTGGCGCCGCCACCGCGCACGCGCGCCCGTATCCAGGAGCTCGAACTCGATGCCGTGGGTCACGCGAGCGTAGGCGACGCGATCGATCTCGACCGCGACGACCCGACCGCGAAACCTTCGCCTACCGGCACGAGCGTCCTCTGCGTCAGACGATGCGACCTCCAGGCGCACCCTCGTGAGCGCGCCGTCGACCACCGCGACGAGCACCCCCCGGCCCCGGGCGGCCAGCGCCTGGCTCGTGCGGCTCGCGGCATAGAGCATGAGGTGCACGACCTCGGGAGTCACGGCGAGCACCTCCCCCACACTCAGCGCGGCGGAGTGCGGCCACCCGTCGACCCCGTCGGTGAGCAGGAGCATGGTGAAGCCGGCATGTGAGTCCAGATGCTCGCCGTCCAGCACCTGCGCGAGCTCCTCGGGCAGGCCGGGCATCACATGCTCTCCGCAGCCCCGGACGAGGCCGTCGGGCCGACCGTGCGCTCGCCGGCACCACCGATGATCAGCGGGCTTCGCTCCTGCGCGAAGGTGGCCCCGCAGAACGGGCAGAGCAGGTCGTAGCCGGCCTTCCACAGTTCCGTGTGCACCGGGAACTGCTGCGCGCACGACGGGCAGGTGACCGTGAAGATCGTCGACATGGCTCAGGCCTCCTCGAACTCGGCGACGGGCTCACCGGTCTCGCGCACGTACTCCGCGATCGGCACACGCGCCTTCGCCTCGTCCGGCACGAGGATCCGGTCGGCGAACGGCCGCTGGACGGGTTTGGTGGCATCCACGATCATCTTCGTCGTCATGATCGGGTCGGTCTGCGATGGATCCAAGGTGTTGCCCTTGACGTTCTTGATCGTGTCGACGTCCTGATCGGCCTGGACCCTCGTCGCGATCGCCCAGAACATCTGCCGATCATCAAACGGATCGACGTCGCCGTCGACGACGAACACGTGCTTGATCATGTCCACCTCACCGAGCGCGATGAACGCCGCCTGCTTGGACTCCCCGTCGACCTTCTTGTCGATCGCGATGTTGACGTGCAGCCGACACACACCGGAGAGCGGCAGGTGCACCGACGTGACCGAGGGGACGACTCCCTTGATGCGGTTGTAGATCCTCGCCTCCTTCGGCAGGCCGCCCTGGACCTGATCATCGGGGTGACCGACGAAGACGTCCTGGTAGACGGCGTCCTTCCGGTGCGTGATGGCGGTGACCTCGATGATCCAACGCAACCGTTGCGGGCCGTACGTCCCAGGGAACTCGCCGAACGGCCCCTCGACCTCACGCACGTTCGCGGGGATGATCCCTTCGATGACGATCTCGGCATCGGCCGGCACCAGAAATTCTTCGCCCCAGGTCTCCGACGGGACCAGGCGGAGCGACTCCCCTGCGACGGCACCGATGACCTCGTAGTCGTCATCGCCGAACGGCGCCACATTCAGCGTCCCGAGGTAGAAGGCCGGGTGGGCGCCGACGACGATGGCGACGGGGGTGTCAAGTCCGCGTTCCTCGTACTTCCTCGTGATCTGCCAATTGTGACGAGGAGACATGTGCAGCCCGAGCTTGCGCGGTTCTTTGTACATCATGCGCAGGTACGCCGCGTTGTAGGCACCGCTGTCCGGGTCCTTCATGATCGGCGTCATGTCGATGTACGGTGCCGGATCCATGTGGTGGTGCCGGACGATCGGGAACTCTCGCAGATCCGCGTCGTCGCCGATCTTCACGACCTCCTTGACCGGCGCCTCGTCGCGAGTGATCAGCGTCGGCGCGATGCGCTCGAGCTCCCGACGGCCGTACTCGAGACTCAGCGGGAACTTAGCGTCGGACACGGGTAGTCCGAGAGCGATCGCGCAGCGCTCCCGCTCGGCGAACACGTTCGTCACGAGGGGGAACTCCGAGATCTCGCCCTTGAGGTTCCGTGGCCGGTGAAACACCGTCATGGGAAAGCGTCCCGCATCCTCCAGTTGCTGGAGCACGGCGGTCACCTCGAAGTCGGCCGGGTCGACCGGACGGTCGACATGGACGACGCGATCCGGCTGCAGCCGCTCGACGTCGGCGATGAAGTCTCGGAGATTGAGCATGTGTGGGGTCCTCTGCTTTCGCGGATCGGAGGGATCAGATCGTCTCGGGGAGCACAGCGACGTCGGTCTCGTCGAAGCACAACGTCACCGCGAGCCCGGGCTCGGCGTTGAACGTGGCCCTCGTCCGCACGCGCAGCTCGTGATGGCCGACCCGCACGACGGTGATGACGCTGTCACCGACGTACGACGACGTCACCACCTCACCCGGCAGACGGTTCGGACCCGAATCGACGCCGCGGTCGCGGATCTCGATCGACTCGGGCCGCACTGAGACCCGCACAGCATCGCCGACCGACACGACGTGCTCACGCGCCGACACGAACCGGCCGGCCGGGGTCTCGACGACCGCGGCACCGCTCTCGGCACTCGCCACCGTCCCCTTGATGAGATTGGACGCCCCGATGAACTCGGCGACGAACGTGTTCCGCGGCGTCTCGTAGATCTCACGAGGCGTGCCGAGCTGAACGATCTTGCCCGCGTTCATGACCGCGATCGACGTCGACATCGCGAGCGCCTCGTTCTGATCGTGCGTGACATAGAGCGTTGTGATGCCGAGGTCGTGCTGCAGTCGCTTGATCTCGAACCGCAGGCTCTCGCGGAGTTTCGCGTCGAGGTTCGACAGCGGCTCATCGAGGAGCAGCAACGGCGGCTCGATCACGATCGCTCGCGCGAGTGCGAGGCGCTGCTGCTGGCCTCCTGAGAGCTTCGTCGCCCGGCGCTCGGCGAGATGCGCGAGCTCCATCGTCTCGAGCACGCGCATGACCTTGGACTTCACATCCGCTCGCGATCGACTCCGGCGTGCCGCGACCCTGAGGGGGAACGCGGCGTTCTCGAAGACGCTCATGTGCGGCCAGATCGCATAGGACTGGAAGACCATGCCGAGGCCGCGCCGGTTCGCCGGGATATTCACCCGCTGCTGGCCCCGCTCGAAGAGCGTCCGCCCGCCGACCGCGATGTGCCCGGAATCCGGTTCCTCCAGGCCGGCGACCGAGCGAAGGGTCGTCGTCTTCCCGCATCCCGAAGGTCCGAGCAGCGTGAAGAACGCCCCCTCATCGACGCGAATCGAGACATCGTCGATGGCGAAGACCTGCTTGGCCTTCTCACCCTTCGCCGGCTTCTGGTCGTCGGCGAAGGTCTTCTTCAGATTTTGGATGGTGAGCATTGTGGACTCCGTTCAGCGTGCGCCGATGCCGAGCCGGCTGGTGATGAGATTGGAGAGGCCGACCACGATCGTGAGGGAGGCGATCATGATGACGCCGAGCGCGGCCACCCGGGTGAGGTTCCCGTCCTCGTACATCTGCCACGACAGGATCGAGAGCACCTCATTGCCCGGCGTGTACAGCAGGATGGAACTCGACAGCTCCCGCACCGAGATGATCAGGGTGTAGAGGAACCCGGCGAACAAGCCGGGGATGATGAGAGGTACGAGGATACGACTGAAGGTCTGCCACCAGCTCGCCCCGGACACGTTGGCACTCTCCTCGAGCTCGCCCGACACCTGCTCCAGTGAGCTCATCGCGTACCGCATGCCGTAGGGGAGGAACCGGGTGACGTAGGCGAACAGCAGGATCAGCAGCGTCCCGTACACCGGAAACGGGAGCGGGTTCCGCAGGTAGACGAACGCGATCGAGAGACCGAGCACGATGCCGGGGATCACCATGGGCAGGAACGAGAGCTGGTCGATGATCCATCGTCCGCGCACCCTGGTCCGCACGATGAACCATGAGGCGATCGCCGCGAGCAGCACGACGATGATCGAGCTGCTGAGACCCAGGATGATGGAGTTCTGTGCGGCCTTCGGGAACGTCCGGTCGGCGAACAGCTCCTGGTAGCTCGTGAGGTTCATGCTCGCCAGGGCGTTCCACGAGAGGCCCTGGTAGAACGGCAGGAACGACGTGTAAACGAGGATGCCGACCGGCAGCACGGTCGTCACCGCGAAGTAGACGACCACGATCGCGCCGACGACCGGTCGCCACTTCCGCAGCTCGAGCGGGCGCGGACGGAAGCCCTTGCCGGTGACGGTGCTGAACTGTCCGCCCTTCCCGGTCGACGATCGCGAGGTGAGCCACACCCCGAGGATCGCGAGCACCAGCAGCGTGATGGAGATCGACCCGGCCGCCGCCGAGTCCATCGGGAACGTCTGCATCTCGTAGAAGATCCGGCTCGTGAACACGAAGATGCCCTTAGGGATCCCGAGCAGGGCGGGCACGTCGAATCCTTCGAGCCCGCGCACGACCATGATGAGCGCGGCGCCCGCGAGCGCCGGCCGGACCAGCGGGAGCGTGATCCGGCGCATCAGGGTCGCTCGACTCGAGCCCGAGAGCAGCGCCGACTCCTCGAGCGAGGGGTCCATGGACTTGAACGCCGCGACCATGAAGAGGTAGACGAGTGGGGCGTTGTGCGTCCCCTCCACCCAGATCATTCCCGGCATGGAGAACACGTCGAAGAAGGGCGCGCCGAACAGCGCCTTCGACACCTGGTTGAGCAGGCCGATATTCGAGCTCGACAGCAGAATCCACGAGATCGTGTAGAGCACGCCGGGGATGATGAGCGGCACGAGCGACGCTGCGAAGATCAAGCCGGGAAACGGAGCATCCGTCCGTACGGTGACATAGGCGAGGAACGTCCCGACCGCGAGCGCGAACACCGCGCTGCCACCGGCGAAGACGAACGAGTTCCAGATCATCTCGCCGAGGCCGACCGCGTCGTAGGCCCGCGCGAACGCCTCGAAGGAGAACACCCCGTCCTCGAAGAATGTGCGCGCGACGAGGAAGACGAGTGGCACGAGCGTCAAGTACGCGATCACCACGATCACGGCGACCACGATGATGTTGCGCACCGAGAGGATCGAGGCGATCCTCGCCGTGACACGTTCGCGAACGGGGCGGAACTCTCGGGTTTCCGAGGGCTCGAGGGTGGTTGTCGTCATGTCTGTCTCGCCTGTCTGTGCGAAGCGGGCGGTGGACCGGGAACGAGCGGGCTGACCGCGGCCGGTGGAACGGCCGTGGCCGTGGCCAGACCGCGGCCGGTGGACCGGCCGCGCTGTGCCTGGCGGCGGCCGTGCGGCCGCCGCCAGGGTCCGTCAGCCTTGTGCCGGGCTTCCGGCGTTCATGAACTCCAAGTACTTGGGTTCCCACTCCTCGCGCTCGTTGAGGTAGGCGTCGATGTCGACGAACTGCGTGTCGATGCCGGCGAAGAGGTCCTCGCCGCCCTGCGGGATGGAGGTGGGCCGGAACATGTTCGCCATGATCTCCTGACCTCCGGTGAGCATGTAGTCGATGAAGAGCAGCGCCCCGGCCGGGTTCGGCGCGTTGATCACGGGCACGGCGCCCTCCAGGTGGAAGACGACCGGTTCGACCGCGCTCCCGTCAGACCGCTTCCAGGTCACGGGCGCGCCGTCGGCCGCGGCGAGATCGATGCTGTGGTTGAACGCCGTGAGCGCGACGCCGTACTCCCCAGCGGCGAGCAGCTGAGCCTGAAGCGTGTGGCTCGGCACGATGGTCGAGTAGGAGCCGAGGGTCGTGAAGAGCTCATCGACCTCCTCCTGGCTCTTCCCGTCCGCGACCATGAGCTCGGAGAGGGTCATGTACCAGGGCCAGTCGGCGTCGGCCATCGAGAGCTGACCTGCCCACTTGGGGTCCGCGAATCCCTCGAGCGTGTCAGGAATCTCCGACTCGTCGACCAGGTCGGTGTTCCAGGCGACGACGAAGGCGCCGGCCCGGGTCGGGATGAACTGCCCCTGCACCTCGTCGAGGCCTCGCATCTGCGCGGTCAGGTCCTCATTGACGTACTCGCCGGCGAGACCGGCGCCGGTGACGAGGGTCACGTCCGCGTCCTCGACGACATCGACGCCGTAGTATCCGGCCTCCTGTTCCTGGAAGAACCGCTGCAGGAACGTCTCAGGGGTCGCACGATACGTGTTCACGGTGAGATCGGGATAGGTGTCCTCGAATCCCTCGATGATGGCGTCGATGGCCGAGTTCGAGGTGTAGACCGTGATCTGGCCACCGGCCTCGACCGCCGCGTCCAGCAGCTTCGTCTCGCGTTCCGCGCCGGTGATGTCGGCGAACTCCTCGTATACGGCGACGGCGCGGTCCTGCGCGGGATCTCCACCGCCCTCGGCGTCAGCGGTTCCGTCGCTGCCGCATGCGGTCAGCCCACCTGCGGCCAGGAGGATCGCCGCTGCGGCGGCAGTGCGGGTCGAACGTCGTGTACGCATGCTGTGTTTCTCCTTTGAAACGATGGCGGGGGTGCGGGGTGGGGGTGGTGCCGGCGTGCGTCATGCGGGGTGCGGAGGTGCGGAAAGGTCACCCGCCAGGCCAGAGCAGCGTGGCGGGGTGGAACAGCTCTTCCGGGTCGAACGTGCGTGGGATGAGCCCCTGTTCGTGCGAGTAGCGGATCATGGAGTCGAGGGCCGACCGATTCGCCGCGAAGCCGTACGGGAACGGGTCATCGCCGAGCGCCTCGCGCGTGAGCTCGAGGTACTCCCAGCGAAAGACGAGGCCGATCGGAATGCGGTTGAACGCGTCCGCCTGAGCGGCGAACTTCGCGGCGAGGAATGCGGTGCAGAGGTTGAGGGCGATCCACGGGTGCCGGCGGAGCAGCTCGCCTTTCACGACGTACGTGTGGTTGATCGGCACGTAGCCGTGTTCCCGGACGAATCTCGCGCCCTCGCGGATCCCGTCGCCGAAGGCCGGTCGGATCCGCGACCAGTCACCGGTGACCGGCAGCCGCTGAGAGCGCTCGATGCGATTGGTCAACGCCGCGGTCCGGTTCGGGCGCACGAACGCCGCATCCAGCTCGCCCGCCAGGAGCATGCTCGCCAGGCTCTTGTCCTTGGGGATCCGATGGAATTTGATGCCCTCGGGGGGTGTGAAGCCGGTGGCGCCGCCGTGGCTTTCATCTTCCCCACGCTCCATGTACCAGTCCACGTCGGTCGGGGCGACACCGAAATCGTGCTCGAGCACGGCGCGCAGCCAGAGCGCAGCGGTCTGCTGGTACTCGCCCACGCCGATGCGCTTGCCGATCAGGTCATGCGGGTCGGCGACACCCGCGGCGAGGTTCACGTCGAGCTCATTGTGGAAGAAGCGGCGAGAGGGGAAGACGGGAATCGCGACGAGGTCGATCCCCTGCGCTTTCGCGATGAAGAGCGAGGACAGGGACATTTCCGAGATGTCGAACTCGCGGTACCTGAGCTGCCGCCAGAACAGCTCGGCGGGGTGCGCGACAGTCGGCACGAGTTCGATGCCCTCGGGCGCGACGAGCCCATCGATGAGCGCACGGGTGTGCTCATTCCGACCCGTGCCGAACGACAGCTGCAACGTTGCCATCTCACCTCCATCGGTGCAAAGTATTTTGTACCAGAGCTGCGAGAATGACACAACAGTTCCTCGTTTTTTCTGTCACACTTTTCTGAGACGGCCACGAGAGTCAGGTGGCCGGGAAGTTGGAGGTACTCGTGGCCGCTTCGATGGATGTGGATGTGGATGTGCTGAACGCCGTCCGCCAGCGCTACGACCAACTCACGCACTCGCAGAAGCGGATCGCCGAAGCCATCGTTGAAGATCCGGAGTTCGTCGCGTTCGCGACCGTCGACAAACTCGCCGACCGTCTGTCGGTGGCGCCATCGACCGTCGTCCGCTTCGCCTACCGCATCGGGCTCAACGGGTATCCCGACCTTCAAGAGCGCGTGCGTCAGATCGTGCGCGGGCAGCTGCGCGGAGCGCCGTCCGAGGCATCCGACCACACGGCGACCGCGCACCTCGACGACGCCGGCCATGGGGCCTCCCTCGCGCGCGACATGCAGAACCTCCGCCAGACCGTCGACAGCCTCGACCCGGACCGCCTCACCGCCGCCGTGTCGATGCTCGCCGACGCGCGGCAGATCTTCGTGTGCGGCGGGCACGCGTCAGGGACCCTCGCCGCGTACACCGCGCTCATCCTCGAGCGGGTGCGCGGACGCGTACAGCTGATCGAGGATCAGGGCGGCCGGCACATCCCTGCGCTGCTCGAAGCCGGCCCCGAGGACACCATGCTCGTCATCGGGTTCGCGCCCTACAGCGCGCAGACGATCCAGGTCCTCGACGCGGCCCGCAGCCGGTCGGTCCGGCTCATCGGCATCACCGACACGCCCATCTCCCCCGTCGGTCAGCGGGTCGACGTCGTGCTCCCCGCACGGGTCTCCGGTGTCGGCGTCCAGAACTCGCTCGTGGCTCCGCTGGCGATCCTGAACGTGCTGTTGAACAGCACGACCTCCGCGCTCCCCGATTCGGTTGCGCGCTACGACTCCGTGATTCGTTCCATGAACGAATGGGGGCTCTTCGTGCTCTCGGGTCAGGATGGCGACGCGGGCTGAGCGGATGGCCCGGGCCGCGCAGGTCCCGTTGGCTGGCGCTGCTACAGGCTGGCCGAACCGGTTCCGAACGCCGTTCCGCCTCCGAGGCGGCGGTAGCCCGTCGCGATGAGCACGCCGGAACCGATCATGACCGCGGCGAGCACCGCGACCGCCGCCTGAGGCGACCAGAGGTCGGCGAGCGCTCCGTCGAGGAGCGCGGCCAGCGGCCGGGAGCCGAGGAACCCCATGCTCCAGACCGCCATCACGCGCCCGCGATACCGGTCGTCGACGAGCTCCTGCAGGGTCGTCGACAGATCGGTGCCGGCGACCAGGAACGCCGCGCCGGCGAGCGCGCCGCCGGCCAGGCACAGCCACGGCACCGGGGCGAGCGCGAGCACCAGGAGCCCGCTCGCGATCACGAACACCGCGATGGACGCCGTCCGCACCTGGCCGATGCGGCGGCGGATCGGCCCCGTGAACGGCGCGGCGAGGACGGCGCCGACGCCGAACGAGGTCACGAGATACCCGGCCCACGCAGCGGGTTCGCCGTGGAATGCCGCGAAGGATGGTCCGAGCGTGAGGACCGGATCCGTGGACATCCCGACGACTGTCGCGCTCACGAGCAGCAGGATCAGGGGCGGACGCGCGCGCAGGTAGCCGAGGCCGTCACGGATTCGCGAGGGCGCCGTCGGCCGGGTCGGCGGGTACGGCGGGCGGATGCTGAACAACAGGAGCGCCATGGCCAGGAACGACAACGCATTGGCCGCGAACGCGACCGCCACCCCGGCGGTCGTGACCACGATGGCCCCGACCAGGGGGCCGACAGCGCGGGCGCCGTTGTAGGTCAGCGACTGCAGCGCCGTTGCGGTCGGCAGGTCCTTGCGGTGCACGAGGGCGGGCAGGAATGCCTGCGCGGCCGGGGTGGTGATCGCCCGGCCGGCACCGATCAGTCCGGCGAACACGAAGACCAGTGAGAGCTCGGCCGAGCCCACGAGCAGGAGCGCGGTGAGCGCCGCCGTGAGCCCGAATTGCGCGAGATGCACGATGATCAGCACTGAGCGTCGGTCCCGCGAATCGGCGAGCTGACCGCCCGCGGGTGCCAGGAGCAGCGACGTGCCGTACCCGACGAACGCGACGAACCCGACGAGGGTCGCCGATCCCGTGAGGTCGAAGACGAGGATGGCCAGGGCGATGTCCTGGAACCAGTTCCCGATGTTCGAGATCAGGTTCCCGACGAAGAACCGGCCGAAGGCCGCTTGCGCGAGCAGCCGGAACGCCGAGAGCGGCCGCGGGTCCCCGGCTGCCTCGCCCGCGCCGCTCACGGTCGCCGACGCGCGTCGCCCACGCGTCAGTCCACGAGCTGGTACGTCCCGCGATCCACGGCGCCCCGCACGCGCGGGAAGACGTCGAGCGCGAGTCGCGTCGCGAGATCCTCGACCGACTCCCCGTCTCGCGGGAACGGCCAGATCACGATCTCCCCGACACCCAGTTCCTCGAGCAGCCGGAACCGCTCGGCGACCTGCTCGACCGTGCCGCAGACGGCGAGCGAGTCCACAAGTCCGCGCGGGATGAGGCTGCGCAGCTCCGCCATGACCCCCGGCGACCATTCGTACGGCGCATCTCGCATGAAGGCGCGCAGCTCGGGGGTCACGTCGTCCGCGAGCGAGTCCAGGATCTCGGTCATGACGGGACGGCTGCTCCAGAGCGCATGACTCACCCCGCGCAGGATGTTCGGTGGCACCGGGTCGTCCTCGTGATCGAGGATCGAGACGTAGTTCCACGTCGCCAACCCGACGGTCTCCCAGCTTCTGCCCGTCTTGGCGAAGCCCTTCTCCACCTCGCCCTTGACGTACTCGATGCCGCCTCGGCTCGCGAAGCTGCCGATGAGGATGCCGTCTGCGGTCATGCCCGCGCGCCGGAGGACCTGCTTGCCGCGGCCCGCCACCCAGAGCTCCGGGCGGTACTCCTCAGGGACCTCGAAGTCGAGTTTTCCACCGAGGAAGGACACGACCTCCCCCTCGAGGGTCACCCGCTCCCCCGCCCAGAACCGCCGCGCGAGCTCGATGGTCTCGCTGATCGCGACCGCCGGCCGCACGACGCCGTAGCCCGGCAGCGTCTCGAAGTGGCTGCCCGCGCCGAGGTAGACGCGGAACCGCCCCTTCGAGACCTCGCCGAGCGTCGCGGCGGCCTGCGCCAGGATGGCCGGATGGCGCGTGAACGGGTCGGCGACCGTGACACCGAACTCGATCCGCTCGGTGACCGTGGCGGCCGCGGCCAGACGCACCCACACGTCGCGCGTCCATTTCTCGTCGGAGTGGGTGAATCCGTCGTAGCCCAGGAGCTCGCAGAGCTTGACGAACTCGAGGAACCGGTCCCCCGGTTCTTCACCGAGTGAGGCGATCGAGAAGCGCATGCTGGCTCTCCGTCCTTTCTGTTCGGCGCCCACGGCGCCGGTCGGTCTGTTCGGCGCCCACGGCGCCGGTCGGTCTGTTCGGCACCCACGGCGCCGGTCGGTCTGGTGGTGGCCCGGCTAGTCAGCGAGCCGGAATCGCGGGATCGTCACGTCGCCCTCCTTGACGAAGACCGCGGTCACGGCGTCGCCGACGGCGAAGGACGTGGCCGACAGCGGCTCGACATTGCTGATCATCCGCGGGCCTTCCTCGAGCTGTACCAGCACGACGTTGTACGGCAGCCGGTCGGCCCACGCCGCGTGGTACTTCTGGTGGAAGACGAGCTTGCTGAGAATCGTGCCTCGACCGGACAGGTCGACCCACTCGGCGCCGTCGGTCAGGCATTCCGGGCACCACCTGGCCAGCGGATATCTGAGGTGGCCGCACACCGGGCAGCGCTGCACGCGAAGCACGCCCTCGGCGGCGCCCTCCCAGAACCCACGGTTCACGTCCGTGACGACGGGTGTGATCATCTGACTCATCGCTGCCTACCGTCCCAATACCAGTGCTGCCGACGTGTTCAGGGTCATTCCCCGGCCGGTGACGAGCGAGATCTCGGCTCCCTCGACCTGCCGTGCCCCGCACTCGTGGCGTAGCTGTCGAACCCCCTCGACGACATGCAGCCAACCCTGCATGTACGACTCCGAGAGGTTGCCGCCGGCAGTGTTGACGGGCAGCTCACCGCCGATCGAGATGCGCTCGCCGCCTTCGACGAAGGGACCCGACTCTCCAGGCTTGACGAAGCCGGCGTGCTCCAGCCACAGCAGCACTGAGATGGTGAAGTTGTCGTAGAGCTGAGCCACGTCGATGTCGCCGGGTCCGACGCCCGCCATCCGGTACGCGTCGGCGATGGCGGTGCGCTGATGCGGCATGTACCACCAGTCCTCCTTCCCCAGCTTCTGCAGGGAGTGCGACTGCCCCATGCCCATGATCCGAACCGGATGCGACGCATTGTCCCGGCCGCGCTCCGGACTGGTGACGACGAGGGCGACGGCGCCGTCGGTGATCAGACAGCAGTCCAGCAGGTGCAACGGGTCGACGATCATGCGCGAGGCCTGGTGATCCTCGATCGTGTACGGGGTGCGCATGACCGCGTTCGGGTTGAGGGCGGCGTGTCGGCGCGTGGTGACGCCCACCCAGCCCAGCTGCTCGCTGGTCGTCCCGTAGACGGCCATGTGCCGACTCGCCGCGATCGCGCTGTTCGCGGCATTCCCGAACATGCCCCAGATGCCCCACGAGTCATCGTCGCCGGCTGCGGCGTTGAAGCGGCTTCCGCCGGTCTTGGCGGTGTCTCCGAAGACGACGGCGACGGTCGAGGCCATTCCTGCCTCAATCGCGAGGGCGGCCTGGGTCACGAGGGCGCCGACCGTGGCGCCGCCCATGCTCATGCTCCAGGCGATCCTGGGGTTGATCCCGAGGAGTTCGCCGAGCGCGAGGTAGTGCTTCGCCCCCTCCGGTGAGGTGGTCCCGGGCATCGTGATCAGTCCGTCGATGTCGGACTTCCGCAACCCGGCGTCGGCGAGCGCGTTGACGAACGCCTCCTTCGCCAGCGAATTGGAGGTCTGGTCTGGGAACGTGCCCATCCGACTCGTGCCGACACCGGTGATGACGGCCCTGTCCCGGCTCATTGCTGTGCTCGCATCCGTATCCTTACCTGCCTTCGTATCTCGGGGGGCGCTTCTCGCGGAACGCCGCGCGCCCCTCGGCGCGGTCATGCGTGCCGGCCAGCCGAGCCCACAGTTCGCGCTCGAGCTCCATTCCCTCCACGCTGTCGACCGCCGCGCGCCCGGCGCGTTTGGCTGCTGCGAGCGAGAGCGGCGCGCCCTCGGCCACACGCTCGGCGAGGCGCGCGACCTCGTCGTGGAACCGGTCGTGGGGCACGACCTCGCTCACGAGGCCGTGGCGCTCCGCCTCCTCTGCCGTGAGCGGGAGCCCCGTCAGCAGTGTCTTCCAGGCGACAGCCGAGGGCAGGGCCCGGAAGATCCGCTGCGTGCCGCCGCTGCCGGGGAGGCTGCCGATCCGCACTTCCGGCAGCAGGAACTTCGCGGATGGCGAGGCGACGCGGAGGTCCGCGGCGAGTGCGAGTTCGAACCCGCCGCCGGCGGCGGCGCCGTCGATGGCGGCGATGACCGGCTTGCTGAAGGCGTCGAGCGGCGCGGCGAGTCGCTGCGGGCGTTGCACGAGCGGATGATCCGACGGCTGCTCCCCGGAAAGGTCCGTGCCGGCGCAGAACGCACCGCCGGCGCCGGTGAGCACGGCGACCCGCACATCGCGGTCGGCGTCGAGCGCCGCGAACGCGTCGATGAGCGCCATTCGCGCCGCGAGGTCGAGCGCGTTGCGCACGTGCGGGCGTTCGATGGTGACCCAGCCGACGTGACCGTGTCGTGCGACGTTGATCCCGGTCATCAGCAGAGCACCTCCTCGTCGACGAGTCGCTCGTATTCGGAGCGGTCGAGGCCGAGCTCCTCGGAGAGCACGGCCCAGGTGTGCTCTCCGAGCAGCGGCGGGCGGGTCACCTCGACATCGGGACCATCGGAGCGCCGGATCGGCGTCCGCGAGATCGGGATCCGACCGATGACCGGGTGCTCGATGTCGCGCCAGAACCCGCGTTCCCAGAGCACCGGATCCTCGACGATGTCGCGGCTGGAGTTCACCGGGGCGTGTGGGACGTGCGCAGCGCGGAGTCGTGCGAGCACCTCGTCGCGTGTGAGGGCGCCCACGGCCTCGGCGACCGTGGCGTTGAGCATCGGCTCGTGTGCCTTGCGGTCGGCGGCGGTCGCGTATCGCGCCTCCGGCTCGAGTCCGAGCGCTGCGGAGGCGTTGCGCCACTGCTCGTCGGTCGTGCACGAGAGGGCGATCCAGGATCCGTCCGCGCAGGCGTAGGTGTCGTGCGGGGCGATGTCCGGCACACGGTTGCCCTCGGCGCTCGGCGGGCTGCCGAGACTTGCGGCGACGAACGCCGGCCCGAGAACGTTGATCGTGGACTCGAGCTGCGCGAGCTCGATCGCCTGGCCTTCGCCGGTCTCGCGCTGATGCCGGATGGCGGCCAGTACGGCGACGAGGGCGTGGCCGGGGTTGGGGACATGGTCGGGGTAGTGCGTTCCCGTGCCGACGGGCGTGCGACCGTCCTCGCCGGACAGCGCCACGAGCCCGCCGAGCGCGGCGATCGTCGCGCCGAACCCGATGTACGTTGCGTGCGGCCCGTCCGCGCCCTGCATGGGCATGGTGAGCGTGATCACCCGCGGATTCCGCACCCTGATGCGGTCGTGGTCGAGGCCCCAGCGCTCCATGACCCCTGGTCGGAAGTTGCTGGTGACCACGTCGACGGTCGACGCGAGCTGCAGCGCGATCTCGCGTCCGCGTTCGGTCGCCATGTTGATGGCGATCGACTCTTTCGACGAGTTGCGGGAGGCGAAGTAGCCGGATGCCTCGAGGCCTTCGGTGCCGGGGCGGAACGGCGGCGCAAGCCGCAGATTGTCCGGGTGCTTCCGCGACTCCACCCGGTAGATGCGCGCTCCGAGTTCGGCGAGGGTCTTGGTGACGAGCGCGCCGGCGCCGATCCAGCAGAAATCGAGGACCCTGAGCCCCTCGAGCGGACGGCCGGCGGTCACGACAGGCTCCCGACGGCGAGCCCGGCGACGAGGCCGTCATCAGCGTCACCGAGCCCCGGGGCGGGCCTGGGGTCGGACGCCGGCGTAGCCGAGAGCCGGTAGGGTGCCCGGGGGAACACGGCAGACCGGCTTCCGAGGCTCACCTCCGTGAAGAACCCGCGGTGGCGCAGCTGCTCGTTCGCGAGCACATCGTCGATGGTCGACACCGGCGACAGCGCGATCATACGGCGCTGCGCCTCGGCGTACAGCTCCTGCTTGGTGCGGGTCTTCGCGAACGCGGCGAAGAGCTCGCCGAACCGCTCGATCGCTGCTTCGGATTGGCGATACTCGAACGAGGTCCACTCAGGAGCGAGCAGCTCGTCCGCCCCGGGGCTCTGGGCTTCGTTCAACCAGCCCACGAGCGCCGTCCACGCTCGCGCGGTGCCGAGCCGGCCGGCGATCATGGAGACGTGGCCGTCGGCGCACGGATAGATCCCGCTGCCGGCCTCGCGCGGGCGGTCACCCTGTCGCTCCCTGACGTGGCCCGTGAGGGCGTAGGTCGAGGCGCTGTCCTCCAAGGCTTGAGCGATGCACTCCTGCGCGGAGACGTCATAGTCCCCGCCGCGCTCGCCTCGATCGCGCTCGAGCACCGCCACGATCGCGGCGACCGCGGCGAAGATCGATGCGGCGAATCGACTCTGGCCGCCGTAGGCGACCCGTGGGCCGAGATCCGGGTATCCGCCGAGGTGCAGCAGCCCGCCGGCCGCCATGACGAGGAGGTCGTCGGCCGGCTCGGGTGCTCCCGTGGCGCCCTCGCCGAACGGACTCACGACGACATTGCCGACGCCGGGATTCAGCTCGTGCAGCCGGTCCACATCGACGCCGAAGGTCTCGAGGCTCGCCCCCGGGCTCTGAATGACGATGTCCGCCGTGCCGAGGAGCCGTTCCAGTGTGGCGCGATCGGCAGGGCTGGTTGCGTCGATGACGACCGAGCGCTTGCCCGCGTTGACGAAAGCGTCGTACGCGCTGATGGTCGTGCCGTCGACGTCCACGAGTGGATGCTGCTTCCGCGTGCTCGAGCCGCCGGGTGGTTCGATGCGGACGACCTCGGCACCGAGGTCGACGAGCAGCCGGCCGGCGTAGGCGCCGAGGTCGTCGGTCACATCGATGACGCGGATGTCGGTGAGTGCGTGCGGGGTCATGTCAGAGCTCCGGCGTCAGGATGAGCGAGCGAAGCTCGGTCATGTGCTCGATGGCGTAGCGGATGCCTTCGCGGCCGAGTCCGGACGCCTTCACACCGCCATAGGGCATGTGGTCGACGCGGTACGTGGGCACGTCGTTGATGACGACGCCGCCAACGTCGAGGTCCTCGAACGCCTTCCAGATGTGGCGCAGGTGCTGCGTGAACACGCCGGCCTGAAGCCCGTACGGGCTGTCGTTCACTCGGCGGACCGCATCCGAGAAGTCGTCGAACGGTTCGAGGTAGACGACGGGCGCGAAGGCTTCCTCAGTCGAGATCGTGGCGTCGCGCGGCACGTCGCAGAGCACGGTCGGCTCGACGTACGCCCCGTCCCGCGCACCGCCGGCCAGCAGCGTCGCGCCCTGCGCGACGGCGTCGCGCACGAGCCGCTCCGTCCGCTCGGCCGCGGACTCGGAGATCATCGGCCCGAGGTCGATGCCGGGGGCGAGCGGGGGCCCGACGGTCAGCGATGTGGCGCCCTCGGCGAGCCGTGACCGAAGCTCGTCGAACACGGAGCGATGGGCGAACACCCGCTGCACGCTGATGCAGATCTGACCGGCGTATTTGAAGGCGCCGGTGAGCACGCGCGACGTGACGAGGTCGAGGTCGGCATCCGCGTCCACGATCACGGCGCCGTCACCGCCGAGTTCGAGCACCACCTGCTTCTGTCCCGCGCGAGCTCGCATATCCCACCCGACGCGGGCGGACCCCGTGAAGCTCAGCAGGCGGAACCTCGGGTCGGTCACGAGCCTGTCGCCGACGTCGAGGTCCATCGGCAGCACGCTCACGGCTCCGACCGGCACGTCGGTCGCCGCGATGATCTCCGCGAGCCGCAGGAGGGTAAGCGCGACCCTGGAGTCCGGCTTGAGCACGATCGTGTTGCCGGCGGCGATCGCGGGCGCGAGCTTGTGCGCGGCGAGGTTCAACGGCACGTTGAACGGGCTGATCGCGGCGACCGGCCCGATGGGCACCCGGCGGGTGATGGCGACTTTGCCCTTCGAGCTGGCGATGACGTCGAGCGGGATCAGCTCGCCCGAGAGACGCTCCGCCTCCTCGGCGGCGTATCGAAAGGCGAACGCCGTGCGATCGACCTCGGTGCGCGCGTCCGCGATCGGTTTCCCGGCCTCTCGTGCGAGCAGATCGGCCAGTTCGTCGCGTGCCGCGACGATCCCGGCCGAGATGTCGCGCAGGATCGCACCCCGCTCGTACGCTGCCAGCTTTCTCGTCACGTCGAACGTGTTGACGGCGGCGACCGTGGCACGCTCCAGCTGCCGGGCGTCGGCGCGGAAGGTGCGCCCGACGAGCTCGCCGGTGCCTGGCGCGATCGAGTCGAGTCCGAGCGGGGAGGTCTCCCAGGCCCCCGCGACGAGGATGGGCTGTTCGCGCGTCACGGGGTCTCCAGCTGCCCCTGCGCGCCGTATCCGCGGTACCAGTTGTCGGGGTACGCCCGGTCCAGCCCGGTGGTGAAGTAGGTCGGGACGTCGGGATCGGTCTCGACGTCGATCACGTACGGACGTCCACTCAGGATGGCGCGGTCGAGTGCGCCGGCGAGGTCCTCGGCACGCACCACGCGTTCGCCGTCAGCACCGAACGCCTTCGCGAGCGCGACGAAGTCGGGGTTGTAGGGTTCACCGTCGGGTGTCCGGAAGAAGATCCACGGGTGGTTGCGGCCGAACGCGCGCTCAGCGCCTTTCTTCTCGATCCCGAGTTCCTTGTTGTTGATGATGACCCAGACGGTCGGCAGACCGTACTCGATCGCGGTCGCGATGACCTGCGGGCCCATGAGGAAGGCACCGTCTCCGGTGAGCGCGATGGGCACGAGGCCCGGCTTCGCGACCGCCGCACCGGGAGCGCCTTCGGTCGCCCAGCCCATCTCGGCCATGCCCGAGCTGATATGCCATGAGTGCGGGCGGCTGATCTTCATATACGGCTCGGCGTATTGATCGATGTCTCCGATGTCCATGAAGAGGTGCGTGTTCTCGTGCCGCTGCAGGGCCTCGCCGATCTCGTACGAGAGTCGGCCCGGGTGGATCTGCTCGAACTCACCCGTGCGGACCCGGTCGAACTCGGTCTCCCATGCGGCCTTCGACTCCGCGATCGACGCCCGCCAGGGCTCGATGTCGAGCTGGGTGTCGCCGAGCTCGGCGGCGAGGTCGGTGAGGAAGCCGCCGGCGTCGGCCTGCAAGCCCAGTGCGATGTCGTAGTTGCGGCCGATCTCCTCGATGGCGAGGTCGACCTGGATGATCTTCGTGGCATCCTGGTCGTAGATCGCGCCCTTGCGCCAGTTACCCGCGTTGTTGTCGCTGAACCGCGCGCCGAGGGCGATCAGGACATCTGCCCCACGTGTGGCGTCCGCGGCGGCCCACGTCCCCGATCGGCCGACGGGTCCGACCGAGAGTTCGTGCCGCTCATCGAGCATGCCCTTCGCGGGGACGGTCGTCGCCGTCGGGATGCGGAACCGCTCGACGAACGCGGCCAACGCCTCGGCGCCACCCTGCGACCGCACGAGGCCCCCGCCGGCGAGGACCAGCGGACGCTTCGCGTTCCGGACGAGGTCAGCGGCCTCGGCGATCGCGGCGGCATCGGCTCGTGAGCCCATCCGCACCGCTCGGCTCGACGGCGGCCGCACCTCGCCGACGACTTCGGAGTTCTGGATGTCGGTGGGGATCTGCACGAACACGGGCCCGGGCCGGCCGCTCACAGCCAGCTTGTACGCTTGATTCAGGGTGTCGATGACGGTGTCGGGACGGATCACCATCCATGCGCCCTTCGTCAGCGGTCGCATGACGCTCACGGCATCTTCATGGCCGTGGTAGAACATCTCCTGCATGCCGGCTTTTCCCATGAAGTGCGTCGCGGTACCACCGGTGATCACGAGCAGCGGCACCGAGTCGTGCATCGCGCTGGCGATGCCGCCGACGGCATTCATCAGCCCCGGGCCCTTGGTCACGATAACCGGCGCGATCCGGCCGGTCTCACGGAAGTAGATATCGGCCTGGTGTACCGCGTGCGATTCGTGCTTCGCCTGGACACCCTTGATCTCGGGGTGCTCGATGAGCCCGTCGAGGATCGGCCAGATGGCCCCTCCGGCATACCCGAAATAGTGGGTGATCCCGGCGGCACTGAACCAGTCCGCCAGCGCATCGACTACACGCATCAAGAGCCTCCTTTGGCTGTTCGATGCCCTCATCCTGGCAGCAAAAAAAGTTGCTGTCAACGCGATGCGCGACAACTTAGCGTCCCCGGCCGGGTCGAGTCGGCGCACTGCCGTGGCGCTCAGAGGGCCGCCAGCAGGCCTTCCTCTTCGATCAGCGTCAGCGAGAGGACGCGATACCCCTCGTCATCGAAGAACACAGTGAGCCGATCCGCCTCGACACTCATGACTCGTCCGACGCCCCACGCGACGTGCCGAACCAGCTGGTCGACCGCGAATGCGCCGGTTCCACGGACGTCGGCGCGATCGGCCTCCTCGTACGCCGTGCCGCGCTCGCACGTGTCGCAGTTGCCGCACGGCGCGGCGGACTCCGCGCCGAAGTACTCGAGCAGTGCGGTGCGGCGGCACCGCGAGGTCTCCGCGAAGCCGCGGATCATCGCGCGCCGCGACTCGTCGATGCGTTCGCGGCGCTCAGCGACGTCGTCCACAAGACGTTGCGCGTGCCCGATCGCCAGCGGCTCGGCGAGGAGCACACCGCCCTCGACCTCCCGCACCGCTTCCGCCTCGACGAGCATGTTCACGATCGCGGTGACGGCCCGCACCGGCAGGTCGACGTCGTGTGCGAGCGCCCGCATCGAGGTCGGCTCACGCGCGTCGCGCAGGCCGGTGACGACGGATGCCACGCGCTCGGCGCTCGGCCGCCCGGATGCGAAGAACGCCCGGAGTCCGAGATCCTCGGGGCGGTAGTGCAGGATCGCCGTGGTCGGCGCCCCATCGCGGCCGCCTCGCCCGACCTCCTGGTAATACTCGTCGAGCGACGCCGTCACCGCACCGTGCACGACGAACCGCACGTTCGGCTTGTCGACGCCCATTCCGAACGCACTCGTCGCGACGACGACATCCAGCTCGTCGTCGAGGAACGCCGCGTGCACCTCCCGGCGAGCCCGCGCCCCCATTCCGCCGTGGTACGCCGCCGCGCGCAGACCGGACTGCGCGAGCTCGTCGGCGAGTCGCTCGGTGTCCTTTCGGGTCGCGACGTAGACGAGACCGGGTGGCGTCGCCTCGCGCACGTCCGCCAGGACAGCCGCCTCCAGCTCGTTCGCGTGCTCGTGCCGCTCGACGGCAAGGTGGATGTTCGGCCGGTCGAACCCGCCGACGAGGACGCGTGGTTCGCGGAGCCCGAGCCGATCGACGATCTCCTCACGAACCGGTCGCGACCCCGTCGCCGTCAGCGCGAGCACGCGCGGGTGCCCGAGCGCCTCGATCACGGCGCCCAGCCGAAGGTAATCGGGCCGGAAGTCGTGCCCCCATGCGGAGACACAATGCGCTTCGTCCACGACGACCAGCGACACGGCCATCGCCCGCAGCTCGTCGACGACGGACTCGTTCGCGAGCTGCTCGGGCGCCAGGAAGAGGAACTCCGCCTCGCCGGACGCCACGGACTCCCACGCCCGGGCATTCGCCGCCTCGGACTGGCCGGAGTTGACCGCGACGGCCTCGGGTGCCGCCGAGGCATCCCGAATCTGCCGCACCTGATCGACCTGCAGGGCGATCAGCGGCGAGATCACCAGCACCGGACCGTCGAGCAGGGGGGCTGCGACCTGATAGATCGCCGACTTGCCGTAGCCGGTCGGCATCACGGCCAGCACATCGCGGCCGGCGAGGACCTCCTCGATCGCTTCGGCCTGGCCGGCCTTCAGCTCCGCCCAGCCGTACATCTCACGCGCGACCTCAGCCGCACGCTCACGCGGTTCTGCCACCGACGGTGTTACTGTGCGCAGACCGTGCCGATGGCGGCGAGCTGCTCGCGGACCTCGGGCACAACCTCAGCGACGAACGCGCTCACATCGAACGATCCCGGGTCGGCCACCGCGGACTCGAGGTCGGCGATCATGCCGTCCAACGCGACGGCGGCGTCGTCGGCGACCTCCCGCACCTCCGGGTTCGTGAGCTCGTCGCGGGTCTGCGCGAAGTCCGCCGAGAACGATTGGAGCGCCTGGATTCCCGCGCTCGGGTCGTTCGGCACCTCGGCGAGCCCCTCCTGGATCGCCGGCTCGGCCTCCTGGATGGCCGCCTGCAAGCGCCCGCACGCGGCCTCGAGCGACTGCCCCGAAGCCGAGCCGTCGCCATCGGACGGCCGCACGCTTTCCCGCTGGGCCGGCAGCGGCGTGTCCGGGATCGAATCGGAGGCGTTGTTCGTGACGCACCCGCTGAAGAGCACGCCGCCGAAGCAGACCGTGACGAGGGCGAGGACGTGAGCATGACGAGCCATGCGCCCCATGTCACCAGGAATCGAGGGCCTCATCCATGGGGTTGACGGCCGCCAGCTCCCCGCTCCGCTCTCGGCCTCCCTCCTCCCGCCCTTTGCCTCCGCTCTCGCTCGGTGGTGGGTGGTGGGTGGGGCCTGGAGGTCAGCCCGCGCAGACCTCGCCGATGCCGGAGAGCTCGGTCTGCACCTGCATCGCCGTGTCGGTGAACGTGGTCATATCGAGGGACGCGGGGTCGGTGGCGACGGCCTCGAGCTCGACGATCATCTCGTCGAGCGCCGCACCGGCGCGGTCGGCCTGCTCGCGGACGTCGGCGTTGCCGAGCGCATTGCGCGCGGCGGCGAACTCGTCAGAGAAGGTGTGCAGCTTCTCGATCGCGAGAGCGGGGTCGGCGCTGAACTCGGACATGCCCTCCTGGAGCCCTTCAGCCGAGGCCGAGAGGGTGGTCTGCAGGTCGGCGCAGGCCTCTTCGATGGTCTGATCCGTCGTGGCGGCGTTCATATCGGTCGACGTCGAACCCGAATCCTCGGATTCGACGGGCGTGTCACCGGACGTGGAGTTCGCCGCGCAGCCGGTGAGCAGCACTCCGCCCAGGGCGAGCACGGCGAGCGCGGACGAGATGCGGCGAGAAGGCATGGCGGGGCAGCTCCTGAGGTTGGATGGGATCGAGACAGCGAGTGCTGCAACTCCACGCTAACCGAAGAGGAACCGAACTTCCGATTCGGACGCGATCGGGTGATTTCCGCGTCAGGTGAGGAAGTGCACCGCGGCCGTCTTGAAGTCACGGCTCGTGAGCGTCGACACGTGGTCGCGACCCGGGACCCGGATGACGTCGCTTCCCCGCGCCGCCGCGAACGCCTCGACCCCCACGGGAACCGCATCGTGCTCGCCCGCCACGAACAGCGCAGGCACGGCGGCCGGAATGACGAGTGGTGCCCCGGCGACGCCCTCGACGCACGCCAACAACGCCTCGCGATCGGCACCCGCCGTGATCGCCGGCCGCAGCACGAGTTCGATGAGCGGGTCTGCCGCGGGCCGGTCGTACAGCAGGACACCCCGGACGTCGTCGAGATCCCAGGAGGCGAACAATTCGTTGGGCCCGGCGCCGCCGACCACGGCGCGGCGCATCCGCCCCGGCGCCCCGGTCGCGAGGGCCGAAAGGGCGCGGTTGCCCATCGAGTAGGCGATCACGTCGGCCTGCTCGGCCCCGGCAGAGTCGAGGACCGCGACGAGGTCGTCGGCGAGCCGGTCGGGTCGGTAGGCGGATGCCTCGATCGGCTTGTCGCTCTCGCCGTGCCCCCTGAGATCGAGCGTCACGACCGTTCGGCCAGCGTCGACGAGCGTGCGGACCCAGCCAGTGCCGAGCCAGGTCACCCGGGAGGTGGACGCGAACCCGTGCACGAGGAGCACGGGCGGTGCCGAGGTATCCGACCGGCCCGAGGCATCCGGCGCAGCTGAAGCAGCGGGGGCACCCGACGCAGCCGACCCACCCAATCCGGCGGACCCACCCGACGCAGCAGGCCCACCGGCTGCGTGGACCCGGTACGCGACGAGCGTGCCGTCGGCGCTCTCGGCGTAGAGCGCGGGACCTGACGCCTCGGTGTCGGGCTGCCTCACGACGCCGACCCGGCGAGGACCGACGAGTCGGTGATCACGGCGCCGACGTGCGCGAGCTCGGCGAGCGCCGCCTCGCTCGACGCCGGCGAGACGCCCGCGATCAGATCGGTGAACACCCGGACGCGCCGCCCGCGCTCGACGGCGTCGAGACCACTCGCGCGCACGCAGTAGTCGGTCGCGATGCCGACGATGTCGACGTCGGTCACGCCGTGCTGCTCGAGCAGCTGCGCGACGGTCCGGCCGTCGTCGGCGACTCCCTCGAACGCGGAGTACGCGGCTTCGCCCTGACCTTTTCGGATGTGGACGTCGACGCTCGAGTGATCGAAGTCGGGGTGGTATTCGGCACCCCGGGTACCGGCGACACAGTGGTCGGGCCAGGTATCGACGAAGTCGGGATCCTCGTCCTCGCCGGCGAAGTGGCCGCCGTTGTCATTCTCGGCGTCGTGCCAGTCGCGGGACGCGATGACGAGGCCGTACTCGTCGCGATGCGCGGCCAGCAGATCGGACACACCGCGTGCGACCTCGTCGCCGCCGACCACGCCGAGCGCCCCACCCTCCGTGAAGTCGTTCTGCACATCGACGATCAAGAGCGCGCGAGTCATCTCGGACTTCCTTCCCTCTCCCCCATTCTCGTCCTTTTCGGTCGCGCTGAGGGCAAGGTCGGGCGCGCTGCCCCGGCTCAACCGTTGCCGAGGTTGTCGCCGCAGAGGAAGAACCCGGTGGTGAGCGTGTCGATCGCCTGTTTGGCGTCGTCGGTCACGTCGCCGAGCGCGTAGATCGCGAAGGTCAGCGTCGAGCCGTCTTGCGCGCGCACGACGCCCGCGAGCGTGTAGCCCGTCTCGATCCACCCGGTCTTCGCCGACACCGCGCCGTCGGCGACGGCGTTGTCGCCGGCGAAACGGTCGCTATAGGACAGCGAGCCGCGCTGCCCGGAGACTGGGAGGGCGTCGAGCAGGACGCCGAGGTTCGCCTCGCGGGCGTTGATCTTCACGAAGAGGCGGGTGAAATACGAGGGCGGGACGGCGTTGAAGTCGGAGAGGCCTGAGCCGTCGACGACGTGGATGCCGGTCGTGTCGACGCCGTACGGGGCGAGTCCGTGCAGGACGCCGGCGTTGATGGCGTCGAAGGTGTTTCCGGCACCCGCCTGGATCGCAACGAGTCGGGCGAGCATTTCGGCGACGGTGTTGTCTGAGACCACGAGCGCCTTGTCGACGAGTTGCGCGACGGTGGGCGAGGCGACCTGACCGAGCTGCGCGGCGCCGGCCGGCGCGGTGCCGCGTTCGACGACGTCGATGCCGCCGAGTTCGGCGGCGAATGCGGCGCCGGCGCGGCCGACCGGGTCGGTGCTGCGCGCGGACGTGTTCGCGGTCGGGTTGTCGCGGTCACCGTCGACCATGAGCGCGCTGATGTGCGACATGTAGCCCAGGTCGCGCTCGACGGTGTCCCAGCTGTCGTGCCATTCGGGCCCGCCGAAGTATCCGGCGTCGAGGATGAGCTTCGTGAGCGGCGGGTTGGATGGGTCGGCGCTCCACGCCGCGCGGACCTGAGCTGCGAGCTCGTCGAGGTGTGCCGCCCCGGGATATACGGTCTCGGTGCCGCTCGGGGTGCGAGAGAGCGTCAGGTCGCCGCCGCCGACGAGCACGACCGAGCCCGGCTCGGCGCCTTTCACGACCGTGGTGGTGGTGCGGTACTCAGGGCCGAGCACGGACAGCGCTGCGGCCGCGGTGAGCACCTTCATCGCGCTCGCGGTGCGGGAGGGCGTGGTTCCGCCACGGTCGTAGAGCACCTCGCCGGTGGCCGCGTTCATGACCTGCGCCTGGAGGTTCGCCAGGCGCGCGTCGGCGGCTCGGTCGGCGACGGAGCAGGTGCGAATGCGGCTCGCCGCGACCGGAGCCCCGGGCGCGGGGCGCGGGGGGTCGGCCGTCGGCGTGGGCGCCGGAACAGGAGCCGGGCTCGCGGCCACCGTCGCGGCGGGCGTGGCGGCCTGCGCGCCCGCGAAGACCGCACCCGTACCGAAAAGCCCGAACGCGAGCGTCGCGCCGAGGACGGTGAGCGGCACACGATGGCGACGGGCCGTGAGACTCACGCGTGAGATCAACCGCCCGTGCCGGGTCGCGTGCCCGACGCGGGGTGCGCCGGGCACCGTCGGCGCGTCATCAGGCGTGCCGGCGGGGGTGCCGAGTTCGTCAGGATCTGCCACCCCGGCATTGTAGGAGCCGTTCCCGGACGGCCCCCGAGCGCCAGCTGGTCACTCGCCGGGGTAGCGCAGCCCGATCTGTTCGCGGATCGCGTCGAGCGTGCCCATGATCGCGACGGTCTCCTCGATGGGCAGGATGTCCCCGCCGAGGTTCCCTTCACCGACGAGCCGCTCGACCGCCGCAGCCTGGTACTGCATGCCGCGGCCGTTCACCTCGGACCGGTACTCCTCGAGCACGGTTCCGTCGTGTGCGATGACCCTGAAGGTGGTCGGGGTGTACCAGACCGAGTCGATGTCGATTCGTGCCTCGGTGCCGATGAGGCTCGCCGTGTCGGGTCCGCGGGCGTCACTCACGGACGTGGTCAGGGCCACGCGCGGTTCGTCGTACCCGAAGATGGTGGCGACCTGGGAGTCGGCGCCGGTTTCCTTGAAGGTGGCCGTCGCCTGGATCGTCGCCGGTGCGCCGAACACGTCCCACGCGAACGAGATCGGGTAGATCCCGAGGTCGAGCAGCGCTCCGCCGCCGAGCTCGAGCGCGTTCACCCGGTGCGTCGGGTCATCGGGAAGCTTCTGAGTGTGGTCGGCGATCAGGGTGCGCAGTTCGCCGAGTGTGCCCTCCGCGATGATCTCCCGGATGCGCACCATGTGCGGCAGGTACCGCGTCCACATGGCCTCCAGGATGAGCAGCCCCTTCGACGCGGCCAGATCGGCGAGGCGCCGCGCCTCGGTTGCGTTGATCGTGAACGGCTTCTCGACGAGCACGTGCTTTCCGCCCGCGAGGGCGAGGGAGGCTCCCTCGATGTGGAACGGGTGGGGCGTCGAGACGTAGATCACGTCGACCTCGGGGTCGGCGGCGAGCTGTTCGTAGCTGCCATACGCCGTCGGGATGTCGAACGTGCTCGCGAACGCGTCCGCCGACTCCTGCGTGCGCGAGCCCACCGCCCGGACATCGAACCCGTTGAGCTTGAGGTCGTTCGTGAAGGCGTGCGCAATGCCTCCGGTCGCGAGGATGCCCCAGCGCAGTCGTTCCGTCATACGCGTCAGCCTACCGACGGGCGGACGCCGGCGATGGACGATACCCGAGCGCTGTGTCTGGTCGCCCGCCCCATCAGCGCACCGTCGAGCTCAGGAGTAGGAATCGTTGATGTCGGACGAGCAGTGCACGTCCACCCGATAGGTCACCGGCACGCCGGCGGTGAGGCGGACCCGGTTGAGCGGCGCGGGGCCGACGCCGATGGCCGAGCGATGCTCGGGAGCCCGGATCACGCTCTGGATGTCGACCGCGAGGTCGGCGGCCCGCCCGTCATCGGCGAGTATTTCCACGCCCGGAGTGAGCCGCCACGCAGCGGAGCCGTACATCTCGTTGAACACCCACGGATGCGAGATGGGACAGTCGGTCTCATCGAACGTGTGTTCCTCTCCCACCGAGATCGTTCGCCATTCCCCCTCTATCGTCGTTCGCTCAGGCTCGGTCGCTGGCTCGGCAACGGTGGCCGCCGCGGCATGTGGCGTGGCACCGGGTGGCGTGGCGCCGGCCGGCGCGGCGCCTGTACCGACCGCACCGAGACCCGCGACCAGCAGCACGACGGCCGCCGTGCACGCGAGACGAGGGGCGGCCGTGCGCGAGTTCGAACGTGATGATGTCATGAGTGCGTCTTCTCTCCGCGGGCACCCTGCCCGCTCGAGAAGCACCGTATGACCGCGGGCCGGCATCGGCGACGCGGCGAGACCGTGCGGTGGAGCCGCGCGAGACGCCGGAAGGTTGGGGAGGAACGGTCGGCGTACGACGGCATCGACGCGCCCAGGCTCGATGGTCGGCGGTGCCAGACGACCCGGAACCTGCAACGAGGGCTCGCTAGGCGCGAACAGCTCGCCGCGACGGCACGCCGGACGGCGGACGGACCGACCATCGGGTCACATTGACCACGGCCTCGAACACGATGCCGGCCGTCATTTTCGATTCGCCGACCTGGCGCTCGACGAACACGATCGGGGACTCCACGATGCGGTGGCCACCGCGGTGGGCGCGGAGGAGCATGTCGATCTGGAAGCCGTAGCCGTGCGAGTGCACGTCGTCGAGATGCAATCCCTCGAGCGCGCTTCGACGGAAGGCCCGATAGCCGCCCGTGATGTCTTGGTACGGGAGCCGCAACAGCAGGCGAGCGTACAGGCTGCCGCCGCGTGACAGCAGTCGTCGGTGGAACGGCCAGTTGCGCACACCGCCCTCGCCGACCCATCTCGAACCGACGACGACGTCCGCGTCCGCGAGCAGGTCGAGCATGGCCGGCAGGTCCTCCGGTCGGTGGGAGCCGTCGGCGTCCATTTGAACGATGACCTCGTAGTCGCGCGTGAGCGCCCACCCGAAGGCGTGCACGTATGCGGCACCCAGACCCTCTTTGCCGGAGCGGTGCAGCACGTGGACCTGAGGGTCGCCGGTCGCGAGCGCGTCGGCCAGTGCACCGGTACCGTCTGGGGAGGCGTCATCGACGACGAGCACGTCGAAGCGTGGGGCGGCCGTACGCACCCGGCGCACGATCGCCTCGATGTTCCCCGCTTCGTTGTACGTGGGGATGACGACGAGCCCGGGCATTACTCTCCTCACGGCCCTGGCTGCGGGCATCCAGAGCATGGTAACGCCTCGAACGAACCAAGAGCGGCGCTCCGTGCACAACCCGCATCACCGGCCGAAAACGACGAACGCCCCTCCCGAAGGAGAGGCGCTCGTCGGGGCCGACGTCGGAGGACATGGCCAGCGGAGCCGCCTGTGGGAATCGAACCCACGACCTATTCATTACGAGTGAATCGCTCTGCCGACTGAGCTAAGGCGGCGTGTCCCGTTTGCCGAGGCATCCGTGGCACGAGCACCAATACTAGCGTGTTTTGCGCCCGCGGATGACCACGCGACGACCGGTCAGCACCTCGGGTCGGCGTCGGGGACGACACCGTCGATGAGATACCGTTCGACGGTGTCGGCGATGCACTGGTTCGACTTGTTATAGGCGGTGTGGCCTTCGCCGTTGTACGTCACGAGCACCCCCGAGTCGAGCTGGTCGGCGAGGGAGACCGCCCACTCGTACGGTGTGGCCGGGTCGCCGGTCGTGCCGATGACGAGAATCGGGTCGGCGCCGGCGGCGTGCACCGGTGCCCGCACGGCCTCGCTGGGCACGGGCCAGTCGATGCAGCTGAGGTCGCCGTAGCCGAGATACGGGCCGATGACGGGCGCAGCAGCGGCAACCGCGGCCTGCTTGTCGCGCATGACGGTCACGTCGCCCTGGTACTCGTAGTCGAGGCAGTTGATCGCCGTGAATGCCTCGGTCGAGTTGTCGAGGTACGTGCCGTCGGCGGAGCGGCCGTTGTAGCCGTCCGCGAGCTGCAGCGCGAGGTCGGCCTCGCCGAACTGTACCGAGGTGAACAGATCGGTGAGGTACGACCAGCTCGCCGGGCTGTACAGCGGGTAGATGATCGCGGTGATCAGCGTGTCCGCCCCCACCCATCGGCCGTCGCTCCCGCGGATCGGACTTTGATCGACCGATGCGAGCAGCGCGGAGATCTCCGACATGGCATCGTCGACACCGCCGGAGAACGGGCAGTCGTCGCCGGTCAGGCAGTCTTCGAGGTAGGCGCGGAGCGCCTGTTCGAACCCGACGGCCTGCGCCGCCGTGACGTCGCTCTCGCTCGAGGCAGGGTCGAGTGCGCCGTCGAGCACGAGCCGCCCCACGTGCTCGGGGTAGAGCTCGGCGAAGACGGCACCAAGCAGGGTGCCGTATGAGAAGCCGAGGTAGTTGAGTTTCTCGTCCCCGAGCACCGCGCGCAGCAGATCGAGGTCGCGCGCGGCGCTCGTCGTGTCCACGTTCGCGAGCAGCTCGCCGGTTCGGGACTCGCAGGCCGCCCCGAACGCGGCTTGCGCCTCGCGTGCTTCCTGCATCCAGGCGTCGCTGCCACGCGGGGACGACGAGAGGCCGTAGAGGTACTCATCCATCTCGGCTGCGTCATAGCACGCGACCGCCGACGAACGGCCGACCCCGCGGGGGTCGAATCCGACCACGTCGAACCGCTCTCTCAGCGGCGCGCCGACGGCGTAGTCGAGTGAGTCGGCGATGAAGTCGTACCCCGAACCCCCCGGACCACCCGGGTTCACCAGCAGCGAGCCGATGCGGTCACCCGAGGCCGGGTGGCGGATGAGGGCGAGCTCTGCCTCCCCCGCCGACGGGTCGTCCCAATCGAGCGGAGCGGTCGCCGTGGCGCACTGCATGCCGTTGTCGCAGTCCTCCCACTGCAGCACCTGCTCGTAGAACGGTTGCAGGTCGGCGGCGACTTCTTCGCCGGTCGGGGTCGACGTCGGTTCCGGCGGCGGCGCCGCCGGCGTGCACCCGGTCAGGAGCAGCGCGGCCGTCGCCAGTGCGGCGAGGAGCGAGCCGGTCGTCGATCGCCGGCTCATGCGGCACCCCGTTCGTGGTCTGGTCTTCTGATGGCGGACACGAGCATGGCTTCGAGGGCGAGCACGGGCTGCACGTTGCCCTCGATGCGGGTTCGCGCCTCTTGGATGGCGTCGAGCGTGGCGAGCGAGGCGGCGGGACGAGCGGATGCGGCGGCCGCGCGCAGCTCGGCCTCGAGCTCACGATTGACCAGCGGCACGCCGGCATGCAATTGCATGACGAGCACATCGCGGAAGAGTGAGGCGAGGTCGACCAGGATCCGGTCGATGCCGTCGCGGAGGCTTCGCGTCGCGCGCCGCTTCTGATCGTCTTCAAGGGCTTTCAGCTGTGCGCGGAGCGCGGGCGGCACCGCCTGCCCGGGGCTCAGGCCGAGCGAGCGAAGCGCATGTTCGCGTTCTTCGGCATCGCGGAGCTCGGTGATCGCCTTGGCGTCATCACCCGCGATCTCGAGCAGCCGCGCCGCGGTGCGCACGGCGCCCGCGGCCGAACGTACGCCGAGCGCGAGCCGAAGGGTCTCCTCGCGCCGCGAGCGGGCCTCGTCGCTCGTGGCCAGTCGGTGCGCCATGCCGATGTGGCTCTGCGCCTCGCGCGCCGCCCGCTCGGCGATGACGGGATCGACACCGTCACGCCGGACGAGCAGCGCAGCGACGTCGTCGATCGACGGGACCTGCAGTCGCACGGTGCGGACGCGGGAGCGGATCGTCGGAATCAGGTCGGCGTCGCTCGGGGCGCAGAGGAGCCAGACCGTGCGCTCCGGGGGTTCCTCGAGTTCTTTGAGCAGCACGTTGGAGGTGTGCTCGGTCATGCGGTCGGCGTCTTCGACGATGATGACGCGGTGCCGTCCGACGGATGGCGAGTAGTGGGAACGACGCACGATCTCGCGCACGTCGTGCACGCGGATGATGACGCCTTCGGTCGAGAGCACGTGCAGGTCGGGGTGACTGCGCGCCTCGACCTGGATTCGAGTCGGCTCGTCGCCATCGGGGTGGCCGGAGATCAGCGCGGTCGCGAAGGCGTAGGCGATGTTCGAGCGGCCGGAGCCGGGCGGGCCTGTGATGAGCCACGAATGCGTCATCTGTTGCGCTGATGGCGCCGGTGAGGCATCCGTCTGCGGCGCGGATCGCAGGCCGCCGACGTTTGAAGCCTCCGGCGCGGCGGCGACCGACGCCGCGGCGGCCTGTCGGAAGATCTCGATGGCCGCGTCCTGGCCGGTCAGCTCACTCCACACGGTCACGTCTTCACGCTACCCGGGTCATCTGACGTGAAGCTCACAGGAGCCCGCGAACCCGCTCACGGATCGCGTCGGCGATGCCGTCGATGGGTCGGGTGGCGTCGATCACAAGGAATCGTTCGGGCTCGGCCTCGGCGAGGGCCAGGTACGCGCTGCGTACCCGGTCATGGAAGTCGGATGCCTCCGCCTCGAGCCGGTCGTACCTGCTTCGCGCGGCGTCGAGCCGGGTGCGGGCCGACGCCGAGTCGAGGTCGAGCAGCACGGTCAGGTCGGGTAGGAGGTCCTCGGTCGCCCATTCGGAGATGCGGCGCACCTCAGTGGGGTCGAGGACGCGCCCGGCACCCTGGTAGGCGACGGATGAGTCGAGATAGCGGTCCTGCACGACGATTTCGCCGCGCGCGAGCGCGGGTCGTACGAGCGTGGCGATGTGGTGGGCTCGGTCGGCGGCGTACAGCAGCGCCTCGGCACGGGGCGAGATGTCGCCGCGATGGTGCAGCACGAGCTCGCGGATCTCGAGGCCGACCTCGGTGCCGCCGGGTTCGCGCGTGCGCACGACCGTTCGGCCTTCGTCGGTGAGCCATTCGCGCAGCAGCTCAGCCTGTGTCGATTTGCCGGACCCGTCGCCGCCCTCGAGCGTGATGAAGAGTCCGCGGGTCACGCGGAGCTCTTCTTGGCGGCCGGCTTCTTGGCCGCCGGCTTCTTCGCGGCGGGCTTCTTGGCTGTGGTCTTCTTCGCCGCCTTCCCGCGCGGGGTCGCCGGGCCCTTGTCTCGCTTGATCTGCAGCAGTTCGACGGCACGCTCGAACGTGAGGTCTTCGACGGACTCGCCCCGCGGGATGGTGGCGTTGGTCGTGCCGTCGGTGACGTACGGCCCGAACCGGCCGTCTTTCACCTTGACCGGCTTACCGCTCACGGGGTCGGCGTCGAACTCTTTCAACGCGCTCGACTCGCGTCGCCCGCCGTACTTCGGCTGGGCGAGCAGTTCGAGGGCGCCCGCGAGGTCGATCTCGAAGATCGCATCCTCGCTCGGGAGGGTGCGTGTGTCGGTGCCCTTCTTGAGGTAGGGCCCGTAGCGACCGTTCTGCGCGGTGATCTCGGTGCCGGTCTCGGGGTCGAGGCCCACGACGCGCGGCAGGTCGAGCAGCTGCAGCGCCGTCTGGAGGTCGACCTCTTCTGGCTGCATGGTCTTGAACAATGACGCGGTGCGCGGTTTGGGGGCGGCCGCTTTCTTCGCGCCGCGCTTGGGCTTGGCCGGCTCGGTGACCTCGCCGGTTGCGGGGTCGACGGATGCCTCTGACGCCTCGGGTTCCGGATCGAGCTCGGTGACGTACGGGCCGAACCGGCCGTCTTTGACGACGACCTGCTTGCCGTTCTCGGGGTTGAGGCCGAGCACGCGGTCGCTCTGGACGGGTGCTTCGACGAGCTCGACCGCCTTTTCGGCGGTGAGCTCGTCTGGCGCGAGTCCTTCGGGGAGGTTCACGCGCTTGGGCGTGGCATCCGGCCCGGCAGCCTCGTCGACCTGCTCAAGATACGGACCGTACTTGCCGATGCGGAGGGTGATGCCGGGCGCGACCTCGACGGAGTTGATCTCGCGCGCGTCGATCTCGCCGAGGTTGTCGACGATCTGGCGGAGTCCTTTGTGCTTGTCACCACCGAAGTAGAACTCGTTGAGCCAGTCGACGCGGTCCGCCTCGCCAGACGCGATGCGGTCGAGGTCGTCTTCCATCTCCGCGGTGAAGTCGTACTCGACAAGATCGCCGAAGTGCTCTTCGAGGAGGCGCACGACCGAGAATGCGGTCCAGCTCGGCACGAGCGCCTGCCCGCGCTGGCTCACATACCCACGGTCGAGAATGGTGGAGATGATCGACGCGAAGGTCGAGGGGCGGCCGATGCCGAGCTCTTCGAGCCGCTTAACGAGGCTCGCCTCGGTGTACCGCGGGGGCGGGCTGGTCTCGTGGCCTTTGGCCTCGAGGTCGTCGAGCGACACCGACTGGCCCTCTTCGAGCGGCGGCAGCTTGGCCTCGCCCGGAGCATCGTCGCTGTTGCGCTCCTCGTCGCGGCCTTCTTCGTACGCCGCGAGGAATCCGCGGAAGGTGATGACCGTACCGCTCGCGGTGAACTCGGCGGTGGTCCCAGCGACCGGTGCGGTCGGCTGCTCGGGCGCGGCGGCGTCGGCAGCGGTCGGGCCGACCGCGATCGTGACCGTCGCGGTGTGCCCCTTGGCGTCGGCCATCTGCGAGGCGACGGTGCGCTTCCAAATGAGGTCGTAGAGCTTGAACTCGCTGCCGCGCAGCTGGCCCTCGACCGACGCCGGAGTGCGGAACACCTCGCCCGAGGGGCGGATCGCCTCGTGGGCCTCCTGCGCGTTCTTCGACTTGCCGGCGTAGGCGCGGGGCTTGTCGGGGATGGAATCGGCACCGTACAGCTTGGTCGCCTGGTCGCGCGCCGCCTTGATCGCCTGCTGCGAGAGCGACGACGAGTCGGTACGCATATAGGTGATGTACCCGTTCTCGTACAGCGACTGCGCGACGCGCATGGTGTCACGGGCCGAGAGCCGGAGCTTGCGCGCCGCCTCCTGCTGGAGAGTCGACGTCGTGAAGGGCGCGGCCGGTCGACGAGAGTACGGTTTGGACTCGACCTTCGACACCCGGCGCGCCACGGTGTCGTCGCGGAGGGCGGCGGCGAGCGCGGTCGCCGTGGCTTCGTCGAGGACCGAGACGTCGCCCTTCAGCCGGCCGTTGTCGTCGAAATCACGACCGGTGGCGATGCGTCGACCGGCGACCCGGACGAGGCGCGCGTCGAAGGCCGTGCCCGCGCCGGCGAACCGTGCGATGAGGTCCCAATAGGATGCCGCGACGAATGCGAGCCGCTCGCGTTCGCGATCGACGACCAGACGGGTCGCGGCGGACTGGACACGACCGGCCGAGAGGCCCGGGCCGACCTTGCGCCACAGCACCGGCGAGACCTCGTAGCCGTAGAGACGGTCGAGGATGCGGCGCGTCTCCTGCGCGTCGACGAGCGAGGTATCGAGTTCGCGCGTGTGGTCTTTCGCCGCCAGGATCGCGTCTTTCGTGATCTCGTGGAAGACCATACGCCGGACCGGCACCTTGGGCTTGAGCTCCTGCAGCAGGTGCCAGGCGATGGCCTCGCCTTCGCGGTCTTCATCGGTGGCGAGCAGGAGTTCGTCAGCGTCTTTGAGCGCGCGCTTGAGCTCGGCGACCGTCTTCTTCTTGGCGTCTGAGACGACATAGTACGGTTCGAAGCCGTTCTCGACGTCGACCGAGAACTTGCCGAGCGAGCCCTTCTTGAGCTCGGCGGGCAGGTTCTTGGGTTCGATCAGGTCGCGGATGTGTCCGACCGATGACAGCACCTGGTAGCCGTCGCCGAGGTATTGCGCGATCGACTTCATCTTCGTCGGTGACTCGACGATGACCAACTTCTTCGTGCCTGCCACAGGCTCCTCTGATTCCTTGTTCTACGGGACGGGCGAGACCGCGCTTCCCGAAATGGTGCCGTCACCGTACGACATGCCGCTGACAGGCACACGATACACATATGAACCGGGAGCGTACCTGTCGACCTGTTGACACGCCCGTTCACGGCGCGCGGCGCACCCCTTGCGAACGGCTCGCCGCGGAGGAGAATGACGACATGGACACGACACCTGCCGGCTCCTACACGGCCAAGTTGATCGATGGACCGCTCGAAGGCAAGACGGTCGCGACGAGCTTCCTCGATTCCGGGGACCCGCAACCGCGCATCACCCTCAACGGCGAGGCGGGGAAACGGTATGTGTACTCGCGCGGTGGTGGCCTCGAGTTCGAGAGCGCCGGCTCGTCGCAGCCGAGCGCCGTCGAATACCGCTACATCGAGACGGTGTTCGACTGAACTCGTTCCTCTTTTTCTCGTTCCTCTCTTATAGCGGGTCCTGAACACTTATAGCGGGTCCTGAACGGACGGATCCTGAACGGACGGGTCCTGAACGGACGGATCCTCGCCCGGATCCCGATGCGGTGGTGCTGACCTCGCGGCGGTGAGGGCGGGGTGATCCACGGGGTGATTCCTGCAACCCCACCGTCCGTTTCGCTCGGCATGTCGCTAGCGTCGGCGGCGAACGCGACTTGGGCGGGCCGCGCGCAGGTATCGATCGTGTCGGTGCGTCTGGCAACGCGACTCGGCCCTCGGATCGAGAGGACTGAGTCAAATGGCGGATCGTCGTTTCCGGAGCCGCTTCGGAGTACAAGCTGGAGTTCTCGGCCTCGCGTTGGGCCTTGTCGCCGTCGGGGCGACCGCGGTGCCGGCGCTGGCCGACGCCCCGGAGATCCCGGTCGCGGAGTTCTCTGCACCGACGTGCGTCGGAGAGACGTCTCACCCCGACCCGACGAACGCTCCGGGCCCCGTGAGCGATCTCACGCGGGTGTTCGGTCAGCGTCTCGACGACTACAACAACGGCCAGGTCGTCGTCCTTTATGACACCTTCGGCGCGAACAGTCTCGACGGCTACCCGGCGGTGTGCGGCACCCGCTACGTCGAGGGCGTCGGCGCCGTCTCCGAATGGATGTTCTGCACGGACATCTGGTCGCACGTCTGCAGCGGTGTGAATGAGCACGGTGACCTGCTCGACTACGACGGCACCCCGATCGCAGGTCTCGTGCCGCTCAGCGGCAACCCCAAGCTGTCGGCCGACCAGGAGAAGCTGATCGCCTGGCTCATCCAGAACGGTCACAGCTACTCCGGCACCGGGTACTACGACTACGCGACCCGAGCCGTTCAGGACGGGAACTCGATGGAACGCGCGTCGTTGCAAGTCCTCGTCTGGTGCATCAGCGACCCGGTCGATCCCGCCACGACCAACCCGACGGAACTGGACCGCCAGGCAACCTGCACCGAGAACATGTCGCCCGCGGAGCAGGAATATCTGCTCGCGCAGATTCCGGACGACCCGACGATCGTGCTCGCCCTGAGCAATGGCGAGACCGACCTCGCGGTCGGTGAGACCGCGTCGTTCGAGCTCGAGACCAACCTCTACGATCAGCCCATCTCGGTAGCCGTCGGGGGTGTGGCGGGTGAGCTCGTGGTCAGTAGTGGTCCGGCCGTGTACGACCCCGACACGCAGACCCTCACCGTGTCGGGGGCGGATCCGGCGGTCAGCACCGTGGTGGGTCTGGCGTTCACGGCGGACACGGTCGGGACGGTGAGCCTCGAGCTCACGGCCGAGCCGGCGTCGCGCGATCACCTCGCGTGGGACCAGAGCCCAGCGATCACGGCCAGCGACGAGCGGCCGTGCCAGGTGTTCGCGACGTTCCGGAAGGCCGAGCAGGTGCGGGTCGTCGATGCTGCGTCGGCGACATTCGGCACCGCGATCGCGCCCGAGCCAACTCCGGCAGGAGCCGATGCTGATGGCGCGGCGTCTCCGTCGGGTTCCCGGACGGAGCTTGCCCGGACGGGGACGAACGACCCGCTGGTGCCCGCCGCCGGCGTGATCGCCCTCGCACTCGCCGGCGCAGCACTGCTTCTCGGGAGCCGCCGCCGGGGGGTCCGGGCCGGTCGCTGCTCGCACGTGAGCTGAATCTGGGCGGAACGCCGTGACTGCCGCGGGCTCCGGCGCCGGGCCCGCGCGGGCCGTGGCCGTGAGCTCGAAGGCCAGGGCGCGAATGGCGACGGTGACGGATGTCTCTGCGCCGGTGTTCGTGCAAGAGACGAGGCGTGCGCCGTTGCGCTGGGCGACGGACGTGGCGAGGTCGCACGGGTTGCCGGCGACCGCGCCGGTGAGGGCGTCTGCTGCGGCGAGCGCTGCGGCGTCGGCGGCGTTCGCGGCACGCTGCGAGTGGACGAAGAGCACGAGGACGGGCAGTAGCCCAGCCGTGAGGGCGAGCACGGAGCCGATGATTGCGAGCACGATCACGGAGCCCGCACCTCGCTCGGCGGTCGCCGACCTCACCGCACACCGCCCGGCGCGTCGCACTGAGGTCGACGCGCCGGGCATCAGCGCCCTCCCGACACGGCGCAGGACTCGGCTCGGAGCGGGATGGCGCCCAGTAGACCGGCTCCTCCGCTCGCGCTGAGTGTGACGCAGACCAGCGGTGACTCGTCGGAGGATTCCAGCCGCGTGCCGCCGCCGGCGACCCGGTCCGCGATGCCGTGCGCGACGGCCACACTTTCACCCCGGCCGAGCGCTCGTGCCGCATCGGCAGCGGCGTCGGTCAGCCGCACCTGCCGACCGACGACGTGCACCGCGCCGAGGCACAGGGCGAGGACGAGTGCCACCGCGGGAAGTGCGACCGCCAGCTCGGCGGTCGCACTCCCCCGCTCGCGGTCAGCCCACCGTGAGTGCATTCCGCACGAGATCGGTGAGGATTCCCCGGACTTCGTCGCCGCGCAGCAGGACGACGAGCAACCCGGCGAAACCGACGGCCGCCATCGTCGCGACGGCGTACTCGGCGGTCGCAGCACCACGCTCGTCGGCCAGGCGGGCGAACGCATGCCCGTGCAGCGCGGCGAGCCGCTTGAACACGGTGGTGCGATGCAGTGCGGCGACCTGACCGGACGCGGCAGACCGGCTCGCACGGATGGGCACACCGGGCCCGGCGGGTGTGTGAGCAGCGGTTGGGGCGGCGCCTGGTGGGTTGGCGGAAGATGCGGGCATAGAGGGTGTTCCTTTCGGTCGTGGCCGCGGAGCGGCCGGGTGAAGGGCACGAGCCGGACGGTCGTCATCGCACACCGCCGAGGGTGCCGGTGACGACCGAGATCATGAGCGGGGCGACGCCGAGCAGCACGAACGCCGGCAGGATGCAGACGCCGAGCGGCACCATGAGCCGTACGCTCAGCGCCGCGGCACGGACGGCGCCGTCGGCGCGCGCTGCGCGTCGGTGCCGGTTGGCCTCGGCTCGCAGGAGTTCGGCGATAGGGACCCCGGCGCGGGTCGCGATGCGCACCGCGGCCGCGACGTCATGGTCCGCGGCGACGGCGCCCGGCAGGTGCGTTGAGACGGCATGCCGGGTGACCGCGATCGCGCTGTCGACGGCGGCACCGCTCGACATCGCGATCGCAAGGAGGTCGAGTTCGAGCCCGGGTGACGCTGTCGGGGGCGCAGCGCGTGCCGCCAGGGCGCGGTTCCACCGGGCGCCCGCCCACAACAACGCACTGCCGAACACGAGGCACGCCCATCCGAGCGGATTGCCGAACAGCACGGCCGCGGTGTCGAAGCCGAGCACGAGACCGAATCCGACCGCCACGAGGGGCAACCCGGTGACGAGCTTCGCGCTCGCTCTCGGGCCGGCGAGCGCCGCCCGCACCTCACGGCGGAGCTGTGCGTCGTCGCGCAGCGAACCGGCGAGGTCGCGAAGACTCGCGGCGAGCGGTGCCCCGGTCTGGCTCGCGACCGCCCACGCGGCGGCGAGCGCCGACCACGCCGCACCGCCCGCCGCCTCCACCGCCCGTACCGCGATCCGGCGACGCGCACCCCTCGACCAGACGCGCCGGCGCGGCTCGGGCTGGTCTTCAAGGACGCGGGCGAGGGCGGGGGCGATCGGCTCGCCATCTTCTGCTGCGCCGGCGGCGGCCGACAGCACGGGGTCGTCCGGAGCATCCGTCGCCAGATGGCGCCAGGCCGCGGGCGCCGGGACGCCCGCAGACATGAGCACCGCGAGCCGTTCGACGGTGCCAGCCACCGCATCGACCGCTGCGACGTCGTCGCGCACTCGCCTCGCGGCGGCGAGGGCGCGGAGCCCGCCGCCGATCACACGGCACCCACGGCGAGCCGGTCGTCTTCGAGCCTGAAGCGACCGATCCCTGCCAGACGGCGCACGCCATCTCGACGTTCGAGATGCACGACGAGGTCGAACGCGCTCACGGCCTGCCGGGCAACCGCATCGGCCGACATTCCGGCCACCGACCCGAGCGCCTCCAGTCGGGCGGGCACGTCGTCGACCGAGTTCGCGTGTAGCGTGCCGGCCCCACCGTCGTGCCCGGTGTTCAACGCGGCGAGGAGCTCGCGGAGCTCGACCCCACGGCATTCGCCGACGATCAGCCGGTCTGGACGCATGCGCAACGCTTCACGGAGCAGACTGTCGAGGCCCACTCGGCCAGTGCCCTCGAGGTTCGGCTGACGCGACTCGAGCCGGACGACGTGGGGATGCGCGATCTCGAGCTCCGCGACGTCTTCGATGACGACCAGTCGCTCCCGAGCGCACGCCTCGCCGAGCAGCGCCGCGAGCAACGTGGTCTTGCCGCTCCCACCTGCCCCGGTGACCAGCACATTCCACCGACGGGCGACCGCGTCGCGGAGCAGCTGCTCATGGTCTGCCGAGAGCATGCCGGCCCTCGTGAGCGCGGCGAGGGAGAAGCCGCCGGGTCGCGGGATGCGTACCGAGATCGCGGTGCCACCGGTCGAGATCGGTGGCAGCACGGCATGTATGCGGATGCCTCGCCCCACCCGAACGTCGACCGCCGGCGTCGCCTCGTCGATATGCCGCCCACCCCGGGCGATGAGTTTCACGGCGAGCTGACGCACCGCCGACTCATCCGCCGACCAGCCCGATTCGCGCTCGGGGCCGGTGCCGCGGTCGACCCATAATCCCGACGCCCCGTTGATGAAGAGATCGGTCACGGGCCCGGAGGCCGCGTAGGGCGCGAGTGGGCCGAGCACGTCGTAGTCGGTCGTGACGTTCGCCGTCGTCGCCCCAGCGGGCGGGCCGCCATTCGGGCTCTCGCGGAGTTCGGGTGGCGGCATCTCCCATGATGGGGTCGCGACGAACGGGGTGATCATAAGCAGCGAGCGTATGAGCGTGTCCTCGCGCATTCTGCCGTTCTGCGAGGACTGGTGCACAGGTCAGGTGGTTGCACTAACTGTGGAGAACGAGTGCTCCGCGGCGTGCGGTTATTCGCAGCCGGGATCGTGGGGGTACTGCAGGCAATCGCCCCGGACCAGGCGGGTCTCGACCGTCACCACACGCAC
>Ga0182737_1000600_pt1 | contig 47985 bp, 44 predicted proteins | sample eDN5th30CBELigOP_FD_128878 | JGI IMG/M metagenome (GOLD analysis project Ga0182737, IMG submission 128878) | Enriched Organic Plus compost microbial communities from Emeryville, California, USA - eDNA 5th pass 30_C BE-Lig OP (version 2) (version 2) ...
CGATGACGATCGAGGACCGATGCCAGGGATGGCGGCTGATGAAGGCGCCGAGCAACGGGCCCGCGCCCATGATCGACAACACCATGATCGACAGCAGGGTGCCCGCGGCGGCCTCGGAGAGGCCCTCCCCGCGCACGAAGAACGGATACCCCCACAGCAGTCCGAGCGTGGTGGCGCTGAACTGGGTCGTGAAGTGCATCCAGAAGCCCAGCCTGGTGCCCGGCTGCCTCCACGAGGCCGCCAGCCGGGTCCGGATCGCCGTCCATGACAATCGCTCGCCACGGAGCACGCGGTCGTCCGGGGTGTCGTGAACCAGCACGAGCAGCAGCACCAGCAACGCCGCGCTGACACCGGCGGCCACGAGATACGACGTGGTCCAACCGAGCTCACGCAGAGCCCACGTCATCGGAGCCGCGGCCGCGACGGCACCGAGCTGTCCCGTGACGCCGGTCAGCTGGGTGACCAGGGGGATGCGCCGTGCCGGGAACCAGGCGGTGACCAGCCGCAGCACACAGATGAACGTCATGGCATCGCCGATTCCGACGAGCACACGTGCGCCGAGCGCCGCGGCGAACGTCCCGGCCACGGCGAACGCCGCCTGTCCGATCACGATCGTGGCCGTTCCGGCGATCATCACCGCCCGGGGACCGAACCGGTCGACGAGCAGCCCCACCGGGATCTGCATCCCCGCGTAGACCAGCAGCTGCAGCATGACGAACGTCGCGAGCTGCGAGGCCGAGATGCCGAAGCGGTCCGAGGCCGCCAGGCCTGCCACCGCCAACGACGAACGGTGGAACACCGCCATCAGATACACCGCGATGCCGACGCCCCACACCCGCCACGCGCCGGCGGGGACAACGGCGCTCTGACTCACCGACCCAGCGTAATTGCGAGCGGCGAGAGACTGAAATCAAGCGGTCGTGACACGCACCTCACCGGGCGGGAATCAGAAGGTCAACGCCTCGGCCGGGTCGTGGAGGATCGCGGCGACGTCGGCCAGGAAGTGCGAGCCCTGCTCGCCGTCGACCAGGCGATGATCGAAGCTCAGCGCCAGGGTCGTGACCCACCGCGGCACGATCGAGTCGTCGTCGGCCACCCAGGGTCGACGCGCGATCTGACCGACGGCCAGGATGCCGGCCTCGCCCGGATTGATGATGGGTGTGCCGCCGTCGACACCGAACACACCGACATTGGTCAGCGTGAACGATCCTCCGGCCATCTGGGCGGGCTGGCTCCGCCCGGCACGAGCCGTCTCGGTCAGCTCGGTCACCGCCTGGGCCAGCTCGAGCAGCGACAACTGCTCGGCACCCGGGATGTTCGGCACGACCAGGCCGCGGTCGGTGGCGGCGGCCACACCGAGCGTGACCGATGCCTTGAGCACGATCTCCTGAGCAGCCTCGTCCCACGACGAGTTCAGCTCGGGCGTGCGGCGCATGGCCAGACAGATCGCCTTCGCGATGACGACGGTCGGCGAGACCTTGACACCGGCGAAGCGGCGGTCGGCCTTGAGCCGGTCGACCAACTCCACCGTCCGGGTGACGTCGACCGTGACCCACTCGGTGACGTGGGGAGCGGTGAACGCCGACTGCACCATCGCCTCGGCCGTCATCTTGCGCACGCCCTTGATGGGCATCCGCACGTCGCTCCTCGGCGACGCACCGGGAGCGGGCGGCGGCGGAGGCGGCAGCGCCGTGCCGCTCTCGGCGAACGCCTGGACCTCGGCGCGCGTCACGAACTCGCCCTCGCACGGCACATCGGCCAGATCGACGCCGAGGTCCTTCGCCAGCTTGCGCACCGGCGGGCGCGCCAGCGGGCGAGCGGGCACTGGCCACTGCTTGTGCGGCGGCTCGGCTTGGGGGACCTTGTCGGTGTCGACCGATGCGACCCGGGTCGGCGCCTCGGGCAGCGACGAACGGCGACGACGTCGCGTGGGTACGTCGGTGCGCGGCCCGTAGCCGACCAGGACCGCCTGCCGACCCTCGCCCGTCGGCTCCTCGGCGGCAGCGGGTGTCTCGTCGGCGGCGCCGATGCGCACGATCGGGGTGCCGACCGCGATCGTCTGGCCCTCCTCGACCAGCAGCGCGGAGACCTCACCGGCGAACGGGCTGGGCAACTCGACGATCGACTTGGCCGTCTCGATGTCGACCAGCACGTCGTTGACCGCGACGGTGTCGCCGGGCCGCACCCGCCAGGCGATGATCTCGGCCTCCGTCAGTCCCTCGCCGACGTCGGGCAGTTTGAACTCCGGCATCAGCGGGCTCCGTACGAGATGGCATGGTCGACGGCGTCGAGGATGCGGTCGAGCCCCGGCAGGAACTCCTCCTCGACCTTGCTCGGCGGGTACGGCAGGTCGTAGCCGGTGACACGCTGCACCGGCGCCTCGAGCGAGTAGAAGCACTCCTCGGTGATGCGAGCGGCCAGTTCCGCGCCCAACCCGAGCGTGCGCTGCGCCTCGTGCACCACGACCACGTGGCCGGTGCGTCGGACCGACTCGTACACCGGCTCGAGGTCCAGCGGCGAGAGCGTGCGCAGATCGATGACCTCGAGGTCCAGGCCGTCCTCGGTGGCGGCCTCGGCAGCCTGCCGGCAGGTCGCGACGGTCGCCCCGTAGGTCACGAGGGTGGCGTCACGACCGGAGCGGACCAACGACGACGTCCAGGTGGTGTCGGGCCGCGTGGCACGGTCGACCTCGCCGTTCTCCCAGTAGCGGCGCTTGGGCTCCATGAACACGACCGGGTCGTCGGAGCGGATCGCCTCCTGGATCATCCAGTACGCATCATGCGGGGTGGAGCAGGCCACGACGCGCAGGCCAGGCGTCATGACGAACTGCGCCTCGGGGCTCTCGGAGTGATGCTCCACCGCTCCGATGCCGCCGCCGTACGGGATGCGGATGACGACGGGCATGCGCACCTTGCCGGCGCTGCGGAAGTGCATCCGGGCGACCTGGCTGACGATCTGGTCGTAGGCGGGATACACGAAGCCGTCGAACTGGATCTCGGCGACCGGCCGGTAGCCGCGCATGGCCAGGCCGACCGACGTGCCGATGATGGCCGACTCGGCCAGCGGCGTGTCGATGACCCGGTTCTCGCCGAAGTCCTTCTGCAAGCCGTCGGTCACCCGGAAGACGCCGCCGAGCGGACCCACGTCCTCCCCCAGCACGACGACCTTGTCGTCGGCCTCCATGGCGGCCCGGAGTCCTTCGTTGATGGCGCTGCCGATCGACATCGTCTCGAGGCCCACAGGTTCGGTGCTCATGCGGGGCTCCCTTCCAACGCGTCGCGCCATTCGACGTACTCGGCCCTCTGCTGCTCGAGTTCAGGGGGGGTGTCGACCAGCACCTGATCGAACAGATCGGCCAGATCGGGCTCGGCTAGCGCCGCGCACTCGCGTCGCAGCCGCTCACCCAGGGCCTCGGCCTCGGCGTCGAGGTCCTGGAAGAACGACAACGGCTGGCCGTTCTGCTCCAGGTACTTGCGGAGCCGGTCGATCGGATCCTTGGCGCGCCACTGCTCGACCTCCGCCGCGTCGCGATAGCGGGTCGGGTCGTCGGACGTGGTGTGGGCGCCCATGCGGTAGGTGACGGCCTCGATCAAGGTCGGGCCCTCGCCGTCGCGGGCTCGTTGAAGCGCCTTCTGGGTGACCGCGTGAACCGCCATCACGTCATTGCCGTCGACTCTGACACCAGGCAGGCCGAAGCCGTCGGCGCGCTGGGCGACCGGGACCGCGATCTGGCGCGCCAGGGGCACTGAGATCGCGTACTGGTTGTTCTGGCAGAAGAACACGACCGGCGCCTGATGGACCGTGGCCCAGTCGAGGGCCTCGTTGACGTCGCCCTGGCTGGTGGCACCGTCGCCGAAGTAGCTGATGACGGCTGCGTCGCGATCGGGGTCGCCGCTGGCGACGGCGTGATCGAACATCAGCCCCATCGCGTAGCCGGTGGCATGCAGCGCCTGGGCGCCGATGATGATCTGGGTCAGAGCCAGGTTGTGGTCGGCCGGATCCCACCCACCGCCGAGCTCGACACCGCGGTAGATGCCGAACAGGCCGATCGGATCGACCCCGCGGCACCAGGCGACCCCGTGCTCGCGATAGGTCGGGAAGGCGTAGTCCTGCGGCCGCAGGGCGCGGGCCGAACCGACCTGCGCGGCCTCCTGCCCGAGAGCCGGCGGCCACAGCCCCAGCTCGCCGTGTCGCTGCAGCGCGAACGCCTCGGTGTCGATGCGGCGCACCAACACCATGTCGCGGTAGAGCGCGGCAACCTCGGCCAGGCCGCCGTCGTAGCGGTAGTCAGGATGCTCGACTCGTGCGCCGTCCGGCGTGAGGAGCTGTACTGGCGTGCTCAAAGAGAACCCCCACTGTCATCGACCGTCCCGGGATCACCGGTCCGGAGTCCGAAGTCCGCGGAACCACGATCCTGGGTGCGGGATCGCACTGTACCGCGCGGGCGTGATGGGCATCACACCTGAGGTCCAGCCTAGCCCATCACGGATGCGCGGCTCGCCACCCGGCCGCCGCCTCCAGGAAGCGCTGGTCGACGCCGGGATCGCCGATCGAGATCCGGACGCCGTCGCCCGCGAACGGACGCACCGAGACCGGCGCACAGGCCGCCGCGAAGTCGAGCGCGGCCCCGCCCAGCGGCAGCCAGACGAAGTTGCCCTCGGCTCGCGGGACCGTCCATCCCTGATCCAGCAGCGCAGCCCGCAGGGTCTCGCGTTCGGCCACTACGTGATCGACGCGGGCGGCCAGCTCGTCGTACGCCTCGAGCGACGCGATGGCGGCGGCCGCGGCGACATCGGTCACCGAGAACGGCGGCACGACCTTGCGCACGGCGTCGGCGATCGACTCATCCGCGACGGCGTAGCCCACCCGCAGGCCGGCCAGGCCGTACGCCTTCGAGAAGGTACGAAGCACCACGACATTGGGGTGGCCCTCCATGGCCGCGAGCCCCGAACAGGCCTGCGGATCGCGGACGAACTCGACATAGGCCTCGTCGACCGCCACCAGCACATGATCGGGCACCCGGGCGAGCAGACGGTCCAGCTCTGACTGCGTGACCACCGGCCCCGTGGGGTTGTTCGGGGTACAGATCAAGATCGCCTTGGTGCGCTCGGTGACCGCCGCTGTCATCGCGTCGATGTCGTGGCGGCCGTCGGGCAGCAGGGGCACCGCGGTCGAGGACGCGCCGGTCAAGTCAGCGGCGATCGGATAGGCCTCGAACGACCGCCAGGCGTAGACGATCTCGTCACCGGGCTCCAGGTAGGCATGCAGGAGAGCGAACAGCACGGCGACCGAGCCGGTGCCGGTCGCGATGCCGGCCGGTTCGACCCCCACATGCCTCCCGATCGCCTCGCGCAGCGCCATCGTGCCCGCGTCGGGGTATCGGTTCATCCGGCCCAGCTCGGCGACGGCGCGTTCGACGACGCCCGGCAGCGGCGGGAACGGATTCTCGTTGCTCGACAGCTTCAACGCATCGCTTTCGGCGGCCTTGCCGGGGCGGTACAGCGGAATGCGTTCAAGGGCTGAGCGTGCCCGAGGCGGGTTCATGATCCGAGGATAGGCACCCGCGCATCCACAGAGTCCCACCGTGATCAGACGTCGTCCACAGGTCACATATCGAGCCTTCTCGACGCCTGGGCACGCTCCGTAGCTTCGGTCGCATGCCTCACGCCCATCGGGCAGAATGGAGAGATGTACATGTCCGCCGAAGTCATCACCAACCTCAGCACGACGGTCGGCTTGATCCTGGCCATCGGCGGCGGCTTCGCGTGGATGCTCCACCGCATGGACGCCGTGCGCGACGAGCTCAAGGGCGATATCGTCGAGCTCGGTCGAGATGTGGTCCAGGTGCAGAAGGACGTGGTCCAGGTGCATGTCTCGATGGCCCGCCTGGAAGGCCGGCTGGAGGGCCGCGCTGAAGCGACACCCGCGGGTTGACGAGGCCGGCGCGGGTGGGGGATCCGCAGTCGTGAGCGAGCCAAGGCCCTGGCTGGGCTATCTGCTCGTCCTGACGGCGGCCGCGCTGTTCGGGCTGAACGCCGGGATGTCCCGCATCCCGCTGCGCTCGGGCACCGACGAGGCCACGTTCACCACGGTGCGCATCACCGCCGGCCTGCTGGTGCTGCTGGTCATCGCCGCGCTGACGAACCGATCGGCCCTGCGACCCCCGGCCCCGCGTCGCTGGCCGCTGGTGCTCGGGTTGGGCGCGGTCGGCATCGCCGGGCTGCAGGGCTTCTACAACGTCGCGATCAACCGGCTGCCGCTCGGCATCGCGCTCCTGCTCGAGTACACCGGCCCGGTGCTGGTCGTTCTCTGGGTGCGCTTCGCGTACCACCGACCGGTGCACGCCCGCATGTGGCCGGCGCTCGGGCTCACCCTGATCGGCCTGGCGGTCGTCAGCCAGGTGTGGGACGGGCTGAGGTTCGACGGACTCGGCGTGACGATGGCCCTGCTGGCCGCCGTCTGCTACGCCGCGTACTTCCTGCTGGGTGAGGATCACGGCGTCTCATCGGACCCGCTGCGTCACATCCTCTGGGCGTTCGCCACCGCGGCCGTCCTGATGAACGTCATCGCGCCGGCCTGGCGTGCCGAGGCATTGGGTCACCAGGCGTCGATGCTCGGCCGGCTCGCGGATCTGCAGATCCCGGCCTGGACCGCGATGGCGTGGGTCGTGGTACTCGGCACGGTGACGCCGTTCTTCCTGCTCCTGCTGGCGTTGCGCTCACTGCCGGCGACCGTCGTGAGCGTCGTCGCGATGCTCGAGCCGGTCGTCGCGACGCTGGTCGGCTGGGCCTGGTTCGCCGAGTCGCTCAAAGTCGTCCAGATCGGCGGAGTCGTCACGGTTCTCGCCGGAATCGTGATGGCCCAGACGGCACGCCGCGACGAGCCCGACGACGCGTTGCCGCCGCTCTGAGCCCGCCCGGTGTGCCAGTATCGGGTCATGCAGAGGTTCCTCTCGACCTGGTTGGTCAGCACCGTCGCCCTCGCCTTCGCGGCCTGGCTGCTCGGCGACCACATGACGATCGGCGACGACAGCGCCGACACGGGCGCGCGCATCATCGGGGTGCTGTTGGTGGGCCTGGTGTTCACGATCGTCAACAGCTTCGTCGCGCCGGTGGTCAAGACGCTGTCGATCCCGTTCATCATCGTGACGCTCGGACTGGCGCTGCTGGTCATCAATGCGCTGCTGCTGCTGTTCACCGAATGGATCGCCGACAAGCTCGACATGCACTTCGAGCTCGACGGGTTCTGGTGGGCCGTCCTGGCCTCGATCGTCATCTCGATCGCCCAGTCGATCGTCGGCAGCCTCGTGCCGTCGGGCGATTGAGCGCTCCGTACACGATCGCCCTGGTCTGCCTGGGCAACATCTGCCGCTCTCCCACGGCCCACGTCGTGCTGGAGCAGCGGCTTGCCGAGGCCGGGCTCGACGACCGGGTGGCTGTCGCGTCCTCGGGCACGGGTGGATGGCACGAGGGCGATCCGATGGATCCACGTTCGGCGGCGGTGCTGCGCGACGCCGGCTACGATCCGAGTCGCCATCGCGCGCGCACGTTCACGCGCGACTGGTACGCCGAGCACGATCTCCTGCTCGCGATGGATCACACGAACCGCGCCGACATGATCGCGCTGGCGCCCACCGTGGAGCAGGAGTCCCAGGTCCGGATGTTCCGGTCGTTCGATCCCGCGGCAGACGAACACGACGACGAGGTGCCTGACCCCTGGTACGGCGGTCCCGATGGTTTCCGTCAGGTGCTCGCCATGATCGAGCGCACCTGCGACGGTCTGATCGAACACCTGCGCACCAGGCTCTGACCTCGCCGAGTGGCGCAACTCGTCCCGCGAGTGGCGCAGTTCGGTCGTTATCCCTCGTCGAAACAACCGAACTGCGCCACTCGCGGAGATGGTCGGGACTCGAAGCGCCACCCACCGAGGTCTGACCAGCCGGTAACCTCGAGGTCATGGCACGGATGACGGGGACGGCGGCGCGCGCGGAGGCGCTGCTGGGCCTGGGCGTCGTGTCCACGACCCCGGTCGCCGGGGGTGACATCTGCACCGCGACGCGGCTACGGATGACCGACGGCCGCAATGCGGTCATCAAGACCCGACCTCAGGCGCCCGCCGGATTCTTCCGTCGCGAGGCCGAGGGTCTGCGCTGGCTCGGCGAGGCGGGCGGCGCCCCGGTGCCCGACGTGCTGGCGGTCGACGACGACTGCCTGATCGTCGAGTGGATCGAACCCGTGCGTCCCAGCGCCGAGGCGGCCGCCGAGTTCGGCCGGTCGCTCGCGCAGACCCACCGGGCGGGCGCCGAGACGTACGGCGCCGGCCACGACGGCTTCATCGGGTTGGCGCCCCTGCCGAACCGGCCGCTCGACACCTGGGCCGAGTTCTACGCCTCGCGCCGGGTCATGCCGTACGTGCGCGCGGCAGTCGATCGTGCCGCACTGAACAGCGACGACGCCGCTGCGATCGAGCAGGCGATGCGCCGGATCCACGACCTGGCCGGCCCCGAGGAGGGTCCCGCGCGCATCCACGGGGATCTGTGGTCGGGCAATGTCGTGTGGGGGGCCGAGAGCCGCGTATGGCTGATCGATCCGGCCGCGCACGGTGGACATCGCGAGACCGATCTGGCGATGCTGTCGTTGTTCGGCATCCCGCATCTGCAACTGGTGCTCGACGCCTACGACGACGCCGCACCCCTCGCCGAGGGCTGGCGCGACCGTGTCGCCCTACACCAGCTGCATCCGTTGCTGGTGCATGCGGTGCTGTTCGGCGGGAGCTACGGAGTGCGCGCGGCCGCGGCGGCACGCACCCTGCTCGCAGCCTGACGGCTCAGCAATCCCTCAGGCGATGTGGGCACACTGGTGCCATGCGGATCCTGGTGGTCGACGATGATCGCGCCGTGCGCGACTCGCTGCGACGCTCGTTGGAGTTCAACGGGTACGAGGTGCATGTCGCGTCCGACGGCGCCGAGGCACTCGCGTCGGTGCCCGGCGTAGCGCCCGACGCGATCGTGATGGATGTGATGATGCCGCGCCTCGACGGGCTCGAAGCGACCCGTGCCTTGCGGGCGGCCGGCAATGACGTGCCGATCCTGGTGCTCACGGCCCGCGACGCCGTGTCGGATCGTGTCGACGGGCTCGATGCGGGTGCTGACGACTACTTGATCAAGCCGTTCGCTCTCGAGGAGCTGCTCGCGCGTCTTCGCTCGCTGGTGCGGCGCTCGGCGTGGCGGCCGTCCGACGAGGACGACGAGGCTCCGCTGACGTTCGCCGATCTGACGCTCGACCCCGTGACCCGCGAGGTCACCCGTGGGTCGCGTCAGGTCTCGCTGACCCGCACCGAGTACGCCCTGCTCGAACTGTTCCTGCGGCGGCCCAAGCGGGTCCTGGAACGTCAGTTCATCCTCGAGGAGGTGTGGGGCTTCGACTTCCCGACGACGGCGAACTCGCTGGAGGTCTACGTCGGCTACGTACGCCGCAAGCTCGAGGCCGAAGGTGAGGCGCGGCTGATCCACACCGTGCGCGGCGTCGGCTACGTGCTGCGCGAGACGCCACCGTGAGCGAAGCGAACACATCCGGTGCCGTGAGCGACGCGGATGCTCCTCCGGTGAGTGTCGCCGACAGCCTGTTGCGACCGGTCCGCTTCCTCACGTCGAGGATGTCGCTGGCCCTGCGCGTCGCGGTCCTCACGACCGCGGCGGTGGCCGCGACGCTGGCGCTGATCAGCGCGACGATCTACCTGACCGTGCGGTCGCAGTTCGAGAGCTCACTGGATGATTCGATGATCCGGCGCGCCCAGGCCGGTGTCGAGGCCAACCTCGGCTCGGCATTCGCCGGCGGCACCGGTCCGGACGCCCTCGCGCTGTCCGATATCAAGGTCAGTGTGCTGCGGGCCGGCCAGCCTCTGCAGTTGTTGACGGGATCGCGGCCGGAGACGTCGTTCCCGGTGCAGTTCATCGGCTATCCCGAGCGTGAGGTCTCGTTGGGTGTCGCGGCCCGTTCGATCCGCACCGCTCGCTGGAACGGGACCCCGTATCGAATCGTGGCCGTGCAGTCCGCACCGGGCGAGGCATTGGTGATGGCCCAGTCGATGGAGAGCATCGAGCGGGCGCTCAACCGGCTGCAGGTGATCTTGCTGTTGACGAGCGCGGTGGGTGTGGCGTTGGCCGGTCTCGCCGGCTGGGCCGTGGCGACCAACGGTCTACGTCCGGTCCGGCGGCTGACCGCCGCGACGGAGCGGGTCGCCCGGACGAACCGTCTCACGCCTATCGCGGTGCGCGGCACCGATGAGCTCGCGCGCCTGACCATCTCGTTCAACGCGATGCTCACCGCCCTCGACGCTTCGCAGGCCCAGCAGCGTCAGCTCGTCGCCGACGCCGGCCACGAGCTGCGGACGCCGCTGACCAGCCTGCGGACCAATATCGAGCTGATGGGGCAGGTGACGCGCGACGGTCGAGCACTCAGTCCTGAACAGCGGGCCGAGATCATGACCGATGTTCGCGCCCAGTTGCAGGAGCTCACGACGCTGGTCGGCGATCTGGTCGAGCTCGCCCGCGACGAACCGGTCGGCCGCGCCCCCGAGCCGCTCGATCTGGCCGATGTCACCGAGGGAGCGCTGGACCGAGTGCGGCGCCGCGCGCCCGGCGTCACGTTCGACGCCGATGTGTCGTCGTGGATGGTGGTCGGCGAGTCGCAGCTGCTCGAGCGGGCAGTCACCAACCTGCTCGATAACGCCGCGAAGTGGAGCCCCGAGCACGGCACGGTGCGGCTGCGCCTGGCCGACGGCGTGCTGACAGTCACGGACGAGGGCCCTGGAATCGGTGCCGACGACCTGCCGTACATCTTCGACCGGTTCTACCGTGCGACCGAGTCGCGCACGCTGCCCGGCTCCGGCCTGGGGCTCTCGATCGTCAAACGCGCGGCCGATCGGCACGGCGGCAGTGCCGAGGTCGAGTCCACGCTCGGCCACGGGAGCACCTTCACCCTGCGGATCCCGGGCTCACCGGCCTGACCGACTCGATCGCATTCATTTAGCAACCTGACACCGGACTCTCAGGGCGCACACAGCCATACGGGAGAATCTTTCATCATGAGCGACCAGTCAGATCCGTACAACGACCGTCCGTACGTGCCGCCCGCCTCGCAGGGCAACGGAGCCGAGGGCGGCGAGACCGATCACGGCACAGCGCGGGCCGCATCCACGGCGGCCGGTGAACCCACCGTCGAGCAGCCGTATGCACCGCCCACCACTCCTCCCGCCGCGGACGCCCCGCCGCCCCCGCCGGCACCCCGGTCTCCTGCCGCGGCCCACGACGAACAGCCGACCGTTCCCGATGCCGCTGCCAGCGGTGCGCCGGTCGTCCCGGGCACTCAGGCGTACACGCACCGCTATCCGACGGCCGAGGACATCGCCGCCAGCGCGCCGACCGCCGAGGAACAAGCCGTCGCCGAGCCCACCATCACGTTCGACCAGGCCGATCACCTACCGCCGGTCGCGCCGTCCAAGCCCAAGCGCCGCGTCGGGCGCAAGGTGGTCGCCGGCGTCGCCCTGGTCGCGCTGGCCGGCGGTGCCGGCTACGGCGGAGCCTGGCTGCAGGATCAGCAGAACGACGACGACTCGGGCGTCACCAGTTCGCTGACCTCCGACGAGGCCGTCAATGCCAAGCTGCCCAACGGCGCGGTCGAGAAGGTCGCCCAGACGGTGCTCCCTTCGGTGGTGCAGATCAACGTGCGCGGCGGCCAGGAAGGCGGTTCGGGCACCGGCATCATCATCAGCAGCGACGGCGACATCCTGACCAACAATCACGTGGTCGATGTCGCCGGTGACGGCGGCACCATCACGGTCGCGTTCAACGACGGCACCAATGCCTCGGCCAAGATCGTCGGCACTGATCCGGTCACCGACATCGCGGTCATCAAGGTGTCGGGCAAGTCGGGACTGCAGCCGGCGGAGTTGGGCTCGTCGTCGGATCTGCGGGTCGGCCAGGAGGTCGTCGCGATCGGTTCGCCGTACGGCCTTGAGAGCACCGTGACCGAGGGCATCGTGTCGGCCCTGAACCGTCCGGTGTCGTCGAGCGACGGCGCCAACGACAGCAAGCCCACGATCTTCCCGGCGGTCCAGACCGACGCCGCGATCAACCCCGGCAACTCCGGTGGCCCGCTCGTGAACCTGGCCGGCCAGGTCGTCGGCATCAACTCCGCGATCCGCGCCGGAACCACGACCAGCGGTGAGGCCGGCTCGATCGGTCTCGGATTCGCGATCCCGATCGACCTGGCCAAGAACGTCGCCAAGCAGTTGCTCGACGGCAAGCAGGTCGAGCACGCCCAGATCGGCGTCACGGTGCAGGGCGCCGTGTCCGACGACGACATCACGGGCATCGGTGCCCGCATCCAGGAGGTCACCTCCGGCAGCGCCGGCGACAAGGCCGGGCTGAAGAAGGGCGATGTCATCACGGCGGTCGACGGACACGCCGTCGCCACGAACGATGCCCTGGTCGCCTCGATTCGTGCGTACCAGCCGGGGCAGAAGATCGAGCTCACGGTGCAGCGCAACGGCAAGACGACGCAGGTCGAGGTGACCCTCGGCTCGGACGCGGAGCAGTAGACCACCACCCGGCGGTCACTCACGCCTAGCTGGCAGGCACGGCCGGGGACACTGTCGGTGTCCCCGGCTAGCGTGTCTTTGTGACGACGACCGGCACCACGACCCGCGATCTGTCGCTCGCGGCCCTGCTGGTCACCGTGGTGGCCTGGGCGTCGGCATTCGTCGGCATCCGCGCAGCCACCGACTCCTTCTCGCCGGGCGCTCTCACGCTGGGACGTCTACTGGTCGGGGTCATCGCCCTCGGAGTTCTCGTGCGGCCGCGCGTCAGCCGGTTCGGCGACCTGCGTGGCCGGCCCTTGCTGTTGATCGTCGTGTACGGGGTCACGTGGTTCGGCATCTACAACCTGGCGCTGAACGCCGCCGAGCGAGATCTCGATGCGGGCACCACGGCGCTGATCGTCAACATCGGACCGATCCTGATCGCGCTGCTCGCCGGTGTCCTGTTGCGTGAGGGCTTCCCGAGGCCGCTCATGATCGGCATGGCCATCGCGTTCGCGGGCGTGGTGCTCATCGCGCTGAGCACACGGCACGAGTCGTCGGTCACCACGGCCACCACCTCCGGGGTCGTGCTGTGTGTCGTCGCGGCCGTCTGTTATGCGGTCGGTGCCTTGTCACAGAAGCCGACGCTCGAGGTGCTGACCGGCCCGCAGTCGGTCTGGCTGGGTTGCGCCGTCGGCGCGGTCGTCGCCCTGCCGTTCGCGCCTCAACTGATCCGTCAGGTGCGCGATGCCCCCGCGGGCGACATCGCCTGGCTCGTCTATCTCGGCGTCGTACCCACCGCGATCGGCTTCACCACGTGGGCCTATGCGATGCGCCGTCTCACCGCCGGACAGGTCGCGTCGACCACGTATCTGGTGCCCGCCATCGCCACGGGGCTCTCGTGGCTCCTGCTCGACGAGGTCCCGGCGGCCTTGGCGTTCGTCGGCGGCGCGCTCTGCCTCGTCGGCGTGGCCGTCACCCGCTGGCGTCCCCGCTCACGAGTCAATTAGTCCCGCCCGCGAGTCACCAAGTGCGAGTTCTTCTGACGTATCGGCTGGTGATGGCTTCGGGTGTCGTGGCGTCGACCGTGGGCCTCGTGGTGGCGGTAGGCGCTTTGGACGACGGCGGTGGACCGGGCGAGTCGGTCGGCCTCCGATGTCGAGATGACAGGAAACCTGCGTTGATGACACGAAGCTATGTGTCATCAACGCAGGTTTTCTGGGTGATCCCGGCACGCCTGTTGTTTCTGATGCCGGTGTGACCAGCCGGGCCATCGGCGCGACCACCCCGGTTCGTCCTTGCCTCCGCGGCGAGCATGAACTGGCGTAGGTCACCACGACATGGCGAACCATGATCACCGACGTGCCGCCCGAGCCGAACTTTCTGGCTCGGAACCGCGCACTTGGTGGCTCGCGAGCGGACTTGGTCAGCGCTTGCCGTGGCGCGGCTTGGTGCGGCCGGCGGGCTTCCCGCCCGTCTTGCCACGGCTCGGTCCGTGGTCGCGGCGCAACTCGATCAGCTTGCCGCTGATACGCGTCGACTTGAGCTTCTCCCACGCGTCGTCGGGCAGTCGTGCAGGCAGCTCGACGATCGAGTGATCGGGCTTGATGCCGATGTAGCCGAAGTCGGACCGGCTCAGGCCGCCCTCGTTCGCGATGGCACCGACGATCATGCGGGGATTGATCTTCTGCCGCTTGCCGACCGCGATGCGATAGCTCACCAGATCGTCACGGACCGGTCGGGGCGCACGGTCAGGACGCGACCCGTCCTTGTCGCCGCGGGGTCGGCGCTCCTGCTCGACCGGGGCCTCGATCTCCTCGTCGAGCAGCAGCGGCGTACCGCCCTGCAGGGCGATGGCCAGCGCCGCGGCGACATCGACGTCGGGTACATCGTGCTCGCGAACGTAATGGGAGACGACGTCGCGGAAGAAGTCGACCTGCGGCGACTCCAGGGCGGCCGTGATGCGGTCGTCGAAGCGGGCCAGGCGGGTGGTGTTGACCTCGTCGGCCGTCGGCAGCGCCATCTGGGCCAGCGGCTGCCGGGTGGCCTTCTCGATGTGGTTGAGCAGGTAGCGCTCACGCGGCGTGATGAACGAGATCGCGTCGCCGTGGCGCCCCGCGCGGCCGGTGCGACCGATGCGGTGCACATACGACTCGGTGTCGGTCGGGATATCGAAGTTCACGACGTGGCTGATGCGGTCGACATCGAGTCCGCGGGCCGCGACATCGGTCGCGACCAGGATGTCGAGCTTGCCCGACTTGAGCTGATTGACGGTGCGCTCACGCTGGGTCTGGACGATGTCGCCGTTGATCGCCTGGGCCGAGAACCCTCGTGCCCGCAGTCGCTCGGCCAGGGTCTCGGTCTCGTTCTTGGTGCGGACGAACACGATCATCGCCTCGAAGTTCTCGACCTCGAGCAGACGGGTCAGCGCCTCGAGCTTCTGCTGGTACGAGACCACCAGATAGCGCTGCGTGATGTTGGTGGCGGTCGCCGTGCCGGCCTTGACGGTGACCTCGACCGGATCGGTCAGGTACTTCTTCGACAGCCGCCGGATCTGCGCCGGCATGGTCGCCGAGAACAGCGCCACCTGCTTGGTCTCCGGCGTGGTGGCCAGGATCGTCTCGACGTCCTCGGCGAAGCCCATCGTGAGCATCTCATCGGCCTCGTCGAGCACCAGGTGGGTCAGCTGCGACAGGTCGAGCGTGCCCTTCTCCAGATGGTCGATGATCCGGCCGGGCGTGCCCACCACGACGTGCACGCCGCGCCGCAAGGCGCTCAGCTGGACGCCGTAGCCCTGGCCGCCGTACACCGGCAGGACGTGGATGCCCTTCAGGTGTGCGGCATAACGTTCGAAGGCCTCGCACACCTGGAGCGCCAACTCGCGGGTCGGCGCCAGCACGAGCGCCTGCGGGGCGCCGGCCTTCGGGTCGAGGGCGTCGAGGATCGGCAGCGCGAAGGCGGCCGTCTTGCCGGTGCCGGTCTGCGCGAGCCCGACCACGTCGTGCCCTCCGAGCAGCAGCGGGATCGTCTCGGCCTGGATCGGCGACGGCGTCTCGTAGCCGACGTCCGACAGGGCCTTGAGGACCTGCTTCCCGAGTCCGAGGTCGGCGAAGGTCAGATCGGGGTCACTCACCTGTCCACGGTAGCCGGGGTCGACCGAATTCACTGCACCCGGCCAGGTCACGACATCAAGGTTGTCAGGGCAGCCCGCATGCAGTGACCTGGCGAAAGGCAGTGAATTCTGTCACCCCACCAGATCCGTCACCAGGTCGCGCAGGATCGCGAAGCCGTTCTGGGTCAGGATCGACTCCGCATGGAACTGCACACCCCTGAAGTGCGGGCCCGCGATCAGGTGGATGTCGCCCGTCGCCGGATCGGTCTCGACCGTCACCCCTTCGGGCAGACCCGGCCGTCCTGAATCCTCGGCGGGCACCCGCGCGACGAACGTGTTGTAGAACCCGACCGTCTCGTCACGACCCAGCACCGACAGCGTGCTCTGGGTGCCCTGGAAGACGATGTCCTTGAACGCCAGATCGAGCCCGAGCTCATGGCACAGCGCCTGATGGCCCAGACACACCGCCAGGAACGGACGCTGTTCGGCCAGCAAGCCCTGCACCGCGGAGCGCAGGACCGCCATCTTGGGATCGGACTCGTCGCGTGGGTCGCCCGGCCCCGGGCCCACCACCACCAGGTCGTAGCCGTCGAGCGCACCCGGCTCGTACTCGTCGTGGCGGACGATGTCCGTCGTCATGCCGATGACGCCGAACACATGCGAGAGCATGTTGACGAAGTCGTCCTCGCCGTCGAGCACCACGGCGCGCTTGCCCACCAACGACGGCACCGGCGCCGCGCCCGACTGGTCGGTGAGCCAGAACTGGCTGAGCCGCTGGTTGCGCTCGCCCAGGGCGATCAGCACGTCGTCCTCGCGCGCGACCGCATCGAAGCCCTCGACCGGCACGGTCGCCGCCTCGACCAGCCCGAACGCCGACAGGATGCCCGCCGCCTTGGCCCAGGTCTCGGCCGTCTCGGACGCCGGATCGGAGTCCCGCACGAGCGTGGCGCCGGCGGTGACCTTCAGGTGACCGTCGAGGTCGACATCGGCCGTGCGGATCAGGATCGGCGCATCGGCGCGCGGCGCACCCTCGTCGTCGCGGCCGATCAACGCAGCCACCGACGCGTAGTAGCCGCGGCCCTCCGGCTCGTACTGCTTGATGAGCCGGCAGGCGTTCTCGACCGGACTGCCGGTCACAGTCGCGGCGAACATCGAGTCGCGCAGCACCTCGCGCACATCGCGGTCGGTGCGTCCGGCGAGCAGGTACTCGGTGTGGATCAGGTGCGTCATCGGCTTCAGGTACGGCCCGAGCACCAGGCCGCCTTCGTGGCAGATGTCGCACATCATCTTCAACTCCTCGTCGACGACCATGAAGAGCTCGTAGATCTCCTTCTCGTCGGCCAGGAACTTCAGCAGCTCGCGCTTGCGGTCGGCGTGCGTCTCCAGGCCCCGGACGCGGAACGTGCCGCTGATCGGGTTCATCCGCACCTGGCCGGCCTCGACGGAGACGTGCCGCTCAGGGCTGGCCCCGATCAGATAGCGGTCGCCGGTGAAGATGCAGAACGTCCAGAACGCCCCGCGCTCGCGCTCGAGCAGCCGCCGGAACACCGTCAACGCGCGCTCATGACCCCAGTCGGCGACCTGGGCCCGGTAGTGTCGTCCGATCACCAGGTTCGCGCCCTCGCCCTGACCGACCTCGTCGTCGATGATGTGGCGCACCACGTCGGCATAGTCCTCGTCGGAGGTCTCGAAGCCGCCGCGGTCGACGAACTCGACCGGCACGTCCGGCAGCTGTGGCAGCAGATCGGCCAGCGGCACCTCGGCCGAGACATCGGCCCGGATGACCGAGAGCGGCGTGCCGTCCTGATGCGCCTCGAAGCCACGCTCGCGTGCCTGCGCGAACGGCACCAGCACCAGGCTGTCCCAGCCGGAACCCTCGCCGGCGACCAGTGGGATATCGGCCAGCGACTCGATATCGGTGCGCGGGCCGCCCACCAGGGTCACGGTGTCGGCGTCGCGGACGCGGATCAGGGCGAACGCCGGCTGGCCGAGCAGATCGTCGAGAGAGGTCATCACGGATCTTCTTTCTGTGGCCCCACGACTGCTGGGACGACAACGCCCAGACGCTGTCCCTTCGATCGGGAGGCGGTCTGGGCGTAGAGGAACGACAAGCCACCTAACGGCGGCGCCACCAGGCGTTCGAGGCGGTTGTCATAGAGGCAGCGTAGCGTCTTGGCGCACTGATACCACCGAGATACCATCGAGGCATGGCCATGACACTTCGACTCACCGAGGAACAGGACGCGACACTCGCCGCTTTGGCGAAAGCACACGGCATCAGCAAGACCGAGGCTGTGGTCCGGGCGATCGACGAAAGTGCACGCCGCCTGGACAACGACAGTGAGGTTCGTCGACTCGTGCGAAAGGTGATCGCGCAGGACGGCCCGCTGCTCGACCGCCTCGCCCAATGACGACCCGCTACCTCGACCTGGAGACGCTGCTGCTCATCGTCGAAGAGGCCGGGTTGCAGTCGGTGCGAGACCTCGGCCTGCTGGAATCGGCAGCTATGCGCCCGCAGACGTCGGTGTTCGGGGACGACGCCTATCCGACCATCGACGAGAAGGCGGCCGTGCTGATGGAGTCGATCGTGCGGAACTATCCCCTGGCCGACGGCAACAAGCGACTCGGGTGGATCGCGATGAAGACGTTCTATCTGCTCAACGGCATCGAACTCCCTGCTCGTCATGACGAGGCCTACGACCTGGTGATCGGGATCGCAGAAGGGCGTATCGACTACCACCGAAGCGCTGCCACACTGGCGCAGTGGACGAATCCGTAGAGATCGACGTCGATCTGATCCGCCGCGATCTGGCGCAGCTGGTCAGTTATCCCAGCGTGGGTGGCTCCGAGGCCGAATCGTCGGTGCAGCGGTGGTGCGCCGCGACGCTGCAGGGGCTCGGGCTCGACGTCGACCTGTGGCCACTGGACCTCGACGCACTGCGCGCTGATCCGGACCATCCCGGCGAGGAGGTCGAACGACCCGAGGCGTGGGGGTGTGTCGGCACATCAGGCGCAGGCGTCCCTCAGCTGATCCTCAACGGCCACGTCGACGTCGTGCCCCCGGGCGATCCCGACCGCTGGACCGGGCACGACCCGTGGTTCCTGCACGAGGCCGACGGTCACTGGTTCGGCCGCGGCGTGTGCGATATGAAGGGCGGGGTCGTGGCGATCCTGGCAGCGGTGCGCGCGGTGGGCGACCAGCTGACCCGACCGTTCGCGGTGCACACCGTGATCGGCGAGGAGGACGGCGGCCTCGGCACGTTCGCGACCCTGAAGCGCGGGCACACCGGCCGAGCGTGCCTGATCGCCGAGCCGACCGCCGGACAGGTCGTGGCGGCCAACGCCGGCTCCCTGACGTTCCGGCTCCAGGTCCGCGGCCGCTCCACGCACGGGTCGATGGCCGGTCACGGCGTCAGCGCACTCGACGCGCTCGAACAGGTCACTGCGGCACTGCGCGATCTCGACGCCCGCCGCAACACCGCTCCACCGGCACCGTTCTCCGACCGGCCGTGGCCGATCTCGATCGGCATCGTGCGGGCCGGCGACTGGGCCAGCACCGTGCCCGATCTCGCCGTCGCCGAGGGACGCTACGGCGTCAGGCCCGGCGAGACGTTCGCCGAGGCGATGGCCGAGCTCGAATCCGCCGTGGCCGGCATCGACGACCCGTGGTTGCGCGAGCACCCGGTCGAGATCACCTGGCCGGGCGGCCGGTTCGCCGCCGGCGCACTGCCCGAAGGCGATCCGTTCGGCACCGAGGTCGCTGCTGCGGTCATGGCTGCCGGAGGCTGCGCTCCGGCGTTCACCGGCGCACCGTACGGGTCCGATCTGCGCCAGTATGCCGCGGCCGGCATCCCCACCGTGCAATACGGGCCGGGCGACGTCGCCCAGGCTCACGCGATCGACGAACGCGTGTCGATCGCCGAGGTCGTCCGCAGCGCCGAGGCGTACGCCCGACTCTTGCTGGATCGTTGCGGCTGATTCGCGGACGATCTACATCGTCTCACCCCGCGCGCGAAGACAGCTCTGACGGGACACATCGGTGGGTGACGGCTCGTCGCATCGATGTGGCCCGCGTCAGTCCGGGCTCACCGCAGGAGCGAGGACGACCGGGCCCGGGTTGCACGTGGGCCTGGTTGGTCACACCGGCCTCAGCAGCACCAGCGGTGACATGATCACCCAGGAAGCCTGCATCGCTGACAGGAAGCTTCCTGTCATCAACGCAGGTTTCCTGTTATCTCGATACCGCACGGCCAACCGGCCCACCGCGACCCACCGCCTGTTGTCCCTGCCCTGACGGAAACCACCTCGACCAGCATCGACGCCACGACACCGCGATCATCACCCCACAGATGCGTCAGGCCAGCCAGAAAACCGCGGCGTGCTCGGCCGTCGCTATCGTTCGCTGGCGTCGATCGGGAAGTAGTCGGCGACCTCGATGATGCCGCCGGGCTTGAACGACACCGGCTGCAGCCCGACCGGAACGCCGTCACGGAACGTGACGATCGTGACCTGAGCCTCGCGGCGCAGCTTGCTGCCCAGCGCGAACGCGTAGACCGCACCGCCGGTCGACCCCGTCGCCAGCGTCGTGGTCGACCGAGCGTTGGCGCCGGCCGTGGTCGTGGGTCCGACCTGACGATGCAGATGACCCGACAACACCAGATCCACACAACCGCTCGCGGCCAGCTTCTTCGCCGAGGCCGCCGAGTGCACCAGCGCCACCGACACCCTGCCGTCCTCGCAGGCGGCCCGCGTCAGCGCCTCGTCCTGTTGCCCGATCGCGGTGATGTTGTCGTTCTCGTCGCCTGAGTAGCCGGCAGTCAGGCCCGAACTGCGTGGATCGCTGTCGCCGATGAACCGGATGCCCTCGACGTCGACCGGTTCGCCGGTCAGCAATGTGAAGCCCTTGTCACGCATCTGGCCCTTGATGAAGCCGCCGGTGTCGTGATTGCCCGCGACCGACACGACCGAATAGCCCCGGAACTCGCGCGCCAGCGAATTCAGGCTGAACGCCTCCCACGAGGCACCGGTCGACGTGTCGTCGCCCAGATCGAACAGCAGCGACGCCTGCGCCTGCCTGCCGATGGCCCTGGCCACGGGATCCATGCCGATGTTGTCGTGGCGATCGGTGACGACCAACGCCGTGACCTCATCGACGCCCGGCTGGCGTACCTGCGTCGCGGTCGCGGTCTGCGCAAGCTTGCCGTAGAACTCCTGCGATTCGTGGTACGTCTTGACCGCGCCCTCCACCAGCGCACGACTGCCGGCGGCCGACGCCGAGTCGGCCACCTCGACCGTGTCGAGCAGGTCGTCGCGCGGCACACCCGGGAACACGGTCCGCAGCGACGACCAGGTGGCCGTGTCCTCACGCGGACGATCGGGCACTGCCACGAGGACGAGCGCCACCACGGTGGCCAGGACGACGCCGCCGCCGATCCAGGACCGACGGACGTCGGGCCTGCGCCACGTGCTCCACAGTTCTCGCCGCCGCCGACGACCGACAGCGCGCCACATCACGATCGATCCCGCCCCCACCAGGAGACCGACGCCCGCACCGCGAGCCGCGGCGTCGAGCGCCATCGACCGCACCGCCGCCCTCACCGTCTCGATCTCGCCTTGCGGCTGGGAGGCGATGACCGCGTCGCGGGCGACGATCTCGTTGAGGCTCGAGACATCGGAGTCACCGAGGCGGATCGTCACACCGATGCCGGCGGGCGAGTCTTGCATCGGCAGACGTAAGCGGGGCAGGACGGCACCGAAGTCGAGTACGGCCCACCCGCCGAAGTCGGGCTTGACCGTGGCGTCGTGGGCGCCGATGACGACATCGCGCTCGCTGTGCACGAACGTCGTCAGCGCGGTCGGCACTCCGGACGCGAGCATCAGGGCCGCGACCACGAGCGCCTTGATCAGCGTCCTCATCGCAACGCCGCCGACCACCGCTCGGTGGAACCCACCGTGGTGAGCAGCTGGGTGGCGCGGGTCAGCACGACGTACAGCGTGCGCCAGCCGGCACGACCGACCCCGTCGGCATCGGACGGGGTCTCCTCGACGATCTCGTCAGGCTCGACCACCACGACGGCATCGAACTCCAGGCCCTTGGTATCGAGTCCGTCGAGCACCCGCAGCCGATCGGGCAGATCGCCGAACGCCTCGGTCAGCTCGCCCAGGCGCGCGCGCGGCACGACCATCGCGACAGTGCCGTCGACGCGGTCGAGCAGATCGCGCGCGGCGATCACGGCACTGCTCGCGACATCGGAGGCCGGCACCAGGTGGTGCTGCGGCTGTTGGCCCGTGCGTCGGACCGCCTCGGCCAGGTCGGCACCGGGGATCGCATGGTCCGCGACGCGAGCCGCGAGATCGTAGATCTCGGCCGAGTTGCGATAATTGGTGGACAGCCGGAACGCGTGTTCGGGCTTGCCTTCGAGCGCCGCGGCGCGCGCCTCGGCGGCCTCCGCCGGGACCGGCCACGACGACTGCGCCTGGTCGCCCACGATGGTCCAGCTGGCGTACCGACCGCGGCGACCCACCATGCGCCACTGCATCGGTGAGAGGTCCTGGGCCTCGTCGACCAGCACGTGGGCATAGCCGTCGTCATCGGTACTGGACGTGGACCGCAGTCCGTCTCGCTCCTCACGCTCACGACGTTCGAAGCTCATCAACTGCTTGGGCTGATCGTCGTCGCTATCGTCCTCGGGCGGCACCTCGCCGATCAGGTACCGCAACTCGTCGATCAACGGGACGTCCTCGATGCTCGGCATGCCGTCGAGCCACGACTCCTTGAGCGCCGCCCGCTCCGGCCCGCTGAAGCCGCCGCCGTACCGGTCGATCAGACCCGGGAGTGTCCGCCACACCTCGACCGCGTCGACCGCCGGCCACCATGCTTCGACGAAGTCGACGAATCGATGATCGGTCGAGATGGTGTCGACGAAGCCGGCCTTGCCCTTCTCCAGGGCCCGCTCGCCGGCCACCTGATTCCACAGCACGTCGACGAGCGCTTGCGGCGCACGGGCGTAGGCACGATTGCGCTTGCTGCCCGAGAGCAGCTGGCGTCGGACCCGGTGCAGCGCCTGCTCGTCGAGCCGCAGCACGTCGTCCTTGTAGAAGTAGCTGAACTCCGTCGGGGCTCCGGGAGCAGGCGCGGCGGCCGCCCGGTTCAACAACGCCATCATGCGCGACGAACCCTTCGCCGCGGCCGCGACCGGCTCGTCGTGACGAGCGGCCCGCACACCGTCGACCAGATCGCCCAGCGAGCGCAGCGTCACGGCGGTCTCGCCGAGACTGGGCAGCACCCGTTCGATGTAGGCCATGAAGACCGACGACGGACCGACCACCAGGACGCCGCCGCCCTCGAATCGCCGCCGGTCCGAGTACAGCAGATAGGCCGCACGATGCAACGCGACGACGGTCTTGCCGGTACCGGGCCCCCCGCCGATCGTCGTGACACCGCGGATCGGCGCCCGGATCGCCTCGTCCTGCTCCTTCTGGATCGTCGCGACGACCGAGTGCATCGAGGAGTCGCGCGCGCGACTGAGGCTGGCGAGCAGGGCGCCCTCGCCCACGACCGGCAGATCGGCCGGGGCGTTCTCGGCGTCGAGCAGATCGTCCTCGACACCGACGACCGTGGATCCACTGCATCGCAATACGCGGCGTCGCACGACGCCGGCCGGTTCCTGGGCCGTGGCCTGGTAGAACAACGAGGCAGCCGGTGCGCGCCAGTCGATCAGCAAGATGTCGCGGTGCTCGTCGCGCACGCCGATACGGCCGATGTAGCGCGATTCGCCGTCGAGCATCGTGAGTCGCCCGAACACCAGTCCGTCGTGTGCAGCGTTCAGGGCCGACAACCGGCGCGAGGCCTGATAGACCATCGCATCGCGCTCGACCAGGCCACCCTCGTTGCCGACGTGGCCGCGGGCGAGCCCCTCCTGTACGAGCGACTTCGCGACGACCGCGGAGGCGTCGAGACGCTGATAGACGGTATCGACGTAGGCCTGTTCGGCGGCGATCTCCGCCTGTTCGACCTCCTGCGAGCTCACCGGGCTCCCCTCATCGCGACCGACCCCGCGAACGTCGCGGGGAGCGTTCAAGTCTACGCGGTCAGCGCGGGCCGCGCGCACCCTCCCACCGGCTGGGATGGCGCTTCCGCGCGCTGCACAACCCCGGGTGGGCGGTGAGTTAGCGACCTTTCCAGGTTCTGGATAGGTCGCTGCTGCACCGCCCCAAAGTCATGCGGTCGCTGACTCACCGCTCCAGGGCGGAACCAGGAAGCGGACTAGCCCTTCTTGCGGTTGAGGAACGCCACCATCGCCTCGCGTGCCTCGTCGCTGCCGAACAGCGCGGCCGACTGTTCCGCGACTTGGCCGCCCAGCGCGTCGATACGGGCGACCAGGTCGTGGTTGAGCAGCTTCTTGGTCTCGCGCAGACCCTGCGGATAGCCCTGAGCCACGTCCCCGAGTACTGCCGCCACCGCGCCGGCCAGCGCCTCGTCGGGCACGGCCCGGGTGACCAGGCCGAGCGTGACCGCCTCGGCGGCGTCGAACGAGCGGGCGGTGAGGAACAGGTCGGCCGCGGCCCGGTCGGTCAGCCGGGGCAGCAGGCTCAGCGAGATCACGGCCGGCGCGAGCGCGAGCCGCACCTCGGTCAGCTGGAAGGTGACCGACTCGGCCGCGATGACGATATCGGCCGCGCCGACGATGCCCAGGCCGCCGGCCCGCACCGGGCCTCCGAGCTCGACCACGACCGGCTTGGGACTGGTCGCGATGGCGCGCTGGATCTTGACGAGTGCGTCCGCACCCTGCGTCATACCGCCCGTGGCCGCTTCGCTCAGATCGGCGCCCGAGCAGAACACTCGGTGCGCCGACCGGATCAGGATCGCCCGAACCTCAGGGTCGGACGACGCGGTGTCCAGATGCGCCGCCAATTCGGTCACCAGCTGTGAGCTCAAGGCGTTGCGGTTGTGCTCACTGTCGAGCGTGATCGTCGCGACCTGATCGGCCACGTCCAGATGCACCAGCTCAGTCATCGGATTCCCCTCAGTACGACTTGGGCAGGCCCAGCGAGAACTGAGCCACGAAGTTGAGCGCCATCTCCCGACTCACCGGGGCGATATTGGACAGCCGCGACGAGGCAACCGCCTGCACCAGACCGTACTCGTTGGCCAGGCCGTTGCCGCCGTGCGTCTGGATGGCCTGATCGACCGCCTTCGCCGCCGCCTCGCCCGCCGCGACCTTCGCCATATTGGCCGCCTCACCTGCGCCCAAGAGATCCCCGCCCGCATACAGCGCCGCCGCCTTCTGCGTCAGCAGCCGAGCCATCTCGACATCGATGTGCAGACGTGCCAGCGGATGAGACACCGCCTGGTGCGCGCCGATCGGTTTGCCCCAGACCTCACGGTCCTTGGCGTAGGCGACCGCCTTCGCGATGGCCCAGCGCGCCGTGCCAGTGGCCATCGACGCCGCCATGATGCGCTCGGGGTTCAGCCCCGCGAACAACTGCTCCAGGCCGGCGTCCTCGCTGCCGACCAACGCATCGGCGGGCAGGCGGACATCGTCGAAGAACAGCGTGAACTGCTTCTCGGGGCTGATGACACCCATGTCGATCTGTTGAGCGGTGAAACCCTCGGCGTCGGTCGGCACCATGAACAGGCACGGCTTGAGCTTGCCGGTCTTGGCATCCGAGGTGCGGGCCACGACGAGCAGATGGCTGGCCTCGTCGACGCCCGAGATGAACGTCTTGTTGCCGTTGAGGATCCAGCTGCCGTCCTCGGTCTTCGTCGCGTTCGTGACGATGTTGTGCGAGTTCGATCCGGCATCGGGCTCGGTGATGCTGAAGGCATAGGTGGCCGATCCGTCGGCCAGACCCGGCAACCATCGCTGCTTCTGCTCCTGCGTGCCGTACTGAGCGATCGTGGTACCGACGATGGCCGGGCTGACGACCATGAGCAACAGCGGGCACCCGGCCGTCGCCAGCTCTTCGCACACCGCGGCCAGATCGCCGATGTCGCCGCCGCCGCCCCCGAACTCCTCCGGGATCGAGACGCCGAGATAGCCGAGCTTGCCGGCCTCCTGCCACAACTCGGTGGTCTTGCGGCCCTCCTTGGCAGCGGCGTAGAAGTACGCCTCGCCGTACTTGGAGCCCAGCGCGGCGACGGCCTTGCGGAGCTCGCGACGCTCCTCGGACTCGGTGAAGTGGTGGCTCACTGCATCTCTCCTTGTGCTTCATCGGTTGTCGCGTCGTCGCCGACGATGACGGCCAGGACTGCTCCGGACTCGACCTGAGCGCCTTCTGCGACGCTCAGCTGCGCCACGACGCCGTCGGCCGGTGCGCTGATGGTGTGCTGCATCTTCATGGCCTCGAGCACGACGACGGTGTCGCCCTTGCTGACCTGCTGGCCCTCCGTGACGGCGACGTTGACGACCGACGCGGGCATCGGCGCGAGCAGGGAGCCCTCGGCGACGACATCGGCCGGGTCGACGAAGCGTGGCACCGGCATCAGCGAGCGTGACCCGTCGGGACCGCACACGTCGACGGCGTCGTCGTCCTCGTACTCGGTCACCATGTACGACGACCGGACGCCGTCGACCTCCAGCACGACGTGCGCAGGCCATGCCTCCACGACGGTGTACCCGTCGATCTCGAACGCCCCCCGGCGGGTCACGTAGCGGATCTCCAGTGGTTCGTCGCCACCGACGTCGTAGCGCCGGACCTGCTCCTGCGAGACGACGTTGCGGAATCCGGTCGGGATGCGTGACAGGACCTTCTGCTCCGTCGCGGCACGGACCGCCTGACCGACGGCCGCGGCCACTGCGTACACGTGATCGGTGGCCGGATCGGTGGCGATCCACGTCTCGAGCCGTTCGCCCAGCAGCGCCGTGTGGACGCGGCCGGCCCGGAACTCCTCGTCGCCGAGGATGGCCCGCAGCAGGTCGAGGTTCGTCCGGGGACCGTGGACGTGGGCCCGGCGCAGTGCACCGTCGAGCTTGCGGATCGCGGCGGCCCGGTCGGGCGCATGGGCGATGACCTTGGCGATCATCGCGTCGTAGTGGACGCTCACGACCGACCACGACTCGACACCGGAGTCGACGCGGACGTCGTCCTCGATCTCGAACGTCCGCACCGTTCCGGTCTGCGGTGCCCAGTCGGCCGACGGGTCCTCGGCGTACAGCCGCACCTCGACAGCGTGGCCGTGGGGTCCAGCCGGGGCTTCACCCAGCGGACGGCCCTCGGCGACCTCGATCTGCAGGGCGACCAGGTCGACGCCGAACACCTCCTCGGTGACCGGGTGCTCGACCTGCAGGCGGGTGTTCATCTCCAGGAAGAAGACCTTGTCGCCCTCGACCAGGAACTCCACCGTCCCGGCGCCGACATAGTCGACCGCTTGGGCGGCCGCGCGGGCCGCGTCGTGCAGAGTCGTCCGTGCCGCATCGCTGAGGTTCGGGGCGGGCGCCTCCTCGATGACCTTCTGGTGGCGCCGCTGGATCGAGCAGTCACGATCGCCGAGGATCCACACGGTGCCGTGGGTGTCCGCCAGGACCTGGACCTCGACGTGCCGAGTGGTCCGCAGGTAGGGCTCGACGAACACAGTGTCGTCACCGAACGCCGATTTCGCCTCGGCGCCGGCCCGGGCGAGTTCGCCGTCGAGGTCGGCGGGATCGGTCACGACGCGCATGCCGCGCCCGCCACCGCCGGCCGAGGCCTTGACGAGCAGCGGGAAGTCTTCGGGTCTCGCGGTCGCGGGGTCGACCTCGAGGATCGGTACCCCGGCGGCCTTCATGATCTCCTTGGCCCGGATCTTCGAGCCCATCTGGTCGATCGTGTCGGGATGCGGGCCGATCCAGGTCAGGCCCGCGTCGACGACCTGGCGCGCGAAGTCGGCGTTCTCGGACAGGAAGCCGTATCCAGGATGGATCGCATCGGCGCCGGCCTTGCGGGCGGCCTCGATGATCAGGTCACCGCGCAGGTAGGTGTCGGCGGGCGCGTCGCCCGGGAGCCGGACCGCGCGGTCGGCCTCCTCGACGAAGGGCGCCTCGGTGTCGGCGTCGGAGAACACGGCGACCGTCGAGAGGCCGAGTTCGCGGCAGGTGCGGAACACCCGCCGCGCGATCTCGCCCCGGTTCGCCACGAGGACTGACGTGATCATGCGCCCTCCTCAGGCGTGCTCTGGTTTCCCAACTTAAGTTGGGATTCAGCCACAAGCATGGGGAAGTTCCCCCATGATGATGGTGGTTTCCCAACTTGAGTTGGGAAACCGACAACCGACTTCGGCCCGCTCAACGGAACACTCCGTATCCCCGGGCGCCCTCGACGGGGACGGTGTTGATCGTGGACAGGCAGATGCCGAGGATGCTGCGCGTGTCACGGGGGTCGATGACGCCGTCGTCGTAGATCATCCCGGACGTGAAATACGGCAACGACTGCTCCTCGATCTGCTGCTCGACGAAGGCACGCATCTGCGCATCCGCTTCCTCGTCGAACGGCTGGTCCTTCGCCTCGGCGGCCTGCCGCGACACGATCGAGATGACGCCGGCGAGCTGCGCCGGGCCCATGACCGCCGACTTGGCGTTCGGCCAGCTGAACATGAACCGCGGGTCGTACGCGCGGCCGCTCATGCCGTAATGGCCGGCCCCGTACGACGCGCCGATCACGATCGAGATGTGCGGCACGGTCGAGTTCGAGACCGCGTTGATCATCTGGGCTCCGTGCCGGATGATGCCGCCCTGCTCGTACTCCGCGCCGACCATGTAGCCGGTCGTGTTGTGCAGGAACAGCAGCGGCGTGTCGATCTGATTGGCCAGCTGGATGAACTGCGTCGCCTTCTGCGCCTCCTCGCTGAACAGCACGCCCTGAGCATTCGCGAGGATGCCGACCGGATAGCCGTGCACCCGCGCGAAACCGGTGACCAGGCTCGTGCCGTACAGCGGCTTGAACTCATCGAACTCGCTGGCATCGACGATGCGCGCGATGACCTCGCGCGGGTCGAACGGGATCTTCAGATCCGTCGGGATGATGCCGAGCAGCTCCTCCGGATCGTACGCCGGCTCGGCATAGTCCAGCGCCGGCACGGTGCCCTTCTTGCGCCAGTTCAGGTTCTTGATGATCGAGCGACCGATACGGATCGCGTCGTGCTCGTCGGCGGCCAGGTAGTCGGCAAGGCCTGACGTGCGCGCGTGCATCTCGGCGCCACCGAGGGTCTCGTCGTCGGACTCCTCGCCCGTGGCCATCTTGACCAGCGGAGGGCCACCGAGGAACACCTTGGCGCCGCCCTTGACCATCACGACGTAGTCGCTCATGCCCGGGATGTAGGCACCACCGGCCGTGGAGTTGCCGAACACCAACGCGACCGTCGGGGTGCGCGCGGCACTCGCCTTGGTCAGGCCTCGGAACGTACCGCCGCCGGGTACGAAGATGTCCTTCTGGGTCGGCAGATCGGCGCCCCCGGACTCGACCAGGTTGATCGTCGGCAGACCGTTCTCGCGGGCGATCTGAGCCGCGCGGAAGCTCTTCTTGAGCGTGCTCGGATTCGACGTGCCGCCCTTGACGGTCGGCTCGTTGGCGACGATCAGGCACTCGACGCCCTCGACGACGCCGATGCCGACGACCACCGAGCCGCCGACCGGGAAGTCGGTTCCCCAGGCCGCGAGCGTGCAGAGCTCGAGGAACGGCGCGTCGGGATCGAGCAGCAGTTCGATGCGCTCGCGGGCGGTCAGCTTGCCACGCGCATGGTGCCGCTCCACGTACTTCTCGCCGGCGTTCAGCGCCTTGGCCTGTTGTTCGCCGAGGTCCGCGATCCGCTCGAGCATCGCGGCGCGATTGATCGCGTACGTCTCGCTCGAGGTGTCGACGGTGGTCTTCATCGGGTCTCCCTCTAGTAGCCCAGCAGCTTGGCTGCCAGGTCCTTCATGACCTCGGTGGCGCCGCCGCCGATGCCGAGGATGCGGGCGTCTCGGTAGTGCCGGTCGATCTCGCTCTCACGCATATAGCCCATGCCGCCGAAGATCTGGACCGCCTCGTTGACGACGAACTCGACGCACGCGACGGACTGGTTCTTGGCCACGACGGCGTCGAGGATCAGCGACGGATCGGTCTTCGGGGTCTCCAGCGACCGCTCCACGGCCCGCCGTGTCAGTTCACGCGCCGCTGCGGTGCGTGAATGCATCTCGACCAACTTGTGCCGGATCACCTGTCGCGCGATGAGCGGCTTGCCGAACGTGTCGCGCTCGCGGGCATAGGCGACGGCCAGATCGAGCGCGCGCTGTGCCGTTCCGTAGGACTGGACCGCGAGACCCAGGCGTTCACCGACGAACTGCTGCATCACCAGGTAGAAGCCGCCGTTCTCCTCGCCCACCAGGTTCTCGACCGGGACGCGCACGTCGTCGAACGCCAGCTCGGCGGTGTCGGAGCAATGCCAGCCCATCTTGCGGAGGCTCTTGCTGACCGTGAAGCCCGGGGTGTCCTTGTCGATCACCAGCAGCGAGATGCCCGCATGTCCCTCATCGCCGGTGCGGACGGCCGTGGTGACGAAGTCGGCGCGCACCCCCGACGTGATGAACGTCTTGGACCCGTTCACGACGTAGTGATCGCCGTCGCGCACCGCGCGGGTGCGCAGGCCGGCGACATCGGAGCCGCCGCCGGGCTCGGTGACGCCGAGCGACCCGATCTTCTCGCCGGCCAGCGTCGGGCGGACATACCGGTCGATCAGGGCCCCATCACCCGAGGCGATGATGTGCGGCACCGCGATGCTGTGGGTGAACAGGCTCGCCTGCAGGCCCGTGGAACCTCCGGCCGCGAGCATCGCCTCGGTCACGATGCACGCATCGATGACGTCACCGCCCTCGCCACCGACCGCTTCGTCGTACCCGACGGCGAGGAAGCCGGCCTTCGCGGCCGAGGCGTGCAGGCTGCGCGGCAACCGTCCGTCGTCCTCCCATTGCGGCAGGTGCGGCACGATCTCGGCGCGGGTGAAGTCCTCGACAGCCGACCGCAGCGCCTGTCGTTCGGGCGTGTCCCACGCTGTCACGACAGCACCTCGCCTTCGGCTCCGCCGAGAATGTCGCTCGGGATATCGACGAAGCGGGCCCGGAGCCATTCGCCGAGCGCCTTGGCCTGGGGGTCGAAGCGCGTCGATGACGCGACGCCTTCGCCCAGCAGTCCGTGGATCACGATGTTGACGCCGCCGAGGTTGGGCAGCGGGTGGATGTCGATGTCGAGTTCGGCGGCCTCGGGCAGCAGGTCTCGCACCACGGCGTCGTCGAGCAGAGCGAGCAGCCACTCGACAGCGGCGTCCCGGTTCGGATGCCCCGCGGGGATCCAGACGCCGACGTTCGCGTCACCGCCCTTGTCGCCCGACCGGGCATACACCACCTCGCCCAGGGCAGCCCGGTTCCCGCTGAATGGCACGTCTTGACGGGCTTTCGAGGCCGAAGCCGGTCGAAACGTGTCACTCACGGGGTCGGCGACCACAGTGGGGGGTGCGATGTCGGTGGTGGTGCCATCGGCGTGATGCACCACGTGCGGAACCTCGGTCTGCGGCACGTAGCCGGGCCGGTAGACGCCGACGGGAGTGCCGGCGGCGGGAGGACGGGTCACGGTGAAGCCCGGATAAGAGGCGAGCGCCACCTGAACCGCCGCGTCGCTGAACGCCCGGCCCACCGGATCGGGCTGCGCGCTGCGGACATCGCAGCGCAGGATCGACGTGGCCTGTGCCTGGGTCGCGGGGTCGAGCACATCGATGCGGTCCAGGTGCCATTCGACCGTGGCGGCCGGGTCGATCGCGGCTTCCATCTGCGCGGTGATCCAGGCTGCCTTGGCCGGAATGTCCAGGCCGGTCAGCACGAACTCGACCGAGTTGCGGAAGCCGCCCAACGTGTTGAGACAGACCTTGGCGGTGACCGGCGGAGCCGTGCCGGTGACACCGGAGATCAGCACGCGGTCGTCGTCGGCCTGCGTCAGCGACATGGTGTCGAGACGCACGGCGACATCGGGATTGAGGTACACCGGGCCCTGGACCTCGTAGAGCAGTTGCGCGGTCACCGTGTCGACCGTGACCGTGCCGCCGGTGCCGGCCGGCTTCGTGACGACCGTGGAGCCGTCGGCGGCGATCTCGGCGATCGGGAAGCCGAGCGGCTGCAGCGTGTCGAACGTGCGAAAGCCGGAGAAGTTGCCACCGGTGGCCTGCGTGCCGCACTCGATCACGTGGCCCGCGATCACCGCACCGGCCAGCGCGTCGAAGTCCTCGCGCCCCCAACCGTGATGCGCGATCGCCGGGCCGACCACGACGGAGGCGTCGGTGACGCGGCCGGTCACCACGACGTCGGCACCGGCGCGCAGCGCCTCAGCGATGCCGAACGCGCCGAGATAGGCGTTCGCGGTGAGCACCTCACCGAACTCCAGCTCGCCGGCGCGAACACGTAGATCATCGCCGTCGACATGCGCGATCGCGATCTGCAGTCCCTGCTCGGTCGCGATCTCTCGCAGTCTGTCCGCCAACCCGGCCGGATTCAGGCCTCCGGCGTTGGCGATGATGCGCACGCCCTTGGCCTGGGCGAGCGCCATGCAGTCCGTCATCTGCCGCACGAACGTCTTGGCGTAGCCCAGGCTCGGGTCCTTCATCTGGTCGCGACCCAGGATCAGCATCGTGAGCTCGGCCAGATAGTCGCCGGTCAGATAGTCGATCTCGGCCAGTTCGAGCATCTCGCGCATCGCCGACAGGCGGTCGCCGTAGTAGCCCGAGCAGTTGCCGATTCTCGCCGCGGTCATCGGCCGGTCCTCTCCGAGAGTCGCTTCGGGTCGTTGCCGGGTAGGCCGGCGAAGGTCTGCACGATGTCGAGCCAGTGATCGGCCACGGGGCCTTCGGCGCGCACGTCGACGTCGTCACGGTGCCGACGGCGGGTGCCGAGCAGGGCGAAGTCCCAGGCATCGCCGGTCACCCGGTTCTGAGCGTCCTCTCCACCCCACGACCACAGTTCGCCGCTCGGAGCGATCAGTTCGACCCGCACGTCGTCGGTCGGCGACTCCTCGCCCCGGACCAGGTAGGCGAAGCCGCGGGTCCGGACCCCGAGATGACACACGTGCCTGACGCGATCGGTGTGCGGCACCTCGACGCCGAGCGCCTCGGCGACGTCATGCGCATGGGCCCAGGTCTCCATGATCCGGGCCGTAGCCATCGATGTCGGGCTCATCGGCGGTCCGAACCAGGCGATCTTCTCCCCGTCCGGCACCCCGCGAAGGGCCTGGTCGAGATCGCCACGTCCTTCGCGCCACGCCGACAGCAGCTGCTCCGGTGGGGTCGTGGCCAGGCTCTCGGCGGCCTGATCCACGAAGTCGGTCGGCGCCTGCGCGGCGGCGTTCAGCGCCTCGGCGAATCCTTCGGGATCGGTGATCGCCGTGACGGACATGTCATCGGTCCAGTGCAGGTGGGCGATCTGGTGCGCGACCGTCCAACCCTCCGGTGTGGTCACGGTTGCCCAGCCCGCGGCGTCCAGACCGGCGACCCACGTGTCGAGCTGGGCGCTCTCGGCCGCCAGATCCCCCAGCACGGTGTCGAGGATCGACTTCCGGCCGTCGCTATCGAGCACACTCATGATCGGTCCACCAGCTTCCGTTCGAGGGCAGAGTCCAGAACCGAGGCCCACGAGTCGAGGACCGCGGCGCGACGCCGCGCGTCGTCGCTCAGCGAGTTGGCCAGGCCCAGACCACGCAGCAGGTCGAGGGTCGCCTGGATCAGCCGGCGGTTGTCGCCCGCCGTCTCATCGACGTCGAGCAGCTCGACGGCGTAGGCGTGCGTCTCACGACCGATCCGCCGCTCGAGCGGCGCGACCGCTTCGCGCAGGGTCGGGTCGGTACGGGCCGCGACCCACAGTTCGAGTGCGGCGAAGAACACGGCCGACGTGAACTGGGCGCCCAGGATGTCGAGCGCGGCCCGCGTCCGCCCGGTCACCGGAAGGTCTGCGGCCGCGCGACGCATTTCGTCGCGGCGGCGATTGGTCAGGTGCTCGACCGCGGCGACCACGAGATCCTGCTTGCTCGGGAAGTGATGGAGCTGGGCACCGCGGCTGACGCCGGCGCGACGACTGACGACGGTGGTCGTGGTACCGGCCCAGCCCAGTTCGACCAAGGCGTCGACGGTGGCCTCCATCAGACGCAACCGCATCGCCGCGGTGCGTTCTGCCTGCGGCACGCGCTCCCTGACTGGCTGCTCCACCACGTCAGCATGGACGAGGAACAACAAACAGTCAAGCCTGCTTGTTTATATCGCGGCTGACCGCCGAGGCGGTCGCTCCGATAGGTTCGGCAGGTCACATCGACACGAGACGCAAGGGGAATCGTCCATGTCCGACACCACACCCACCATCGAGGTGCCCGAGCCGCCCCAACCGGACGGCAGCACCAGCGGCGGATCCGGCAAGAAGAAGGTCGTGGCCGGTGGCGCCGGCGTCGTCGTCCTGGCCGCGATCGCCGGCGGCGGTGCTTACGCCTACAACCAGCTCTCCGGCGGCGGCGCCCAGCCCGAGGACGTGCTGCCCGCCACGACGCAGATCTACGCGCGCCTCGATCTCGATCCGAGCGCCAGCCAGAAGATCGAGCTGTTCAAGCTCTTGAACAAGGTGCCCGAAGTCGGACGGTCTCTCGGCATCAAGGACCCGGACAAGTCCGACGTGCGCAAGCTGATCTTCGATGAGATCACCGAGAACGCCTGCCCCGACATCGACTACGAGAAGGACGTCGAGCCGTGGCTCGGCGACCGCGTGGGCGTCGGCGCCAACGTCAAGGACCAGCAGTTCGTCATCGCCGTCCAGGTCAAGGACGAGAAGAAGGCCGAGAGCGGCATCGACGAACTGTTCTCGTGCGCCGACGAGGACTACGGCATCGCGTTCTACGAGGGCTACGCCTTGCTGTCCGATCAGCAGAAGACGGTCGACGACGTTCTCGACGCGACCAAGAAGGAGTCGCTGGCCGACCGCCAGGAGTTCAGCGACGACATGTCGGCGCTGGGCGAGAAGGGGGTCGCAGCCGCTTGGTTCGACGCCAAGAGTGTCGTCGACCTGTTCGCCGACGAGCTGGGAGAGCTCAGCGACGACCAGCGCAAGCAGCTGGAGCAGGCCCAGTCCGCTGCCATGGCGCTGCGCGTGGACGGAACGGCGATCGAGCTCGCCGGCGTCTCGAAGGCCGTCGACGAGCTGGAGCGCACCGGAGCACCGGTCACCGAACTGCCGTCCGACACCGTGGCGGCCCTGTCCATCTCCGGCGTCGGCGAGGCCATCGCGGAGCAGTGGGACATGGTCATCGACCAACTCGAATCCGAGTTCGGGTCGGCGTCGGCCCCTTCGGTCGACGACGACTTCCTCGACGACATGCCGGCCGAGCAGCGCAAGATCTACGAGGGCATGATCGCCGACTCACAGGCGCCGGATCCGATGGACTTCGTCAAGCAGTTCGAGGCCGAGACGGGTCTCAAGCTGCCCGACGACCTGGCCGCGCTGCTGGGCAAGACGTTCACCCTGTCGGTCGGCAGCGAGAACCTCGACTCGATCGTGTCGATGCAGGGACCTGACGACCTGGAGAAGCTGCGTATCGCGATCCGTACCACCGACGGCGAGGGCAGCGCGATCGACGTGATGACCAAGCTCGCCGACTTCGGGTCGAAGAACGGCATCCCGCTGGTGGCCGAGAAGACCGAGGACGGAGCGGTCCTGGCGACGAGCCAGGACATCGCCAAGGAGGTCGCCGGTGGGGGCGATCTCGGCAAGGCCGACAACTTCCGCTCGGTCATGCCCTACGGCGACAGGACCACGCAGGCGTTCTACCTGAACGTCGGCTCCATCATCGACACGCTGCTCAAGGCCGATCCGCCGGCCGAGATCCGCCAGCAGATCGAGGAGTTCGACGTGGTCGACGCGGTCGGGTTCTCAGCAGCCAACGTCGACGGTCACTCCAAGTTCAGCCTCAGGGTCCACTTCACCGACTGACGTCGACCACGACACGACCCCGGACCTGGCCGTCGAGGATCTCGGCGGCCAGGCGAGGGACGTCGGACAGCGCCTCGACCCTCGACAAGGAGTCGAGCGTGCCACTCGGGAGATCTCGGGCGAGACGATCCCATGCCGACTGTCGCAGGGCGGCCGGTGCCATCACCGAGTCGACACCGATCAGCGCGACACCCCGCAGAATATGAGGCAGGACCGTCGCGCCGGGCATCGTCGGACCTTCGGCCAGTCCGCAGGCGGCCACGGCGCCCCCGTAGCGGATCTGCGACAGGACGTTGACCAGCACCGACCCGCCCACGGCGTCGACTGCCGCATCCCAGCGCTCCTTGCCCAATGGACGGCCCTCGCCCTGAAGTTCGCTGCGGTCGACGAACGACGATGCGCCGAGGCCGGTCAGGAAGTCGTGTGTCTCCGGCCGCCCGGTGGCGGCGATCACCGTGTGTCCGGCCGCTGCGGCGAGCGCGACCGCGACCGATCCGACGCCGCCGGCGGCACCCGTCACGAGCACCTCCGATCCGGCGGCCAGGCCGCGACGCTCAAGGGCGTCCAAGCACAGCGCCGAGGTGTACCCGGCCGTGCCGATCGCCATCGCGTCGCGCGTGCTGAAGGCGTCGGGGATGCGCACCAGCCACTCGGGCTTGACCCGCTGGCGGCGGGTGTATCCGCCGGACTCGGTCTCAGACAGGCCCCAGCCGTTGACGACGACCCTGTCGCCGGGCTGCCAGTCGGCGCTGCGGCTCTCCAGGACGGTGCCGGCCAGATCGGCGCCGGCGACGAGGGGCGTGCGGCGCGCCATCTTCTGCGGACTCGCCACGACCAGGCCGTCCTTGTAGTTCAGCGACGAATACTCGACCTGGACCAGCACGTCATGATCGGGGAGGTCGGCGTCGGTGAGATCGGCGAACGCGGCCACCTGGCCGTTCTCGGTGTCGTCGACGACCAGGGCGCGGAACGTTTCGCTCATGGTTCGCATGCTAGAGCGCCGCTGATGCGATGCCGGACGCTGGTCCCTTGGTCCCTTCACCACGGGCGGGCGCAGCCATCCGGCGGCTACGCGGCACCGGGGGCGAGACCGCCGAGCAGTTCCTGGTGGCCATGCGGATCGCGGAAGGGCTCCGACTGGAGTTCGCCCACGGCACGTCGGGCGAAGTCGGCCGCCAGACGGATCGCCAGATCGCCCTCGGGAATCGCGTTCGCGAGCACCGGGAACGCATGGACCTGCTTGCGCCAGAGATGCAGATCGACCGGTACGCCGCGGCCGGCCAGCGCGAGGGCCATGGCCTCGACCTCGGGTCGCAGGATCTCGTCCTCGGTGACCGTCATGAACGTCGGCGACGAGATCCACCGCGTGGCATCGAGCGGCGAGGTCTCGCCTTCCATCACAGCACTCTCCGGCATCCATCGAGGCCGGATGCGCGCGATCTTGTGAAGCGGCAGGTAGGCATCGTCGAATCGCACCACCTGCTCGATGCCCTTGTCAGCGCTGTCGGGATCCAGGCTCAGCAGCGGCGAGAACCCGACGATCGCCGCGGGGCGCGGCAGGCGCCGGCGCGTCGCGAGCTCGGCGATCTTCATCGCCAGATAGCCGCCGGCCGAATCGCCGGCGACCACGATCTTGTCCGGATGGGTCGACGACTTCACCAACGCGGTGTACGCGTCGATCGCGTCCTGCACCGAATCCGCGACTGTGCCGTCGGGCAGTTGCACGTAGTCGACCGAGATCACCGTGGCGCCCGTGCGCAGGGCGAGCCGTTCACACAGCCGGCGGTGCGAGTCGATGCCGCACGACAGGAATCCACCGCCGTGCAGGTACAGCACCGTCATGTCGCTCGTGGGGCCGTAGCGATGAGTCATCGATTCGACGGGCACACCACCTAGCTCGAACCTGACGGGCTCGACGTAGCGTGACCGGGGCCGACGGGCCTGGAGACGGTCGAGGCCGCGCAGCAGCAGGATCGTCCGATCGTTGACCGGCGCAAGCCGTAGGAAAGGCCTGAGCACCAGGCGTGCGCCCCGGCGCACGATCTGCGACCTCCTGCTGAAGGACTCGTGGATCACCGCCTCGGTGTAGACGACCCGCATGGCCCCCCGACCAGCACGCGGCAGCGCCGGCAGCCTGCGCCGGCCAGGCATGATCCGGCCGACCCTGGTTCGCCCCGTCACCTGACGGGTCGAGGACGCGGCGAGCCCGATCGCCCCGGCGATCCGCTCCAGTACGAGGGAGATCCACATAGCTCGACCATACTCTCGGTATGTCGTGGATTCAACGCCGCCGGCCCACATCACTGCAGGTCAGACAAGGTTTGGCGCTGCGGAGCAGGTCAGGAAGTCTCGGTCGTGAAGCGCGCATCGACGGCTGACGCGATGACGATGGGCTCAGGTGTCACGGCGATGGCGGCACCGCCTGACGCGTCGGCCGACATCCGCGCGAACATCGGCGACGGCCCGCCCTCGCGCTGATCGCCGAGCATGCCGGGATCGGCGAGCTCGATCGCCACGACGCGTCCACGACGAACCGCCGTCGAGTACGCCTGCGCCTTGTGGATCGCGTCGTCGACGGCGGCCCGCCGCACCTCGGCCTCGTACACCCGGCGGTTCTGCGGCGTGACATCCCACGCCGGACCCGAGATCTCGACGCCCGCCTGCCCCGACCAGTGGTCGATGAACCCGCTCAGGCGCGCGAAGTCGGCGAAGTCCGCCGTCGCGTCGAGCCGGGCCACATGCTCCACCGGCAGCCGGGTTCCGTCCGGCCCCCAGGGCCGGTGGCTGTAGACCTGCACCTGCCCGGCGCTCCACCGGGTGACGGCCCCGAGCTGCTCCAATTGCTCCAGCTGCTCGTGCAACGGGCCCTGCACCTCACCGGCCCTTCGTGCCACGTCCGCCTTGTCGTCGCCCGCGATGTTCACGGTGACGGACAACGTCGCGCGCTCGGCGGGATACGTCTCCTCGGCGGTGCCCCGCACCGTGATCAGCAGACTCATGGGACCCAGTGTGGCTCAACTCGGTCCGGCGAACCGCCAGAACAGCTCGGTGTCGAGCACGACCGATGCGGTCACGCCGACCAGTTCGTCCTTGTCGCCGGCGAGCAGCGCGACGAAGCTCTGGTCGACCTGTTTGGTCAGCAGTGGGTCGCTGATCCGCCTCCACCGATCGCCGTCGAGCGCCCACAGACCGGCGGCCGCAGGCCGATATCCGACGTAGGCGTCCGGATCGCCCGCGGTACTGCCGCCCAGGTACCACTGATCCCCGAGTCGCAGGGCGGTCTCGAACCGGTCGGGGTCGCCGGGAACCTTCGCCTCGGCGACAGCTGTCGTCACCTGGTCTCGCTCGACCGTCTGGATCGCGATATCGCTCTTCGCCTGCCAGATCAGCGTAGCCCCGTCGGCGCCGTCCTGGATGCGGGCCGACCGGAATCCCTTCGGCGCCTGCCCGATCCGAGTCCAGTCCAGCGATGCGTCGGACGCCGACCAGATCGTCGGCCGTGCTTCGTCGGTCACCGCGACGATGCCGCGGCCCAAGGCTCCGAGACTGACGTAGCCCCCGCCGGCCGGCGCGGTCGCGGCCTTCCACTCGCATGGGCCGGCGCCGATCTCGCACGTGACCAGCTGGGCCGAGTCGCCCTGGTGCACTTGAACGACCGCCACGGCCGGCTGCTCGGCGACCGACATGATCGCCGCGTCGACCGTGATGATGCTCTCCGACGACGTGGTCGGCTCGACCTTCACCGGAAGCTCGACCGGTGCGAGATCCGGCAGGCCCTTGGACGGCTCGAGCTCTGCGGTCCAGGCCAGCACGGGCTGCTGTTCAGCCCCCTCGGGCGCCTCGTGGATCCCGACCGCCACGAAGGCTCGACGACCGCCGTCGCCCGGTGTCACGGCGAGCGCCCGCGGCTTCACGCCGTCGCCTTGCCCGAGGGTACGCACGGTCGACGGCTGCTCGAGGCCGCCCGCGGGACCCATGGGCCGGACCTCGAGCCTTCCGGCGGCCTCGGCGAAGCGCGCCAGCGACCGGCCATCGGTCCACCACTCCGGGTAGGCGTACAACTCGTGCTGCGACGACGTCCAATAGTCGGTCAGCCGTGCTGTCAGGTCGGCCGGACCCGCGTCGGGCTCAGCCGAGAACAACCGCCAGCCCACGACTCCCGCGGCGACCACGAACACCGCAGCCAGCGCGACGCCGAGCTTCCTGCCCATCCGATCCCCCGATCCTCGATGTTCAGACCATACGCCGGACGACACCCAGCGGCGCGTGCTTCATGACCTGACCGAGCGGTGCCCACGGCCAGGTCGGGATCGCCGCATCGACGACCTCGCGCTCGATCGCCTTGACCAGCGCCCGGCACCCGGTCTCGGTGTCGACCATCAGCCTGGCCTCCTGCTCGATGCCCTCGTTCATCTCCGAGGCGATGTAGCCCGGGAACAGGGTCGTGACCTTGATGTCGAGGCCCTTGCGGCCGATCAGGTCCGAGCGGATTCCCTCGGCCAGATGCGCGACGCCCGCCTTCGTCGCGGCATACGTCGCCATCGACGACGGCATGCCGCGCATCGCCGACATCGACGAGATGACGACCAGATGACCGGTCTTGCGAGCGTAGAAGTGCTCCATCGCGGCCTCGCACTGGGCGAGCGCGGCGATGAAGTTGGTCTCGGCCGTCTGCCGGTTGGCCTCGAACTTGCCGGTGCCGATGCGCCCGCCCTTGCCCAGGCCGGCGTTGACGATGACGCGATCCAGGCCGTCCCCGTCGGAGGTGGCGAGGTCTGCTGCCGCCTGCTCGAACACGGCGAACACCTGCGCATGATCGTTGACGTCGAGCGCGTGCACGACGATCCGGATATCCGGGTGAGCTGCCAGCAGCTCGTCGCGCAGCGCCTCGAGGCGATCGACACGACGCGCGGTCAGGGCCAGCGAGTGACCCTTGGCGGCCAGGATCCGGGCCATGCCGGCACCCAGACCCGAGCTCGCACCGGTGATGAGGACGTTCTTGCGCATGTCAGTCCTGCCCCTCGTCGCGCCGATCCTGGCGGGCCATCCGCACCGCGGCCTTGGCCATCTGCTGGTAGTAGAGCGGCCGCAGCCAGCGCTTCGCGGCGTACGCGATGCGGCCGTCGCGGTCGGTCACGATGATGTGACGGTCCTTCTCGACCTGGGTGAGCACGACCGCGGCGATGTCGTCGGCGGTGCGCTTGGCACCGTCGATGAGCTTGGCGGCCGCCTGTTGCGCGGCCTCGTCCTTGCCACGCAACGACGACGTCAGATTGGTCTTGAAGAACGTCGGGCACACGACCGAGACCCTGACGCCGTCGGCCTTGAGCTCGTGGAAGAGCGTCTCGCTCAGCGCCACCACCGCCGCCTTGGTGGCGTTGTACTCGCTCATGCGCGGTGGATGCACCAGGCCCGCCGCCGAGGCCGTGTTGACGATGTGGCCACGTCCCTGCTCCTTGAGCATCGGCGTGAACGTACGGCAGCCCCGCGCGACACCGAGCAGGTTGATGTCGATGATCCACTGCCACTGGTCCATCTCGGTCAGCTCGATCCGGCCACCCGCGGCGACCCCCGCGTTGTTGAAGACCAGGTCGATGCCACCCCAGGTCTCGACGACCCAGTCGCGGGCCGCGGCCCAGTCGACGTCGCTCGTCACGTCGAGGCGGCGATACGTGATGCCGTCGAGCGCAGCGACCTCGGGCGCTTCGTCGTGCACATCGGTCGCGAGGACACGGACGCCACGATCGGCGAGCTGTCGGACGAGCGCGAGCCCCAGCCCGGAGGCTCCGCCCGTGACGAGGGCGCGATCGCCCGCTGTGATCTTCATGTCCAGATACTAACGGTATCTGAATGGCCCGCGATCAGCGGAACGTCTGCCAGTCCCTGGGAACATGGGTGTGCTCGTTGAAGGCGAGCAGTCGCCGGCCGCCGCGGCCGACGATCACCGTCGTGACGCTGGCGTTCATGACGACCCGGTTCATCGTGATGAACAGCGACGCATCGCCGACCAGCAACTGCGAGGCGACCAGGCCGATCGGCCCACCGGACGTGAACACCGCGACGTGCTGACCGCTGCCGGCGCGTTCGGTCGCGACGTCGAGAGCACCCATGACGCGGGACTCGAACGCGGAGAACGGCTCGCCGGCGCCCCCCTCATGGGCATCGCCCGCACCCGACTCGCCCGCGACCCAGCCGGCAAGGGCGCCATCGAGGATCGCCTGGAACTCACGGGCGTCGGCCGGCCGGTCCGCCGGATCGGAGACCCGGGTCAGTGCCAGGTGGTCGTACTCGTTCCACCCGGGGTCGATGTCGTACAGATCCCCGTCGATCGCGTCGAGCGCCGGAACCGCGGTCTGCGCATGGCGCTTCATCGATCCGCACACCGACCAGGTCGGCCGGAATCCACCGGCCTCCCAGGACCCTCCGAGAGCGGCTGCCTGCCGGGCGCCGAGCTCGGACAACTGGTCGTAGTCAGCGGCGCCCCAGGACGCCTGGCCGTGCCGGATCAGATGGATCGCTCCCACGCGCCGAGGCTAGTGGAGCGCGGCTACACGACCCGCACTGCCTCCTCCAGATCGGCCCGGCGCGACATGAATCCGGCCGAGGCGTGCCCCTGATCTGCGTGACCGAAGGCGATGCCGCACACGATCTGCCGGTCGTCGCCGATGTCGTAGCGCTCGTGCAGCAGCCCGCTGTACGCCGCGACCGCCGCCTGGGCGCACGCGCCGAGGCCCAGCGCCTCGGCCGCGAGCAGGAAGCTCTGCACGTACAGACCGCAGTCGAGGATCCCGTAGACGCCGAGACTCTTGGGTGCGTGCAGGATCGCGACGTGCGGCGCATCGAAGAACACGAAGTTGCGCAGCATCTCGCGCGCGGAGGCCTCGCGGTCACCCTTGGCGACCCCGACCGCCTCGTACAACTGCCAGCCCACCTCACGACGGCGTTCGGCGTGCACGCCGTCATAACCGGGCGGGAAGTCCAGATCCGATCCGCCTGGCGCTTCGGCGGCCAGCGCCGCCCGCAACCGGCCGGTCTCCTCGGCCGTGGTGACCACCAGCTGCCACGGCTGGGTGTTGCACCACGACGGCGTGCGCTGGGCCGCGTTCAGGAGACGGTCGATCGTGGCACGGTCGACCGGGTCGGGCCGGAAGCCCCGGGCCGACCGGCGTTCCGTCAGCAATCGGTCGAGGACCTCGAAGTCGTCCATGCGTCAGCGGCCCAGGAACTCGGCCGGCCGCTTCTCCAGGAAGGCCCGGCCGCCCTCGTCCGCATCGTGCGTGCCGAACAGCGCGATCTGTCCCGCCCGTTCGGCGTCGAGCGTGGTGTCCAAGGTCGGCAGCGTCGCCGCCGTGATGACCTGCTTCATCGAGCCCAGCGCGAGGGTCGGCCCGGTCGCGACCTTGCGCAGCACCTCGTCGAGCTTGGCGTCGTACTCCGCGTCGGGCACCGAGAACGCGATCAGGCCGAGCTCGGCGGCCTGGTCGGCCGCCAGGCGCTCGCCCAGCATCGCCAGCCGGTTGGCCCGCGCGCGACCGATCGACGCGGCGACCAACTCGCTCGCGCCGCCATCGGGGATCAGGCCGATGTTGACGAACGCCAGCAGGAAGTAGCCGGACTGCTTGACGACGGTCAGGTCGGCGGCCAACGCGATCGAGACGCCCACCCCGGCAGCCAGGCCGTTGACTCCTGCGACGACGGGCACACCGGCACGCGTGATGGCCCGTACGAAACGGTTCGCGCCGTCGAGCGTCGCCGCTCCGTCGAAGTCCTCGCCCAGGGCCGCCCCCGAGCTGAAGGCGCGGCCGCTGCCGGTGATCAGGACGGCTCGCACGTCGGGCCCGGCCTCCTCGATCGCGGAGGCGGCGTCGTCGAGCATCCCGGCCGTGAGTCCGTTCAGGCGATCAGGCTGGTTCCAGGTGATACGCAGGACGCCATCGACGGTCTCGATCACAACAGCTTCGGTCATGGTGTCCTCCATTGGCTCAACAGGGTCTGCAGCACCGCGATCATCGCGATCGGCTGGTCCAGCATGATGTGGTGTCCCGCGTCGGGGATCAAGATGACCGGAACGTCTCGGCCCAGCCGGGCACGGGTGTCCTCGGTGATGTCCCGCGTGGCCATGCCGCGCTCACCACGGATCAGTGCGACGTCGCAAGCCGCGTTCGCGAGCGCCTCGGGCTCCATGCGGGTGCTGAGGAAGAGACGGGGATCGAACTTCCACGACCACCCGTGGCTGTCGTCGCCGACCTCGCGGATCGAGCCCTCGGCGATATGGCGGTGGACGTAGTCGATATTGGCTTCGTCGCGCGGCAGCGTGCGGAACCGGGCCAGGATGGTCTCGCGGTCCGGGTACACCTTGGGGCTCGGGATCGAGGCATTGCCGGCCATCCACGCCTTGGCCTCCGGCGACATCTCGCGCACCGGTGAGTCGATGGCGGCCACGGCGCGCAGACGCGCCCCGTGGTCGCGCGCCGCCGTGAGTGCGACGAAGCCGCCCATGCTGTGACCGAACAGGACGGGCGGGTCGTCGGACTCGGCCGCAGCCACCGCGATCGCCTCCGCGGCCCATGTCTCGAGCGAGTAGTTCTCCCGTCGGCCGCTGTCGCCGTGGCCGGACAGGTCGATCGCGATGATCCGATGGTGATCGGCCAGGTGCGGCCCGATGTGATCCCACCAGCCGGCGTGTGCGGCGCCGCCGTGGATCAGGACCGCGACCGGATCACCGGACTTGCCCCACGCCCGATAGCGGATCGAGGTGTCCTGCACCTCCACCTCACGATCGTCGTAGGGGGTCGCGAGCGCGTCGGTGAACCACGCGGGCAGATCATCGGTCATACAAGGCCTCCCCAGACTTACCGTCAGTATTGACGGTAAGTTCCGGAGCGGCAACAGTGGGTCCCATGACATTGGCCGGTCAGACCATCATCATGTCGGGGGGCAGCCGGGGCATCGGCGAGGCGATCGCCGTTCGAGCCGCCCGTGACGGTGCCAACGTGGCCATGCTGGCCAAGACCACCGAACCCCACCCGAAGCTGCCCGGCACCATCTACACGGCGGCCGAGGCGATCGAGGCCGCCGGCGGCCAGGCGCTGCCGCTCGTGGGCGACATCCGCGACGACGATTTCGTCGCGGAGGCGGTCGACCGGACCGCCGAGCAGTTCGGAGGCATCGACATCGTCGTCAACAACGCCTCGGCCATCGACCTGTCGCGCACCGAGGACGTCTCGATGAAGAAGTACGACCTGATGAACGACATCAACGCACGCGGCACGTTCCTGCTCAGCAAGTCCTGCATCGAGCACCTCAAGCGGGCCGACAACCCGCATATCCTGACACTCTCCCCGCCCATCACCCTGGATCCCAAGTGGTTCAGCTCCGCCACGGCGTACACGATCGCCAAGTTCGGCATGAGCCTGGTGACGCTCGGCCTGAGCGAGGAACTGCGCCCGTACGGCATCGCGGCCAACTCGCTGTGGCCGCGCACCGCGATCGACACCGCCGCGGTGCGCAACGTGGTCGGCGCGGGCCTGGAGTCGCATTCACGCAAGCCCGAGATCATGGCCGATGCCGCCTACGCGATGCTGATGCAGCCGAGTCGCGAGTACACCGGACGCTTCGAGATCGACGACGACGTGCTCGAGGCGGCCGGCGTCACGGATTTCTCTATCTACCTCAACGGCGGCCGCGAGGAGGACCTGGCGCTCGACTTCTGGGTCGAGCCGAAGGGGCCCTACAACCCCGATCTGTCGCTGCACTGACCCGATCCCTAGTCCTTCCGGGCCATTTTCGGGGTGAAACTGCCGTTTATCCGCGATATCAGGGTGGTTGTCTCGTACTGTCGTCGCAGGAGTGAGGCACCCATGAGCGTCTACCTGTTCGACATGGACGGTGAAGCGATCGCGTTCCGCAGGACGTGGTCCGATCCTTACCTGTTCGCGCTCGACGGCCGGTGGATCGGCTGGTGTCCGTGGGACGACAACCACGTGGTCGACCCGCAGGGCGCCTATCTGGGCTCCGTCGTCGACGACCGGCTGGTGCGGCTCAACGACTGGTGCGAGCGTTCATGCGACACCGCGATGCCCGATCCCGGCACCGTCCGACCCCATGGCGAACCGGTACCTCCGCACCGATTCCCCAATCGCTTCGCGTACCAGGATGTCGCGATCAAGCACACCGTCTGAACGTGCACCCGTCGTGGGTCGATAGCGTGACAGCATGTTCCCGCTGATCATCGCCGTCGCGGCCATCGCCGTAGCGGTCACGTTCATCCTGCTGGCCGTGAACGCCAAGCCCGACATCACGGCCGTGCCGCGTCGTCACCGCGTCGTCACGACCACGCTGCCCATCGCCGACACGGTCTACCGCCTGCGCGACATCGCTGGTCAGCCGCAGCATAAGTACCGCTTCGCGCTGGAGGATCCTCAGCGTCAGGTGTTCGTGCTCGAGGACGACCTGTCCGCGATGTCGTACGGCAACTTCTACCCATGCTTCGTGCAGGCCGTCGACGGCCGGACCCAGATCACGGTCGGCCTGCAGTCCAAGGCACCGCAGTGGGGTCCCGTCCCGGCCCGACGACTCAGCAAGTTCACGGCGGTGGTGGCCGAGGCGGTCGGCGGGACGGTCAGCGCCTAGGAGGAGCCTCGGTCTGTCCGGGCGGCGTCGTACAGCGCCACGACCTCGCGGCGCAGATCGGCCCGCTCGACCACGGGCCCGAGCCAGGCGATCGGGAGCTCGCGCGGCCCCTCCGGCTCGGTGACCCGCCAGGTTCCACCGGTCGTGTCGAGGTCGATCATCTGGGCTGCCGTCGCTGCCGGGGCACCATGAGCACGCACGATCTCCAGGCTGTCATCCGCATGGTCGTCGTTCATGTGCCCGAGCACTGCCTGGACGACATCGTCGGGGAATCGCTCCGCCATGCATGCCAGCCTAGAGGGCATGAAGATCTCGCAGATCGCCGACGGCGTCCACCTGGTCGAGGGCCATGCCGTCAATTGGATCCTCCTCGCCGAGGGCGCTGATGTCACGCTGGTGGACGCCGGATATCCAGGCGATCACGACGACGTCGTGGCCTCGCTGGCCGCGATCGGCCGCGGCGTCGACGACCTCGTGGCGGTGCTGATGACGCACGCCCATGTCGATCACGTCGGTTCACTGCCGCAGCTGCTCGCCGGCCGGTCGATCCCTGTCCTGACGTCGACGACCGAGACCCGGCACGCACATCGGGAGTTCCTGGAGCAGGCCACGCCCGCCCAGGTCGCCCGTCGCGCTTGGCACCCACGCGTGCTGCGCTGGAGCCTGCATGTCCTGAAGGCCGGCGGCACCCAGGACGTCGCGGTCCCCACGGCCGAAGCAGTGGCGGCAGGTGCACGGCTCGACGTTCCGGGGCATCCGGTTCCGGTCGTGACGCCGGGCCACACCAGCGGTCACACGATGTACCACCTGCCGGAGCAGGGCGTCATGATCAGCGGCGACGCCCTGGTCACCGGGCACGCGATCAGCGCGCGCTCCGGGCCGCAGCTCCTGCACCCGATGTTCCACCACGACCTCGACCAGAACCGTCGATCATTGCGTGCCGCCGTGGACCTGCCGGCCGATCACGTGCTGCCCGGCCACGGACCCGCCTGGCACGACGGCTGGGCGACCGCCATCGATCGCGCCCTCTCCCGCTGACCGGCGTCAGAAGCACCAGCGGTGACATGATCGCCTAGGAAACCTGCGTTGATCACAGGAAGTTGTCTGTCATCAACGCAAGTTTCCTGTTATTTCGGTACGTCAGCCGACCAGCTCACCGCCGCCCCGCCGTCGTCCACAGCCCCGCCCGCAACCACTTCGGCCACAGTCGACGCCACGACACCGCGATCACCACTGCTTCACACGGCGGTCAAGCCGCGGAAGGCGTGGGTGGCGGCCTCGACGACCGCCGCCGGCTCGGTGCCGTCGTCGAGCGCGGTGACGACGGCCTGCGCGACACCTCCGACGAACATCGTCGCGAGCAACGGTCCGTCGTCCTCGCTCCACGCCGCCGGACCGTTCAGCTTGCGCGCCTCACGGGCCGCCAGGCGAGCGAGCCGGCGCAACAGCAGTTCGCGGCGCGGCCGGGTCACCTCGGGGCCCGCCGCCTCGACCAGGGCGGCCCGGCCAACACGCGGATCGGTCGTCATGGTGCGCACGAACGCCTCGACGACGGCCGTGACCCGTTCGACGGGGTCGTCGCCGGCCTCGGCCAGGGCCGTCACGGTCGCCCGCTGCACGCGGTCGCCGATCTCGTCGACCACCGCGACCAGGGCGTGATCCAGATTCGGGAAGGACTCGTAGAAGTACCGCTCCGTCAGATGC
>Ga0182737_1000602_pt1 | contig 47820 bp, 49 predicted proteins | sample eDN5th30CBELigOP_FD_128878 | JGI IMG/M metagenome (GOLD analysis project Ga0182737, IMG submission 128878) | Enriched Organic Plus compost microbial communities from Emeryville, California, USA - eDNA 5th pass 30_C BE-Lig OP (version 2) (version 2) ...
CCTGCGCCAGCAAGCGGAGCAGCACCGTCATCTGCCCAGGCAATAGCCCCAAGGCCGATCATGAACTAAGATTGAAACCGGACCACCCTATGGGGGCAGGCCAGGTCGAGGCGGCGCTTTGCGGCGTCAACGGGGGCCAGCAGCCGCGCTTCAGTTTCAGAACGTTCGCGTTCCTGCGCCTTGGTCGGCCGCGCCAATGCGGCGGCAGGGTGCATGTCGAGTTCGATACCGGCCGGCATGGCAAGGCGCTGGCGCGCCGCGCCTTCGGCACGCCCAAACTCCTGCCGGGCCTGCATTTCGGCATCGCTGGCGGCCCGGTACGCGGCGCGGGCAGCGTCGCGCTCGACGAGCAGGCTTTCAAGCTTTGCCCGGCTTTCGCGGGGCAGGATAGCAAGAATATTTTCGGGGAAGGCCATTTCGGGTCTCCAATTTCTGCGGAAACCATAGCGCGCGGGTCTGTCCCGCGCGTCTGAAGAAGCCTGCAAAACTCTGCAAACTCATGCAGAAATCAGCGCTTCGAATAGGCGTCGACGGCTGACGAACCTACGCCCGCCGAGCTTCAAGGAGATATCGTGATCGGCAATTAGTTGCCAAATTGTCCGCTCGGATACGCGGGCGGCTCCGGCTGCCTGTGATGGCGTCAGCCAGTCTCGGGAATTGAGGTCTATCGTGGCTGGGTCCGGCGGCCACGTGGGATTATTGTCGGTGGTCATCGTCCTCGTCCTCGTAGGGACGGCGGCGGGCTTGAAGGCCCGCCGCGCCTCATCGTCATGCGCCGGACTGGTCGGCCGACGGCGTGGCAGTGCCGTTGACGCCTGCGATTGCTGTTTTCCAGAGGCGCTTCGCGGGCGTCTCACCCTGCGGCTGTGACGGCCCGGCCGAGACGAGCGCTTCGCCCGGCGCGAGCTTTGGCGCATCGCCAACTGTCACAAGACCGCCGGGCGCGTCAGCGGAACGCATCCCGGTTACAGCCGCCTTCGGCGCGCCAGCGTCGAGGGTCGCGAGAAGCGCAACAGCATCGACCGCGCTCATATCAGAACCGAAGGCAAGGGCCTCGGCCGCCTGCCGGCGGTCCTGCGCTACGGGATCGGAAAGGATCGCTTTGATCCGCTCGCGCTCAGCGGCGCGGGCTTCCGCAATGGTCATATTCTCCGACATGGTTTTCTCCTTTCGTCGGTTGGTCAGTTCGGCCGGCCGGAGCCGGCGATAAGCGTCAGCGCGTCGAGCGCCTCCTTCGCGTCGAGGTCGGTGTTGAGCGCCAGATGCTGCGCCGCCTTCGGTGCAAGCTGCGCGGCGGGAGCTTCGAGAATTGCAGCAATCCGCTCGCGTTCCTCGCGTTGGCCGGCGAGGAAGTTCACGCGCCAATCGGCGGCGAATTCGCGAAGCTCATCGTCATCCGCCGTGCGGCCGAGTTCGCGCATGCCGGCCTCGATGCCGGCCAAAAAAACTTCGTCAGCAGCGAGCGGATGGCTGCCAGCGATCCGGTGCGCGTCGGGTGAAATCAAAAACTCGGTCATCGTGCTTGCTCCTGCTTAGCGCGGGCGGCAAAGGCCGCCTCACAGTTGGCGATGAATTTTCTAGTGGCGATTTGGACGGCTTCGAGGGCGAGAAGTAAGTGCGTCATCGGATGGTCCTTTCGGGTGGATCGGAAGGGTCGTTTGGTCGCCGCCCGGTTCGGGTCGGACCCGGCCGGGTGGTGTCAGCGGTCCTTGTTTGTCATCGCCTCCTTCTCCAGTTTGCTGCGGCATACCCATTCCCTATCGCCGGCCCGGCCGTAGGCCGGCGGGGGTCGCGGGGATACGCCCCCGCGCTCGTATTCGCTGCCGCTACCCTGCACGACTTGCCGCCTGCGGCTTCGGAGCGCTGAAGGAGTTGGCGACCACATCGAATAGTCGCGCCAGCTTCTCGCGACGGTCGGGATCGGCGAGGATTGGCGCAAAATCGATCACGTTCGACGGCATGGCGGTCTCCTTTTTGACAGGTTCCGGCTTCCGGCGGGGCCGCTTTGGGGCGGCCCGCCGAGGCGAAGAATTGATCTTTGGAGAAAGCGGTTCGCGGCTCGATTGAAATGTTGCCGCTCCATGTCGCGATATAAGAGTAGAGGTCTCCTCTAATGTTGCGACACCCTGCGGCAACTTTTCAGTAATGCCCTTTTTCGCTAGCCACTTAAGGAGGTTCGCTTCGCCCTTCCTCGCGTTGTAGCGAAAGGTCCGTTCGGATAGGTCATTACGCTCGCAGAATGCTCGAATTGAATTCGACTGAATTTCCTCCATGGACCGCACGCCGCTTTTGCGGCGGGCGGACGTGACCGCTTCCTTGTCGCGCTGCCGCTTCCGATCCGCCTTTAGTTCTGCGACCCGCTCTGAAGGGAGGTCGAAAGGATCAATCGTCTTGATGTCGAGCGCTTCCCATTCGGATCGGGTGAGTCGGACCAACTTGCCAACGGTTCGGCCCGTCATCTTGCGCGGGCGCGCGGTGACTTTCTGTGCTAGCGCGAGTGTCTCGGCAGGATCAGCATGTGGTGTCCACTCGCGCGCCCACGTCAGAAGTGGACCTATCGATTGCGACCAGCCGCGAAGCTGGCGCGACATGGCAATGGCATTGAAGGCCACCGACAAATATGCAGGCGCGTCATCCGTATCGACAGGGCCGCCGTAGCGGTGAAGGATCAGCCGCTCGATATGGTGAAGGCGGTGACGATTTATGTCGAAGCCACGATTAGCTTCGCGATTTGCATCACTGTCAGCGGGATTACTCGTCCAGCGGATAACGCCGTTCTGGTCCCGAATGTTTAGGTGACCATTCTCGATGAAGGCCGCTCCGGGCGTCATTAGCCTCTTGCGCACGTTCCCCTCCCACCAGTTGGGGGCGGTGAAGCGCGAAGGTCATTAATCTGCTCAAGCCGTGCTTCAATCCACTCAATAGCTCGGGCGACCTCCAGTTGCGCGGCATCTTCGGCGGCTCCTGAGTTCCGGGCCATCCAATACAAATTCCATGCAACTGCTTTAAATGTCGCTCCCTTCACTCCTGCGGCTATACGGAGCGCTTCACGGTCCAGATAGGCCCGGTGGGTGTAGGTGACGGGCAAAATGGCGATGCTGTTCATCTCTGTACCTTCGCGCCGCTTCATGTCGCTATCGCTCCGCACTTGCTGCACCGAAGCCGGGCGTGAAGTTTGGAAGGCGGCAGAGCAACGGCTGCGCTATGGCCGCAACGGCACTTCACGATCCGGGTGACTGACGCCATCGCCTCGGCAAGCTCGGCGCGAAGGACCGCCTTGCTCTGGCGGCGCTTGGGCGGGTTGAGACCGCCCGGCAGGCCGAAATCGGTGATGTTGTCGACGCCGTTCCGAAGCATCCGGTCACGCTGATTGACACGAAAATGATTGAGGCGGGTCATTCCTCGCCTCCGCCTGCTTCGACGCGGTTGCGCTCGACGCGATCCGCGATCCATGCGTCGATTTCCGCCTCAACGAACGCGATGCGCTTGGCAGCAATCTGCACGGCCTTGGGGAAGTCGCCCGACCTGCGCAGGCCATTCACAACGGCGCGCGAAAGCGTCGTGCGGGCACAGACTTCAGAAAGCTTCAGTAGCTTGTGGGGGGATTTCTTTTCGTCGGCCATTCCAATTACGCCTCGTGAACGTTGAACATTGAGTGCCGAAGCACCCGGTAAATCGTCTGTTCTTCATCCACGACGCAATTGGCCGTAGCCGTAGAAAATCAAAAAAGGCGCGTTTGGTCAATACCAATACATGCGCGCTTGGAGGTAAACACGCCGAGGATGGTTTGCATTATTTGGAAATATCTGGAAGTTGCTTTGCCTGCGCCCGGTTTGAGCCGGGGCGCGGCAGGATCGATCAGGCGGCTTTGCGCTCGGTCATCCACGCATCGAGGTCAGCGCGCCGGTAAAGAACCTTGCGGGCCGACTGGCGGATGAAGGCCGGTCCTCGCTTGTGCATGCGATATTTTGCCAACGTTGACGTGGACGTGCGCAGATACACTGCCGCTTCCTGCGCATCGAGCACATCAAGCTTTGAAATAAATTCGGGATCGAGGTTTCGGTTTTTCGCCATGGAATACGCTCCGCTACTGGTTGAATTGTGCGGAGATTGGCGTGGTCTTGCCCGTTTGAATAAGAATTTTGAAAAGAAAAATCAGCGATCAATATTACGGAAACCGCGCCGGGCGAAGTCGTCGTCGGAGCCATAACCCTCCGGGATCGGCCGCTCCATATCGAGCCACAGGCCGACCGCCAGACGATTGCGCACTGCCTTTGCCCCGCGTCGGTCGGTGTCAATCGCATGATCCGCCCACCACGCACCGAGCGCTGCGAAGAACTCGCGCGTTAGATGATCTGTGGCCGGCGCGCTCTGCGCGGCCGGCTCCGGCTCGGAATAGGCCGCGAGCAGCGCGACCAGCGCGCCGCCGTGGTCGAGCATGGCGGATAGGTCGTCCGCGCCATCCGCCTCGTCCTCAACGCTTGCGAGGAAGCGCCGCAAGTCTTCCGCCAGCCGCGCCGCTTTTTCCTGCCTGTCTCGCAATTCAGGCGCGGCAAGCTGTGCTGCATATGTCGCGCCAGCCGCGCCCCACGCCATGGCGCATACCACGGCAAGGTCAGCGCGGATCGCCTCGAAAGGTCCATGCAGCAAGCCCGCCTCAAGCGCCTCGCGGATCGCAGCGTCAACAGAGCATTCCTTGCCCGGCTGCATGAGCCGTGCGGCGGGGAAAGGTTCATGTATTTCGTAGACCGTCCCGAGCGGTGTGTGCCGGGCGATCTTACGCGCGCGCTCTGCCTGCCAAAACCTTTCAGCCTGTGTGGGCTTCTTAGCCATTGGCGCGGCTCCGCTCCGGCAACGGGATGACTTCCGCCGACGTGCCCCCCATCGCGGCGGCAATGGTGCCCGCCGCCGCTTCGGCTGCGGCCCGGACTGGATCGGCTGCCAGATGCGCGTACCTTGCCGTTGTGGCCGGGCTGGCATGGCCAAGCAACGCCCCGATCATCGGCAGGCTTGCGCCGCCACTGACGGCCACAGAAGCGAAGCTGTGGCGAAGATCGTGAATGCGGAGGTCGGGAAGCCCTGCAAGCCGCCGAACACCTCGCCATGGGCGGTTTAGATCGGCTTTTGGTTGCTCGGGGTCCGCCGCCGACGGGAACACGTACGGACTGTTTCCTCTCGGAAGGCCGGATAGAATTTCAATAGCGGGTGCGGGTAGGAAGATATGACGCTTTCCCGTCTTGCTGAAAACCGTCAGCAATCCGCGTTGCATGTCGATTTGTTCCCACTTGGCATGAAGTATCTCGCGGAGCCGTGCGCCGGAGAAGATCAGCAGCCGCAAGGCGGCGGCAGTGTGAGCGTCGATGATGGTGGGCGGCAGGTTCTTTGGGACATGCTTGTGCTTCTTTCCCGGTCGGGCCGGTGGTTCATAAGGGATGCCCGTCGTTTCGGCTATGCTAATCGCCTCGCCCAACCTCGCCAGTTCTTCGGCAGACAGGAAACGCTCGCGCTTCCGCTCCTTATAGGCGCGGATACCGCGCGCGGGGTTCGTCCCTTCCTCAACGTGGCCGGCGAGGTCGGCCGCCTTGTATATCGAGCCGATGAATTCGAGAACGCGGTTCGCCGTGGTCGGGCTGCTCTTTCCGACCTTTGCGTGAAGGCGCTTAATCTCGTCGCGCGCGATGGCGTCGAGCGGGCGCGAACCGATGACCGGCCCGACATGCTTCTTCAGCAGCGAGCGATAGTTGCGGATCGTGCCCGGTCGCAATGTCGCCTGCTCGGGATGCTTTTCGGCAATCTCGGCCATGGCATTCAGATGCTCTGTTGCGAACTTGGCAAACGTCGGCACGCCCTTTGCCTTCGCCTTGGCGGCGGCAGGATCGCCGCCGAGGCGCACTTCTGCGAGCAGCGTCCTTGCCTGATCCCGCGCGGCCTCCGGCGTGAACTCAGACGTGGTGCCTATTGTGAACCGCTTCTTCGCGACGCCCCGGCCGCCAGCGCCGGGACGGTATTCGATGAAATAGGTCATGCGGCCGGTCGGCTCGACGCGCAGGGCGAAGCCAGCAAGGTCTGGATCGTAATAGACAACGCGCTTCTCGGCCGGCTTGATTGCCGCGATGCCTTTGCGCGTGAGCTTCGTGATGGGCACGGATCAGCCCCCCTTTCGTTTCTTCATCCATCCGTGATCGGCTCCGCGTCCGTGCGCCACGTAGGCCACTTGTGCGCCACCGTGCGCCACCTGTGCGCCACCATGACGGCTAAGACGCGGAACGACTGTGAACGAACTTAGACGAAATACGCCTGTAGATCAAAAGGATATGGAACGTTGAGGAAAGATCAGGAACAAGCCGGATAGATCGGAAATAAGGCTCATAACCTGAAGGTCACAGGTTCAAATCCTGTCCCCGCAACCAACAAGGCCCGTCGGACTTCGGTTCGGCGGGCTTTTGTTTTGCGCCGAGAGGCATGCGCTCGTTATCACGAGCGGATTGCGGATTTCCCTGACCCCATCCCGTCAATGCCAGTCGACAAGGCTCGGACCATCGTGAGTCAATCATGGGGATGGGCTTCGGGCGTGGCTGGGCAGATCCAGCGTCATCGCCCTAGTCGGCTCGAGGCTGCCGAGGCATGGAGAATGTGCAACCTCTATAACGTGACCACAACCCGAGAAGCCGTGAGGGCCCTCACGGGCGCCATGGACCGCTCCGGCTGGAACGAGCCCTCGCGGGATGTCTATCCCGGCATGCTCGCGCCCATCGTCAGGGCAGGGCAGGACGGCGTCCGGGAAATGATCATGGCCACCTGGGGGATGCCGACGCCGCCAGCTTACATCCGCGGCCGCTACGATCCGGGCGTCACCAATATCCGCAACGTGAAATCGCCGCACTGGCGACGCTGGCTCGCGCCGGCCAATCGTTGCGTGGTGCCATTCACGCGCTTCGCTGAACCTGATCCGGCGCGACGCGAGGGGGACCCCAATGCCTGGTTCGCCGCCCGCGAAAACGGCAGGCTGCTGTTCTTTGCGGGAATCTGGACACCGTGGCGCGGCGTGCGGCGGGTGAGGGATGGAGAGCAGGACTATGAGCTGTTCGGTATCCTGACCTGCGAGCCAAATGCACTGGTTGCAGCCGTGCATCCCAAGGCGATGCCGGTGATCCTCCATAACCGCAGCGAGATCGAACTGTGGCTTTCGGCGTCCTGGCCCGAGGCCTGTCAACTACAGCGCACACTGGCAGATGACTTGCTCGTTCGCTTGCCACCACCGGCCGCTGGTAGCACAAACGAACAAATGCGGCTCCTCTAGGGAGGAAGCCGCATTTCGTCAGTTCGGAACCTGAGGGGAAGGGCTGATCAGACCGCCTTCTTCAGACGGGCGAAGAGCTTCTTGCGATCGGCGCCAACCGCCTTCCTGGCAGTCTGGCCTTCTTTCGCCGCCGGCGCCTCGAGCGCGGCCTTGGCCTCCTGGGCAAGCCTCGCCTGACGAAGCCGCTCGGTCTTGGCCTCCCGCTCGGCGCGCTCGGTCTCGATGATCATGCGCGCAATCTCATTCGTCGTCTCGTCACGAGACCGCCGCGGAGACCCTGTCTTCGCCTCGGTCGTCTTACGGATAGTCATGGACTGCTCCCTGCCGAAAATGCAAAAGGGCCGGTTGATCCAGCCCTTCGCCTGTTGCGTTATGGCATCCGATCCTGGTGCCGGAAGGCGCCGTCAAGGTGCCCTCGGATCAGGTTCAGGCAGCGCTGAGATTTTCAGCAGCGCTCTTGCCGTTGCGGCGATCCTGGACGACGTCGAAGCTCACCTTCTGGCCTTCGTTCAGGAAATGCATGCCGGAGCGCTCGACAGCGGAGATGTGAACAAACACATCCGGGCCGCCATTGTCCGGCTGAATGAAGCCATAGCCCTTGGTGGAATTGAAAAACTTAACAACACCGGTATTCATGACGATTTCCTTTCAATCGACATAGAGAAGTCAGGTCCGGTTTTTGCCAGACCGGGTAGTTTGATCGAATTTGAAAGAGAAGATCGTCAGTACGCGCGGGGGCGCAAGGCAAGCTTAACGAACAGCATCGACTTGGCTAATATAGGCGCATGCAGGTTGTATTGCAAGGGTGGCGCAGTTTTTCTTTTTATCACGAGGAACGCCGCCGGGTTTTATAAACTGCATCAAAGGCTTGCAGTGTGGCCGTGACGCTGAAAAGGCTCGTGTGTCCGGCGGCGAGAGGGCCTGCTGGTTCCTGACGACGACCGGCGGCTCCGTTCGGCGCCCGGCGCCGCATCGCACAGCAACGGCCCGTCGAAGAGTGCCGGGCACGCGCAAGACGGGCCCCCGGCTGGCGCATGAAACAAAAAGCCCGCGGCAGGCCGCGGGCTTCCCGTTGGCATTGGGCCCGCCGCGCCTGGCGGCAAGGGCCGTTCTGCCGATGCCGGTCTCTGGATCAGGCGACCTTAAGGACGTCGTCACCCTTCTGCCAGTTGCAGGGGCAGAGCTCGTCGGTCTGCAGCGCGTCGAGAACGCGGAGCACTTCCTGCGGATTGCGGCCGACGCTGAGGTCGTTCACCGACACGAAGCGGATGATGCCCTCGGGGTCAACGATGAAAGTCGCGCGCAGGGCAACGCCTTCCTCAGCGTGCAGGACGCCCAGACCCTGGCTCAGCTCGCGCTTGATGTCGGCCAGCATCGGGAAGGGCAGGTCACGGAGATCGTCGTGGTTCTGACGCCAGGCCAGGTGCACGAACTCGCTGTCGATGGAGACGCCATAGATCACCGCATCGCGATCCTCGAACTCGCCGTTGAGCTTACCGAAGGCAGCGATCTCGGTCGGGCAGACGAAGGTGAAGTCCTTCGGCCAGAAGAAGATGACCTTCCACTTGCCCTCGTTGCTCTCATTGGTGATGCGGGTAAAGGCCTTGGCCGGGTCGATGGAGACGACGGCCTGGAGGTCGAAAGCGGGAAGCTTGTCACCGACGGTCAGCATGGGTTGGTTCCTTTCACAAGAAGCATTTCAGTTTGAGAATGGTCGCGCACCAGCCATCCGGCGAGCCGGAAGCAGGTCGCGGTACTGGAGGAAGGACCGGCCCGGTGACTTCCGAACCGGCCGCAGGGATGCCTGTGATCAGGCGGCGGACGCCTGAGGTGCGGCGGCCATGTCAAGAACGGTGGCGGCCGCGTGGACGACGGCTGCGATGCGCAGGACGGCCTGGACCGCCTGGACCGTCACGTCATGCTTGCGGGCACCGGCGACATGGGCCTTCGTGCAGCCCTCGCAGCCCTTCACTGCCGAGGCGGCGAGGCCGAAGAGCTCGAAATCGGCCTGGGCGATACCGTGCTTGGCCAGGCCGTTCATGCGCAGGCCGGCGGGCAGACGGGACAGCTCCTGATCATCCGTCATGTGGATGGCGCGATAGTAGACGTTGGTCATGGCCATGATGGTGGCTGCCGTCTTCGCGGCCTCGACGATCTTGGCGTCGGTTGCAGCGAGCGCGTCCTGCTCGATGGCCTGGGCAAGGGGAACATTGCGGCTGGCAATGGCGGCGGCAAGGGCCGAGCCCCATTTCTGCGCCGGGGTGAGTTCCGGCGCACCATCCGGCCCCAGGAGAGAGCCAAGGTTCAGCTTGATGTCACGGGCATAGTCCGGCAGGGACTGCCGCAGGGTTTCCAACGCGCTCATCGTAAAAATCCACTCGACTCTTTGGGCTTACGCTTCGGGGCTACTCGATGGCAGCAACCTGACGGTCTTGTCAATGTGGCGCGGTTGCGACTTTCGCCGCACCCAACCTGCCTTGCGCTGATCGCATTCGCGCCTTGGCAACGCCTGTTTCTGATTTTCATTTGCAAATCATAACGACAGGGAGGAGTTCGCGCCTTGATCCCGGTCAATTGCATTTGCAAATAATTCTCAATTGCAATAATGATTGTGCAGCCCGGTCGCATAAGGGCGCCAAAGGACCAAGAAACGCATGCTGAACATTCGCAGACGGTATTTTCTGAAGACCTTGCTGGCCGGGACAATGGCTGCGGGTATCGCTGGCGCACCGGCCATGGCCAAGGAGAAGTTCAAGGCGGTCACCACCTTCACCGTGATTGCCGACATCGCCCAGAATGTCGCGGGGGATGCTGCCATCGTCGAGGCCATCACGAGGCCTGGCGCGGAAGTGCACAATTACCAGCCAACCCCCGGCGACATCATGCGGGCGCAGGGCGCGCAGCTCATCCTGTGGAACGGCCTCAACCTGGAGCTATGGTTCGAAAAGTTCTTCAGGCGGCTCAAGGGCGTGCCCAGCGTCGTTGTTTCGGAGGGCGTCGAGCCCATGAGCATCACCGAAGGCCCATATGCGGGAAAGCCCAATCCGCACGCCTGGATGTCGGTTTCGGCGGTGATGACCTATATCGACAACATCCGGGACGCCTTCGCCAGATATGACCCGGACAATGCCGAGACCTACCGGGCCAATGCCGAGGCCTACAAGAACCGGATCAGGACAGAAATCGCGCCGATAATGGCGAAGATCGAAGCCTTGCCGGAAGACAAGCGCTGGCTGGTTACCAGCGAAGGTGCCTTCTCCTATCTGGCGCGGGATCTCGGCCTGAAGGAGCTCTATCTCTGGCCCATCAATGCGGACCAGCAGGGCACACCGCAGCAGGTGCGCAAGGTGATCGATGCCATGCGCGACAACAAGATCGGCGTCATTTTCTCCGAAAGCACGATTTCCCCAGCTCCCGCGCAGCAGGTCGCGCGCGAAACTGGAGCGAAATACGGCGGTGTGCTTTATGTGGACTCTCTCACCGACAGTGACGGCCCCGTGCCTAGCTATATTGATCTGCTGAAAGTGACCTACGACACCATCGCCAAGGGCCTCACGGAGTGAACCGACCTGTGGACCAGTTGCAGTCGCGGTTGGAACCCGGTGCTGACGCGGGCGCCGGCATCTTGGTCAATGGGGTCAGCGTCACCTACCGCAATGGCCACACGGCCCTCAGCAATGCCAGTTTCGCCATTCCGACCGGGACGATTGCCGCCCTGGTCGGGGTGAACGGTTCCGGCAAGTCCACCATGTTCAAGGCGATCATGGGCTTCGTACGGCTCGCCCAGGGAGAGATCAGGGTGCTGGGCCTGCCGGTGCGCGAGGCGCTGCGGCGGAACCTCATCGCCTATGTGCCCCAGGCCGAGGAAGTGGACTGGAGCTTCCCGGTCCTCGTCGAGGACGTGGTGATGATGGGGCGCTATGGTCATATGGGCTTCATGCGCATTGCCCGTGATACAGACCGGCGGGCGGTCGCCGAGGCGCTTGACCGGGTCGGCATGGCGGAGTTCCGCAAGCGCCAGATCGGCGAGCTGTCGGGCGGACAGCGCAAGCGTGTGTTCCTCGCCAGGGCACTCGCCCAGGACAGCCGGGTCATCCTGCTGGATGAACCCTTTACCGGGGTCGACGTCAAGACCGAGGATCAGATCATCGCCCTGCTTGCCGAGCTACGGGATGAGGGGCGGGTGATGCTGGTCTCCACCCACAATCTCGGCTCGGTGCCGGAATTCTGCGACAGGACCATCCTGATCAAAGGCACGGTGCTGGCCTATGGCCTCACCCAGGACGTGTTCTCGCAGGAGAATCTCGAGCGTGCCTTCGGCGGCGTGCTGCGCCATTTCGTACTCGGGGAAGGCGACAACGGCCGGCGACACGCCATCGGCGTGCTGTCTGATGACGAGCGGCCGCTTATCCTCCACGGAGGCAAGGCGACATCGCGCTCGACCGACACGGGAAAGGGCAGCTGAGCCATGGACGTCCTGCTCGAGCCCTTCACCTATCAATACATGATCAATGCCATGTGGGTGTCGGCGCTGGTGGGGGGCGTGTGCGGGTTCCTGTCCTGTTACCTGATGCTCAAGGGCTGGTCGCTCATCGGGGACGCGCTCTCCCACTCCATCGTCCCGGGCGTTGCCGGTGCCTACATGCTGGGCTTGCCCTTCTCCGCGGGCGCCTTCATCTCCGGTGGACTTGCCGCCGCCGCCATGCTCTTCCTCAACCAGCGCACCCGCCTGAAGGAAGATGCGATCATCGGGCTGATCTTCACCGCCTTTTTCGGCCTCGGCCTGTTCATGGCGTCGCTGTCGCCCATGTCGGTCAATATCCAGACGATCGTGCTCGGCAACATCCTTGCGATCACGCCCGAGGACACGCTGCAGCTCGCCCTCATCGGCTTCATCTCGCTGGCCATCCTGCTGGTGAAGTGGAAGGACCTGATGGTCACCTTCTTCGATGAGAGCTACGCCCGCTCGGTGGGGCTCAATCCGATCCTGCTCAAGACCCTGTTCTTCACGCTGCTGGCCGCCTCGACCGTGGCGGCGCTGCAGACGGTGGGCGCCTTCCTCGTGATCTGCATGGTCGTGACTCCCGGCGCCACAGCCTATCTGCTCAGCGACCGGTTCCCGCGGCTTCTGGCCATCGCGGTCGCCATCGGGACGGTGACGAGCCTGGTCGGCGCCTATGCAAGCTACTATCTCGATGGCGCCACCGGGGGTATCATCGTGGTGCTGCAGACGGCCATCTTCCTTTGCGCCTTCTTCTTCGCGCCCAAGCACGGGATGCTCGCCGCACGGCGCCGGGCCGCCCTCGCCCGACAGGAGGGCCAGGCATGATCAACAGCCTGCTGCTGCCCTTCGAGTTCGACTTCATGATCAACGCGATGGTGATCGCGGTGATCGTTGCCGTGCCAATGGCACTGCTGTCCTGCTTCGTGGTGCTCAAGGGCTGGTCGCTCATGGGAGATGCCATCAGCCACGCAGTCTTCCCAGGCGTGGTCGTCGCCTATATGGCCGGGCTGCCCTTCGGTATCGGCGCCTTCGTCGCCGGCATGCTGTGCGCCATCATTACCGGCTTTCTCAAGGATAACAGCCGTATCAAGCAGGATACGGTGATGGGCGTGGTGTTCGCCGGCATGTTCGGGCTGGGGCTTGTGCTCTACGTGAAGGTGCAGTCGGAAGTGCATCTCGACCAGGTGCTGTTCGGCGACGCGCTGGGCGTGAGCCTCGGAGACATCATCCGGGCCGGGCTGATCGCGGCCTTCACCGCGCTGGTCATAGGCCTCAAGTGGCGTGACTTCCTTCTTTACGCCTTTGACCCGGCGCAGGCCCGCACCGTGGGGCTCAGGGTGGGCTTGCTGCATTACGGACTGCTCGCGCTGATCTCGCTCACGATCATCGGGGCGCTACAGGCGGTCGGGATCATTCTTGCCATCGCCATGCTGATCGCGCCGGGGGCGATTGCGTTTCTCTTGAGCCGCAGGTTCAGCACCATGATGATCATCGCGCTCATCGTGGCAATGACGAGCTCGTTCGTTGGCATCTACCTGTCGTTCTTCCTCGACAGCGCACCGGCGCCGACCATCGTTCTGGTCCAGACCGGGCTGTTCATTGCGGCCTTCATTGCCAGTACGGCACGAACCAGCGCCGCCGAAAGGAAGCGGGTCGCTGCCGGCGACGCGCAGACCGTGCCTTAGCTTCAGTTGCGCCGGATCTGCCCCTGTGGGCCTTATCCCAGTTCGAAGCTTGCCACGCCGAACAGCAGGTCGTGATCGCAGGCGGGCGCCGGGCCACGATACATGCGCGCCGTCTCGAAGACGGGGATCATGCCAAGGCCAAGTGCCATGGCGACGGCCGCATCATGACGCATGGGCACATCGAGATAGACCGGTCCGGGTGGGGCCGCCTGAAGGAGTGCCGCGACAATGGTGGTCGCGGCACTGCGGTCTTCGGCATAGAGGGGTGCAATCTTGCTGCCGGCATGGCAGGGCCGGAGCATGCCGGCACCGACCAGGCGACCATCCATGCGGAGGCCGGCGGTGACATGGCCGGGGCTTGCTGCCCAGGCCTCCCAGAATGCCTGGCGATGTGTCGGGAAGACCCGGCCATCGAGCGCGGCGATATCGGCGGGCGTTACCGGTTCGACGGCATCAGTCGTCGGAAGTTTCATCCGCGTCTGATCGGCCGCGGGAAGCGAAAAACGGGCGTTGCGCCAGGCAAGGGCAAAGCCGGACTTCCGGTAATTGGGCTGCTGGGCGGGCACGCCATCGAGGCCGACCGACCGGCCGTCCAAGTGGGCCATGGCCGCGTTCCAGAGCTCGATCCCATAATCCCTGCCGCGCCAGGCCGGGCGGACGATGTAGAAGCCGAGAAAGCCGAAGTCGGCGCCGTAGCGGACGGCGGAAATGCAGCCGATGGGCTCGTCACCTATCCAGGAGATGAGGAAGCCTTCGGGATCAGCCGAGTGGAAGGCAAGGGCATCGGACAGGCCGGGGTTCCAGCCTTCGTCACGCGCCCAGCCCACCATCAGCTGCATGTCAGCCGGCGAGGCGGTGCGGATGTCTGCGCGTTCCCGGGCCATGGCACTTCCCCGTGTGGTCAACAGAGAAGATCATGCAGGCCGGGAGTATTGGCAAGGAAAAGTAAGGACGGGGAGGGGTGAGGCCTCCCTTTACGGCTCTTGCCAGGCGGCCAGCCCGCCCGCCTCTGGAAACATGGTTACCCAATTCCGCGCGGACGGGCGGGATGCAAGCAGCGATGCCCGACCCGTCAGGCGGCAGGGCTCGGTTCGTAACCCGCTTCGCGGATGGCTTCTGTAAGTTCAGCCTGGGCATGACTGCTGTCGATGCGCACGGTCTTGGCGCCGAGATCGACATTGACGCCTGCTGACGGGACGACCGCCTTCACTGCCTTCTCGATGGCAGCGGCGCAGTGACCGCAGGTCATGGTGGGAACGGAAAAGAGATGCATGAAAGCCTCCTTGAGTGTCTCAGGAAAATATGGGGCTTCCCATCGTTGGAAGGTCAAGCGCATAAACCTTTCAGCGGGCGCCTTGTTCCGGGCGCCCGGCAGCGGTCTTTCTGGGCGCGCGGGCAACCGCGCCGGTACGCTTTTCGAGCGTCGGCGGTTCGGTCAAATCATCGGCCTCGAGGCGCTCGAGGATCGGGCAGTCCGGGCGCTCGTCGCCATGGCAGCAGGCGACCAGGTCGCGGAGGGTTCCCACCATGTCCTGCATCTGGGCGATGCGTCGCTCAAGTTCAGCGATACGGTTCTCGGCGATGCGCCTGACCTCGGCGCTCTGTCGATTGCGGTCGCGCCAGAGGTCGAGCATGTCGGCGATCTCGGCAACAGAGAAGCCCAGGTCGCGGGCACGGCGGATGAAGCGCAGCACGTGCACATCCGCTTCGCCATAGTCACGATAGCCGGCAGCGGTGCGGGCAGCCGGGGCGATAAGGCCGATTTCCTCATAATAGCGGATCATCTTGGCGGAAACCCCGGAGGCACGGGCTGCCTCACCGATATTCATGCCGAACTCCCGGACTTGAAGACATTGCTATACGGACAATCATGCTGCTCACGCTGCCTCGAAACGCCGGAGGCGCAGGGCATTGGTCAGGACGAAGATGCTCGACAGGGTCATGGCCCCGGCAGCGAAGATCGGCGAAAGCAGGATGCCAAATGCCGGATAGAGCGCGCCGGCCGCCACCGGGATCAGGGCCGTGTTATAGGCGAAGGCCCAGAAGAGGTTCTGCCGAATATTGCTGATGGTGGCCCGCGACAGGGCGATGGCGCGGGAGACGCCGAGCGGATTGCCGGTCATCAGCACCACATCGGCCGTCTCGATGGCGATGTCGGTGCCGGTACCGATGGCAAGGCCGATATCGGCTTCCGCGAGCGCAGGCGCGTCGTTGATGCCGTCGCCGACAAAGGCCACGATGCCATGGGTGTTGCGAAGCTCTCGGATCGCATCGACCTTGTCCGCGGGCAGGACTTCCGCCTTCACATCGTCGATACCCAAAGTGCGGGCGACCGCCTCGACGGTATGGCGGTTGTCTCCGCTGATCATGGCGACCTTGAGTCCGAGATCATGCAGGCGACGGATCGCCTCGGCGCTGGTTGCCTTGGCGGGATCGGCCACGGCGATCATGGCGGAAAGCCTGCCGTCCAGCGCCGCATAGAGCGGTGTCTTGCCCTCGCGGCCCAGCCGTTCCGCTTCAGAGGCAAAGGCCGCAAGATCAAGGCCGAGCTTTACCATGAAACGGTCGGCGCCGATCTCGACCCGCCGGCCAGCGACATCCGCGCGCACGCCGAAGCCGGTAACCGACTCGAAGCTTGCAACCTCCGGCAGGGTGATGCCTTCCGCCTCTGCCGCCGCCACGATGGCGCGGGCGATCGGATGCTCCGATCGGGCCTCGACGGCGGCGACAACCCCAAGCAGGTCACGCCGATCCTCACCTGCGGCGACAATGAGATCGGTCAGGGCCGGCTTGCCTTCGGTGAGCGTCCCGGTCTTGTCGAAGGCAACCACCCGCACATCGCGCAGGCGTTGCAGGGCTTCACCCCTGCGGAAAAGGATGCCGAGCTCGGCGCCGCGGCCGGTGCCGACCATGATCGAGGTCGGGGTGGCAAGGCCCATGGCGCAGGGACAGGCGATGATCAGCACGGCAACAGCATTGGCGAGCGCAAAGGTGAGCGCCGGCTGGGGACCGAAGAAGAACCAGATGGCAAAGGTGACAATGGCCGCCAGGATGACCGCCGGCACGAAATAGAGTGTCACCCTGTCAACCAGCGCCTGGATCGGCAGCTTGCTGCCCTGTGCCTGCTCGACCATGCGGATGATCTGGGCAAGAACGGTGGACGATCCGATGGCGGTGGCACGGAAGGCGAGGGAGCCCTTCTGGTTGATGGTGCCGCCGACGACAGACGCGCCCGCCTGCTTCAGCACCGGCATGGGCTCACCGGTGATCATGGACTCGTCCACATAGCTCTCGCCCTCGATGACCTCGCCATCGACCGGAATGCGCTCCCCAGGACGCACCTCGATGATGTCTCCTTCGACAACCTCGGCAATGTCGATGGCGATCACCCCACCATCTCGCCGGACATTGGCCTGCTTCGACTGGAGCCTGAGCAGGCGGCGGATCGCCTCCGATGTCCGGCCCTTGGCGCGGGCCTCGAGATAGCGACCAAGCAGGATCAGGGTGACGATAACGGCAGCCGCCTCGTAATAGACATGGACCGTGCCACTCGGCAGCCATTCGGGGCGGAAAGTGGCAACGACCGAATAGGCATAGGCGGCAAGGCTGCCCACTGCGACGAGCGAGTTCATGTCGGGAGCAAGGCGGACAAGTGCCGGAAGCCCATGCACGAAGAAACGCCTGCCGGGGAAGGCAAGCACCAGGGTGGTGAGGATGAACTGGATCAGCCAGCTCGCCTGCATGCCGATCGTGTCATGGATGAGATCGTGGACCACGCCGAAGAAATGCGAGCCCATTTCCAAGAGAAAGACCGGCAGAGCAAGCGCCAGCGAAATCGCAAGGTCACGCAGTAATTGGCGGCGCTCGCTCTCCTTGCGCTCATCCACTGCCTCGGCGGTCTCGCCTGCGGCGTCCTGCGCGCGCGCGACATAGCCCACGCCGGCTACCGCATCAATCAGCTGGCTAAGATCGGCGGTGCCGGTAACGGTTGCCGTCTCGCTCGCCAGGTTAACCTCGGCGCTCGCAACACCGGGCACGGCCTTCAGCGCCCGTTCAACCCGGCCGACGCAGGAGGCGCAGGTCATGCCCTCGATGCGCAGCCGGACCTCCTGGGCGGCAACCTCGTAGCCAGCGGCTTCAACCGCCCGGACCAGGGCCAGCCGGTCAACGAAGGGCGCCGCCTTAACATCGGCCTTCTCGGTGGCGAGATTAACGGAGACCTCGCTCACGTCAGGCACAGCCTTGAGCGCACGTTCCACACGGCCCACGCAGGATGCGCAGGTCATGCCAACGATGGGCAGGGACAGGCTGGTCAATCGTGCAGGAGCGGTAGGGGCGCTATCGGTCATGGGCGTCATCCCGTGTCATTAGGGGATGCGCCCTAGATAAGGGTTCCAACGGTGGGAAGGTCAAGCCCCCGCGAGAGCTGCCCGGCCACCGAGCGACCGGGCAGGGCGGCTATTTGGGGACCTCAGAAGGTCACGCGAAGGCCGGCATAGCCCGAGAATCCAGGCGTGCCATAGCCGTAGACCTCATAGTATTTCTGGTCGAGGATGTTCTCCAGGCGGCCGAAGAGCTCGACACTGTCATTGAGCCGATAGGTGCCGGACAGGCTCACCAGCGTGTAGGCCTTGAGCTTCACTTCATAGTGCTCATCCCAGAACTCGCTCCACACCCAGTCAGTCTGCTTGCCATTATAGTCAATGCCGAGGTTGAGCTGGGCGCGGTTGTCCAGGAAGCTGTAGCCGACATTCAGGCTGGCTATGTGCTTCGGCCGGCGGATGAGCGGGTTGCCGTCGGCATCCACGCCGTCCGTATAGGTATAGGATGCCCGGACGGTGACATTCTCCACCGGCTGCACCGTAAGCCCGACTTCGACACCGTTGATCTTCGATTCACCCGGCAGGTTGATCGAGGTCTCGCCGGCGCCAGCGATCAGATCGCTGATGCGCTGGTCGAAATAGGTGAAATGGAAGGTACCGAGGCCGAAGATCTCCTGATCGAATCCGGCATCCCAGCCCTTCGCATGTTCCGGCTTGAGATCGGGGTTGCCGTGATAATTGCCGATATAGCCATAGAGCTCGAACAGGGTCGGGTTCTTGACGCCGGTGCCATATGAGCCGCGCAGCTTGGTGCCGGTGCGGTCGAAGACATAGGCCGCCGTGGTGCGATAGGTGGTGGAATCCTTGAAAACGTCGTTGTCGTCGTGGCGGATGCTGCCGGTCAGCGTCAGGGCCTTGGCGAGATTGACCTTATACTCGCCCACATAGCCGGTGCTGCCGACCTTCTCGTTGAAGGATGACCAGATACTCCGCGAGACGGCCTTGTCCTCGTCGTGGGAGACGGCCACGGTGAAGGTGTGGCTCGCATCAAGGAGTGCAGGGGTGTCGAGGAAGAAGTTCGACTGGTAATCAACCCGGGTGCGATAGCCGTCGAAAGTGCTGATCAGCTGGCGCGGGGCCAGATTGCGGAAGCGGCGGTTCTGATCGGTATAGGTGACGCCGGCAACCTGCTCCCAGTGGCCATCGAGCAAGAGGAGGCGGGTCTGTGCCCGGGTGAAAATCTGCTCGCCCTTCACATCCTCAAGGCTATCAACCGGCGCCGTATGGCCGAGGCTGGGGACGAACAGGTCGGTGTCCAGGTCAACCCGGTGATTGACGTAGCGGACGACGCCGGCAACCTCGAGATTGTCAGTCAGATTATAGGTGCTCTTGCCGAAGACGGTCACGTTCTCATAGGCATCGCGCTCGGTATTGCCGAGACGGGTGCTTGCCGCCGAAATGCCATCGGTGCGCATACCGGACACACTGGCGATGAAATTGTATCGCTCCCCGCTGCCACTCACCGAGGCATTGCCGTTGAAGGTGCCGAAGGAGCCCCCCTCGACCTTCGCCGAAGTACGGACAGGCCCATCGCCGCGCTTGGTGATGATGTTGATCACACCGCCTGCTGCATCGGAGCCATAGAGGGCGCTCTGGGGGCCGCGAAGGATCTCGATGCGCTCGATGTCATCGGCCAACAAATGGGCGAAGTCGAAGGCTGAGTCGGCCGCCGGATCGTTCACCGCAATGCCATCAATGAAGACCTTGGTCTGGTTCGGTTCAGAGCCGCGGATGCGAACATCGGTCCACTGGCCGACGGGGCCGGTCCGGCTCACCGCCACACCCGGCACCTGGCGCAGGATCTGGGAGACGAGGCGGATATTCTGCTTTTTCATTTCCTCGCCGGTGATCACTGTCACGGCGCTGCCCACCTGCTCCAGAGGGGTGGGGACGAGATTGGCGGTTACTGAAATCTCGGGTAGGTCCAGATTGCCGCCATAATCGAGGTCGGCATCCTGGGCAGCGAGCGAAGCCGGGGCAAGGCTTGCGGTTGCAAGCAAGGCGGCATGGAACAGCGGAAGGGAAAACCTGCGGGCCTGAAGACGCTTCAGGGAAGGACAAGACGCAGACATTGAAACCTCGAGCGGCAAACTGCCGGAGTGGCACGTCACCGCGATCGAGGAGCGCCTTCATCCCACCGATGAAGATACCATTCCATCGAGACACCCCGCCCGATGCGATCGCGTGTGACCACGGTCGACGGCAGGTCTCCTGACTTGCGGGTCGTTGTCCGCTGCCGCCTTCCCAGAAAAGTCCAGTGACTCTTGGCAGCGACTCACCGCTTACAGTTGCGGGGGCAGTCACGGAATTGGCCGCAGGGCCCTCACCGTGTTCCCTTTTCAGCCTCGAATGAGGCACCGTCGCGCCCACAATGTGTAGGATGGGCGAGCGTGTCAACGCTACGGGGCGAGAATGGCCGATTGATCCACGGGCGTTTGCCTGCCCCATGTCCCGCAGGGGAATGGGGCGCTCCCGGAGATCGGCTGGCCTTGCGGGGGCAATCGCTGTAGAACAGCGCATCATCAGGCCGCTGGGGAGCTGGTCTGCGGATGCTTCATGGGGCCATTCAGGGGGGCTTCCCGATGATAGCCGATCCTCCTTGCGAGGCGTTGACAGCGCGCGTGTCGTTCGATTCGATCCGGAGTTGTGCGACGCGCCGGAAGCTAGCGCGATCGATCCGGTGGACTGAGCGGGTAGCCAGATGACCGGCCTGTTTATCGCCGTTGTCGGAGCAAGTGGCGTCGGCAAGGACGCCCTTCTTGAACACGCGCGGGCGCATCTTGATCAGGACGAACGCTTCTTCTTCCCGCGGCGGGTTATCACCCGGCCGGAAAATCTGGGCGGCGAGAGCTTCGATGGCGTGGAGGCAGCTACCTTTCGCCAGATGGCGGCCGAGGGCTGCTTCGCCCTTGCCTGGGAGGCGCACGGGCTAAGCTACGGGCTACGACGGGAAGCGAGCGATGCGCTGCGCGCCGGTCGCTGCGTGGTCGCCAATGTCTCGCGCGCCGCCCTGAGACAGGCTGCGGCAAAGTTCGGTGCGGTGCACGTCATCCAGGTCACGGCACCGGCGGAAGTCGTCGCCAAGCGTCTCCTGGCGCGGGGACGGGAGCCTGAAGGAGCATTGGCCTCGCGCTATGCCCGCTTCAACGAGGTCATTCCCCCGGAGCTCACGGTGAGCCGCATCGACAATGGCGGCGAGCTCCAGGCCGCGCGGGCAAAGTTCATCGACCTGCTCCTCCGCCTTGCGGACAGGCGTCACGGGCAAAATGCCCCGGTTGGCCCTGGCAACATGCTGGCAGCACAATAGCGGGCGCCCCAGATTCTGAGCCACGCCCATCCTCCCGGACAGGCCACCGGTGTCGCCAGCTCACGCCGGTTTGCTGCGGGCGATACGCGCGTCATGCCAATCAAAGTATTTCATGGCAAGCGGCACGAACCAGGGATTGCCCCGATAGAGAGGCAGGGTCGGGAAATGATGTTCCTCGAACACTGAGCGCGCGCCGGGCTTGCCCAGCACCATTTCCGAGAGCTTCACGCCGAAATAACTGCCCAGGGGGACGCCGGCAAAATTGTAGCCGGCTGCATGATAATGGCCGTCCTCGCCGCCGATATGGGGCATGAAGTCGAAGGTGCCGGCGCAATAGCCCGACCAGGCATGGCTGATGCGGACATCGCCGATCCCGGGCAAGATCTTCCTCAGAAGGTCGCGCAGCTCCGCCGCCCTGTGGCGGATGCTGGGCGTTGGCGACCCCGTCATACCGCCGAACAGGATGCGCTGAGTGTCCGGCGCCGGGCGAATGAAGTTGATGTTCATGCAGGTTTCGAGATAGGTCCGCCGCTTCGGTAGCAGGGCATCGATCCGCTCGGGCGGCAGGATTTCAGTGGCGATCATGTAGCCGGTGAAGGGGATGACCCGGCGGACCAGCCAGTCCTGTTCCTTCTGGGTATAGCCGTTGGTGGCCTCTATGACATTTGCCGCTTCGATGGTGCCGCGGCTGGTTTCGACACGGAAGCGTCGGTCGCCTGTTCTCGCCAGCCGGGTAATCTTCAGCGCCTTGGTATGCGGGAAAAGCTGCGCACCGGCCTGGATTGCCGCCTCCGTCATGCCCTTGTGATAAAGGCCCGGATGGATCGACCCGAGATCGGGAATTACCGCGCCACCATAATAGAGATCGCTCGCCAGTTCCTTATGCTGCTCGCTGCGCGGCACCATGTAGTAGTCAAGACCCAGCCGCTTGCGGTTCTCTTCGAGCTCCTTTGCCAGCAGCTCATAATGGGCAGGGGAGTTGGCGGCATAGTAGCGGCCGCAGATGTTCAGGCAGGCATCGAGCTGTTCGTCGCTCACGATGCGCTTCACCGTCTGGAAGGCCTCGTTCAACTCGCGATAGGTGGCCATCGCATAGTCCGTGCCATGGCGCTGCTCAAGCCAGACGACATCCCTCTTGAGCACCCGTCCGAGAAAGCCGGCATTGCGCCGCGAGGCGCCATGGCCGATCGCGTCCATGTCGAGCACCGCGACGGCCGCACCGGCACGGGCGAGATGGAGAGCGGCGGACATGCCAGTGACCCCCGATCCGATGATCACCACATCGGCTGAGGACGGCAGGGGAGGCGGTTCAGTCCGGGGGCCGGGCGCCGCCCTGCCCCACCAGTAGGGTTGTTCCTTGAAGTCGCTCGTGAACAGGGCGTCGTCTAGCATGCGGTCCAGACCTTGTGAGCAGGCCGGAGTATCAGGAAGCAACTACAGGCTTCTGTCAATGGAGCGTCGGCCGCTTGACGAGCCATCCCACAGCAACGCTTAATCGTTAACGGGAAACGCATGCAATCGGCGGGAACAAAGGGCAATGAACGAGAAGGCCATGCCGCGTCTGGTGGCAGTCATCGGGAACGGAATTATTGGTCATGGCGTCGCAGAGGTCTTTGCTTCTGCTGGCATAAATGTCGTCATGATCGGACGGAGCACCGAAAGTCTCGCCCATGCACTGGGCCGGATCGAGGCCAGTCTCAACGGCTTCGTGGCGCACGAACTCGTCAGGGCAGAGGATGTTCCGGCAATCCTCCAACGCGTGCGTACCAGCACCGACATCGACGATGCGGCGCAGGCCGATCTGGTGATCGAGGCCCTGCCCGAGGACATGGCACTGAAGGTTGCAACCTTCCGGCAGCTTGATGCGATCACGGCGCCGGATGCGATTCTTGCCAGCGCAAGCGGGCATCCGGCAAGCGAGGTGGCGGCTGAGGTTGCTAGGCGCGAGCGGGTAATCGCCACCCATTTCTGGTATCCACCCCAGCTCCTGCCACTGGTCGAGGTGTGCGGAGCCCCCGAAACCTCACAACCGGTCATCGAGCGGACGCTTGTCATTCTCAAGGGCGTCTGCAAGGAACCGGTGCTTATCAATCGGGAAATTGCCGGCTTCATCGGCAACCGACTGCAATTCGCCATTCTGCGCGAGGCATGGGCCCTGTGGGCCGACGGCGTGGCCTCGGCGGAGGCCATCGACAAGGTGGTCAAACACAGCATCGGGCGCAGACTTGGGGTTACGGGCCCGATCGAATCGGCCGATCTTGCCGGGCTTGATACCATGGTCCGGTTCGCGGAATTTCTCCTCCCGGATCTCAACCGGTCGCGGGTGCCGGCACCCAAGGTCGATGCCCTGCGCAAGGACCACCGGGGAAACGAGGAGGAGCCGATCGGCGTTACCGGCATGACGCAGAAGCAGTATCACATCCTGCTGGAGGCACGCCGGGCGGAACTGTTCCGGTGGCTGAAGGCGGACCGGCGCAAACGGGTACCTACAGCGTAAGCGAAAGAGAAGACATGGCCTGCAATCGCGTATTCCTGCTCAAGGCACGTCCCAAGGGGCTGCCAACCCCGGATCATTTCGAACTCGTCACCAGGGAGATCCCGCAGCCACAGGATGGGGAGGTGGTCACCGAAACCCTCTATCTTTCGCTTGATCCCTATATGCGCGGGCGAATGAATGCGGGTGCCTCCTATGCCAAGCCGGTCGAGCTCGGCCAGCCGATGGAAGCAGGCATTGTCGGTCGGGTCATCTCCTCGAGGGATGCGTCCCTGAAGGAGGGCGACCTGGTCGTTGGCTACGGGGCGTGGGCCGACTACAACCGGCACCAGGCCAAACATGTCCGCCGGATCGACGGCGATCTCGCGCCGCCCTCCGCCTATCTCGGGGTGCTCGGCATGCCGGGCCATACAGCCTATGTAGGCACGACCGCCATTGGCGCACCCAAGGCGGGCGAAACCTTCGCGGTGTCGGCTGCATCCGGCCCCGTTGGCTCGCTCAGCGGCCAGATTGCGAAGATCCGCGGCGCGCGTGTGGTCGGCATTGCCGGCGGCCCGGAGAAGTGCCGCTATGTGGTGGAGGAGCTCGGTTTCGATGCCTGCGTCGACCACCGCGCCGAGGATTTCCCGGCACTGCTCGCAGCCGCCTGCCCCGACGGGATCGATGTCTATTTCGAGAATGTGGGCGGTGACGTTCTCAAGGCGGTGTGGCCGCTCCTCAACCGCAATGCACGGGTGCCGGTCTGCGGGCTGATTGCCGAATATAACGATGTTGAGCCCCGGCCTGGACCCAACTGGCACCGAATCCTGGCCAACCGGATCCGGATCCAGGGCTTCATCGTCGGCGATCATATGGATCTCTACGATGCCTTCCGGCAGGATGTTTCAACCTGGCTCGGTGAAGGCAAACTTCATTTCCGCGAGGACGTGGTGGACGGGCTCGAGAATGCGCCCACGGCCTTCCTGAAGCTGTTCACCGGCGCCAATTTCGGAAAGCTCTTGATCCGCGTGCGGCCATAGGGTGAGGCCGGATGGGCTATGCAAGAGTATAATGGCCCGCCGGCCCCAGCCCCTTCTGTCGGCAAAAGTTCCTTCGCGCGGCCGTGGCGACATCCTCGGCCGCATTGGCGCGGCTGCGCGGATTTGATGCCTGTTCCTGACTTGGAGTGCGGCCACTCGGCCCCTTGCCCCGATCCGGTATCGGGGCTATGTCGTGCCCGCGCCGCCGCATCGCGATAGCCCTCGCCGCAGCGTCCGACGTATACTCCGCCAGTGGCGGGCACGAATCCCCTCGAGGCCAGATGAAACTCCCAATCAGGCTTGCCATTGGCAGCATCGTGATCGGCGTGATCGTGTTCGCCATCAAGCTCCTCGCCTGGCGGATGACGGGATCGATCGCCCTCTATTCGGACGCCCTCGAAAGCCTCGTCAATATCGCCGCCGCCATTGCCGCCGTCATTGCGCTTTACTGGAGCGCCCGCCCGGCCGATCGGAACCATCCCTTCGGCCATCACAAGGCGGAATATCTCTCGGCGGTGCTCGAAGGGGTGCTGATCGTCATTGCCGCGGTGTCGATCCTGAGGGAGGCCTATCTTGCGCTGCTCGAGCCGCGCAGCGCCGAGTTTGCGCCCATGGGGCTGGCGCTCAATGCCGGCGCCAGCGTGATCAATGCGATCTGGGGCGCGACGCTCATGCGCATCGGGCGGCGGCGACGTTCGCCCGCCCTGATCGCCGACGGCAAACATCTGTGGTCCGATGTCATCACATCAGTGGGTGTCCTCGTGGGACTCGTTCTCGCCAATTATACCGGCTGGACCGTGCTGGACCCTGCGCTTGCCGCCATTGTCGCGGTCAACATCCTGCTGATGGGCTTCGGGCTGGTGCGCAGTTCGGTCGGCGCCCTCATGGATGAATCGGTTGACAGCGAGACCTTCCTCAAGATCCGCAAGATCATCTCCGAGAATGCGGAAGGAGCGATCGAGGTGCATGACCTCAAGACCAGGCAGGCGGCGCGGGTCACGTTCGTGGAGTTCCATCTCGTCGTGCCGGGCGACATGACGGTTGCCGCATCGCACCAGATCTGTGACCGCATCGAGCAGGCGCTGGACGAGAATTTCGACAATGTGGATGCCACCATCCACGTGGAGCCCGAGGATGAGGCCAAGCTCAAGGGCGTTGTGGTTCTCCACTGACCATCCCCCGGGCCTGCCTCACCTTGCCATCAAGGGTTTCGCCGCCTGGCGCTCCTGGTCTATGCTTGATCACCGACATACTGCGCGGCAGTTCTCCCCCGCCCAAGGTGAAGAATGAAAATCAGCTCAGCCCTCCCGCTCGCCGCTTTCCTTGTCCTCGCCGCCACGCCGGCTTCCGCCCAGGCCATCCCCCCGGCGGCGGGAACCTGGCTTCAATGCGCGGCACTGGGGCGGATCGCCGAAAAAGGCGCGCCGGATGCTGTGGCCAGAAAGGCGGCCGGCGAAATCCATCGGAAGTACAAGGAGCTTTTCGTCACCTTCCTGCATGAGTGGGGCGGCAAATCCACCACCATGAAGGTCGTGGACGGACGGGTCGAAACCTCGCTCAAGGCGCTGGTGGGCGACCGCAAGTCGCTCAATGCGGACGAGAAGCCGCAAATCCTCGCCTGCCAGCGCGATCTCGAGCGGCTGACCAGCAACATCCCTGAGACGGCCAGGCGCATGGCGGAGGCCACGCCAAAGCCCGGCGAGGTCAAGCAGAAGACCGAGATGTGGGCGACTTGCGCTGTCGCCATGGGCTGGGCAATCGATTCCGGCCTCAGCCATGACCCCAAGGTGCGCAGCGGCGCCCGGCGCTATCAGCAGATGTTCGTGGGCTTCGCCCAGCAGCAGGGAATGAAGAAGGAAGAGATCGAGAAGGGCTTCGAGGCGCTGAAGAAAGTGGCCGCCACCAAGACCCCGAACGAACTCAAGTCGGCCATTGCAAGCTGCATGCGCGAGCTGCCCTGACGAGGTCCGGAATACGGACGGAATTGTCCCGACGGCAATATGCTTACACCCTTGCCGCCCGCCCCGCGGCAGGGCAGCATGGCATGCGCGTGTCATCCGGGGGCAACCGTCACAACAGGTGGACCCGGCTGGATCCGCCGGAGCGGCGGAACCTGTCGGCGAACATCTGTTCTGTCGCCTGGCTCAGGGGGAAAGCTTGCAGCCCCGGCCGCCGGTGGTCCGTCAGGGAGCGCGCCGGTTCCCCGGATGAGTTGGGCCGGGCACAGGAGTGTTGGGCAGGGTCAGTCTTTCGGCTGAGGCAGGAGAGCGGAATGTTGTCATCGGTGCTGATCGCCAATCGGGGAGAGATCGCGGTGCGGATCATCCGGACGGCACGGTCCATCGGACTTCGGACCATTGCCGTCTATTCCGAAGAGGATGCCGACGCGTTGCACGTCCATATGGCGGATCAGGCCTATTGCATCGGGCCGGCGCCGGCGGCGGAAAGCTATCTCCGCATCGACCGCATTCTCGACGTCGCCAGGGCAAGCGGCGCCGACTGCATCCATCCGGGCTATGGCTTCCTTTCCGAACGGGCAGAGTTCGCCGAAGCGTGCGCCGCAGCCGGAATCGTCTTTGTCGGACCGCCGGCCTCGGCAATCCGCGCCATGGGCCTCAAGGACGCCGCCAAGGCCCTCATGCAGCGATCAGGCGTGCCGGTGGTTCCGGGCTATCATGGGGAAATGCAGGACGATGCCTTCCTGCGGCAGAAGGCCTATGAAATCGGCTATCCGCTGATCATCAAGGCGGTAGCCGGCGGCGGCGGCAAGGGCATGCGGCGGGTCGAACGTCACCAGGACTTTCCGGAAGCGCTCGCCTCATGCAAGCGTGAGGCCCTGTCTTCCTTCGGCGACGATCGGGTTCTCATCGAGAGATATATCCAGGCGCCGCGCCACATCGAGATCCAGGTCTTTGCCGATGCCCATGGCAATGTAGTGCATCTCTTCGAGCGCGACTGCTCCCTTCAGCGACGGCACCAGAAGGTCATCGAGGAAGCGCCGGCCCCGGGCATCACGCCTTCGGTGCGCAAGGCCATGGGCGATGCGGCGGTGGCGGCGGCGAAGGCCGTAGGCTATGTGGGCGCGGGCACGGTCGAGTTCATTGTCGACGCGAGCAGCGGCATCACTGAAAATTCGTTCTATTTCATGGAGATGAACACCCGTCTTCAAGTGGAGCATCCGGTGACCGAAGCCATTACCGGACTTGATCTGGTGGAGTTGCAGTTCCGCGTCGCCAATGGCGAAAGCCTTCCCTTCAGCCAGGACGACCTTGGCGAGCCGCAGGGACACGCTGTTGAGGCTCGGCTTTATGCGGAAGATCCTGCCAATGGCTTCCTGCCGCAGAGCGGCACCCTCGACCAGCTTGCCTGGCCCGTTCAGGAAAGCTGGCTCAGGATCGATACAGGTGTCGAGGCGGGAGCGCGGATCAGCCCCTATTATGACCCGATGATCGCCAAGGTGATCGTCTGGGGCGAGGATCGCCGACAGGCGCTTGAGCGGATGGGCGAGGCCCTGCGCCATACGGCGGTGCTCGGCCTGCGCACCAATCTCGGCTTCCTCGACAATCTCGTCCGCTTTCCGTCCTTCATCGAGGGGCGGTTCGATACTGGCCTGATCGACGGCAATCTCGACGAGCTGCTGGCGTCCCTTCCGCAGCAGGCGGTCGATGCCCTTGCTGCCAGCCTGTGGCTGGCCGTCGAGCAGGAGCGCGAAGTTGAACGCCAGGCAAGGATCAGCGACGAAGGACAGTCGCCCTGGACACTGCTGCGGGGCTTCAGTCTGGGCGGGGGGCGGCATGCCCGGCTTCATCTGCAGGTGAACGGAAAGCCCGGCAATATCGACATCCAGTGGATCGGGCCGTCCTGCATTCTGGTAAGCGCCGAACAGACGCGGGTCGAGGAATTCATGGTCGATGGCGGCGTCTTCTCGGCGCGAATACAGGGCACGCGAATCAGCCTGCCGGTCCATGTTTCGCCCGGGCGCATCTGCGCTCAGTGGCACGGGCAGCATCTGGATATAAGGGAGGTCGACCTGCTCAACCGTGATCTGGGCGACAGCGAGGGCGGGGCGATCCTGCGCGCGCCCATGTCGGGTAAGCTCGTGAAGCTGCTGGTGAGCGAGGGCGAGGAAGTCACCCGCGGCAGCCGCGTCGCCGTGCTGGAGGCGATGAAGATGGAGCATGCGCTGGTGGCAGGACAGGCGGCGCGGGTCAAATCGCTGGGGGCGAGGGAGGGTGATCAGATTGCGGAAGGTCACGTGGTGGCCGTGCTCGAGGCCATTTCCTGACCGCATGCGCCCCGTCGCCGCGCGACACGGCCAAGACTTGCAACGACTGTGACCGATGTGCCACAGGCCTCATGTTGCATTGCAGCAGGTTCAGGCAGATAGTCGAAATGGTGCCGGACGATCAAAAATCATCGCCGGTACGGGGAACAATTACTGATGCACAAGTTCATCCTTAGCCGGGAGAAGGCCCGACTTGCCGCCCGGCGACTGATACTCGGCGGCGTGCTCATTGGCATGGCCGGCGCTGGCGTGATGGCCGTCCTGGGGGACAATCCATTTACTGAAGGCAAGGCCAAGCTGGTGATTGAGAAAAAGCCCGAGCTGATCCTGATCGACCCGGCCCGCCGAACGCGCGCGACGCTGCTCACCTGATCACGTTCAGGCGGCTCACCTGATAACGTTCATACGGCGGGAGCAGGGCGTCGGCGACACAGCAGGCGAAGGCGGGGCCACGGACCTTGCCCGCCCCCAAGACACCGCGCCGGCCTCTGCCATTATCAGAGCGGGCAGGTAACCCGCCTCATCCGTCAGCCCAGGAAATGATCGATGGCGCTGGCGATGGTCTCAGGTGACTGGGCGCCCATCAGCGCGTATTTGCCACCGATGATAGCGCAGGGCACGCCGTCAATGCCCGCATTGCGCGCCGCATCCACCGCCCGCCGTACATCTTCGACACCGCCATCGCCGGCGAGAAACGCATGGATCTCACCCGGGTCGAGCTCAAGAACACCTGCTGCCGCATCGGCCAGTACCACGCGATCGCCAATATCCTGGCCTTCCACGAAGTAAAGTTCGAATAGCCGCTCCATGAGATTCGCCTGGAGCTCTGGCGTCACGGCCAGGCGAACGAGGCGATGGGCGTCCAGGGTATTGGGGCTGCGGGTAATGCGCTCGAAGGCGAAATCGATGCCATCCTCGCGGCCAAGCTCGCGCAGCCTCTCGTGGATCGCCTCCACGCGGCCATCTTCGCCAAACTTGGCCCTGAGATATTCTTGTCGGTCAAGCCCGCCGGACGGGATCGACGGATCCAGCTGGAACGGATGCCAACGAACCTCATATCGCGCAGCAGGTCTGAGCGACAACCCCTTGGCAAGGCGTCGCTTTCCAATGTAGCACCACGGACAGACGATATCGGTGAGGACATCGACGGCAATCAGCGGCCCCTGACTCATCGCGTGCAAACTCCGTCTCAGGCTGCGGCAGTGTTCACCCGGACAAATCGCTGGAGCTCACGCCGCCTGAGCTTTCCATTTGGTGAACGAGGTAATTCGCTCACGGAGTATGCTGCCCTAGGCAGCTTGTAGGCGGCAAGATCATTCTTGCCGAAGGCGATCAGTTCTTCCGGTTCAAGCTCTGCACCTTCACGGGGCACGAAAAAGGCAGCGATGACTGACAGATCCTCGCGCACCTTGACCTCGGCCACGGCGACATCGGCCACGTCGGGGTGGCGCGCCAGTACGGACTCAACCTCGAGCGGCGAGACGCGGTAGCCGAGCGCGTTCATCAGGTCATCTGCCCGGCCCTTGAACCAGAGATAGCCGTCCTCATCGAGCACGCCGAGATCACCGCCGATGAACCATTCGCCGCGAAAGGCCTCGGCCATTTCCTCCGGCCGGTTCCAGTAGGTCAGCATGAGGCCGGGATCACTGCGGTGAATGGCGATCAAGCCCTCCTGGCCGGTGCCAAGTTCGCGCCCGCTGGGATCATCCGGGTCGAGAATGGCGACCCGGCGGCCGGCCTGGGGCTTGCCGGGCGAGCCCGGTTTAGGCGGGACAGAGGGAGAGGACGAGATGTAGGTCGAGATCTCGCTCATGCCGAGCGCCTCGTAGAGCCTGAGACCAGTGGCGTCAAACCAGGCCGAGGCAAGGGCAGGGGAAAGCGCCTCGCCCGCCGTCAAGCCATGACGCAGGCGGCCCAGGGAGCCCGGCTGCGGGTTCGCATATTTCAGGATCTGGCGATAAACGGTCGGCACGGCAGCCATTATGGTGGCCTCATAATCCCGGATCAGCCGCGGCCAGACAGTCGGATCCTTCGGGCCGGTATAAACGATCGTCGAAAGCCCGTTGGCCCAAGGGTCGAACAGGCCGCTGCCGAGCGTATAGGTCCAGTTGAACGCGCCCGCATGAAGAACGACATCGCCGGGCTCGTAGCCATACCAGCCCTGATACATGGGGCGCCGGCCCCAGACCACCCGCTGGGCGTGGAGCACGCCCTTGGGCTGTTTCTGAGTGCCTGAAGTATAGACGAGAAAGGCAGGATCATTGGCGTCGGTATCGACATAGTCGGCGCGGGGTGATTGGCGCAGACGTTCAAGATCGGCCGGCGCAATCACCGTCACACCGTCGGGAAGCTCAGGCAGCTCGAGCGTACCATCGGAGATGACGGCCGAGACTTCCGCATCGGCCACCATGAAGGCGACCTCGCGGGCCTGGAGCAGGGAGGAGCCGGGAATGGGTACGAGCCCTGCCGCATTGGCCGCAAAGAAGGTGATGGCGTAGTCGGCGCTGTTTCCCATACGGATGAAAACCCGATGACCTGGGTGCAGCCCGGCATCGCGAAAACCGCGAGCAAGGCGCAGGACCGCGTCTTCCAGCTCGGCATAGGTCCAGCGGGTGGTGGCAGCCGGATCATCAACATCACACACAACGGTAAGCGCGACCTGGTCTGGCACGGCGGCGGCGCTGCGGCCGAGGCAGTAGCGGGCGAGATTGAAACGTTCCGGCACCGGATCCAGCCGCCCTGATTCCGCACTGACCGCCATAGTCGCAGCTCCTCGTTATGGTTTTTCTGCCGTCCACCAGGTGTCCAGCTGGAAGCCGAACAGGGGCGTGGTTTCGGGATAACCCATGCGGCTCCATCTGCCAATCCAGGCGCCGGGGGGATGAAACAGGGGAAGCACATACATGCCGGACATCAGCACACGGTCCAGCGCCCGGGTGGCGACAATCAGCTCGTCGCGGTTTTCCGCTGCGAGCATGTGCCGGATCATGGCATCGATCGCCGGCTGCCGCGCACCCATATAATTGCGCGTGCCCGGACGGTCCGCCGCTTCACTCCCCCAGTAGAAGAACTGCTCGTTCCCGGGAGACAGGGAATTGTGCCAGGTGTAGGGGATGAGATCGAAGTCGTAGTCGTTGAGCCGGGCCTGGAACTGGCTCGAATCCACCTGGCGGATCGACAGTCTGATGCCGATGGCCGCGAGGCTGCGGGCATAGGCGAGGGCAAGCCGCTCCATCTCACGGGTCGGCGCCAGGAACTCGAGGGAAAGCGGACGCCCCGCACGGTCCCGCAGGGCACCGTCCCTGACCTCGAAACCCGCTTCCGCCAGAAGCGAAAGCGCCCGCCGCCGATTCTCGCGGTCACGGCCATCGGACGCCCCGGCGGGCAGGCGGTAGCTCCCATCCATGATGTCGGGGCGCACGGCGTCTGGATAGGGGGCAAGCAGCAGCCGTTCCTCGGGCGCTGCGGGCCTTCCGGCAGATGAAAGTTCCGAGCCGGTGAAATAGCTGTCATTGCGCCGGAACTGACCGAAGAACAGATTTCGATTGATCCAGTCGGCCTCGAAGAGGAGGATCAGCGCCTCGCGCACCCGGATGTCATCGAGAGGCCGGCGCCGGGTGTTGAAGACGAAAGCCTGCATGGGTGCGGGCAGACCACTCCTGAACACGTCCTGGACCGCCTCACCCCGCTTCCTCGCCGGGAAGTCATAGGCCTTCACCCAACGGGCCGGATCGGTCTCGAGGAAGACATCGACGATGCCCTTCTTGAAGGCCTCGAAGGCCGAGCCCTCGCTGCGGAAGTAGAGAACCCGGATTGTGTCGAAGTTGAACCGGCCACGATTGACCGGCAGATCCCGTCCCCAGTAGTCCGGATTGCGCTGATAGGTAATCGAGGCGCCGGGAGATACGTCTGCCACCTGGTAGGGACCGCTTCCCAGGGGGCGTTCGAGAGATGCCCGGGAGGCGCGGCCCTGATCATAGCGATGGCGCGGCAGGACAGGCATGAGCCCCAGTATCATGGGCAGCTCCCGGTCGGTGCGGTCGGCGAGAACGAAGCGCACGCCATGGTCGCCGACCTTCTCAGCCTTCTCCACCTTGGAGTAGTAGAGCCTAAGATTGGGGCGGCCCTCATCGCGCTGGGACCGCCAGGAGAAGATCACATCCTCGGGCGTAACCTGGACGCCATCGGCGAAGCGCGCCTTCGGATTGAGGGTAAAGGTGACGGATGAGCCATCATCGGCCAGATCGACCGTTTCCGCCAGCAGGCCATAAAGCGAGAAGGGCTCGTCGCGACTGCGGGTGAGGAGGCTTTCAAAGACATAGTCATGCAGCCCGGTCGCCGCGCGGCCGCGAATGACGTAAGGGTTGAGGCTGTCGAAGGTGCCGATGGCGGAGAGGGTGATGGTCCCGCCCTTGGGAGCTTGCGGATTTACGTAGTCGAAATGGGAGAAGCCCGCCGGATAGCGAGGCTTGCCATGCATGGCAAGCGCATGAACCGGCTCGGCCTCGACCGATCCTGCACCGGGAACCATCAGGCCCATAGCAACAGCCAGCGCCATCAGCGCGGGATGGGTGATCCCGCGACGACATGCGGCCTCAGTTGAGCTTGCGGGCCTTGGTCCGATAAATGCCCTGCTGCTCGTCGAAACGTTCGAACATTTCCTGTACCTGAGGATGGCGAACAGGCTCACCGCTTTCGTCCCTCAGCAGATTCTGTTCGGAGACATAGGCAATGTACTCGGTGTCCTCGTTCTCGGCGAGCAAATGATAGAAGGGCTGATCCTTGCGGGGACGAATGTCCTCCGGTATCGACAGCCACCATTCCTCGCTGTTGGAGAAAGTCGGATCGACGTCGAAAATTACCCCCCGAAAGGGAAAGAGACGGTGTCGAACCACTTCACCGATCTGAAACTTTGCGGTTTTGGTGAATGCCGACATCGGGTCCGTCGTGAAGATCCTGCGTTCCAGCCAAGCATCCGACCGGTGTGAAGAGCGCCGCCGCATGCTCGCAACTCCTGATTACCTCGCCATGGCGTAGAACTCGCCTTGAGCGAATTCATATACAAGCGAACAATATCGCCTTTATGGCATTTCCGCCCCGGCTTGCAAGGGCTCAGAAAAGTACAGGGCAATTGACCTCGCCTGGCGATGGCGATACAGCCATCACCGTGGGTAAACGCGGTCGAGGATTGCGTCTTGACCAGTGTCCTCGACTTGGCACTTCCTCTGTTCGGTCTGATTTTACTCGGCTTCGTCGCAGGCCGTTGGCTCCAGATCGCCGAGAGCGGGCTTGGCTGGCTGAATGCGCTGATCCTCTATCTTGCGCTGCCGGCTCTCATTTTCCGGACGATCGCCACAGCACCATTCCACGAGCTCGGCAACTGGCAGTTCATTGCCGCAACCGTCAGCGCAACGTCGCTGGTCTATGTCTCCCAGTATGTCTTCAGCGCGCTGGCCTGTCGCGAACGGGGGCAGGTTGCGGCCATCCAGGCGAGCGCTGCAAGCTATGGCAATGTTGGCTATATGGGCCTTGCGCTGGCGGTGACCGTCTTCGGTCCGAGCGCCGCCGTGCCCGCCGCCCTCATCTTCTGCTTTGATTCGGTCTTCCATTTCACGGTAACGCCGCTGCTGGTGGCCTTCGGCCTGCGGCATGACCATCCGGACCTGTCCTTCCGGGCGGTTACCCTGCGGATCGTGAAGTCGATCGCCTTCCACCCCTTCATTCTGGCGACCGCCGCCGGTGTGGCCGCCTCAGCCCTCCATCTCGCGATCCCGAGGGCGCTGGACAACATGCTGGTGATGCTGATGAACACGGCAGCACCCTCAGCGCTCTTTGCCCTGGGCGTCACGCTGGCATTGCGGAAATTCGCCTCCATCGGCCGCGAGTTCCCGGTGATCATTGCCGGCAAGACCGTGATCCATCCCCTGGTGGCCTTCGTCGCGGTCAGCCTTGTTCCGGACCTTGATCCGGTCTGGCGGCACGTGGCGATCATGATGGCTTCGCTGCCAACGGCCAGCAATGTCTTCATCCTCGCGACACAGTACCGGACCTACGTGGAGGGCACATCCAGCGTGATCCTGGTCACGACCATGCTGTCGGCGCTGACGGTGCCGGTACTGCTCTATCTCGCGCAGATCAATGTGATCTGAGATCGCCTAGCGGTGGGCACCGATGCCTTCCCGCATCACCGCGCGCCGCAGGGGGCCGAAGGCGCTCAGGGCGCTGATGGCCGTAGCCCAGGCCGCCTGGGCAGGGAGGAGGCTCGAGAGCAGGGAACGGTTCATCAGGTCAATGCCAACAGCGCGCGGTACCACATCACCACGGCGCTTGCGGTCATATTCCGCGGTCAGGGCGTCTGCACCGGGATCATCGCCAAAAGCCACAGCATCGCCAATGATCGTCGAGACGTGCTCGGCATCGCGGAAGCCGAGATTGAGCCCCTGGGCGCCGATGGGCGGCAGGACATGGCCAGCTTCGCCCACCAGATAGACCCGCTTCGCCGCAAACTGGCGAGCCACCATGGAGCGGGCCGGAAAGCTGCGGCGCGGCCCCAATTTCGTGATACGCCCAAGCTCGTCGGCTACGCGCAGCTCGAGCTCCCGAATGAATTCCCGGTCATCGAGCTTCATGAGGCGGCCGATGGTGGCCGGCTCATCCATCCAGACGGCGGCAGAGGCATTCCCGGGCAGGGGAACCGTGGTCAGCGGTCCGCCGCGGAAATGGCGCTCCGTGGACTGGTCGTAATGGGGATGCTCGTGGTCGAAGCTCACGGCGATCGTATGCTGCGGATAGTCGTGGCCATAGGTCTTGATGCCCACAGACGACCGGCAGACGGAGCCGGCACCGTCGGCAGCAATCACTGCCCGGGCCCTCACCTTGCGGCCATCGTCGAGATTGAGGGTGATGAAGTCGGCGCCAGGCTTCGCCCAGGCGACGTTGGCCCCCTCATAACGCTCGGTGACATATTGCGAGATGATGCCATCGAGCGCCGAGGCAAGGGCCGCATTGGGGATGTTCCAGCCGAAGGGTTCCTCGCCGAGCTCGCGCGACTGGAAGGTGACGGCAGGCGCCTCGATTAGGCGAGCCGTCTGATCGACCAGCCGCAGCTTCCAGAGCGGCGCAGACCGGTCCTGCAGGGGCTCGGGCCAGAGGCCAATCTTGCCGAGGATGGCGAGGCTTCCCTGCATGAGGGCGGTGGTACGCGGATCATGAGCGGGATCGGGCAGGGGCGCGCGCGAACGCCCCGGAATCACCGCCGGCGTCACCCCTCGGGCAATAAGCAGGGCGCAGGCCGCAAGCCCCGCAGGGCCGCCTCCGACGACGATGACATCATGGACCCTGCTTTCGGCCTCGGACATCCCGCTCACTCCATCCTCTCACCGATCGGCCCAACCGCCAGGCCGCCTACCCGATTTCTGTTCCCACCATATAGGCCGCGGCGCGAACTTGTGCCAGCTGCGCAAGAAGTCACGCCCGGACTCGTTGCCCGCGGCGGGTTGTAGTGTTATGCACCTCCGGAACTTGTGCCCCTGCGTTAACCTCTATCCGGATACTGGACGAATGAGCGTCGACGAAAAGACTGTCCGTCACATCGCGCGGCTGGCGCGGCTGGCCGTCACCGATGACGAGGCCCGCGCCCTGCAAGGCGAGCTGAATGCCATTCTCGACTGGGTCGAGCAGCTCTCCGAGGTCGATACTGACGGCGTCGAGCCCATGACCAGCGTGGTGGCCATGTCGATGCGGCAGCGCGAGGATGTGGTGACCGACGGGAACTACCCCGAAATCGTGGTCGGGAATGCCCCGGTGTCCGAGGACAACTACTTCGTTGTCCCCAAGGTCGTCGAATAAGTAGCCGGTGAAGGAGTAACCGAAATGACCGATCTCACTCGGCTCACCATCGCGCAGGCGCGCGAGTCGCTGCGCAAGCGGGAATTTACCGCCGAAGAGCTCACGGAAGCCTATCTCAAGGCCATGGAAGATGGCCGGGTGCTCAATGCCTATGTGGCTGAGACCCCAGATATCGCCCGCGACATGGCGAAGCGCTCCGATCAGCGGATCGCCTCGGGTGACGCCGGTCCTCTCGAGGGCATACCGCTCGGCATCAAGGATCTGTTCTGCACCAAGGGCGTGCACAGCCAGGCCTGCTCGCACATCCTCGACGGCTTCAAGCCGGCCTACGAATCGACCGTTACCGCCAATCTCTGGGCCGATGGCGCGGTGATGCTCGGCAAACTCAACATGGACGAGTTCGCCATGGGCTCGTCCAACGAGACGTCCTATTACGGCCCGTGCATCAATCCCTGGCGGGCAAAGGGCAGCGACACCAAGCTGGTGCCGGGCGGCTCCTCAGGCGGCTCTGCGGCTGCCGTTGCCGGCTGGCTCTGCGCCGGTGCGACCGCAACCGATACCGGCGGCTCGATCCGGCAGCCGGCGGCCTATACCGGCACCGTGGGCATCAAGCCGACCTATGGGCGGTGCTCACGCTGGGGAATCGTGGCCTTCGCCTCGTCGCTCGACCAGGCCGGCCCCATCACCCGGGACGTGCGGGATGCAGCGATCATGCTGAAGTCCATGGCGAGCGTTGATCCGAAGGACACGACCAGCGTCGATCGCCCGGTGCCGGATTACGAGGCAGCAATCGGACAGAGCCTCAAGGGCCTGCGGGTCGGCGTGCCGAAGGAATATCGCGTCGATGGCATGCCCGCGGAGATCGAGAAGCTGTGGGAACAGGGCTGCGCATGGCTCAAGGATGCGGGCGCGGAGATCAAGGAAGTCTCGCTGCCGCACACCAAGTATGCGCTGGCGACCTACTACATCATCGCTCCCGCCGAGGCGTCGTCGAACCTCGCCCGCTATGACGGCGTGCGTTACGGCCTCAGGGTCAATGGCGATGACATCATCGACATGTACGAGAAGACCCGCGCCGCCGGCTTCGGCAAGGAAGTGAAGCGGCGCGTGCTGATCGGCACCTATGTGCTGTCGGCCGGCTATTACGACGCCTATTACCTCAAGGCCCAGAAGGTGCGCTCGCTGATCGCACGCGATTTCACCGACGCCTTCCAGGATGTGGACGTACTGCTCACGCCGACCACCCCGAGCCCGGCTTTCGCCCCCGGTGCGATTACCGATCCGCTGAGCATGTATCTGAATGACGTGTTCACGGTGACGGTGAACATGGCGGGTCTGCCCGGCATTTCGGTGCCAGCCGGCCTTTCCGGCGACGGCCTGCCGCTGGGTCTGCAGCTCATCGGGCGGCCTTTCGACGAGGAAACCCTGTTCCGCGCCGGATATGTCATCGAACAGGCGGCCGACATTTCCGCCGAGCCGCAGCGATGGTGGGTTGGGGCATGAGGATCAAGGCACCCGCCGACTGCGTCGACATGGCTGATCTCCGGCGGGAGATCGACCGGATCGACGCTGCCCTGGTCGCCCTCCTCGCCGAACGGTCGCGTTATGTGGACCGGGTCGTCGAGGTCAAGACGGCCGCCGGCATTCCGGCGCTGGTGCCGTCGCGGGTCGAGGAAGTGGCCCAGCGCGTGCGGCGGCTGGCGGAGCAGGAGGGAATAGACCCCGGCTTCATCGAGCGGCTGTGGCGGATGATGATGGACCACTTCATCGCCTATGAGGAGCAACGTCTGCCGCATGGGCAGAGCTCCGGCAGGGAAGACTGAATGCACGGATCAGGCGCGCGCCTTGATGCGTGTGCGAACTGGAACTAGGACGTAAACGGCGCCAAGCGCCCCTATTGACCGCGAACTTGGAAACGAGCTGACACGATGATCGAGGAAACCCGCAACACGGATCCGGCGCGCCTGATTTCGGGAGCGACCGGCGATTGGGAAGTCATCATCGGGCTTGAGGTCCACGCGCAGGTGACCTCCAACGCCAAGCTGTTCTCCGGCGCGTCGACAGCCTTTGGCGCCGAGCCCAATGCGAATGTGTCGCTGGTGGATGCCGCCATGCCCGGCATGCTGCCGGTGATCAACCGCTATTGCGTCGAACAGGCCATCCGCACCGGTCTGGGGCTCAAGGCGGCGATAAACCGCTATTCGGTCTTCGACCGCAAGAACTATTTCTATCCCGACCTGCCACAGGGGTATCAGATTTCCCAGTACAAGCAGCCGATCGTGGGGGAAGGCTACATCATCCTCGACATGCCCGATGGCGAGCAGGTGAAGGTGGGCATCGAACGGCTACATCTCGAACAGGATGCCGGCAAGTCGCTGCACGACCAGCATCCCACCATGTCCTTTGTGGACCTCAACCGTTCGGGCGTGGCGCTCATGGAAATCGTCTCCAAGCCTGACATGCGCTCGGCGGACGAGGCCAAGGCCTATGTGACCAAGCTGCGCACCATCCTGCGCTATCTCGGCACCTGCGACGGCGACATGGAGAAGGGCAATCTGCGCGCCGACGTGAATGTCTCGGTGCGGCGGCCGGGCGAGCCTTTCGGCACCCGCTGTGAGATCAAGAACGTCAATTCGATCCGCTTCATGGGCCAGGCCATCGAATACGAGGCCCGGCGTCAGATCGGTATTCTCGAGGATGGCGGCACGGTTGATCAGGAAACCCGCCTGTTCGACCCGAAGCGGGGCGAGACCCGCTCCATGCGCTCCAAGGAAGAGGCGCATGACTACCGTTACTTCCCCGATCCGGACCTGCTGCCGCTGGTCATCGACGAGGCCTGGATCGAGGAGATCAAGTCCTCTCTGCCCGAACTGCCCGACGAGAAGAAGGCCCGCTTCATTTCGGACTATGGCCTCAAGCCCTATGATGCCGGGGTGCTGGTCGGCGACCGCGACGCGGCCGACTTCTTCGAGGCGGTGGCACGTGGTCGCGATGCCCGCCTTGCGGTCAACTGGGTGACCGGCGACCTTGCTGCCTATGCCAATGCCCGCAATGTGGGCGTGCACGAAGTCGGCGTCTCCGCGGACAATCTCGGCGAGCTCATCGATCTCATCAGCGATGGCACCATCTCCGGCAAGATCGCCAAGGACGTGCTGGCCATCATGGTAGAGGAGGGCGGCTCGCCAAAGGCCATCGTGGAGGCCCGCGGTCTCGTGCAGGTCACCGACACCGCTGCGCTCGAAGCCATCGTCGACCAGGTGATCGCCGCCAATCCGGACCAGGTCGAGACCGTCAAGACCAAGCCCAAGACCATCGGCTGGTTCGTCGGACAGGTCATGAAGCAGAGCGGTGGCAAGGCCAATCCGCAGGTGGTCAACGACATCCTCAAGGCCAAGCTCGGCGTCGAGTAAGAAGCCGGATTTTGTGGGAGGGCGGTGCTTCGGCGCCGCCCTTTTCCGTGCCTGCAACCAGGGCGGCTGCGAATTTCGTTCTCGGCAGAGGCATGGCGGATGCAATGGCGGCAAGCGATCGCCGGTTGAGGGACGTCTGCGCTTTCCTGCAGACATTCTCCCACGCCCAGCCGCGGGCGACGATCAAGCGCCGATCCCGGGCAGGTCGCTATAAAGGACCGGGCTGTCATTCCGAAAAGCGCGGTGGACTCATCTCCATCCGGTTGAGTAATTCATTGGAATGGTGAGCGGAAATCCGGTGCGTGCTTCTGGCATTTGCCGCTATAGTCTTGCGGCACACCGATCATCCAGCCCACCAGTTCCGGATTAGTCGTCGGAGTTTCTGTCATGCCCGTCATCACCTCGGCCATCGCGACCGGATCGTCGGACTTCGCCGCCAACCGGCAGGCCATGGAGAGGCTCATTGACGAGCTTGCCAGCAAACGGGCGCAAGCAGCGATCGGCGGCCCCGAAAAGGCGCGGGAACGACATCTCGCGCGGGGCAAGCTCCTGCCGCGCGACCGGGTGATGCAACTGATCGATCCGGGGTCGCCCTTCCTCGAACTGTCGCCCCTTGCCGCGCACGGGCTCTATGGCGGCGACATTCATGGCGCCGGGCTCATCACCGGCATCGGCCGCGTGTCGGGCCGCGAATGCATGATCATTTGCAATGACGCGACCATCAAGGGCGGCACCTACTACCCGATGACGGTCAAGAAGCATCTGAGAGCCCAGGAAATCGCCCTGCAGAACCGGCTACCGTGCCTCTATCTCGTCGATTCCGGGGGCGCCAACCTGCCCAACCAGACCGATGTCTTCCCCGACCGCGACCATTTCGGACGCATCTTCTACAACCAGGCCAACATGTCGGCAGCAGGCATTCCGCAGATCGCCTGCGTCATGGGCTCGTGCACGGCCGGCGGCGCCTATGTGCCGGCGATGTCGGACGAGACCATCATCGTTCGCCGGCAGGGGACGATATTCCTGGCCGGCCCGCCGCTGGTGAAGGCAGCGACTGGCGAGGTGGTATCAGCCGAAGAGCTGGGCGGGGCCGACGTCCATACCCGCCAGTCAGGCGTGGCCGATCATTATGCGGTGGACGACACCCATGCGCTGGCAATCATGCGCGAGATCGTGGCCAACCTGAACAGCCGCAAGACGGTGGACATTTCCCTGAGCGATCCCGAACCGCCAGCCTATGACATCAACGAGCTCAATGGCGTGGTGCCGCCGACGCTCGCCCAACAGTATGACGTGCGCGAGGTCATCGCCCGCATCGTCGACGGCTCGGTGTTCGATGAGTTCAAGGCGCTGTACGGCACAACGCTGGTGACTGGCTTTGCCCGCATCTGGGGCATTCCGGTGGGGATTGTCGCCAATAACGGCATCCTGTTCTCGGAATCAGCGCTCAAGGGCGCGCATTTCATCGAACTTTGCTGCCAGCGGCGGATCCCGCTGCTGTTCCTGCAGAACATTTCCGGCTTCATGGTCGGCAAGCGCTATGAGACCGGCGGCATCGCCAAAGATGGCGCCAAGCTGGTGACCGCGGTTGCCTGCGCGCAGGTTCCGAAGATTACCGTCATCATCGGCGGCTCGTTCGGCGCGGGCAATTACGGCATGTGCGGGCGGGCCTATTCGCCGCGGTTCCTTTTCATGTGGCCCAATGCCCGCATTTCGGTGATGGGCGGCGAGCAGGCGGCATCGGTCCTCGCGCAGGTCAGACGCGACAATCTGGACGCAGAGGGCAAGACCTGGTCGGCAGAGGAGGAGGAGGCCTTCAAGGCCCCGATCCGTGCCCAGTACGAGCAGGAGGGCCATCCCTATTACGCGACGGCCCGGCTGTGGGATGACGGCATCATCGCGCCGGCCGAAACCCGCGACGTGCTCGGCCTTGCCTTCTCGGCAACCCTCAATGCGCCCATTCCGCAAACCCGCTTCGGTGTCTTCAGGATGTAAGTGCCATGATCAGCCGCATTACCCTGCTTGCTACTGCCGCCTGCCTGATCCTGTCCCATGGGGCTCAGGCCCAATCCGTCCCCTGCGATCAGGCACAAACCCAGACGGACATGAATATCTGCGCCGACCTCGATTACAAGAAGGCCGACAAGCGCCTCAACAATGCCTACAAGGCGCTGATGGGGTCGATCGACGGGGAAGTGAAGCAGCTGACCCGCGAGGCGCAGCGGGCCTGGATTACTTTCCGTGACAAGGAATGCCTGGCCCAGGCAGGCGGAGAACGCAGCCAGACGAGCGGCTCCATGTGGCCGCTGCTCTATTCCTCATGCCTTGCCGAGCTCACCAACCAGCGCGCCGAGCAGCTGGAACAGCGTGAGCGCTGAGGCTGACGCTGCTCTGCGAGCACACCGCCTCGTGGGTCGTCAGGAACCGGCCGAGCTGAACTGCCGGGGAAGCTCGGAAGCTGCTGTGCTAGCTTCCCCGCTGGGCGGCACGGATCTCGTTTTCAAGGGCACTGAGGAAAGCCGAGCGATCCTTCGCGGTGAACCCCGCATTGATCGTCTGGCTCCCGGGCTCGAGTTCGCGCAAATGTTGCATGAGGGCGCGGGTCGCGAGAGCATTTCCGATATTCTGCGCGGTGAAGGGGCGCCCTTTCGGGCTGAGTACCCGGGCACCGCGTTCGAGACAGCGAGAGGCAAGGGGAATGTCGGCGGTAATCACGATATCGCCGCCTTGCGCCCGCTCGGCAATCCAGTCATCCGCCACATCTGGCCCGTCCGGCACGAGGATGTTGCGGATGAGCGGATTCGGCCCGGGCCTCAGGCCGCTGTTGCTGACGAGATAAACCTCAAGGCGATGCCTGGAGGCGACGCGCTCGATCTCGGCCTTTACCGGGCAGGCATCGGCATCGACATAGATGACGGTCAACTGAGGCTCAGATCGAGAAGCTGGTGCCGCAGCCGCAGGAGGCGCTGGCGAGCGGGTTGTTGATCCTGAAGGACGCGCCAATCAGGTCGTCAACGAAGTCGATTTCCGATCCCAGCATGTAGGCCAGGGACATCGAATCAACCCGCACGATGGCACCGTCGCGCTCGATCTCGACGTCATCGTCCTGCTTCTGATCGTCCAGCGTGAACTCGTACTGGAAACCGGAGCAGCCTCCGCCGCTTACGCTGATGCGGAGCGCCTTGCCCCGCGCCTCGCCGGCCATGATCTCATTGATGCGGCTTGCAGCGCGTTCGGTCAAAGTAATCTGAGCGGCCATGTTTCGGTTCGATCGCTTGGTTTTTCTCAACGTCAACGATATCTAGGGTGGCGGAAGGTCGAGGTCAATCGACCGACCCAATTCGTCGGGGAGGCGCATCCTGATCTACGAACTGGCAAGCTTCGCATCGCGCGCCGAGAAAAGCCGCGGACGCTTCATCGAGGAACCAGATGCAGGCTCGCGCTCAGCGTTCCAGCGTGACCGGGACCGCATCCTGCATTCAACCGCCTTCCGCCGGCTCAAGCACAAGACGCAGGTCTTCGTCTATCACGAAGGCGACCATTTCCGCACCCGGCTCACCCACAGCATCGAAGTGGCCCAGATCGCCCGGTCGATCGCCCGGACGCTCCGGCTCGACGAGGATCTGACCGAGGCGCTGGCCCTTGCCCATGACCTCGGACACACGCCCTTCGGGCATGCCGGCGAGCGAGCGCTGGATGAGTGCATGCGGCCCTATGGCGGCTTTGACCACAATGCCCAGGCGCTCCGGATCGTCACCCGGCTCGAGCGGCGCTATGCGGCCTTCGACGGACTTAACCTTACCTGGGAGACGCTCGAGGGGCTGGTCAAGCACAATGGCCCGCTCATCGACCGGGACGGAAATCCCACCGGCCACTATCGCGGCAAGACCCTGCCGGTGGCGATCACTGATTTCGCCGGCGCCAATGCACTGGCACTCGATACCTTTGCCTCCGCCGAAGCGCAGGTTGCCGCCATTGCCGACGACATCGCCTATAACGCCCATGATATCGACGATGGGCTGCGCGCCGGCCTGTTCGACGTCATCGATCTGGGCGACCTGCCGCTGGTCGGGGCGATCCTCGCGCAGGTCGTCTCGCAATATCCCAATCTCGAGCGCTCGCGCCTCATCCATGAAACGGTGCGGCGAGTGATCTCCACCATGGTCGAGGATGTGGTGAGCGAGACGGGGCGGCGGGTGCGAAGGTTTTCACCGCAGTCGGTCGATGATGTCCACCGGCTCGATCAGCCACTGGTCGCCTTCTCCGCCCAGTTTGCCGAGAACAACCGTGTCCTGCAGCAATTCCTGTCGCGGCGGATGTACCGGCACGAAAAGGTGATGCGCATCATGGAAAAAGCGCAGAGGGTGATCCGCGACCTGTTCGAAGCCTATCTCAGCCAGCCGCAGCTCATGCCGAAGGAGTGGCAGGCGGGATATGACGCGCTGTCGTCCGAGCGAAAGGCAAGGGTGGTGTGCGATTTCATCGCCGGCATGACTGACCGGTTTGCGCTGGATGAACATCGCAGGCTGTTTGACCTCGCCCCGCTTTTCCGTTAACCGCCCATGCAGCGAGGCCGCAGATTAAGGCTTCGGGAAGTTCGCGCAGTTAAATCTAGTCATCTGTCAGGAGTCGGGCCGCGATGAATATTTTCGCGCATTTCGAAGCCATCGTTAAGGCAGCCGTCACTCGCCTTATCGAGCGCGGTCGCCTTCCCGAGGAGCTCAGCCTCGATCGCATCGTGGTTGAACCGCCGCGCGATCCTTCCCACGGCGATATCTCGACCAATGCGGCGATGATCCTGTCGAAGCCCGCCGGAAAGAAGCCGCGGGACATCGCCATCGACCTCGCGCTGGAGCTCGAGGGCAACGAGGAGGTGGCCACCGCGGAGGTCGCAGGCCCCGGATTCGTCAATCTGCGTCTCAAGCCGAGCTTCTGGCCACAGATAGTCAAGGCGATCAACGAACAGGGCGCGGCCTACGGCCCGGGCGACATGGGCAGGGGCGAGAAGGTCAATGTCGAATATGTCTCGGCCAATCCTACCGGCCCGCTCCATGTCGGCCATTGCCGCGGCGCGGTCTTCGGCGACGCGTTGGCCAATCTGCTGGCGGCTGCCGGCTACGACGTGACGCGGGAATACTACATCAACGATGCCGGCGCGCAGGTCGATGTGCTCGCCCGCTCCGCCTTCCTGCGCTATCGCGAGGCGCTGGGCGAGGAGATCGGCGAGATCCCGGCGGGGCTTTATCCCGGCTCTTATCTGAAGCCCGTTGGCGTGGCCCTGGTCGAAAAATTTGGCCGCGAGCTCCTCTCCATGCCGGAAGAGGAGATGCTGCCCAAGGTCAAGGCCTTCACCATCGATGCGATGATGAAAATGATCCGCGAGGATCTCGCCGCACTGTCGATCCGTCAGGACGTGTTCTTCTCGGAAGCTACCCTGCATCAGGGCGAGATTGCCAGGATGATTGAGGAGCTGCGCGCCCGCGACCTCGTCTATGAAGGGCGACTGCCGCCGCCAAAGGGGCAGCTGCCGGAGGACTGGGAAGACCGCGAGCAGCTCCTGTTCCGGGCGTCCCACTTTGGCGACGACATTGACCGGCCGCTGCAGAAGTCGGACGGAAGCTATACCTATTTCGCCGCCGACGTCGCCTATTTCCGCTCGAAGTTCCAGCGCGGCTTCAAGGAAATGGTCTATGTGCTTGGCGCAGACCATGGCGGCTACGTGAAGCGACTCGAGGCGGTGGGCCGGGCCATTTCCGGCGATCAGGCCCGGGTTGTCGTCCGACTGTGCCAGCTGGTGAAACTGTTCCGCGGCGGTGAGCCGGTGCGCATGTCCAAGCGGGCAGGGGAGTTCGTCACCCTGCGCGACGTCGTGGACGAGGTCGGCCCGGATGTGGTGCGCTTCATGATGCTCTACCGCAAGAACGACGCCCCGCTCGACTTCGACTTCCAGAAGGTCACCGAACAGTCGCGCGACAATCCTGTGTTCTATGTTCAATATGCGCACGCCCGGATCTGCTCCGTGTTCCGCAATGCGGAGGCCGAACTCGGCAGTGATCTGATGGACAGGCTGGACGCCGGCGTCGAAGTCAGCGCGCTGACGGAGGAGGCAGAGCTTTCGGTTATCAAGCGGCTTGCGGAATATCCGCGGGTCGTGCAAGGGGCTGTGGCCAGCCACGAACCCCATCGAATCGCCCACTATCTCTATGATCTGGCAGGCGATTTCCATACTCTGTGGAATCGGGGCAAAGACTCGCCCAATTTGCGGTTCATTATCCGCGAAAATGCCGCGGCCACTTATGCGCGGCTCGCTTTGCTGCGCGCTATTCGCTATGTTTTGCAGAACGGTTTGGGCATTATCGGTGTTAAGCCGGTAGTGGAGATGTGACGGCGGACGTCCTGATGGATGACAACGAGAAGACCAATGATGCCGAGCGCCGAGACCGCCAGAGTTGGCGTGACCGTCTCGGTCTGAATGCAGATGGTGCCCGCGCGCCGGCCGATCAGCGCGGGCTGCCCAAGCTCGGCAGTGCGTTTGGCGCACCTCCTGCACGCCCGGATGCTCCGCAATCGGCACAGGGTGACCAGCGAGCGGCGCCGCCTCTGCGACGGTTCGAACCGCGGCCGCCGGTGTTCGACCGCAGGCCGGGGGATGCCGCGGTTGCGCCGCAGGTTCCTCAACCGCCGCAGGCTCCGCGACCCGTTCCAGTGCGGGCGCCGGCCGCCGGTGGTGATCCCGCAGCGAACATGCCCGCGGCTGGGCGTCCAGCAGCAGGCGGAACCGCGCCGCGCATGCCCACGATCGGTCCGGCGCTTCGCCGCGAGCCCCCGCTCGCCCGTCCCGTCGAGGCGCCCCGGCCCGCTCAGCCCCCCGCCGGTCCTGCCGCTCGGGTAGAGCCTACGCTGCCCCCAGGACCGGTGCGTCCTGCTGCAGCTGCCGCCGGCCAGCCGCGTCCGCCCATACAACCGCGCCCGGCACAGCCGCAAGCCGGAGCTGCGGCCCAACCAACGGGAGCGCAGCCCATTGCGCCCCGTCCGGTCCGCACGGCGCAGGTCGAACCTGGCGCGAGCGGGCCGCTGCAGCCGCCCGTAACGCGCGCTGCACCTGCCCAGCGGGGCGTTGCCCCGATCGACCGCCCCAATACCGCCCAGGCCCCAGCCGAACAGCCCCGCCTGCGTCCGGACATGCGGTCTCCGCTCGGCGTACGCCCCGCGGCTAGCCCCCGTTCCGAGCCGGTCGATTCCGATGTGCGCGAGGGCGACGCTCGTCCGGCTACCATGCGTCCCGCCCCGACCCGCCGGGAGCCGGAGCTTGGTGCAGCGAGGCCCGTGCGGCCAGCAGTGCCAAAGGATGCCAATGAACCGGCCCTCCAGGTGGATGTGGTCAAGGATACCGGCACCAGTCAGGTGCGGATCGGGCGGTCCGACTTCACCCGTTACCGACCCCAGGCCAAGTCCGACGAGGCGCTGGCCCCGGCCATCGAGACAGCCAGCGCCGGTGAGCCCGGCGATGTCTCTCTTGCCGATGTAGGGCCGCAGGGCGGCGAGGTTCCAGCCGTTGCCGCCGCTGCGGTCGCTGCCCGCGGCGC
>Ga0182737_1000606_pt1 | contig 47498 bp, 41 predicted proteins | sample eDN5th30CBELigOP_FD_128878 | JGI IMG/M metagenome (GOLD analysis project Ga0182737, IMG submission 128878) | Enriched Organic Plus compost microbial communities from Emeryville, California, USA - eDNA 5th pass 30_C BE-Lig OP (version 2) (version 2) ...
ATTCATAGAGCAACTTCTAGAAGAGATCAAGCATGGCGAGACAGCGGGAATGTCATCACCTGCCGTAATACCAAGTACGGCGATACCCGGGTAATCATCGCCCCACCTCCTGCGCTTGAGGCTTGCAAGGCTCTGTGTCGGGCCCACCCGAACGATGAGGTGCCTTGTCGCGGCTTCAGTCCCCGATTCTAGAGAGAGCTTCGCTCCGCACAGAAAGCAATGGGTTTGGATCACGAAAAGGACTTCGTGATCCAAAGTCTGCGACTTACCTGCGCCTCTCGACTGGTCCAGAGGGGCATGTGTCTCCCTCATATGACGAAATGAATCGGCATCGGAACATCCAGACCACGACGATCTACGCCCATCTCCACACCAGAGACCTTGCTCCATTAGCAGGGGCTCTCACCTCATTAGATCAGGCAGAACCTCTCTCTTCCGGTGCCGTCACACTGTGCCAAACGTGTGACATTGTGAAAAAATCGGCGAAGAGAGGCCGATTTGAAGCTGCCTTTCACGAACGCTAGATAGCGACAGAATTTAATTTCCATATATGAAGGTAACAATCGGTGATATCTTGTAACAAACATCCCGCACCACAACCCAAAATAACTTTCCTAGTCTAATCGATCATCACGGATGAACCTGCGCAATATTATGACACTAAGCGACGGCTGGTTGGCAGAAGAGCACTTCATCCACCGTCTAGAAAATCGCTTCCGCGGTGCCTGAACCCTGTTTACGCCTCGAAGTTTGGCCCGACCTCCCGCCGCGCAAAGGCGTCAGCTTCGCCCCGCCAGCATCAACCCCATACCTTCCCTCGGCAGAGCGCTGATCTTGGGATGGCGGCGACGCGCATAATCCACTAGAAAGCCCGCCAGTCCACTCGGGTGGCGGCAGATCAGGTGCGACCGTCAAGGCAGTTTGCGCGAAACGGCACGCATGAAAGCGGGAAAGCAGGCGTGCAGAACAAAAATTCTCGGCAGACTGATGTTGTCAGGATCGAGACCGCCGCATCGGACGCGGACTTCATACGTAAGGCACTGGACGCTACCGCCATCGTAGCCATCACCGATGTCCGCGGAACGATAACCTACGCAAATGCAAAGTTCTGCGAGATCTCGGGTTACGAACAGAGCGAGCTCATCGGGAACAACCACCGGATTATTCGCTCCGGCAGACACAGCAAGGCGTTCTTTCGCGAGATGTATCGCTGCATTGCACGCGGCGAGGTCTGGCGCGGCGAGATCTGCAACCGGCGCAAGGATGGGTCGCTGTACTGGGTGGACACGACCATCGTTCCCCACCTTGACCAGAACGGGAAGCCGGACAGCTACACATCAATCCGCTTCGATATTACCGCGCGGCACGAAGCCGAGGATTACCTGCGGCAGATCGTCAATACCGATCCTCTGACCGGCATTGCCAATCGTCGCCGGTTTCACGAATATCTGGGATCGGCTCTCGAGAAGCTCGGGGCCGAGCTCAAGCGCATCCACCTCGTTCTGATTGATATCGACGCCTTCAAGCAGATCAACGACTCCTTCGGGCATGACGTCGGCGACAGCCTGCTGAAGGTTCTCGCGGCGCGTCTGGCGGATTTTGAATCCGATGACCGATTTATCGCGCGCCTCGGCGGAGACGAGTTCGGATTCGTCGCTTCCAATCATTCTGATGCTGACATCCGCGACCTGCTCGACCGACTGCTGGCGAGCATCAAGCGACCTATCCAGCTGAGCGGCGCGAAACACAGATACTCGGCCAGCATCGGTGTGGCGTCGTGCCCCGACCAGGCCAGGACGGCGGAGGATCTGTTCAAGGCAGCGGATCTGGCCCTCTATGAGGCCAAGACAGCGGGACGGGATCAGTACAGCATCTTCGCGCCGCGATTGCAGCAGATCGCCGATCGCAGGCAGGAGCTCCTCCAGGCTGCCGAGGCGGGCTTGGAGCAGAGCCAGTTTCAGCTCCATTATCAGCCCCAGGTGCCAGTCGACCCGTCTGATCCGCTGAGTTTCGAGGCGCTGCTCCGCTGGCAGCATCCGGAGCGGGGCCTTCTCGCGCCCGGAGGGTTTCTGGCGACCATGAACGACCCCGGGCTGGATGCCGCCATCGGCATGTTCGTCCTGGAGCAGGTCTTCAACGACATGGTCTTCATGGGCGAGAATGGCCTTGCGGTCGGACGGATTGCATTCAACGTCACCAACGCGGACTTTCGTTCCGATCGCTTCATTGACCGGTTCTTCGAACTGTCCGCCACGACAGGCATCCCGCCCCACCGTTTCAGCATTGAGGTCGTCGAGCAGGTGTTCCTCGACAATGATCCTCGAGCCCTTGCCGGTCGATTGGCCAGGCTGCACGATGCCGGTGTGGAAATTGCCCTGGATGACTTCGGCACCGGTTTTGCGTCGCTGACGCACCTGCGACACATGCCCATCGACCGGGTCAAGATCGACAAGAGCTTCGTATCGAGGCTTCCTGAAAATTCCGGCGATCTTGCCATTGTCGAGGGCATCATCAACATCGCCCACGCCCTGGGTAAGTCCGTGACCGCGGAGGGCGTCGAGGCCATACACCAGGTGCAGTTCCTCTATGACCTGGGATGCGACTATCTGCAGGGATGGTATTTCGCCAAGGCATCGAGCAAGGAGGACCTGCCTCAGATCGTGCAGCAGGTCGCGGAACTTCGACAGAACGCATGCGGAATAGCGACCTCCCCGAAATTTGTCGGTCGAGGGCGGGCAATCTGACAGCCAGGTCCCCAGCCCGGCCCCGGGCCATGCGGTGTCTGCCATCGCCCCCGCGCCTTCGGCGGGAAGATCACACGACCTGGCCAAACAGGAAGCCGACGCCCGAGGTCACCGCCATGGCGAGGATGCCCCAGAAGAGCACGCGCAGCGCCGGCCGGACGATGCCCGCTCCGCCCGTCCAACCGCTCAGGGCACCAAGGATTGCAAGCGCCATAGCGGTCACGAGCATGGTCACCCACAATTGCATGCCGGGTGGGGTCAGCACCGCCGCAGCCAGGGGGACCGCGGCGCCGACCGAGAATGTCAGCGCGGACGTCCAGGCCGCCTGCAGGGGATTGGCGGCAAGCTGCTCGACGATCCCGAGTTCGTCGCGCGCATGGGCGGCCAGGGCGTCCCTGGCCATCAGCTCCTCCGCCACGCGGCGAGCCAGCTCCGGGCTCAAGCCTCTCTCCACATAGATGGCAGCCAGTTCCTCCAGCTCGGCCTCGGGCTGGGTTGCGAGTTCCTGACGTTCCCTCTCAAGATCCGCCGCCTCCGTGTCGGCCTGCGAGCTCACCGAAACATATTCGCCCGCCGCCATGGACAGCGCCCCGGCAAGGAGACCTGCGACCCCGGCTGCAATGATTGCATGCCTGTCAGCGTTGGTCGCCGCAATGCCAACAATCAGGCTCGAGGTCGACACGATGCCATCGTTGGCGCCCAGCACGGCGGCCCGGAGCCACCCGATCCGGTTCACGGCATGGCGCTCGACATGGGAAGGCATCCGGCTCATCGTTCGTCCTGTTCCTGCTTTTCTGCCCGTCTACCTACCCTGAAGGGTGGCTGCTTGCTCATCCATGATCCAGGACAAAAGGCACCTGCCCTAGGCTCGTTCACACGCGCCTGGACCGCAACCATCAGTCCGCAAATAATTGTCTGAAATCAAATTTCAGCCCGAAGGCCGATCAACCATGCCACTTTATGGCATGTACAATTTGATTGATTTTAGCTCCCTGCTGTCAGACAGGACAGCTCAGGTCTCTGGGGTGAAACATGACAAGAACCATACGCGAGGTGACGTTTGACCTCCTGCGCAAGCTGGAGCTGACCACGGTTTTCGGCAATCCCGGGTCGACTGAAGAAACGTTCCTCAAGCACTTCCCCAAGGATTTCCGTTACGTTCAGACACTGCACGAGGCCTCTGCGGTCGGCGCAGCGGATGCCTATGCGCAGGCCATGCGGCGACCGGCCATTGTCAATGTCCACACCTCTGCCGGCCTGAGCAACGGCATGAGCAATATTCTCACGGCATTCCAGAACAAGACGCCGCTGATCATTACGGCCGGCAATCAGACACGGGACATGCTGCTGATGGAGCCTTGGTTGACCAATGTCGAGCCATCGCAGCTGCCACGGCCCTGGGTCAAGTGGGCCTATGAGCCCGTGCGTGCCGAAGATGTGCCCGCTGCATTCATGCGTGCCTATGCGATGGCCTTGCAGCCGCCCGCTGGGCCCGTGTTCCTGTCCATTCCCCTCGATGACTGGGACCGTCCTGCCTCGGGCGAGCCTGTGCTGCGCTCCGTTGCCACCCGGATTGCACCTGATCCCGACAGGGTCGCCGAATTTGCCAGGGTTCTGTCGGGCGCTTCGAACCCGGTGCTTATCTATGGCGCCGCGATTGCGCGAGGCAATGGCTGGCCACAAGCCATCGCACTCGCAGAGAAGCTCAATGCGCCTGTATGGGCAGCTCCGGCCTGTGAGCGTCCACCCTTCCCGGAAACTCACCCCCTCTATGCCGGTGGCCTTCCTTTCGCCATCGCCCCGCTCTCCCGCAAGCTCGAAGGGCACGATGTAGCGATCGTGATCGGCGCGCCTGTCTTCCGATACTACCCCTATGTGGCAGGTACCTATCTGCCGGAGGGGATGCGTCTGCTCCATGTCACCGATGATGCAGCAGAAGCCGGACGTGCTCCCGTTGGCGACAGCATGCTGTCGGACCCGGTGCTCGCGCTGGAGAGCCTGACCCGACTGGTCGAGCCGCGTACAGGCTCCGACGCGCCGCTGAAGCAGGCGCATCGGATGGCGCCGCACCCCGCTGCGCCTGCGCATGTGGCGAAGCCGGGCGAGATGACGCCCCTTGAGCTGTTCCAGACGCTGCGGGCAGCGACGCCGGCGGAGACCATTCTCGTGGAGGAGAGCCCCTCGAACCTTGGCGAACTCCATAGCGCCTGGCCGATTGACCGACCTGACAGCTTCTATACTTTCGCCAGTGGCAGCCTGGGCTGGGGGCTGCCCGCCAGCGTCGGCCTTGCCATGGCTGAGCGCGACAGCGGGCGCAATCGCCCCGTGCTGGCGATCATTGGCGACGGTTCACTGCAGTATTCGATCCAGGCGCTGTGGACCGCCGCGCAGCAAAAGCTGCCGATCCTGGTGGTCGTCCCGCGTAATGGCGAATATGCGATCCTGAAGTCCTTCGCGGTACTCGAGGAAACGCCTGGCGTTCCAGGTCTCGATCTACCTGGTCTCGATATCGTTTCGCTGGCCAAGGGCTATGGCTGCAACTCAGCACGGGCCGAAACCGCCGACAAGATCCGCAAGGTCTGTGCCGAGGCCTTTACGCGCTCCGGGCCAACCGTGCTGGAAGTCCCCGTGACAGCGACCGTTCCGCCGCTGCTTTGATCGTCCTCCGAGCAAAGCGCAACCGGAAAACGGAACCAGCGGGCGATGGACCACGCCAGTGACAACCGTCTGGCGCTGTCTACCGCTCGCATCACGCAGCTCGCCCCCATAGGCGCGGATCTTCGCGATGACGCGACAGGGGGTGCAGGTCCGAACCGGGAGCGCGCCGGGAAGGCCATGAAAATTTCTCACTCCCTGGCCACACCCGGGACCGTCAGGCGCGTATTAACAGCGCTGCCAGTGAGTGAGTCAGCGTAACGGTATTGCGAGAGTACACGCCCAACGCCACGCGATCTCGCGCCGGAATGAGGTTGTCGTCATATGTGAGCTAGCCAGGCAGCCCTGGCATCTCTTTCCGGACGTCGAGCTCGTTGGTTGTCAACCTCAGGCCTACGAGAACGATGACAGCGGTCAACAACAGTGAACTGACCACTACGCCCGTCGCCCTAAGCCAGGTTGACGCCCTGCCCCCTGGGCTTTTCTCGAATGGGGCGAGTATGCCGCCGATGAGCGCCAGGGCAAGGCAGCCGGTTACCATAGTTTCTCCCAGGATCATGCCGATGATGGAGCAGATGATGAGCAGGCCAACCGGCACGGCTGAACTGGTGCCAAGGATGAGCGCTCCGGCCAGGATGACAAGGAACGAAGACAGCACGGCGCCATAGGCCAGATAGAGCGCTGTTGGATCATTGGACGCGAGTGCGCCATCCCCCGACATGATGGAGAAGGCTGCGGCGAGGACAGCAAAGATGCCGGCAACAAGCGCTATGATTCCGCCCGCTTTGCGCATGACGCCCCCCTGGCGTTACTGGTGAGCACGGGGAACCATTCGGCTGCTGGCGTCCCCTGCTGTCTGCCATTTATTTATTATGCCATTCGCCACAAGTAAATTCATGAGAAAGAAAAATATGCATACGCATACTGATTAAACCTGCACCTGCAATACACGGCAATTTCACTCGCGAAACAAGCAGGTCTGGCGCAATCCCACCGTTATCAGGCCGCAGAGAGTCTTCATGACCTTACAGGATCGGTCCAGATCGGCAACTCTGCTGGACCATGGCTGAATTTCACGCACATTCAGCGCACCTCACACGCTTCCAGGAAACCACTCAACTGGATACTCTTTATACGACCGAATTATAATGAATATATCTCAAAACGTTATTGGGTTTTTCAGTGCAATTGTCATGAAACACTATCACGTGCGGCCGGAAAAATTTGTTCCCTCGCCAACTTCCCGACTTCCAAATCGCCGGGCTTGATTTACAGTGCGCCAGCATCAGCGGCTCTTGCGATTGTTGTGGTGACCCATGCTCCTTCGTTTCGCCCGGCAGATGTCAGAGCCGTCGTCCATAGCGTGGCTCGAACGCCAAACCTGGCATCCCTGGCTCATTGTTGGTCTGGTCTCGCTCGGGGCGTTCGTTGGTCAGCTGGACGCCACGATCTTCCGCTCGCCCTGCCAGCACTGGGGCACTATTTCGACGCACCGCTGGATCAGGTCAGCTGGATAGCCCTGTCCTACCTCGCCGCCTTCGTCTCCTTCCTGCCGGTCTTCGGCGTTCTGTGCGAGATGTTCGGCCGCAAGACGCTGTACATTGGCGGCTATCTCATCTTCGGCCTCGCCAGCGCCCTTTGCGGCCTCGCATCCAGCTTCGAGGAGCTCATCGTCTTCCGCTTTCTGCAGGGTGTCGGCGGCTCCCTTCTCGGCGCGAACAGTATTTCCATCCTGGTGAAGTCGGTTCCCGAGGACCAGCGCGGCCGGGCTCTCGGCTGGTTCGCGGCGGCGCAGGCCGTGGGCATGAGCTCGGGCCCAGCGCTGGGCGGCTTCATCCTGGCCGCGCTCGACTGGCGGTGGATCTTCTGGCTCACCGTCCCCGTTAGCGCCATCGCCATCGTGATCGGCTGGCTGGCTCTTCCCCGACGACCCGGCACGCAGCCAGACCGTCCTTTCGATTGGACTGGCGCGCTCATCCTTGGCCCCGCACTGGTGCTCGTCGTCGCAGTCCTCAATCACATCGCCACATCCGGCCTCGCCTCGCTGATGACGATCGGCGGACTTGGCATCGCTGCCGCGCTCCTGGCGCTCCTCGCCAGACGCGAAAGCGCCTTTCGCGCCCCCCTGGTCGATCCCCGGCTCTTCCGCAGCCCGGCTTTCTGTAGCGCGGCAGCCGGGGTAACGCTCGGCTACGCGATGCTGTTCGGCATGTTCTTTCTCATGTCCTTCGCCCAGTCCCACGGTTTCGGGGAGCCCCCTGCCGTCGGCGGCCTGCATCTCGCCATCATACCGATAGCCATTGGCCTAGCCTCTCCCCTCAGCGACAGGGCAAGACAGCTCATCGGGGCGCGCTGGATTGGCGTCGCGGGAATGGCCTTCTGCCTGATTGCCGTCATTCTGCTCTTTGCGGTGATTGGCCGAGTGGAAAATCACTGGCTCTTTGACGGGGTCGCCTATGCGTTTTTCGGCATCGGCCTCGGGCTCTACATCGCCCCGAACAATCAGGTCGCGATCGCCGCAGCACCCGAGAGCCTGTCGGGGCCGGCAGGCTCACTGATCAATCTCATGCGCGCCTTGGGCACGAGCCTCGGCGTTGCCGGCAGCGCCAGTGTACTGGCCCTGAATCTCGCGGAGTCCGATGGGGCTCGCCAGACCTGGCTCACTTCCAGCGGCGAGAGCATGCTCATCGCCGTGCGTCACAGCATGCCGCTGCTGGGCGCGCTGGTCATCCTCGCAGCGATCGCAGCCTTCTATGCCGCATGGCGAGTTGGCGACACCGCTGATGGCCCACCATCTCGCCCGGCCAAGGCGCCCGGACCGCTCGCGCCTGGTCTGCCAGCTCATGATCGCCTGGAAACCGACCGAGGCAGTTGATCCTGCGGGCCCCCGCCCCGATTGTCCTGCCGTCCCGGCCCGGTAATAGCGCTGGTCCTGATCGGTGCTGCCCCTTATTAGGATAGAGGCTGTTCCACCTCGATCGATGGATGAAGACATGCAGGGAGGGCTCCAGGTCAACGCATCGGTGTTCCTGACGGTTCTGACATTGTCTGGCCTGGTGTTGGCTGTCGCGAGCTTCTGGCTGCTTGGCGATGACGTCTCGGGTTGGTTGATCCTGATTGGCCTCGGCCTGGTTTATCTCGGTGGCGGCCTGCCGGCGGCTTGCCGTGCGCTGAAGGTGCTCTGGCAGGAACGCGTCCTCGACATCGATCTCCTGATGGTCGTGGCGGCCATTGCGGCAGCGGCCGTGGGAGCCCATTTCGAAGGCGCGGTGCTGCTGACCCTGTTCAGCGTGTCCACCACTCTGGAAGGCTGGGCCCTGGGTCGCGCCCGCCGGGCAGTCGAGGCCCTGCTGGCCCTTCGCCCGACAACCGCCCTCCGCAGGGAACCTGACGGATCAATCCGGGAGGTTCCTGTCGCCGACCTGCGCGTCAACGACATTGTCATCCTCCGCCCCGGTGACCGGGTACCGGCTGATGGCGTCATTGCCAGTGGCCGCGGCTCCTTCGATGAAGCCAACATCACCGGCGAGTCCATGCCGGTCACCAGGGAAAGCGGCCAGCCTGTCTTCGAGGCAACCATCAATCTGGACGGCTCCATCGAGGTCGTCGTCACCAAGACCATCACCGAAAGCACCGTCGCGCGGATGGTCGCGCTGGTAACTGAGGCGCAGGCTGCCAAGGCGCCATCCGAGAGGTTCAGCGCCTGGTTCGGACAGCGTTACACCCTGGCTGTGGTGGGCGGAGCCATCATCGTGTTTGCCGTCTTCTATTGGCTCGGGAACGACTGGGAGAACGCCCTTTACCGGTCGGCCACCCTTCTTGTCGCGGCCAGCCCCTGTGCCATCGTCATCTCGGTTCCGGCGGCGATACTCTCGGCCCTGTCGGCAGCGGGCCGCAACGGCGTGCTGTTCAAGGGCGGCGCGGCGCTGGAAACCCTTGCGACCGTTGATACCTTCGCCTTCGACAAGACCGGCACCCTCACCACCGGTAAGGCAGTCCTCACCGAAGTCGTCGCCCTGGACGGTGATCAGCAACGCCTGCTGTCGCTTCTCGCAGGCATTGAGGGACACTCGGAGCACCACAGTGCTGCTGCCATTTGCCAGGAAGCCGCCGCCCGTTCGATCACACCGGCCGAGGTCACGGATGTGCTGACCCGTCCCAGTGCGGGGATTGTCGGCCAGCACGCCGATGGGGTGCTGTGGGCAGGCAACGCCCGCCTTGCATCTGAGATGGGGGAGTCGATCGATCATCCGGCCCTTCAGGCGCTTGCGGACGGCTCCCAGACGGTCATCTACCTCGGGCTCGGGTCTACTGTTTTGGGCGCCGTAACCGTAGCCGATCAGCTGCGCCCCACCTCGGCCTCAAGCCTCGCCGCCCTGCGCGAAAGCGGCGTGCGCCGCATCTGGATGATGACCGGGGATCGCCGGCCCGTCGCGCTGCGGATCGGACGCGAGCTCGGGCTTTCCCCGGATGAGATACATGCCGACATGCTTCCCGAGGACAAGGTCCGCATGGTCGGCGAACTTGCCACAACCGGAAAGGTCGCCTTTGTCGGCGATGGCGTGAATGACGCGGCAGCACTCGCTCGCGCTGATGTTGGTATTGCCATGGGGGCGGCGGGCTCCGACGTGGCGATCCAGGCGGCCGATGTCGCCCTGCTGTCGGAGGAGATGGGCAAGCTCGCCGAGGCACATCGACTGGCGCGTCGCACGGCGCTCATCATCAAGCAGAACCTCACCTTCGCCCTGAGTGCCATGGCCATATTGGTGCTGGGCGGCCTGTTCTTCGACCTGCCTCTGCCCCTGGCGGTCATCGGGCACGAAGGCGGCACGCTGCTCGTCGTCCTGAATGGCCTGCGGCTGCTGTCCCTGCCGCCGCGAAAGGAGCCCCTCGCCAGGCCTCAGCCCGTGCAGCAGCCAGGACGCACCGAGCCCCTCCCCGCTGATCCCCGCGCCCCCTACCACCGGAAGCTTCCCCGCCCCTCGGCGTGATCGGTGCTGGCGCGTCCGCCGATACTGTCAGTTGCTCATGGGCATAATCGTCAACATGCCACAAGGTCTGCGGGAACCTGCGGCGCGCGCCGCTGTTTGACAGGGACAGTGCGGTGCGGGCCCTCCGGCGCGCGACCCAACGAGGAATTGAGACCTGGATGTGCCGCTGGATTGCCTATCGGGGCGCAACGATCCCTTTTGAACGTTATGTCACCCAACCCGCCCATTCGCTGATTGCCCAGAGCATTCGGGCCCTTGAAGCGACCTCAGGCATGAACGGCGATGGCTTCGGTCTCGGCTGGTATGGCAGCCACGCCGAGCCTGGCCTTTATCGCGAGATCAGGCCAGCCTGGTCCGACGAGAACCTGCGCTATCTCTGTCGCCATCTCACATCGCATCTTTTCTTTGCCCATGTGCGCGCCGCAACCGGCACACCGACCACCCGTTCCAACTGCCACCCCTTCGCCTGCGGCCGCTGGATGTTCATGCATAACGGCTTCATCGGCAGCTGGAACCGCCTGCGCCGGGCGGTCGAGTCCATGATTCCGGACGATGTCTATCCGTCGCGCGTCGGCACCACCGATTCCGAGGCCCTGTTCCTGGCGATTGTCGGCGACGGCATCGATCAGGATCCAGTGGCCGCTACCCGACGCACGCTGTCGCGGGTTTCCGGCCTGATGCGCGATGGTCACCCAGATGACCGGCTGCGCTTCACGGCAGCCCTTTCCAACGGACGGGATCTCTACGCCTTCCGCTACGCCCATAACGACGACGCCAACTCGCTCTATTATCGACATACGGGCTCCGACATCGTCATCGTTTCCGAACCTCTTGACGACGATCGCTCCACGTGGACGCCGGTCCCCGCCAACCACATGATCGCGGCCATCGAGGGCCAGCCCGTGACGGTGACGCGCTTCCTCGAGGATGGCCCGTTAGCCTCCTCATCCTCATAACGTCCGCCCAAAGAGGGAACCATCTGGACATCCACAAGTTGCACAGGGGCGATAACATCCCCGGAGTTCAAATGTGCGGCCTGTGTGGTGAAATTCAGTATGGCAACGATACGGTCAATGGTGCGTCGATCCAGGCAATGACCGCCAAAATGCGGGCGCGCGGCCCGGATGCGGGCGGAATATTCGTGCAGGACGGGCTGGGCTTTGGCCATCGCCGCCTGAGCATCCTCGACCTTTCCCCGGCATCCCAGCAGCCGCTTGTCGACCCCGAGCTTGGCCTCGGGATTGCATTCAATGGTTGTATCTATAACTTCCGGGAACTGCGGCAGGAGCTCACCGGCCGAGGCTACAGGTTCTTTTCGCAGGGCGACACCGAGGTCATCCTAAAGGCCTATCATGCCTGGGGCCCGCGCTGCGTCGAACGCTTCTTCGGGATGTTCGCTTTCGCCATATGGGAACGCGACAGCGGCCGCGTTGTCCTTGCCCGCGACCGCCTCGGCATCAAGCCGCTGTACTGGAGCGACAATGGCAAGGCCTTCCGCTTTGCGTCTACCCTGCCGGCCCTGCTCGCCGCGGGTGACATCGATACCAGCATAGATGAGCAGGCGCTCCACCATTACATGAGTTTCCACGCCGTGGTTCCGGCGCCAATGACCATCTTGAAGGGCGTCCGCAAACTCGCCCCGGCCACCATCCTGACCATCGAGCCTGACGGCTCCCGCCGCGAGGAAGTCTACTGGAAGCTTGACGTTCGCACCTCTGACGAGGATCGCCGCCTCAGTGAACAGGACTGGAAGGAGATGCTCGTCGCCGAGCTGGGTCGCGCCGTTGAACGCCGCACGGTGGCCGACGTGCCTACCGGCGTTCTTCTGTCAGGCGGCCTCGATAGTTCCCTCGTGGTGGCGCTTCTCGCCCGTCAGGGTGCGTCAGGGATCAAGACCTTCTCCATTGGTTTCGATGCCGTAGGCGATCAGTCAGGTGATGAGTTTGTTTATTCTGACCTGGTCGCCCGCCACTTCGGCACGGAACATCAGCAGATCCGGATCGACGCCGATCGGGCCCTTGGCGCCATCTCCGGCGTGGTTGCGGCCATGTCCGAGCCGATGATGAGTCATGACGCCATCGGCTTCTACCTGCTCGGGGAAGAGGTCTCCCGCCATGTGCGGGTTGTGCAGAGCGGTCAGGGCGCGGATGAGATCTTCGGCGGCTATCACTGGCACCAGCCGATGCTCCAGTCCAACTGCGCGCTCTCCGACTATAGCCGTCTTTATTTCGATCGCGACCATGCCGAGATGAGCGAGGCCCTCGCCCTCTCACGACTGGGCGAAGACTACAGCCGCGAGTTCGTATCGGACTATTTCGCCCGCTGCCGGAGCGATCAGCCTGCCGACAAGGTGCTGCAGATCGACAGCGAGATCATGCTGGTCGATGACCCGGTGAAGCGCGTCGACAACATGACCATGGCCTGGGGCCTCGAGGCCCGCGTTCCCTTCCTCGATCACAGCGTGGTCGAGCTCGCGGCGCGCATCCCGGCCCAGCTCAAGGTGCGAAGTGGCGGCAAGCATATTCTCAAGGCGGCATCCCGCGGCCTCGTGCCTGACGAGATCATCGACCGTCCCAAGGGATATTTTCCCGTGCCCGCCTTCAAGCGCCTGCGCGGTCCCTATCTCGATCTTGTCCGCGACGCCCTGAACAACCCCCGCGCCCGCCAGCGCGATCTCTTCAACCGAGCCTATATCGATCGGCTGCTTGACAACCCTGAGCGCGAACTGACGCCGAAGGGTCATTCGAAGCTCTGGCAGGTCGGCTTGCTCGAACTTTGGCTGCAGAACCATGGAATATGATCCCTCGTCCACGACCATCGTCCCGTTCGACCCGCTCGGCCGCCGTCTGGCCAGGCCTTCCGTGGTTCAGTCGAGCGACTTCACTTTCGGCATGGAAGAGGAATACTTCCTTGCCGAGATCGAGACGCTGGAGAGCGTGCCATGCGCCCCAGACGCCTTCTTCGAGGAAGCCGCACGGAAGACCGAGGGCCGGATCACCCGCGAATTTCTCGGATCGCAGATCGAGGCGGTTACCCGCCCGCACGCTGACATCGCGGAAATGCGGAGGGAGCTGGCATATCTGCGGAGCGAGCTGGCGGATGTGGCTGCGGGCTACGGCCTCGCCATCCTTGCAAGCGGCACGCATCCCACCGCCCTGTGGCGGGATTCGCTCCAATCCCCAAAGGAGCGTTACGACAAGGTGATGGACGATCTGCAGATGATCGGCCAGCGCAACATGCTATGCGGCATGCACGTCCATGTGGAGCTTCCGGATCCGGACCGGCGCGTCGAGATCATGTCCCGCATGACCTCCTACGTGCCGCTGTTCCTCGCGCTGTCAACGTCCTCGCCCTTCTGGCAGGCACACGATACCGGGCTCAAGGGCTATCGTCTGGCGGCTTACGATGAACTGCCCCGGACCGGACTGCCGGAGCATTTCCGCACGTCGGCCGAATACGACGCCTATGTGGAAGCGCTGGTCTTGTCGGGGATAGTGCCCAACGCCAGCCACATCTGGTGGGCAATGCGGCCGTCCACGGCTCATGACACGCTTGAGCTTCGCGCGCCGGATTGCACGACGCGTATCGATGACGCTGTGGCGATCGCCGCCCTGTACCGGACGCTTGCCCGCCATCTCTACTATGCCAGGGATCTCCCCGAACCCACTTCGGTGTCTCGCGCCCTTGCGGTCGAGAACAAATGGCAGGCGCAGCGCAATGGCGTGCACAGCACCTTCGCGACTGAAGCGGGCCCTGTCGCCTTCGGGGACTTCCTCGACACGGTGATAGGCATGATCTCCGCAGATGCCGCCGAACTCGGCTGCCTGGATGAAGTCCGCCACTGTCAGACGATCGCCCGCAATGGCACCGCCGCCGATGCTCAACTGGAGATCTTCCAGCAGAGCGTCGCCGACAATGGCAGCGAAAAGATTGCCCTCCGCAAGGTACTCGCCTGGATCGCCGCAACTACTGCCGAAACCGCATCATAACCAACCGGGCCGCGCCGCGCGCTGGGGGCACAATTGAGCCACGGGCGGCGCCCCCTTCTTGCCCGGTGCATGGGACTAAGCGTCTGTCGGGCTCCGCTCTTGCCCGGCGGATGGGGCTAAGCGTCTGTCGGCGCCTCCACCTTACCCGAGTTCTGGCAGTGGGCCGATGGGCCCGCACAGCACGGCGCGCGTCCCCGGCTGGTTGTCGAAGAATTCGAGCGATCCACCGAGCTGGTGGACCAGCGCATCGATCATGCGCGAGCCGAAGCCGTTCCCTGAGCTTCCCCGGCCTTTACCATGATCGGCCACGGTCAGCCGGAAGGTGTTTCCGCATTCCGACAGCACCACTTCGAGCGGCCCGGGCGCCCCGTCATAGGCATATTTGTTGGCATTGATGAACAGCTCGGTCAGGATCAAGCCGAGCCCGATCGCCTTGTCGGTCGGCAGAAGCACCGGCTCGAGATTGCGCGCCACCTGGGCGGCCCAGCCGGAATCCGTCGAGGCCAGGAGATCGTCGAGCAGCTCGTCCACATAGCGGGCGCCATCGACCGTGCGCACCTGGTCAGCCGAATACAGTCGCCTGTGAACGAGCGACACGGCCGAGATCCGGCGCCGCGCCTCCGCCAGCGCTTCGCCAGTTGCGGGGTCATCGGAGCTGCGCGCCTGAATCGACAGAAAGCTCGAGACGAGGGTCAGGCTGTTCTGCACCCGGTGATTGACCTCGCCCAGCAGGAACTCCCGCTGCCGGATCAGGGCATCCTTCTGCTCTACCAGATTGAGCAGTTCCCGATTGAGGTCATGGATCCGGCGTGTCTGCCAGACATTCTGGATCGCCACCACCAGCCGCTCCGCCGCTTCCGTTTCGGGAATGCTCCAGGGCCTTGCCTTGCCGCGCACCGTTTCGCACCAGGCCTGGAAACTTGTCCGTGGTGTCAATGCGCCGTCCGGCCCGGAATTGGCGGCCTTGTGCGGGTTGCCCGCCCAGTTGACGGTCTCCACCGCTTCTGCCCGGAACCACAGCACGATCCAGGGCTCGGACGGCGATAGCGTCATGGCGAGTACGCCGGCCGCCAGCGGATGGATGGCTTCAGGCGGCGCCCCCTCCACAGCGAGCTCCCGTGTGGCAAAGATCGCCTTCGGGCCCTTCGTGCCTAGCCACCCTACTAGGCTACGGATTGCTGCCGCGGGCGGACACCGGCCTGCCGTGACCATATCCTCGCCTCGCAGCACCGTAACGCCATCCGCGTGCAGCATCCTCTGGATCTCCGCGAGATGACGAGACAGGGCATTTTCCAGCGATCCTTCGCGCAGCAGCAGCTCGGTAATCCTGTCCTCAAAACTCCTCAGGCGAACCCGCTCGCGATAGGCATCCGTATCCTCGCGTGCCTTGATCTGGCGGGAGAGACCTGACGCAAGTGCCCGGCAGGCATTCCTGACATCGAGTGGCAGAGAGCGGGGCTGCCCATTGTGGCAGGCGATCAGGCCCCACAGGGCGCCATCCCTCACGATGGAAAAGGAGGCCGAGGCGGCCACACCCATGTTCTTGAGATACTGGATGTGGATGGGCGAGACGCTGCGCAGGCTGCAGTCGCTCATGTCCAGCGGATTGTCATCGGGCCGAGGCGGGCGCAGCGGTGCGGGGATGTAATGCACATCGGGAATGACCCGCACGAGATTGCGCACATAGAGCGCCCGCGCCTGCTTGGGGATGTCGCTGGCAGGAAAGTGATGGTTCAGGAAAGAGTTCTGGTGGTCGGCAGCATCCTCGGCGACCACCTTGCCCGCGCCTTCATCGAGAAACCGGTAGACCATCACCCGGTCATAGCCGGTCAGCGACCGGAATTCGCGCGCAGCCACCGCCATGAGGGACGACATGTCGACGGCCCGCTCGAATTTCCGCGCCGCCCGTTCCAGCTTTGGCAGAAGCGACGCGGTGATTTCCGTCCCTGCCGCCGGCTCGAGCTCGACGAGATGTTCCCGTTTTCCACGCGAGACGCTCAGGTCGAATGTCTCCACCGCGTGCGGTGGCACGACCTGCCGGGGCAGCACCGCATCCTGTGAGAAGACCGCGGCGGCAAGCTCCGGCCCCAGCAGCTCGCTCAGCAGAGCTCCCTCCCATTGAGCGACACCGAGGCGCGCCTCGACATCGCCGGCCACATGGGTCACCCGGTGGGTGTTGCTGTCCACGACGAGAAGCACGCCATGGGGCTGGATGGAACCGGGAATATGGATCGGCTCACGATCGCAGCTGGTCAGGTCTATGGCGTTCCCGTTCAACTCAGTTCTCCGCACAGGATACGTTCCGCAACGTCGAACCCGCGCAATGCGCCGCGCGTCATGGATGCTAGCGATTCTTTGCCTCGTGCCCCTTCCCGGGCAAGGACTTCCACCAGCGACCGCCACATTGCTCCGGCCTCGGCGCCGTAAGGGTCGAGAAAGTAAAGTTCCGGGTCCGTGATGCCCCGGTTTTGGAGCTCACGGAGGATGATCCGGCCGCCAAGGCTTGAGCCCTCGACCACATAGAAAAGGCCTAGCGCCTCGTGCTTGTCCACCGGCTCTGGAAAGACGGCTGATGGTAAAATGGGTGGATCGGCCAGGGTTCCCTGCTGCCAGGCACGACGGCGCCTGTCGTAGTCCAGCCCCTCGACCTCCTGCAGGATACCGGAAAGAGCCTGGTCTGCGGACCTGTGGAATGTCTGGTAGCGGCGGATGGTCGCCGCTCTGCGCGACGGATCCGCCAGTGCGGCGACAGCGTCGAAACGCTCCTCGAGCCGACGATGCAGCTCTCCCGTCGCCTGGCGTAGCACGCTCAGAACGGGTGTCCGTCCCGCAGATTTCTCAATTCGCAAGCGCCGCTCCGTTGATACCGCGTATAATGTATCAGATGCAGCACTGGGTAAAGGGCAGGTTTGGCGATGAAGTGCTGCCCGCGGCCATGCATGTTCAACGCTCCCTGCAGCCAGTCCGCCCATCCTCCACGCCTGCCGCGGTGAGATGTCTCCCCTTGCATGCCCGCGCCACCGACCGCCACTCGACAGGCGACATGACGTCTCCCGGTCTGCTATGAAGCGGCTGGGTACGAAAAGTATCCTCTCGGGTAACTTTGAGGAAGTTCGATAGATGCGCTTCAAGGAAGAGGTTCTGGAGTTCAAAAGGAACAGGATTTTGGACGTCGCGAGCGAACTCTTTTACGAGCGTGGCTATGCCCAGACCAAGCTGGACGATATCGCCGAGCGGCTGAACGTTACGAAGCCTGTCATCTATCAGCATGTGGCCAGCAAGGCCGAGCTTCTCGCCGGCGTGAGCGGCCGGACCACGGCCTTTGCCGCCGTCATCGCCCAAATGGCGCTCGACCAGGAAGGCTCCCCCACCGAACGGCTGGCTCGCCTGGTGCATAACCTGGTGATTGCCGTGGTGGAGAGCCGCATCTATCTCGCGGTATGCTTCCGCGAAGAGAAGAACCTTCCGGAGGAGGCCCTGAAGCAGCTGCAGCATGACCGCCGGCGCTTCAACCAGTCCCTGAAGGCGCTCCTCCTCCAGGGGCGGGAAGCCGGCGAGTTCGCCTTCGAAGATCCCAATGTGGTGCTCCAGGCCATAACGGGCATGGCCACCTGGGCCTTCACCTGGTATCGGCCCGATGCCGCCCTCAAGCCCGAAGACCTGGCGAGCCAGATGGTCCGGCTCGTCCTGAACATGGTCACGGCCCCCGCCGGCTCTGCCTCATCAGCGGCGACCTGATCTACCTGTCCTGCTCCATCACCTCACCGGACCGATGCCCAGGCTATCGGGATGATCAGCAATGAACCGCGTCGTCTGCTCTCCGCGGATGAAGGCCGGATGGACAACGATCGACCGAAGCAGCTCGAGATTGGTTGCAACGCCCTCGACCTCGACCCGTGCCAGGGCCTCCCGGGCCCGCTCGAGCGCCGCTTCCCGGCTCGCACCTGTGCAGATGATCTTTGCCAGCAGGGAATCGTATTTCGGACTGACGACATCGCCCTCCCTGACGCCTGTGTCGATGCGGAGGCCCTCGCTGCCGGAAGGGAGGATGAGCCGGGTGAGTTTGCCCGGTGACGGGAGGAAGCCTCTGGCCGGATTCTCGGCACAGAGCCGGAATTCGATGGCGTGCCCACGATCCCCGACAGCGCCCGGTTCGGCAACCGCCACCGGCTCGCCGAAGGCCTGCGCGATCTGGAGGGCCACGATATCCTGACCGGTGCGCTCCTCGGTGATCGGGTGCTCTACCTGGATCCTGGTGTTCATTTCCAGGAAATAGAACTGCTCCGTATCCGCATCGAAAATGAATTCGACCGTCCCCGCGCCGGCATAGTTGCAGTACTCGGCGAGCCGGACCGCTGCGGCGCACATCGCCATGCGCACGGCAGGCGACACCCCCGGCGCCGGCGTTTCTTCCACGATCTTCTGGAACCGGCGCTGGATCGAGCATTCCCGCTCGAACAGGTGGATGGCACGGCCATTACCTAAGCCGAATACCTGCACTTCGAGATGCCGGGCCCGGCGGATGAAGCGCTCGATGACCACGGCTCCATCACCATAGAAGCGCCTGGCCTGCGCTTGCACGGCGCCCACGGCGCTCTCGAGCTCCGCCGCAGCCTCGACCACCTTCATGCCCATGCCGCCACCGCCGGCGACCGCCTTGACCAGCAGCGGATAGCCGATGGCTTCGATCTCCGCCGCATCCGGCATCTCGCCCGCCTCATACCGCCGGCTGCCTGGAACGATTTGCACTCCTGCCTCCTCGGCGATCGCCCGAGCGGCTGCCTTGTCCCCCATGTCGGCAATGGTCCGCGCGGCGGGGCCGATCCAGATGAGCCCCGCCCCTGTAACGGCTTCGGCAAAGCCGGCATTCTCGGCGAGGAAGCCATAGCCGGGATGTACCGCCTCTGCGCCCGACAGCCGCGCCGCCTCGACCAGGGCAGCGGGATTGCCATACGTCTCCGGCACGGAATTGCCGGCAAGCGCCACGGCCGCGTCTGCCAGCTGGACATGAAGCGCCCTCTCGTCGTCGGCCGCATGAACGGCAATGGATTTCAGGCCCAACGCCCTGCACGACCTGATGATACGGCAGGCGATCTCCCCCCGATTGGCGATCAGTATCCCCTTGGTCATCCCTTGACTTTCGCTCTTTTTCCTGTGTTACTCATGAGTAAGATAACAAACTCGAAAGTTCAATATTGATTATTCGGGTAGGATCGCGGGGCTTCCGGGCACCGTCCCTGGCCCTGGAAGTCGCGGATCGGCAGGGGAAGAAGACATGAGCCGACATGAAGTGCAGGCGGAAATCGCGGGTCTGGTGCTGTCTGTGGACTGCGCCGTAGGCCAGGCCGTGGAGGCCGATGAGCCGCTGCTGATGATTGAATCCATGAAGATGGAAATCCCGGTCATGGCTCCGAAGAAGGGGACTATTGCCGAAATCCGGGTCCAGGCGGGGGATACGGTTCTGCAGGATCAGGTATTGGTCGTCGTGGAAGGCTGATATCGCCGCAGGAAACGCGTCGTAAAGAACGCTGTTGAGGGAGGAAAAATGAAAAAGATATCAGGCGCGGCCTTCGCCGCCGCGGTGGCGCTTTCGTCGATCGCCATTGGCCAGCCGGCGCTCGCCAGCGGCATTTCCGACGGTGTCGTCAAGATCGGCGTGCTGAATGATCAGTCCGGCCCCTATGTTGACCTGGCTGGCCCTGGCTCTGTCCTTGCCGCCGAGATGGCCAAGGAGGATTTCGGCGGCAAGGTTCTCGGCATGCCGATCGAGATCGTTTCGGGCGATCACCAGAACAAGCCGGACGTTGGCTCGGCCATCGTTCGCGCATGGATCGACAAGGAAGGTGTCGACGCCATCGCCGACGTGCCTACCTCATCGGTCGCCATGGCGGTCCAGGGCATCGTCCGCGAGAAGGACCGCATCTTCCTGATCTCGGGCGCTGCCACGGAAGCCCTCTCACGGGATGCGTGCTCGCCGAACAGCATCCAGACCTCCGATGACACCTATGCCCTGACCCACGGCACGATCCGTGCCGCGGTCGAGAGCGGCGCCGACACCTGGTTCTTCATCACCGCCGACTACACCTTCGGCAACACGATCGAAACCGCCAGCCGGGCGATCATCGAGGAAGCCGGCGGCAAGGTTCTGGGCAGCGTGAAGCATCCCCAGGGAACCACCGATTTCTCGTCCTATCTCCTGCAGGCTCAGGCCTCCGGCGCAAAGGCGATCGGCCTCGCCAATGCTGGCAATGACACCATCACTGCCATCAAGCAGGCCGGCGAGTTCGGGCTCCATGCCGGTGGTCAGCAGCTCGTGGGCCTGATCCTGTTCATCTCCGAGATCAATGCCCTCGGTCTCGATGCTGCCCAGGGTCTGCTCCTGACCGAAGGCTTCTATTGGGACATGAACGACCAGGCCCGCGAGTGGTCTGACCGCTTCGAGAAGCGCTTCGGCAAAAAGCCGACGCGCGAGCACGCCACCACCTATGCCACCGTCATGCATTACCTGAAGGCCATCGAGAAGGCCGGCACGGACAATGCCGCGGACGTGATGAAGCAGCTCAAGGGCAACCCGATGGAGTTCTTCGGCACCACGGGGCAGATCCGGGAAGATGGCCGGTTCATTCACGACCTGGCGCTTTATCAGGTAAAGTCGCCTGAGGAATCCAAGGGGCCGTGGGACTTCTACAAGAAGGTCCGCGACATTCCCGGCGAGAAGGCATTCGTCCCGCTTGCTGAGAGCAACTGCCCGCTCGTCAAGACGAACTGAGACCGTAGGAGGCGGGAGGATCTTCCTGCCTGCCTCCTTTTCCCCGAATGACTTTGGATAACGCCCATGAACAAACCCGCGTCCCCCGCCTCATCTGCGTCCGCCGCGCCGGCAGCGGCCAACACGCCCGCGGTTTCGCAGGGAATGGCCGAGAAGCTGGCAGAGCTTGCGGCCTGGGAAAGGAAGGCTCTTTCCATGGGCGGCGAGGAGCGGATCGCCCGTCAGCACGCCCAGGGCAAGCTGACGGTACGCGAGCGCATCGACCGCCTGTTTGACGCCGGATCCTTCCGCGAATATGGCCGCTTCACTTCCCATCACACCATGGAGCCCGCCCGTCTTGAGGATCTCACCCCGGCGGACGGCGTCGTCATGGGCTTCGGTCAGATCGACGGCCGGATCGCCTGCGTGGTCGGCGAGGACTTCACCGTGAAGGGCGGCTCCCATGGTGTGGTCAATGCCCGCAAGAAGATGCATGCCCTCCAGATGGCCCGGCGCGAGCGGGTTCCGTTGATCTGGCTGCTCGATGGCGCCGGCGCCCGCGGTCAGGAGCTCATGAATGACGGTCTTCCCGATGTCGCCCACTTCCTCGAACAGGCGCGCCTGTCGGGCACGGCGCCGCAGATCGGCTTGGTACTCGGCCCCTGCGCCGGTGACTCCGCCCTTGTCGGCGCGGGTTGCGATTTTGTCGTCATGCGCAAGGGCACCGGCATGATGGCTGCAGGCGGTCCGCCGGTGGTGAAGGCCGCCACGGGCATCGAAGTGACCAAGGAAGAGCTTGGCGGCAGCGAGATCCACTGCCGGATCTCCGGCGTGGCCGACAACGAGGCGGAGACCGACGAGGAAGCGCTGGAACTTGCGCGCAGGTTCCTGTCTTACCTGCCCGGCAATGCCTGGGCCTATCCGCCGGTCGCAGCCCCCCTGCCGCCTGAGGAAATCGACCTCAACACGGTGGTGCCGGATTCGCCCCGCCGGCCCTACGACATGCACCGGATCATCCGCGGCATTGTCGATGCCGGCAGCTTCTTCGAGATCAAGCCGCTGCATGCGCGCATGATGATCACTGGCTTCGCGCGCGTCGACGGACATCCGGTCGGCATCGTCGCCAACCAGCCCATGGTCCATGCCGGCGCCATCACCGCTGCGGCCGCCTACAAGGCCCGGCACTTCATCGAGCTGTGCTCCGCCTATCATGTGCCGCTCATCTTCCTGCAGGACGTGCCCGGCGTGATGACCGGCCCGCAGGCAGAACGCGAGGGCACCTTGCGCGCCGGCCTTTCGGTGGTCTACGCCCTCGCATGGTCGCAGGTTCCCAAGATCACGGTCGTCATCCGCAAGGCCTTCGGCTTCGGCGCCTGCGCCATGGCCGGCTGGGGCGGCGAGCAGAGCCTGGTCGTGGCCTGGCCCACGGCGGATTTCGCCTCGCTTCCCGTACAGGGTGGCGTCGCCGCTTCCTTCAAGCGCGAGATCGAAGCTGCCGAAGATCCGGTCGCCAAGCTCCGCGAGATCGAGGCCCGCTACGCGGGTGGAACCGGCCCTCTTAATGCCGCCGCCCGCTTTACCGTGCATGATGTGATTGCACCGAACGAAACTCGTGCCAGCATACAGCATGCACTGGCGTTGTCCCGGTCCCGTCGTGAGGAAAGGCCGACGCCGCCAGTGCGCCGGGGCATCACGCCGTAAGCAAGCTTGTGACGAAAGTACCCGCGCAAGACGGTACAACCGGGAGGACGTCATGACGGAAACGAAAAGAACCAGCAGCGCGGTTCCACCGCGCGAGGAATGTGTGGTCCGCTACCTTCTGGATCACTGGGCGCAGGTGAAGCCGGATGAGCCTTTTGCCGTGTTCCATCGCGGGCCGGTGCTGACCTATTCCGCCCTGCGCGACCGTGTGATGCGGGCGGCTGCCGGCCTGGCTGCCCAGGGTGTGCGTCAGGATGACAAGGTCGTCGTCTGGCTGCCGAACAATGTCGAGTGCCTCATCTCCTGGTTTGCCATCAACTGGCTGGGCGCGGTCTACGTGCCCATCAACACTGCGTATAAGGGCGGCCTGCTCGAGCACGTCCTCGACAACTCCGAGGCCGGGCTGATCATCCTCCATGCCGATCTGCTCCCGCGCCTGCAGGGGATCAACAGGGCCGGCATCCGCAAGGCGATTGTGGTTGGCAGCACGAGCGAGACCATCGAGGGCGTGGAGATCCTGCCCGCCTCTGCCCTTGATGGCGATCCGGCCACCATTCCCCCGCTCCAGCGCCCGATCGAGCCCTGGGACGTCCAGTCGATCATCTACACGTCCGGGACGACCGGCCCGTCGAAGGGCGTGCTGTCGAGCTATGCCCAGCTCCATGCCATGTCCGGCACCGAGGGCTTCTACATGGTCAAGCCGGATGACCGTTACATGTGCAACCTGCCCCTGTTCCATGTGGGCGGCACGATCCCGGTCATGGGCATGCTGGCCCGCGGCGGTTCGGTCTCCATCGTCGAAACGTTCTCGACGGCGGAGTTCTGGAGCGCCATCCGCGAGACCGAAACCACCATCGTGCTCCTGCTGGGCGCCATGGCGACCTTTGTCGTCAAGCAGCCGCCCGGATCGCAGGACCGCGACCATCCCCTGAAGAAGGTGATCATCGTGCCGCTGGGCGAGGATCCGCGGGCCTTCTCGCAGCGTTTCGGCGTCGAGGTCTATACCCTGTACAACATGACCGAGATTTCGACCCCGCTGGTCTCGGAAGCCAATCCCGAGCGCACCGGCATCTGCGGCCGGCCTCGCCCCGGCGTTGAGATCCGGCTGGTGGACCAGAACGACTGCGAGGTTCCGCGCGGCCAGGTCGGCGAACTTATCCTGCGCACCGATGTTCCTTGGACCATGAATAGCGGCTACAACCGCAACCCGCAGGCAACCGCCACCGCCTGGCGCAATGGCTGGTTCCACACCGGGGATGCCTTCCGCATCAACGAGCACGGTGAGTATGTCTTCGTCGATCGCATGAAGGACTCGATCCGCCGCCGCGGCGAGAACATCTCGTCCTTCGAGGTGGAAACCGAGGTGGCCGCCCATCCCGCCGTGAACGAGGTCGCCGTCGTGCCGGTGCCGAGCGATGTGTCGGAAGACGAGATCCTGTGCGTGGTGGCCCCGGTCCCCGGCAAGGAGATCGACCCCGTCGAACTGATCGGATTTCTCACGCCGAGGCTCGCGCATTTCATGGTGCCGCGCTACGTTCGCATCGTTGATTCCCTGCCGCGCACGCCGACGGCCAAGATCCAGAAGCATATCCTGCGAGCAGAAGGGGTCACTGAAGACACGTTTGATCGGGAGGCCGCCGGCATTGTCATCCGGCGCGAACGGCTCTCCCGGGCAGAAGAGGGATCGCGCCCGTGACTGATATTACCAGGCACAGCTACAAGCTGGTCGAATTTGGCAAGCCCGTGCAGCCCGTGGATGAGGCGGTCGCCGCCCCCGCCGGGTCCGAAGTCGTCGTCAGGATTGCTGCCTGCGGCGTCTGCCATAGCGACCTTCATCTCGCCGATGGCTATTTCGACCTGGGCGGCGGCCAGCGCCTTGACATGTCCCGCGCAACTCCTCTGCCGCATGTGCTGGGTCATGAGATCGTCGGCACGGTGATCGCCGTAGGCCCCGACGCCCCCGAAGGCCTCATCGGCCAGCGCCGTCTGGTCTATCCCTGGATCGGCTGCGGCGCCTGCGCCGTGTGCGAGTCGGGCGAGGAGCATCTCTGCATGCGGCCGCGCTCCCTCGGCATCAACGTGGATGGCGGCTTCGCCACCCATGTCACCCTGCCGGACGCCCGTTATCTCGTCGATATTGACGGCCTCGACGAGAAACTGGCCTGCACCTATGCCTGCTCCGGCCTCACCGCGTTCAGCGCCCTGAAGAAGATCGGGCGTCGCGCAGAGGGCGAATCCGTCCTGATCATCGGCGCCGGTGGCGTTGGCCTTGCCGCCGTTCATCTCGCCGCCAAGGTCCTGGGTGTCCGCCCCTTCGTGGCCGACCTCGATCCGGCCAAGCGTGAAGCTGCCCTGAAGAGCGGCGCCATCGAGGCCATCGACCCCAACGAGCCCGATCTGCGGCGCCGTCTCCTCAAGCAGACAGGCGGCTTCGCCGGCGTCATCGACTTTGTCGGCGCCGAATCCACGGCCGAGATGGGTGTCGCTGTCCTGCGCAAGGGCGGGCATTTTGTCAGCGTCGGCCTCTTCGGCGGCGCCCTGAAGCTGCCACTGCCGACCCTTGCCATGCGCGGCATTTCGATCACCGGCTCCTATGTCGGCTCGCCTGCCGAGCTGCGCGAGCTGGTTGCGCTGCTGCGCGAGCAGGGCCCCTATCCGCTGCCCGTGACTCCGCGTCCTCTGGATGAGGCCCAGCAGGCCCTCGACGATCTCCGTGCCGGCCACGTCGTCGGCCGCATCGTCCTCACGCCCTCCGGCTGATCCTGCTCATGTGGACCTTTGATCGCTTCGAACCTGGCGCGCTGATCGGGGAAACCGCCCTGAGCCTCGATGCCGACACGCTGTCCCGCTGGGCGCAACTGTACCCGGGGGCGAGTGCCGGCAGGGCATCTCCGGATCTCCTGACGGCGATGATGATGCGCGGCTACATGGAGGTGATCTCCCCGCGCCCGCCCGGCAATGTCCATGCCGGGCAGAAGCTGCGCTGGACCGGCTCCCTGCCGCCCTCCGGTTCCGCGATCAGGGCCCGCTACAGCTGCTTGGCCAAGGAAATCCGGAAGGACCGTCGTCGCGTGACCATCGGGGCGCAGCTGACCTCTGATGATGGACGCATCCTGCTCGAAGGTGAACTGCTGATGATGTGGGCCGCATGATGAGCACCGATGCGTCCAGCCTTGACCTGCCCAGGGAACTGGTCACGGTTCCACTATGTGCGGATGCCACCCGCATCCGCCTCTACGCCGAGGTCACGGGCGACTTCAATCCGCTTCACATCGATGCGGCCTTCGCAGCCCGGACCCCATTCGGGAAGCCGATCGCCCATGGCACGATGGTCCTGAACCTCGTCTGGCAGGCCCTGTCCGCAAGCTTCCCCGATGGATCCGCTTACTGGGAGCTCGACATTCGCTTCATCAGGCCGGTGCGCGAGGGCACCACGGTTACCGCCGGCGGTCGCCTTGAGAATGCCGAAGCCGGGATCTACAAGGTTGAAGTAACAAGCGACGAGGGCGAAGTGGTCCTGGCCGGAGAAGCCCGGATACTCAACCCGGCAATGGGTAAGGCTGCCACATGAGCCGGCCGGCCTGGATTGCCGGTGTCGGCAACACCCGTTTTGGCCGTCTTGAGGGCCAGGACACGCTTGACATCATGTCGGCGGCAGCCGCCAGCGCTCTTGCGGATGCCGGCTATGGCCGGGGCGAGGTCGACGGCCTATTGACCGGCTATTCCACTTCAATGCCCCACATCATGCTCGCTACCCTGTTTGCCGAGCATTTCGGCATCAAGCCCGATTACTGCCACGCCATTCAGCTCGGCGGCGCGACTGGCTGTGCGCTGGTGATGCTGGCCAAGCTGCTGGTGGAGAGCGGCCAGTGCGAAACGGTGCTTGTGGTCGCCGGCGAGAACCGGCTCACCAACCCGGGCGGCCGCGACAGCGCGATCCAGACCCTCGCCCAGGTCGGCCACGCCGAATTCGAGGTGCCCTATGGCGGCACCATACCCGCCTATTATGGTCTTCTCGCTTCGGCCTACATGCACCGTTACGGCCTCACCGAGCAGGATCTGGCGGAGGCCGCGGTGCTGATGCGCACCCACGCCGCCGACCATCCCGACGCCCATCTGCAGGACAGGATCACCGTTCTCGACGTGATGGCATCGCGCGCCATCGCCAGTCCGCTCAAGTTCCTCGACTGCTGCCCGATTTCTGACGGCGGCATTGCCGTGCTGGTCACCGCCGACCCTGACCGGTCGAAGGGCATCAAACTTGCCGGCGCCGGTCAGGCGCACCGCCACCAGCATGTCTCCATGGCGACAGACCTGTCGGATTTCGGCGCGGCTCGCGCGGCGCGTCAGGCTCTGCGGCAGGCCGCCTGCGATATCGAGTCGATCGACATGATCGGCATCTATGATTCCTTCACAATCACCCTTCTGATCCTGCTCGAGGAAATCGGCTTCTCGGCGCGCGGTCAGTCCGGATTCGACCTCCGCTCCGGAAGATATGGGCGAGGCGGCCGTCTGCCCCTCAACACCCATGGTGGGCTGCTCTCCTTCGGTCATTCGGGCGTTGCCGGCGGCATGGCCCATCTTGTGGAACTGTGTCGCCAGATGGCCGGGGAAGCCGAAAGCCGCCAGGTTGCCCGTCGCCCGGGCGTGGGTTTCATCCATGGCGACGGCGGCGTGCTTTCGTCCCATGTCAGCCTCGTTCTCACTCAGGAATAGCCATGCAGGCGCTCATCGACCACTACCGGGCTGAACTGCGGGCCGGCCGCCTTGCCTTTCAGCACTGCAAGCAGTGCGGGCGCAGCCAGGCCTTCTTACGCCCCTTCTGCGCTGACTGCGGCAGTGATCGCGTGACCTGGCGAATCGCAGGCGGCAGGGGCACTGTGGCATCGCTTTCAGTGGTCCACCGGGCGCCGACACCGGAATTCCGCGACCGCATTCCCTACGCCATCCTTCTTGTCGATCTCGAGGAGGGCCTGCGGGTCATGACCCACGGCCAGCCCGACCTTTCCATAGGCTGCCCGGTCCGCCTCACGACTCACGCCCTGGGTGAACAGTACCTCCTGTGGGGTGATCCGCTCTAGGCGCGGGAGTACCACTACGTCTGTAACGCTGAAGGCCTCACTCCGCCCCGGTCAGACGTCGGGTCCAGTCCTCGACCTTGCGGGTGGCGAGGCGTCGTTCCGCATAGCCGCGCCACAGCGCCGGCAGATGCGGCAGCGCCGCCATGGTCGCAAGCTCGTCGAGATTCATCGTGTCCACATAGAGGATGCGCCACATGCGCCGGATCGTCCATTCGGGCGCCAATCGGTCGAGAAGCTGGAACTCGTCGCCCGGCTCCACATCCCCGGTCTCGATCACCCGGTAGTACCAGCCCATCATTCCGGTCTGCTGAACGCGCGTGGCCATGTCTGGAACGCCGAAGCGGACATTGAGCTTCCAGCACGGCTGGCGCCCCTGGCTGACCTGGATCACGGCCCCACCGAGACGGAAGGTGTCGCCCACCGCCACATTGTCCTCTGTCAGGCCGCGGACGGAGAAATTCTCGCCGAAGGCTCCGGGCGCCTCGAGGATCGTCTTCGGCCCGATGAGCTCCTGCCAGGTAGCATAATGATCGAAGGCATACTGATGGATCGCCTTGTCCGGCCCGCCGTGGTTCTTGCGGTCTCCCTGCGCGTCGCCTGCCAGCCCCTCGGGCCCCACATGGATCCGGCCGCGCACCGGCCGCTTGTCGATCGCGCTCGGCACCTCGCGAGGCCCCAGGGGCGCAACCGCCCCCACCAGGATATGGTCCACAACTGGCATGCTCACTCTCCGGACAATCTGGCCGTATTCCTGCAATCCCAACCGCCTCGCTGGTCGGATCGGGCGGCCGGCGAGAAACTAGCCGCTGACTGCCGATGACGCATCCCTTCATTTTGTCAGCGGCACGGATTCCTTGCCGGAAGCACGTGGCTCCGCCCCGGGCAATCCGGCGCGGACCGGGCCTGGTCAGCCCCTCCGTTGCCAAGCCTTGCTCCACATGGGCATGTGACATTTTTGGGGTTGCCGCTCTGCCCCGGCCTCTCTTTTATAGGCCCCAGCGAATCCTGGTCATCCTCGGGGGAGGAAAAACGCGAATCGCGCTGCTGCGTCGGCACGCTGGTGTCGGATCGGCCGCGATCGAGAGGTCACGCTGGGAAGACGGCCCGGTTACGTCCGGGTGCCCAACTGATCGATGTTGCCGATCCTGAAGCATGTTCCGGACGGGGCCGGGCGACGGGATGCACCCGCAGGTCTGCAGGCGCCTTGCATTTCGCGTAAGTAGAAGAAGAATGAAGGTGGAGACAGATGAGTGAAATTAGATTTGGCCGTGCCGTCGTTGCGGATGACCTCCCGACGGATCATACAAATCCCGGTTACACGGTCTACCGCGTCGCGATTGACGATGACGAAAAGGCAGTTGCGGCCGTCCGGCTCCTCCCGTCGGTGACGACCCATAACGTCTGGGTTGTCAGCAAGCTTCCCGAAAGCCGCTTCAACGGCAACTATACGCCCGGCAAGGCGGAATACTGGTTCACCACCAAGGAACGCCCCACCCCCAAGTCGGTGCTGGAAGACTGATCATTTCGGGAGGGCGCATCGCCCTCCCTCGCCCTTGGCGGCCATGCCGGTCGCGCCCGCGGCAGGGGTTCAGGCAGGCTCAGGCCTTCCGCCGCAGGCAGGCATCCCTTCAAGAAATCCTAGCCCTGAGGCTCGTTGAAATCGGCGCTCTCGCAGCGGTTGCGCCCCTTCTGCTTTGCCTTGTATAGGGCCTTGTCCGCGGCCTCGATGAGGTACCGGTAATCCGGATGCCCGTTGAAAGTCGCCACCCCGATGGACGCGGTGATGGACGCCCTGCTCCCATCCGGCAGGGCGATCTCCTGCGCGCCGATTGCCAGGCGGATCTGTTCGGCAACAGCCATGGCGCTGTGATTGTCGGCCTCGGCCAGGACGATCAGGAATTCCTCACCGCCATAACGAAACACGAAATCGCTCGACCGGCTGCTCGCCAGAATGGCCTCGGCGATTTTTTGGATCACGACGTCGCCCGCGCTGTGGCCGTAGCGGTCGTTGATGTCCTTGAACCGATCAACATCCACCAGCAGCACGCTGAGCCCCGTGTCCGTGGTGCTCGCCATCTTGATTTCACGCGTCAGGATGGAGCTCAGGAAGCGCCTGTTGAGCATGCGCGTGAGCGGATCCCGGCCCGACTCGAGACCGGCGGCCACCCGGAACATTTCCGTCAGCAGGAACTTGATCTCGCCAATCGCCGCCTGGAAGTCCTCCAGGGCAGAGGCCATTTTTCCGGTCTTGTCCGAGCGCGAGTCCAGAAGCCGCCTGAGGATGACCTCATCCATCTGCTGCACTGCCTGGCGGAGCTTGTCCAGCTCTGGCAACTCCGCAAAGATGATCGGCGCCTTGTGCTGGAGCCACAGGCCGAAATCGGAGCGCCCGAGCGGGGGCAGATCTTCCTCGCCGCTCGTGCCATAGAGGCCTAACAGCACCGACTGGCTCCACTCCATCAGCGCGGCCCGCTGGCTCTCCCGCTCAAGCGACACATCCTGCCCCAGCGCAAAGGCCCGATAGGCCTGGTCCACCTGCGCCGTTGCCTGGCTGTCCTCGACAAACGCCTCGCTCATGACCCCCACCGCGAGATCGATGATATCGTAGGTGTAGGTAATGAGCTGGATCATGTCGCCTGCGGGCAGTTGCAGCAGCTTCAGCCTTTCGATGATCCCGCTCTTGATCAGCCGCGCCCCCTGCATGACCACAAAAATCGGCACCTGGATGCGTGCATGGATCGCCCCGATCTTCCGCTGGCTCCGGATGAAGACGTCGGACGCGATTGGCCGCGTTTCGAACAGTCCGGCGAGCCACTGGCGCATCGAATGCTGCAACCTGTCCTGGACGATCTGCGGCGACAGGAAGGGCGCCGCTTCCGCATTGGCAAGCAGGTTGTCGTAAAAGTCCTTGACCAGCGCTTCCCGGTTCTCGGCAACCACGTCACTCAGCCTTGAGGCGAGCTCACAGGGAAGGGAACTGGCGAGCGCCGCGAGCTCTGCGGCCGTTGCCGAGCGCTCCTCGATGGACAGGTTGTGTTTTTCTTCTTCTTCCAGCACGAACCGATGCTCCGGGGGGCAGGGGGAATATCACCTTTTTGCAGAGTGATTGCGCTGACGGATAATCCCTTTCGCACCTTAGGACTAGTCCCCTGAGGTCGCATCGGCGCCCCTGTTGACGCAGGCAACCGTTGTTTCCCTGCGACCCGGCGTGGGACAGGCGCAAGGCGATGCAGACCGTGGGCTGCCCGAACCGCCCCGGGAAGCGCGCAGTTTTTCTGGCTGGGCCGTCGTTACGACCGGCGCAACTCCTGTCAGGCCCCATATCATCCCCGCCGGTACTGTTCCGCGAACTCATCTTTGCACCGGTCGATGTCGTCGATGAGCTTCTGCAGCTTGCCCTCAGGATTGCCGTTGTCCTCGGTCGCCCTGCGCAGCACTTCCCGGATGAGCTTGGTCTGATGCAAAGTACCGCACCAGCATGTCGCTCTGGCCACGCCGGTTTCACTATTGCCGCGGCTCGAGTTCAGTGCCTCATTATAGTTGTCGAGCGTCCGCTGATCGACCGCCGATTATGGCTACATTCTCCAAGCGCGGGTGATTTCATAGAGCGCTTCATCGCGAAGCGCCGCTTCCGGCTAGTAGCCCATCAGCGCTTTCCCGACCGGAGAATGAAATACAGGCGGACAACCGTTTCGGCGGCCAGGGAAATCGGAAAGCTCCGCAGCTTGAGAAGTCCGCCGCTAACCGCCAGGCGGTGGCCCAAGCCCGCGCCCCGTCCGAAGGAGCTGACATCTCGGAGCCTGCCTATCCAAGCTAATGATTTCTCTCTGTATAGCCTTGCAGCATCCTGCTGGCGGATGGACCGTCGGCATACACAACCAGACCGCGACTAACACCCGGCCAACTCATGGGCCAACCGGATCTGCATCCCACCGGCCCCCCGTGAATGTCCCCCAACGATCGTCACCGCCCGGACAAACGCGCGATGCCCTTCTTCAACGTAGCGAGGATCCGGTCGAAATTTTCCTCCAGCCGCGTAACCGGCCCGCCGACGCCGAGCACTAGGATGCGCCCGAAGCTCCGCTGCGGCAGTGGCATGGCGATGACGCCGGCCTCCCGAGTGATCACGTGCTTGGAGAACATGTAGCCGTCCCGCCGGATGCCGTTGATGATCTTCATAAGCTCGTCCAGCTCCATATATTCGGCCGGCGGACGACTGACCTTAATCCGCCGCAGCAGTCGCTCAATCTCCACATCGGGATGCACGCTAAGAATCGTGCGGCCGACACCTGCAATCGCCAGTGGACGGATCGTTCCCGGCTTCACCTCGAACCTGAGCGGCTGCGTTGTCTGCAGGCAGTGGATGTATTGCGCATGCAGGTCGGACTGGGTGCTGATGCTCACCAGCTCGTTGAGCTCCTGATGCACATAGCTCACCATGTCCAGGATGGCGCTTTCCCCGAACAGTCCCGATTTCAGCCACGACCCCATCTGGGCGATGCGCATCGTCGGCATGTAGGTGCGGTTGTAGCTGTCGTAGAACAGGTACCCCAGAGCCACCATGCTCTTGAGCAGCGCCGCCGCGCTCGAGACCGGATAATCGTATTTGACCGAAATCTCCTTGAGTGAAATCGGCCGCTGGACCTCTTCGAAATATTCGAGGACCTCGAAAATCCGCCGGGCGGACTTGATGGTGGATGAATCGGACAAGGTTTTCACACTTGTAAAATTTTTTCCTGATGGAGATAGTTTCATATTCGATCCCCGGTCAATAGCCAAAGCGGAGTTCTCAGATGGAAGATGTCCTGCTGCAGGATCTCGAGGCAGGGGTCCTGACGATCGCATTCAACCGGCCGGAGGCACGCAACGCCTGGAATGCCGAGCTCGAGGAAGCCCTGCGCACAGCGCTACAGACGGCCGATTCCTCACGAGATGTACGCGTCATCATCATCACCGGTGCCGGCCGGACCTTCTGTCCGGGACCGGATCCGAAGGCCCTGTCCTCCGGCAACAGCTTCCGCAAGGTGGAGTCTTCCGATGATGATCTCGCGCAGCGCTACAGCTACATGTTGAGCCTGCGCAAACCGGTGATCGCCGCCATCAACGGTGCCACGGCCGGTGTCGGCTTCTGCATAACGCTCTACTGCGACCTCCGCTTCATTTCGGAAAAAGCAAGGATTACCACGGCTTTTGCCCGCCGTGGCCTGCCCGCCGAGCATGGTTCGGCCTGGATATTGCCGCGCCTGATCGGCGCCATGAACGCCGCCGACTTGTTGCTGTCCGGACGGGTGATCGACGGCCGCGAAGCCGAGCGCCTGGGCTACGCCCGCTGTCTCTCGGACGACGACTTCATGGCCTCGGTGCGCGCCTTCGCCGCCGACTTGGCGCTGAATTGCTCCCCCCGCTCCATGATGACCATCAAGCGCCAGCTGACCAGTGCCTGGCGCGAGACCCTTGCCGAGGCCACCGCCCGGTCCAACCTAGAAACCGAAGCCGCCCTGGCCAGCGACGACTTCCGCGAGGGCATCGCCCACTTCGTCGAACGTCGTTCGCCAAAGTTCCCACCGATATAATTCACATATATGAAAATAAAAATATACATGCGTAATACGTAGACATCGCCAACGGCACGATCTACCGTATCAGTTGAACGACAATAAGAGCCGACGGGAGGCCACTCAATACGGACAGCCACATCCGAACTATCCAGCGTTCTAATGGGCAGCAGAGCCGCTCCGGCACCCGCAAAGGGGTCGGGTGACAACAACAATGGCATTGCTCGGCTGCCTGCATCTCCAGGGAGGAAACATGCGCTTCAAGATTCTGGCGACGTCAGTCGTTGCGGCCTCTGCCCTGTTCTGCGGCATCCCGGCCCAAGCTCAGGAACCCGTGAAGTTCGGCGTCGTCATTCCGCTGACCGGACCGACGGCCGGCTATGGCAAGGACTGCCGCATGGCCGCCGACATGGCGGTCGAGGAGATGAATGCTTCTGGCATTCTTGGAGGACGCAAGATCGAGCTGATGTACGAGGATGAGAAGGGCACGCCGCAGGATGGCGTGGCCGCCGTTCAGAAAGCCATGCAGAACGGCGCCAAGGCGATCATTGCCGGCATGAACAGCTCGATCACGCTAGCTGAGTCAGCCATCACAAAGAACAAGGTCCTTCACGTCAATCCGGGCGCCCAGGCTGATGCCATCACCAATCAGGGCTCGCCCTATCTTTTCCAGATCAACAATACGTCGACCACCAACTCCACCATCTTCCACAAGTACCTAATCGAGCAAATGAAGCCCAAGACCATCGCGTATATGGGCGAGAATACCGAGTTCAATAAGGCGGTGCTCGACAATCTCAAGAAGATGCTCGAGAGCACCGACGTGAAGCTGGTGGAAGTTGCCAACTTCGAAGGAACAACCACCGACTTTACTTCCATCATCACCCGCCTGAAGGCCGCCAATCCCGAGATGATCTACGTGGTCGACGCCTATCCGGCGCGCACCGCCCAGATCTGGAAGCAGATCCGCCAGCAGGGCGGCTTCCCGATGGAAGCCCATGCCACCGGCACGGTTCAGGCCTCCGCCATCCGCCCGGCTGAAGGCGCCATGGAGGGCGTTGTTACCGGCGACATCTTCATCGCCGAAGGTGCCCAAGGCGACATGGCGGCCTTCATCGAAAAGTTCCGCGAGCGGAACAAAGAGGAGCCGAACAAGGTCAGCCTCGTCTGCTATGAGGCGGTGAAGGTTATCGCCGGCGCCATGGACAAGGCCGGCACCGACAGCGACTACGACAAGATCGCCGAAACGCTCCGCGGCAATAGCTGGACGACGCCCCGCGGCACCCTGACCTTCGACGAGAAGGGCCGCGCCAAGGCGCCGAACTTCTATATCCACGTCGTCAAGGGAGACGGAGTGGCCCTCCGTGACACCTTCAACGTGAACTGATCGGAGATCGTCCGCTGTGGATCTGTTTGTCCAAACGATCATCAACGGCCTGATCCTTGGTGCGGGATACGCGTTGGTGGCAGTCGGCCTGACGGTCATCTTCGGCACGCTGCACATCGTGAACTTCGCCCACGGCGCCTTCTTCGCCCTGGGTGCCTATGCGGTGCTCATGCTGCAGAACCTGGGGCTGAACTACCTGGTCGCCGTCCCCTTTGCGGTCCTGGCGGTGGCAACGGTTGGCTATCTCGTCGAGATCACCATCGTCCGCCGCGCGCTCTACGATCGCGGCGAATACGGCTCGATCATTATCACTTTCGCCCTCGCCCAGGCGATCGTGGCGGCGACGATCCTGATCATGGGACCGGACCCGCTCCCCGTCCGGTCGCCGTTTGGACAAACAGCCATCTCCCTCTTCGGCTTTTTCCTGTCGGCCCAGCGTGTCTTCATCGCGGCGACCTCGGTGGTCGTGCTGGCGGCCTTTGCCTGGTGGCTGAAATACACGGTCCGCGGCCAGCAGATTCTGGCCGTGTCTCAGAATCCGAAGGGCGCGCTTTATTCTGGCATCAACGTGCCGCTGATCCGCAGCCTGTCCTTCGTGCTTGGCGTGGCGGCGGCAGGGCTTGCTGGCATGCTGCTCGCACCGCTCATTTCCGCCTTCCCCACCATGGGCGATGCCAATGTAATCGTCGCTTTTACCGTGGTCATCCTCGGCGGTCTGGGCAGCATCAGCGGGGCCATGCTCGGCGCCCTGGTCATCGGGCTCTCCAACGCCTTCTTCGAAACCTACGTCTCGGTTTCCTGGACGTCCGCGCTCGGCTGGGTCCTCGTCATCCTCGTGCTCCTGTTTTGGCCCCAGGGCCTGATGGGGCGGACGCAGATCAACAGGCACTGATCAATGACCTCGACCTCATCACAAGCCCTGAAATTGCAGGGAACCGGACGAGCCGGCTCTCTGGGCAAGGGCGTGCTGATCGTGTTAGCGGCCGGCCTGATCCTCTTCGTCGGCCTCGGACTGCAGAGCACCTTCTGGCTCAATCTCGCCGCCTATACTTGCGGCTTCGCCCTCTTCGCCCTCAGCGTCAACATCATGCTTGGCGGCGTGGGCGAAGTACCGCTCGGACAGAGCATGTTCTTCGGCATCGGGGCATATGCTCCGGCGGTGATGATCAACAATTTCGGCCTGCCCTTCGAATTCGGCGTCCTGGTCGGCATGGTCATTGCGGCAGCGGCCGCAACCCTCATCGGCGGCGTGACCCTGAGGCTCACCGGCGCTTATTTTGCCATCGTCTCCTGGGGCATGTCCGGGGTAGCCATGGTCACGGTACACAATATCGAATTCACCGGCGGCGCCCTTGGCCTATTCGGCTTCTCGCGCCTTGCCGTCGGCCCCTTCGACCTCTCACACCCGCGCACCTATTTCTTCGTCACCTCGATCATCCTTCTTCTTGTGCTGATCCTGCTGGCCCATATCCGCAGCTCGCGCTTCGGCCACGCCCTGGAAAGCATCCGCCAGAGTCGCCATCTCGCCCAGTCCCTCGGAGTGAATGTTTTTCGCGAACGGCTCAAGGCCTTCGTCTTGAGCGCTCCCATCGCCGCACTCGCCGGCAGCCTGTGCCTACCGTTCACCCAAATCGTGACGCCGGAAAGTATGTCGGTCTTGCGCTCGGTGGATGCTCTCCTCGCTGTACTCATCGGTGGCACCGGCCTGCTCTACGGCCCGGTCATCGGCTCGATCATCTTCACCGTAGTGCCACAGTTCCTCAACTTCGACGCCAATGTGAAGGTACTGGTCTTCTCGCTGCTGATCATCCTCATCATGATGGTCGCGCCCGGCGGTCTCCACCAGCTCATCAAAGCAGCGGGAGCAGCCCTGCGCTGCATGTCGGAGTCCCGCCGATGAGCGCTCTCCCCAACATCGTGACCGCAACGGCCGTTGAGAAGCACTATGGCGGTGTCGCCGCCCTGAAGAGGGTTGACATCCGCATTCCTGAGGGCTCGGTCTATGGTCTGATCGGCCCGAACGGCGCCGGCAAGTCGACCATGTTCGACATCCTCTGTGGCATCACCAAGCCGACCGCCGGCACGGTGAAGGTGCTCGGCATGGATGTCGCAGCCCTGCCGGCCCACACCGTGGCGAGCAAGGGCGTCGGTCGCACCTTCCAGCGCACCGCCATGTTCTCCGAGTCCACGGTGGAGGAGAACCTGCTCTTTGCCAGCTTCTCCGCTACGCGCCACAACCTCTTCCACCGCATCCTGCGCAGCCGTGTCTGGCGTGCCGACATGGACGCCTTCCGCGAGAAATCGGCCGACGTGCTGGCCATCTGCGGCTTGAGCGAACACCGACACCAGCTAGCCTCGGCCCTCCCCTACGGCACCCAGCGCCGGCTGGCCGTAGCGCTCACCTTGATGACCGACCCGAAGATCATCTTCCTGGACGAGCCGGTCGCCGGCATGAACGAGACCGAGACCGCCGACTTCATCGCGCTCATGCGCCGGATTTCCGTCGGTCGCACCATCGTCATCGTCGAGCATGACATGGCCGCCATCGGCGCACTCTGCGATGAGGTGACCGTGATGGTCGACGGCCGCGCCATCGTGACCGACACGCCGCACAATGCCCTGAAGCATCCGGAAGTGGTCAGGGCCTATCTGGGAGCGGAAGATGAGTGACCGAAACCTGCTCGAAGTCTCGGACATTTCCGTCGCCTATGGCCGGGTGACGGCCCTGCGCAACGTGTCGCTCCATGTCGCCCCCGGCGAGATCGTCGCCATCCTCGGCGCCAACGGTGCCGGCAAGACCACTCTGCTCAATGCCATCAGCGGCGTCGTGCCGGTGCAGTCCGGCCGCATCGCCTTCATGGGCGAGAACACCACCGGTCGGAAGCCCTGGGTCATGTGCCGCAAGGGCCTCAGCCACGTACCTGAGGGCCGCGAGATCTTTCCGGGGCTGACGGTTGAAGAAAACCTCAAACTCATTGACGTCAATGGGGGCGGGTCGAAATTCGTCATCGACGATGTCCTCGAGCTTTTCCCCCGCCTGCGCGAGCGCTACTACTCCCTCGGCGGTGCGCTCTCCGGCGGCGAACAGCAGATGCTGGCCATCGGCCGCGGGCTCATGTCGTCTCCAAAGCTCATCCTGTTCGACGAGCCCTCTCTCGGGCTCTCCCCCATGCTTAGCAAAACGGTTCTTTCCGCCATTCGCGGCCTCCGAGAGCGCGGCATCGCCTCTCTTCTGGTCGAGCAGAACGTGCGGGCAGCCCTACGTATCGCCGACCGGGCTTATGTCATCCGCGTCGGCACCATCACCGCTGAAGGCAATGCGGCCGACCTTGCCCGGTCGCCGGACATCCAGAGCGCCTATCTCGGTCTCTGAACCACCAAAAGGAGACTTACTAAATGGTCGAAGCGTCGCAGAAATACCGCCTCCCGGAGGGCAGCTGTGATTGCCACTTCCACATTTACGGTCCGTTCGACCGGTTCCCGGCGGGTCAGGAAGGTCGCTTCACCCCGACCCGCGCCTTCACTATCGAGGATGCCTTCGCCATGTGGGAGCGCCTCGGCATCACCCGCGGCGTCATCGTCCACGCCGTGGGCTCGGGCGACGACAACGCAGTGACCTATGACGCCCTCCGCCGTTATCCCGACCGCCTTCGTGCGACCGCCATCCTCTACCCCGACGTCACCGACAGGCGCCTGGATGAACTGACCGATGCAGGCTTCCGGGCAGTCCGCGTCACGATGATCCGCCAGGATGGCAAGCCGGTCTCGACGCTAGGGACTAGCTATGACGACTTCCTCAAGCTCGCGCCTCGCATTGCTGATCGGGGTTGGCACGCCCAGCTCTGGATCGAGAGTTCGGATCTCATCGCCGCCGCTCCCGAGCTCGAGAAGCTGCCGCTTACCTATGTGATCGACCACATGTCGCGCACCATGGCCGACAAGGGCCATGAGCATCCCGACTTCAAGGCCTTCACCGAGCTGCTGAAGACCGGCCGTTACTGGACCAAAATTTCCGGCGCTGACCGCAACACCCGCGTCGGCCGCCCCTATCACGACACCGCGCCCTACATGAAGGCCATCGTCGAGGCCGCCCCCGATCAGGTCGTCTGGGGGAGCGACTGGCCCCATGTCGGCCACACCTCTGACACCATGCCGGACTTGCAGGACCTGCTTGCCCTCTTCCATCAGTGCGTCCCGGACGAGAGCGTGCGCCGCAAGATCCTGATTGACAACCCGAAGCGTCTCTACGGCTTCTGACATGCACGAGCCCCCCGTGGACAAGAGCGACAGACATCCCCTCGCCGGTGTCCTGGTGATTGATCTCGGCCAGGTCTATCAGGGTCCTTATGCAAGCTTTCTGCTGGCCCAGGCCGGTGCCACAGTCATCAAGGTCGAACCGCCGAAGGGCGAACCTGTCCGCCATCGCGCGCTGATCAGCAAGGGCAATGCCGTGCCCTTTGCCATGCTGAATGCCAACAAGCGCAACCTGAGCCTGAACCTGAAGACGCCAGAAGGCGTCGACATCCTCAAGAAGTTGTCAGCCAAGGCCGATGTTCTCATCGAAAACTACGCGCCCGGCGTCCTCGACCGCCTAGGGGTCGGCTACAGCGTCCTCAGCGAGATCAATCCCCGCCTCATTTATGCGACCGCCACCGGCTATGGCCTGTCAGGGCCCGATCGGGACAATCTCGCCATGGACCTCACCATTCAGGCCACCATGGGCATCATGAGCGTCACCGGCTTTCCCGATGGGCCTCCGGTCAAGGCGGGTCCGGCAATCACGGATTTCCTGAGCGGCGTTCATCTCTATGCCGGCATCGTCACTGCCCTGTACGGCCGCGAGCACACGGGCAAAGGCCAGCTGGTCGAGATCGCCATGGTGGATGCGGTCTATCCCTCGCTTGCCTCAAACCTGGCCGACGTCTTCAACCGGCAGGCACCTGCCCCCCGCACCGGCAACCGCCACGGCGGCCTGGCCGAGGCGCCCTACAATGTCTACCCCACCAGCGACGGTCACGTGGCCATCATCAGCGTGAACGAATCCCACTGGACAGGACTGTGCAACGCCATGGGACGCCCGGAACTGCTGGAGGACCCGCGCTTCAGCACCGTGCGCGACCGACTGAAGCATATCGACCTCACCGACGAGATCGTCAGTGAATGGTCGTCCGTGCTCACCCGCGAACAGGTCGTGGAGGCCTGCAAGCGTCACAAGGTGCCCTGCGCCCCGGTACGCAACCTGCTTGAAGTTACCCGCGATCCGCATCTCCATGCCCGCGGCATGCTGCGCGAGATCACCCATCCGGAATATGGCGACATACTGGTCCACCGCAGCCCCATCCTGCTCCACGGTGCCCAAGCGCCCGAATATGTACCCTCTGCCCGCCTCGGAGAGCACAGCGCCGAAATCCTCTCGGAATATCTGGGGCTCAGCACGGACCAGATCGACGCTCTGAAACAGGCCGGCGCCATCGTCCAAGCATGAGGACTGATCCCATGGAACATGACGATATTATCGCGTCCTCGGCCCAGCGGGTGCTGAGTGACCTTGCTGACATCCAGACGATCCTGGCAGCGCCAGATGACAGCTGGCGCATCCGGCTCTGGCAAGCTGTGGAGGAGATGGGTCTGAATGTCGCCGCCGTTCCCGCGAGCCTCGATGGCGCCGATATCGGCCTCCAGTCGAGCCTCGGCATTTTGCGGTATGCGGGCAATGTCGCCCTGGCGGCGCCGTTGGCCGAAACCATCCTTGCCGGCTGGATGCTTGGCGCCGCCGGCATTGCCCTTCCTGCCGGGATGGTCGCCTTCGGACAGTCCGATTTCAGCGATTGCCTTACCCTGCATGGCGACCGCATCTCAGGCACCATCGCCCGCCTGCCCTTCGCTCGCGATTGCGCCCATATCGCGCTGCTCGCTGAACACGGCGACGGCCTCGCCGTGGTGCTCGCCCCCCTTGATAAGGCAACTATCGAACCGCGTGGGAGCCTCGCCTTCGAACCTGTCGACCGGGTGACCTTCGCCGCAGCCCCGGTCATCGCCGCAGCAGCGGCACCGGCCATCTTTACCCGAGAGACACCGCTGCTCGTCGGCAGCGCAGCCCGCGCCATGCAGATCGCCGGCGCCCTTGAGCGGATGCTTGCCATCACCATCGACTATGCCATGCAGCGCCAGGCCTTCGAACGGCCGATCTCGAAATTCCAGGTGGTGCAGCATTCCATCGCTCAGCTCGCCGGGGAGACCGCCGCAGCCCTGAGCGCCGCCGCCTCCGCCGCCGAGGCACTTGAAGCCATTCTCGCCGCCGGTCGCAGCTTCGATGATCCTGAGCTTCTTCTCGAGCTGATCTCTGCCAGGATCCGCACCGCCGCCGCGGCCCAGAAGGGCTCGGCCATCGCGCACCAGCTTCATGGCGCTATCGGCGTGACCCGCGACCATATCCTCCACCGGCTGACGCTGCACGCCCTCGCCTGGCGCAATGACTACGGCAACGAGGCCCAGTGGTCCGAGCGGCTCGGACAGCTCATCTGCGCCGCGGGGCCGCAATCCCTCTGGCCGCTGCTTGCCACCCGCTGATTGGACCGGACCATGTTAGGATCACGTCTCGAATTCACCCCGCTCCGCCTGCCGGAGAGCGCCCAGCGTCTGCGCGCCGAGGTCAGGGCCTTTATCCAGGCGGAAATCGACGCCGGCCTTTTCAATCCCGACATCCCCACCGACGACTGGGAGATCCATCGGCAATTTGCCCGCAAGGTCGCTGCCCGCGGCTGGATTGGCATGACCTGGCCGAAGAAATATGGCGGCCAAGAGCGCAGCTATCTCGACCGCTACGTGGTCAATGAGGAGATGATGGCCGCCAATGCGCCGAACTCGGTCTATTTCACCGCCGACCGGCAGTCAGGCCCCACCCTTATCAAATATGCCTCCGAGCGCATGAAGGCCGAGGTTCTGCCGAAGATCATCGCCGGCGAGGCCTGCTTTTGCATCGGCATGTCGGAGCCCGACAGCGGTTCTGACCTCTTCGCCGCCAAGTGCCGGGCGACCCGGGTCGATGGCGGCTGGAAGGTCAACGGCTCCAAGATATGGACCACCAATGCGCATCACGCCGACTACATGATCGGCCTGTTCCGTACCAGCCCGCCCACCAAGGAGAACCGCCGCCACGGCCTAACCTCACTGCTCATCGACATGAAGGCGCCGGGTATCACCTGCCACCTCATCCACCAGATGAGCGGCCTCCGCGACTTCAACCAGGTGCTCTTCGATGACGTCTTCGTCTCCGACGACCACCTGATCGGCGAGGTGGACGGTGCCTGGAAACAGGCCACCACTGAGCTCGCCTATGAACGCTCGGGCCCCGAACGCTTCCTCGAGACCTTCGCAACTCTGCGCAATCTCGTGGGCTTGGCCGGCAGCGAACCCGATGGCCGCACGGCGGAAGCGGTGGGCCGCCTGGTGGCCGAGATCCATTCCCTACGGCGCATGTCGGTCTCGGTAGCCGGCATGCTCGAGGCCGGCCGCGAACCGGTGTCGGAGGCCGCCATCGTGAAGGACCTCGGCACCATCTGGGAACAGGAACTGCCCCACCGCGTAAGGCAGGCTGCTGCCTATTTCCGGCGCGACAGTGAGAACTACGACCATTTCGAGCGGGTGCTGAACTTCCACTCCCGCATTGCGCCGAAGCTCACCATCCAGGGTGGCACGACGGAGATCCTGCGCGGCGTCATCGCCCGCGGGCTCGGTCTGCGCTGACCCTTTCAGGAAAGTCGTTTCATGTCTGATCTTATCGTAACCCGCGACGGCCATGTCCAGATTGCCGAGATTAACCGGCCGCCGCACAACTATTTCGACACGAAGCTCATCAGCCTGATCGCAGATGCCATCGAGGTGGCCGATGCCGATCCCACGCTGCGGGTCACCCTCCTCTGCGCCAATGGCAAGTCCTTCTGTGCCGGCGCCGATTTTCGCGGCAACCAGCCGACGACGCCCGAAGAGCGCCGAGCCGATTCCCGCCGGCTCTACAACCACGGCCTGCGCATTTTTCGGGGCCGGAAGCCGATCGTCGCCGCCGTCCAGGGCCATGCCATCGGCGGCGGCCTAGGCGTTGCCCTCGCTGCTGACTTTCGCGTGGCGACCCCGGAAACGAGCTTTTCCGCCAACTTCACCCGCCTCGGCTTCCATCCCGGCTTTGGTCTGACGGTAACCTTGCCCGATCTCGTCGGCCCCACCCGCGCCTCCCTGCTGATGCTGACTGGCAGGCGGGTCGGCGGTGAGGAAGCCTACCGCATCGGTCTCTGTGATGTCCTCACTGACTCCGACAGTCTCCGCGCCGAGGCGATGAAGCTCGCCCAGGAAATCGCTTCCAGCTCGCCGCTCGGCGTGACTGCCACCCGCGAGACCCTGCGCTTGGGGCTGGTCGAGCGCATCGAGCAGCGCCTGGAGCGTGAGCTCGAGATGCAATCCTGGCTGCGCGAGACCTTTGATTTTGCCGAGGGCGTCCGCGCCACCGCCGAACGCCGCCCTGCGAATTTTCAGGGACGCTGAACAGGGAGACCTGCACATGCCCAAGTTGTTTCAGAAGGCCGTATTCCGCGGCGTCGAACTGAAGAACCGCATCGTTGTCTCGCCCATGGGCATGTACTCCGCCGAAAACGGACAGGTTACGCCGTTCCACCTCGTCCACTACGGCAAGTTCGCCATGGGTGGCGCCGGCTTGGTCTTTGTCGAGCAGACCTCCGTCACCCGCAAGGGCCGGATCACCAACGGTGACCCCGGCCTTTGGGAAGACGGCCAGATCGAGGGCATGCGCCAGATCGTGCAGGTCATCAAATCTCACGGCGCCGCCGCCGGCATCCAGATCAATCATGGCGGCCGCAAGTCGAGCCAGCAGCGTGCCTTCCGCGGCAATGGCCCGTTGACCGATCGCGACATCGAGATGGGCGAGGAGATGTGGCAGCCCGTCGGCCCCTCGCCTGTCGCCTTCTCTGACGGCTTCCAGACCCCCAAGGAACTAACCAAGGAAGGTCTTGAGGGCATCCGGGAAGCCTTCGCCGCCACGGCGAGACGGGCTGTTTTGGCCGGGTTCGACATTATCGAGATCCACATGGCCCATGGCTATCTCCTGCAGTCCTTCCTGACAACACTTGCCAATATCCGCACCGACGAATATGGCGGCAGTCTAGAGAACCGCATGCGCTTCCCGCTGGAAGTGACCCGAGCCGTCCGCGCCGCCATTCCTGCCTCGATGCCGCTCTTTGTCCGCATCTCCGCCGTGGACTGGATCGACGGAGGCTGGGAGATTGAGGACAGCGTGATCTTCTCCCGCAGGCTGAGGGAGCTTGGCGTCGACCTCGTGGACTGCTCGACCGGCGGCAATCTCCGCGCCGGCTCGACCAATGCCAATCTCGCCCGCGGCCCCGGGTACCAGGTCCCCTTCGCCGAACAGGTCCGCAGAGAAGCCGGCATCGCCACCGGCGCTGTCGGCATGATCCGCACCCCCGACTTTGCCGAATCGGTGCTCGCCGACGGCAAGGCCGATCTCGTCTTCCTCGCCCGCCAGATGTTGTTCAACCCCTTCTGGGCCCATCACGCTGCGGAGCATTTCGGCCTGACCAGTGACTTTGCCGACTGGCCCGAGCAATATGGCTGGTGGCTGGCCAAATGGGGCAATGCATTGCGCTCAAGAGGTGAGAGCCTGATGGATGGCCCGCGCATCAGCGAGGCGGCGGAATAGTCAGGGATTTGCGACTGGCCTTCGCTCCAGTGTGCTGGGCAAGAGCCAGCCCTTCCGACAGGAAAGAGTATGGTGCCATGAGAGAAGCAGTGATCGTGTCCACCGCGCGGACCCCCATCGGCAAGGCATATCGGGGCGCGCTCAACGACACGCCGGGATGGCAGCTCGGTGCGCATGTCATCCGCAACGGGGTCGAGCGCGCCGGCATAGAGCCGGGCGAGATCGAGGATGTGATCCTCGGTTGTGCCATGCCCGAGGGAACCACCGGCCTCAATGTCGCCCGCCGAGCCGCGCTGGCCGCCGGCCTGCCCGTCACCGTTTCCGGCACCACCGTCGACCGCCAGTGCTCATCCGGCCTTCAGTCCATGGCCATCCTCGCCAATGCCATCCGCAATGATGGTGTGGAGATCGGCGTCGCCGGTGGCTTGGAGTCGATCAGCCTTGTACAGAACGAGCACCAGAATCGCTTTCGCCTCGTGGACTACGGGCTCGAGAGCCCCGCTGCCGACGTCTATATTCCGATGATCGATACCGCCGAGATCGTGGCGACGCGCTATGGGGTGAGCCGCGAGGCCCAGGATGCCTATGCGCTCGAAAGCCAGCGCCGCGTCGCCGAGGCACGCGCCCAGGGTCGCTTCGATAGGGAGATCGCCCCGATCAGCACGCGCATGGCCGTCACCGACCGGCAGACCGGCGAAGTCACCTACAGGGATGTGGTCCTAGCGCAGGATGAGGGCCCGCGCCCCGACACCTCAGCTGAGGGCCTCGCCGCCCTGAAACCGGTTCGCGAGGGCGGCGTCATTACCGCCGGCAATGCTTCCCAGCTTTCCGATGGCGCCGCGGCCAGCGTCATGATGAGCGCAAGAGAAGCGGAGCGCCGCGGCCTACCAGTGCTCGGCATCTTCCGCGGCTTCAATGTCGCCGGTTGCGAGCCCGACGAGATGGGCATTGGGCCGGTCTTCGCCATACCGCGACTGCTCGAGCGACATGGGCTGAAGATCGACGATATCGACCTCTGGGAGCTGAACGAGGCCTTCGCCGTACAGGCGCTCTACTGCCGCGACCGTCTGGGGATCGATCCTCAGAAATTCAATGTGAGCGGCGGAGCCATCGCCTTGGGCCATCCTTACGGCATGAGCGGCGCCCGGCTTGCCGGCCACGCCCTGATTGAAGGCAAGCGCCGCGGCGCCCGTTATGCCGTGGTCACCATGTGCATCGGTGGCGGCATGGGCGCGGCCGGCCTGTTCGAGATCGTCTGAAGCGGGAAAAGCCATGAGCGCAGACAACATCCGCGTCATCCGCCTGGACAACCCGCCGGTCAACGCGCTCTCGCAGAGCCTGCGCGCTTTCATCGTTGCGCAGCTGCGTGCGGCCCAGGCCGATCCGACAGTGACGGCCATCGTCTTGACCGGCTCTGATAAGGCCTTTTCGGCTGGAGCCGACATCACGGAGTTCGGCACGCCTCAGGCTAGCGCCGAACCGAGCTTCGCGACCATGCTGAAGGCCGTCGAGGACAGCCCGAAGCCGGTCGTTGCCGCCATTGCCGGCGTCTGCATGGGCGGCGGCCTTGAGCTCGCCCTGGCAGCTCACGCCCGCACCGCCCGGCCCGATGCCCGGCTCGCCCTCCCGGAGGTCAATATCGGCGTCATTCCCGGTGCTGGCGGCACCCAGCGTCTGCCCCGCGCCATTCCTCCGGCCGAAGCCGTCGAAATGATCGTTACCGGCCAGCCGCGCTCGGGGCGCGACCTTGCCGGCACTCACTTGCTGGACACTGTTGAGGATGATCCGGTCGCGGCAGGCATTCGCCTTGCAGGTGAACTCGCCGACCGCAGCCGGCAGCCGGTCCGCCCTCGCGATCTGCCCGTCGACCGTGATGCGGTCACCGCTGCGATCAAAGCTGCCCGTGGTCGCCGCGGCCTCCGCCCCGCAGCGCTGGCTGCACTCGAGGCCATCGAGGCAACCGCCACTCTCTCCTTCGATGACGGCCTCGCACGCGAGTCCGAACTCTTCAGCCAGCTGGAGAACAGTACGGAAGCCCAGGCCCTGCGTCACGCCTTCTTCGCCGAGCGCGCCGCCGGCCGCATCGAGGGCTCGGTAAAAGGGAAGCCTGTCAGCGCCGTCGGCATTGTCGGCAGCGGTACGATGGGTCGCGGCATTGCCATCGCCGTGGCGAAAGCCGGCATCCGCACCACGCTGGTCGATACCAATCCGGAAGCGTTGAGCGCCGCCCGCAAGGCCATCGAGTCGACTTTCGACCGCGATGTCGAGAAGCGGCGCTTCACGCTCGAGCAGCGCGACCTGGTCATATCACGGCTTGACTACCAGAGGGGCATCGCCGCCCTCGCCGATGTGGACCTCGTCATTGAGGCCGTCTTCGAGGACATGGATGTGAAGCACGCGGTCTTTGCCGATCTCGACCGCACATGCAAGCCCGAGGCGGTGCTCGCCTCCAACACCTCCATGCTCGATATCAACGAGATTGCCACCCGCACGTCCAACCCGTCGCGGGTCGTCGGCATGCACTTCTTCTCGCCCGCCAATGTCATGCGCCTGCTGGAAGTGGTGCGCGGCGCGAAGACCTCTCCCGAAACGCTCGCGACGGCCGTCGAACTCGGTCGGCGGATTGGCAAGATTCCGGTCATTGCCGGCGTCTGCCATGGCTTCATCGGCAACCGCATGCTTGAGGCCTATCTCGACCGCGCCATGGTCATGGTCGAGGAAGGTGTCTCCCCATACGAGATCGATGCGGCACTTGAGGAATGGGGCATGGCCATGGGCCCGTTTCGCATGCTCGACCTTGCCGGCAACGACGTCTCTTATCTCGTGCGCACCGAGCGTCGCCACCGCTTCCCGGACACCTACATCTCCCCTCTGGGCGAGATCATGAAGCCCGCCGCAAGGCTCGGCCAGAAGACCGGCG
>Ga0182737_1000611_pt1 | contig 47307 bp, 39 predicted proteins | sample eDN5th30CBELigOP_FD_128878 | JGI IMG/M metagenome (GOLD analysis project Ga0182737, IMG submission 128878) | Enriched Organic Plus compost microbial communities from Emeryville, California, USA - eDNA 5th pass 30_C BE-Lig OP (version 2) (version 2) ...
CGGTTGAAAGGCGCTGGAACCGCCGCCCGCCCTGACGCGCCTCATGGGAGGCTGCGCCGCGCGGCGTGGGGAAATAGTGAAGACAGGGCAAACGTGACCCGCGCGACGATCCACACAAAGACCGTTGATGAAGATGAGATGCGGCTGCGCGCGCGTCGCTGCGAGACGCTGCTGGAGGCCCTTCGCGCCGCGTCCAGCGCCACGGCGGCGCTCTCGGCCTGGGCGCGGTCGCGGGGGTGGGACGAGCGCATTCTGGCCCGCAAGCTGGAGACGGCGACCCGGCCGGCGCCCGATGACGTTGCTGGTCTGCTTGGCGTGGCGCCCGGCGCGCCCACCGGCTTTCGCCTGGTTGAACTGACCAGCGGCGCCCGGGTGCTGTCGCGCGCCGACAACTGGTTCGCGTCGGCCCGTCTGCCGGAGCCGGTGAACGCCGGTCTTCGCGATGGTTTGACGCCGTTTGGCGCGCTGATCGCCCCGCTGGAGCCGCGCCGCGAGTTGCTGGGCGTCACCCGCCTGTGGCGCCCGGTGGAAAAATCAGCCCACGGCATGCCGCAGGAGTTGTTCCGGCTGTCGGCGGTGGTCACCGGCCTGTACGCTGGCGCGCGGGCGCCGCTGGCGGTGGTCCACGAGACTTATCTGGCGGCGCTGGCGCTCTGATCTGGAGAGGCCAGAGCGTTTTCGGGCATGGTGGACGCCGCTCCTGCGCAAGGGGAAGCGGGCGCGGCGTGGAAGCGCCCCGGATTGAAAAAACAGGGCGAGGCGCCGATCCGCTGTGAATGGCGTTCGTCCAGGCGAGGCCCGGCCCGGAAAATTTCACGCGAGGCGTCATGAATTTCACCCTGTGTCCGCTCACCCGCCGCGCCTTCGGCCGGCTGCTCTCCTGTGGTCTGGCGACTGGCGGGGTTTTGGCGGCCGTCCCGTCGGCGCTCTCCCGCGCGTTGCAGGCGACGGAGAGTTGGGCGCGCTATGAAGCGCTGGTCGCCGCGCTGCTTGAAACCAGCAGCGCCACCGCAACCCTGGCCGCCTGGTCGCGTCAACGCGGCTGGGATGACCGGATCGTCGCTTACAAGCTGGGGGCGGACACGCGCCCGGCGCCGGGCAGGATTGCTGCGCTGCTGGATACCCCGGAAGGTGAGATTGTGGGCTATCGCAAGGTGGCGCTGGCCTCTGGCGACCGCGTGCTGTCGCGCGCCGATAACTGGTTCACGCCCGGCCGGCTGTCCTCCGGCGTCAACGCCGGCCTCGACGCCAGCCAGACGCCATTTGGCCGGCTGGTCAGCCGAATGTCGCCGACCCGCCGGGTTATTTCCGCCGACCGGCTCTGGGCGCCCCCGCATGAAGCGGCGCCCGCGGAGGTGTTCCGGCTGTTTGCCGTGGTCAGCGGCGTCACGGATGCTGGTCTGAGGCCGCTGGCGGTGGTGAACGAGACTTATCAGGCGGTGATGGTGACGTGAGCCGGATATAATTCGCGAAATAATTTGTGAATTATATAATTTTGTCATTCTTAATCGTGAAATCAATTGACGCGCCCGCGCCGCAATGTAGTTTCCAGGGAAACCATTGCCGCAGGGGGGCATCGTGTCCAGCATCCGTTCATTCAGCCGTTTTGGCGTCAACCGCCGCGCCTTTGGCGAGCTGCTCGCCGGCGCCGCGCTGCTGGCGCTGTCCGGCGCCGCCGCCGTCGCCAGTGACCTGAAGGAAGTCGCCATCGACTTCGCCACCTACAATCCGGTGAGCCTGGTGCTTAAAAAGCAGGGGCTGCTGGAAAAGGCGCTGGAGCGGGACGGGATCAAGGTGCGCTGGGTGCAGTCCGCCGGCTCCAACAAGGCGCTGGAGTTCCTCAACGCCGGCTCCATCGATTTCGGCTCCACCGCCGGCTCGGCGGCGCTGGTCGCCCGCATCAACGGCAACCCCATCAAATCGATTTACGTCTATTCGCGCCCGGAATGGACCGCCCTGGTCGCCGGCAAGGACAGCCCCATCAGCAAGGTCGCCGATCTGAAGGGCAAGCGCGTTGCCGTCACCCGCGGCACCGATCCGCACATCTTCCTGGTGCGCGCGCTGGCCGAAGCCGGCCTCACCGACAGGGACGTCAAATTCGTGCTGCTGCAGCACGCCGACGGCCGCCTTGCTTTGTCGCGCGGCGACGTGGACGCCTGGGCCGGCCTCGACCCGATGATGGCCGCCGCCGAGGTGGAGGAGGGCGCGAAACTGTTCTACCGCAAGCCCGAGGCCAACACCTGGGGCATCCTCAATGTCCGCGAGGACTTTGCCAAAGAGCACCCCGAGGTGGTGAAGAAGGTGCTGGCCGCCTACGAGGAGGCGCGCAAATGGGCCCTGGCCAACCCCGAAGGCTTGAAGGAAGAGTTCATCGCCGTCACCAAATTGCCGAAGTCCGTCGTTGACCGGCAGATCGACCAGCGCACCGAGCTGACCCACAGCGTTATCGGCGCGCCGCAGCGCCAGTCGATCCAGGCCGCCGGCGACGCCCTCGTGGCCGCGGGTGTATTGCCGGCCGGCGCGAAGGTGAAGGAAACGCTCGACGTGTTGATCGATCCCCAATACCTGCCGGCTGCCCGCTAAAAGCCTCAGGTCTGGTCCCCCGGCGGGACAGGCCGGATAATGATAATAATGTCAGGGGAAGGAAACGGACAGGCCATGACGGTCCAGGCGTCAACAGCCCGCGCTGTCGCGGATGTGGAGAGCGTCGCGCCGCAGGACGCGGACGGCCGGGCGCGCGCGGCCCGCGCGCTTGCCGGCCGCGTCGGCGGCGTCTGGCTGGTGGGCGTCATCCTGCCCGTGCTCCTGGCCGCTGGCTGGGAGCTGGCCGTGGCCGGCGGCTTCGCCAACGGTCGCCTGATGCCGCCGCCCAGCCAGATCTGGGGCGAGCTGGTTCGCCTGGCCGCCAGCGGCGAGCTGTGGACGCATCTGCTCACCACCTTGTGGCGGGTGCTCGCCGGTTTCGCCATCGGCGCCATTGCCGGCACGCTTGCCGGCCTGCTCACCGGCGCCTCCGGCCTTGCCCGTCAGGCGCTGGACCCGACCATCCAGGCCCTGCGCGCCATTCCTTCCATCGCCTGGGTGCCGCTGTTCATTCTCTGGCTCGGCATTTTCGAGGCGTCGAAGGTGGCGCTGATCGCCGTCGGCGTGTTCTTCCCGGTGTATCTCGGCGTCATGGGCGCCATCGGCTCCATCGACCGCAAGCTGGTTGAGGTCGGCCGGGTTTTCCGGTTGGGCCGGGTGCAGATGGCGACGCGGGTGCTGCTGCCCGCCGTGCTGCCGGAGTGGGTGATTTCCCTGCGCTCCGGCCTTGGGCTCGGCTTCATGTTCGTGGTCGCGGCCGAGTTCATGGGCGCCTCGGAGGGCCTCGGCTATTTGCTGGTCGATGGTCAGCAGCTGGGCAAGCCGGCGCAGATTCTTGCCGCCATCATCACCTTCGCCATTCTCGGCAAACTGTGCGACCAGGCCCTTGTTCTCGCCACCCGCCCGCTGCTGGCGTGGCGCGACACCGTGCGCGCGAGGCTGTGACGCCATGCTGACCTTCGCCAATCTCACCAAGACCTACGCCGGCGGCGGCGCGGCGGCCCTGTCGCGGGTCGATCTGGCCGTGCAGGCCGGCGAGATCGCCGCCATCGTCGGCGGCTCGGGCTGCGGCAAGACCACGCTGCTGCGTCTCACCGCCGGGCTCGATCAGGCGTCGTCCGGCTTTATCGAGATCGACGGCGACCGGGTGACGGCGCCACACCCGGCCATCGGCATCGTGTTTCAGGAGCCGCGTCTGCTGCCGTGGCTGACGGTGCGCGACAACGTCGCCTTCGGCCTCGGCGACCAGCCGCGCGCCGCCCGCCGCCAGCGCGCCGACGAGGCGCTGGAGCGCGTCGGCCTCGCCGGTTATGGCGACCGCTGGCCGCGCGAACTCTCCGGCGGCCAGCAGCAGCGCGTCGCCATCGCCCGCGCCCTTGCGCCCCGGCCCAAGGCGCTGCTGCTCGACGAGCCGTTTTCCGCCCTCGACGCCTTCACCCGCGCCAGCCTGCACGACCACCTGCTGGCCCTGTGGGAGGAAAGCCGTCCGACGGTGGTGATCGTCACCCACGACGTGGAGGAGGCGGTGACCCTGGGCGACCGCATCATTGTCATGCAGCCGCGCCCCGGCCGCATCTATGAGGAAATCCCCGTCGATCTGCCGCGCCCGCGCGACCGCATGTCGCCCAACTTCGACGCGGCCAAGCGGCGCGTGCTGAAGGCGCTGGACAATTCGCTCAACCCGCAGCATCCGCCGGGGCAGACCGCGCCCGCCGGCGGCGCGCTGTGGTGGTGAGCGCAACCATTGCTTCATCCAGAGGAAACAACGTCATGGACTCCCAGGAACTGCGGGCGATGCAGGCCCCGATCAAGGCGCGTTACAAGGAAACCCCGGACGCAGCCGTCATTACCCTGAAGGCGCAGGGCGCCATCGACGACCAGTCGATCTCCTGCAAGGTCGAGACCGGCCGCGCCATCGCCGCCGCCGGCCTGCACCCGCTCTCCGGCGGCTCCGGGCTGGAGCTGTGCTCCGGCGACATGCTGCTGGAATCGCTGGTGGCCTGCGCCGGCGTCACCCTGAAGGCTGTCTCCACCGCGCTGGAAATTCCGCTGCGCGCCGGCGTGGTCCGGGCTGAGGGCGACCTCGATTTTCGCGGCACCCTCGGCGTCGACAAGGAGGCGCCAGTGGGCTTCAGCGCCATCCGCCTGAGCTTCGACCTGGACACCGATGCGCCGCAGGAGAAGATCGACCAGCTCATCAAACTCACCGAACGCTATTGCGTGGTGTTCCAGACCCTCAACAACAAGCCGCAGCTGTCGGTGGCCACCAACCGCGCCTGAGACGTCAGAACAGCACGCCGTTCACGCTGACCGGGGCGTCGCTCCATCCGGCTGGCCTCCTGCCAGCCCTCTTGAGCCCGCCTTCTTGCGCCGGTCTTCTTGCCCCGGTCTTCTTGCCTCATGCGGCGTCGATGACGCGGGACCGCCTCAGGCGTCCTCCTGCGAAAACCGTTGCCGGCGCCGCGAAAAATCCAGCGTCGCCGGCGCGCCGGCGATCAGCTGGCGCGCCGATTGCCACACCATGGCGGCGGCCGGGCGCTGCTCGCCGTGGAAACGCACCAGCGTCAGGCTGGTGCGCAGGTCGAGCCCGTCGATCGGCCGCACGATGACGTCGTCGCCATCGTCATCGTGGTGAATGTCGAACCAGCCCAGCGAAACGGCGATATTGCGCGACAGCCGGCCATAACGCTCCACGGCGATGGGATGCCCCTCCGGCGGCCGGATCGTCAGGGCCCCGGCCTCGCGAACGGCCCGGCCAATGGCCACCGACAGCGGCGCGCCCAGCGAACGGTTGGGCAGGACGATGCGCAAACCATCCAGCGCCGCGGCCGGAACCGTATCCTGTTCCGCCAGCGGGTGTTCGCGCGGAATTTGCAGGCACAGCCGCCGTTCCGCCAGCGATTGCCGCTCCATGCCGCCTGGCCAGTCCGCTTCCGTGACCGCATTGTCCGCCGCCGCCGTCACGTCGGCCGGCTCCACCAGCAGCGCCAGATCCAGCTCCCGCCGCGACAGGTCGAGGTAATGCCGCTCGTGCGTCTTGTCGAAGATGCGCAGACGGATGTCGGCGTGGCTGGAAACCAGGGTGTCCATCATCCGTCGCCGTTCGGGAATGTGCAGCGTGTAGAACGGCGCGCCAATGCGCAGTTCATTGTCACGGATCTCCCGCGCCGCCTGGTTGGCCCACGACGCTTCCGCCACCATGCGCCGGGCGTTGCCGAGAAACAGCCGCCCCTCCGCCGTCAACTCCACCCGCCGGCTGGTGCGCTGGAACAGGGCGAAGCCCAGCCGACGCTCGAACTCGCGGATCTGCGCCGACAGGGCCGGCTGCGACACATGCAGCAATTGCGCCGCCCGGGTGAACGAGCGCTCTTCGGCGACGGTCAGGAAATAGCGGAAGGGCGTGGCGTCGAGGTCCATGGCGAAGTGTCCGTGGCTCAGGCAGATGCGGGACGTGAGTCTGCTTTGCGTTTGCGATCCATAACAGGACTGGATCATCGGCGCGATAAATCAAAATTGGACGTATGGTTCCCGCTGCCTAATCATAGGCATGAAGCATTAATGGCAAACAACGGGGAAACGTCCGCATGGCGTGGGATTTTGAAACCGATCCGGAATTTCAGCTGGAGCTGGACTGGATTGACCGGTTCATGACCGACGAGGTCGAGCCGCTCGATTACCTCGACCTTGAGCCCTATGACGTGCGCTGCCAGAAGCGCAATGCGCTGGTGAAGCCGCTGCAGCAGATCGTCAAGGAGCGCGGCCTGTGGGCCTGTCACCTCGGGCCTGAACTGGGCGGTCCTGGTTACGGGCAGGTCAAGCTGGCGCTGATGAACGAAATCCTCGGCCGTTCCAAATTCGGCCCGATCGTGTTCGGCTGCCAGGCGCCGGACTCCGGCAACTCCGAGATTCTCGCCCATTACGGCACGCCCGCCCAGAAGGAGCGTTATCTCAGGCCGCTGCTGAACAACGACATCGTTTCCTGCTTCTCCATGACGGAAGTACAGGGCGGCGCCGACCCCAAGGTGTTCACCACCAGCGCCGTGCTGGACGGCGATGAATGGGTCATCAACGGCGAAAAATGGTTCTCCTCCCACGCCCACGTCGCCAGTTTCCTGCTGCTGATGGCGGTGACCGATCCCGACGCCAGCGAGTACCGCCGCCTGTCGACCTTCATCATCCCGGCCGATACCCCCGGCATCGAGATGGTGCGCAACATGCCGGTTGGTCATCACGGCAAGCCTGGCCACGCCTGGCTGCGCCTGACCAATGTGCGCGTGCCGAAGGACCATCTGCTTGGCGAGCGCGGCGGCGGCTTCGTCGTCGCCCAGACGCGCCTTGGCGGCGGCCGCATCCACCACGCCATGCGCACCATCGGCCAGGTGCGCCGCGCCTTCGACATGATGTGCGAGCGCGTTCTCAGCCGCACCACCCAGGGCACGCTGCTGGCCGAAAAGCAGATGGTGCAGGAGAAGATCGCCGACAGCTGGGCCGAGATCGAGCAGTTCCGCCTGCTGGTGCTGCGCACCGCCTGGAAGATCGACAAGTACAAGGACTACCTGGCCGTCCGCAAGGATATTGGCGCCATCAAGGCGTTGATGCCGAAGGTGTTTCACGACGTCGCCGCCCGCGCCCTGCACATTCACGGTTCGCTGGGCGTGACCCCGGACATGCCGTTCGCCGAGCAGGTGATCGAGAGCTTCCACATGGGCCTGGCCGACGGCCCGGCCGAGGTGCACAAGGTCACCGTCGCCCGCCAGGTGCTGCGCGACTACGAGGCGACCAGCGGCAAGTTCCCGACCCGCTACATTCCGCACCTGCGCGAGGCGGCCATCGCCAAATACGGCAGGCTGCTCGCTGAAATCGAAGCGAAGGCGGCCTGACCGGCCGGTCCGCCCCGGGTCATGGCGCGGCGTCGGCTCACGACGCCGCGCGGTTTGCCAGATGATTGGCAGACAGTCACAATTATCCCAATCTGCATCATCCGCATCGCCGGCTGGCGTCTCCGGCTGGCTGGCGATGCGCGGGAAAAACGGGCGGACATAGCCGCCGCAACGTGAGGAACGCCATGAACGCCGCTCCGCGCACCGCCCCGATCATGAGCCGCCGCCGCGCCCTGCTCGCCGCAGGCGCCGCGGCGTGGATCGCCGCCGGCCTGGGCGCCGCCGCTGCTGCCGAAACGGGCGAAATCCGCATTGGCCAGACCATGCCGTTCAGCGGCGTCGCCTCGGCTTACGGCGTCATTGGTCAGGTCGAAGGCGCATATCTGCGCAAGATCAATGCGGAGCAGGGCGGCGTGAACGGCCGCAAGGTCAACCTCATCAGCCTCGACGACGCCTATTCGCCGCCCAAGACCGTGGAGCAGACCCGCAAGCTGGTGGAGCAGGAGAATGTGCTCGCCGTTTTCGGCAGCGTCGGCACGCCGACCAATCTGGCGGTGCACAAATATCTGAACAGCCGCAAGGTTCCGCACCTCTTCGTCTCCAGCGGCGCGAGTTTCTGGAACCAGCCGGAGAAATATCCGTGGACCATTGGCTGGCAGATTGATTACGAGAGCGAAGGCAAGGTCTACGGCAAATATGTGCTGAAGGAAAAGCCGGACGCGAAGGTCGCCATTCTTTACCAGCACGATGACTCCGGCCGCGATTACATTCGCGGCTTCAAGGAAGGGCTGGGTGAGAACGCCAAGAAAATGATCGTCGCCGAGGCGAGCTACCAGATCACGGATCCCACGGTGGACTCCCAGGTCATCGCCCTGCGCAATTCGGGAGCTGACGTGCTGTTTACCCACGCCACGCCCAAATTTGGCGCCCAGGCCATTCGCAAGATCTACGAGATCGGCTGGAAGCCGCTGCACGTTCTTTCCAGCACCACCAATACCATCGCCGGCACCCTGAAGCCGGCCGGTTTCGAGAAATCCCAGGGCGTCGTCTCCGGCTTCCTCATCAAGGATCCGGGCGACCCCACATGGAAAGACGATCCGGAAGTCCGCGACTATCTGGCGTTCATGAAGACCTATGCGCCCAATCTCGACGCCTATGACACCTGGGCGGTCTGGGGTTACACCATGGCCCAGGGGCTGGTGCAGACGCTGCGCCAGGCGGGCCAGGACGTGACGCCGGAAAACATCATGAAGCAGGCGCGCAATCTCAACTTCAAGCCGGCCATGACGCTCCCCGGCATCGTCGCCAAAACCGGGCCGAACCGGAATGTGCCGATCCAGGCCATGCAGCTGGCCCGTTTCGAGGGTGATCGCTGGAAATTGTCCGGTGACGTCATCGCCGTCGCGGAATAGGCGCCGCGCCAGCATGGTCGGACAGGACACGGTCCCCTGTCCCGCGCGACGGATGTCCCGGGCCGGCTCTCTTCCCCACCGCCCGTGTGCGATGGGTTGTCGACCGCCTCCCCGGGATGAACGCGGTCGCGGCGCGGGGGTTACCAACGGGGATGCGCAAGGATCGCCGCGTCCCTGACATGAAACGCTTCGTACGCTGGATCGAAACCGCTCCGGTCGCAAAAATAACGTCAACAATCGGAAATATCCGGGAGGACAAGCCATGAAGGATCTGGCCGGCAAGGTCGCGGTGATTACCGGCGGCGCCAGCGGCATTGGTTTCGCGACGGCGGAATCGCTCGCCCGGAAGGGTGTCCGGCTGGTGCTGGCCGACATTGAACAGGGCGTGCTCGACAGCGCTGTCGCGCGGCTGGCGGCCGCGGGCGCGGAGGTGACCGGCGTGCGCACGGACGTGGCCGACCGCGCGGCGGTGGAAGCCCTGGCAGACGCCGCATGGAAGCGGTTCGGCGCCGTGCACATCGTCTTCAATAACGCTGGCGTCGGCGTGTTTGGCCCTGTCCATGAAATGAGCCACGCCGACTGGCAGTGGACGGTGAACGTCAATCTGTGGGGCCCGGTGCATGGGGTGGAAGTGTTCATGCCGCGCATGATCGCCCAGAATCAGGGCGGCCACTTCCTGTTCACCGCATCGTTCGCCGGCCTGGTCAGCAACCGCAATCTGGCGCCCTATTCGGTGACCAAGGCGGCGGTGGTGTCCCTTGCCGAATGTGTCGCCAGGGACGGCAAGCCGTTCAGCATTGGCGCGTCCGTGCTGTGCCCCATGCGCGTCGCCACCGCCATCGACGAGAGCCACCGCAACCGCCCGGCCGAGTTCGGCGGCCCCGGGGCGGTCAAACCCTATGTCGACAGGGACGCCGGCGCCCTCGAAGGCCGCACGCTTGACGTAAAGGCAGTGGGTGATCTGGTGGTGGCGGCCATGCAACGCGGCGATCTTTACATCATCACCCACAAGGAAACGGAAACGTTCCTCAACCGCCGGTCCGCGCGGCTTCAGCAGGCCATGGCCCACGCCGTGTGACGTCCGTCAATGGGGCGGGGCGCTCTGAGCGCCCACGCTGCCCGGGCCGCAGGTCCCGTCTGTGGAGCCGGATTGGTTGCCCGCGGCAGTCTGCTGGAAAGTAGATGGTCACAAGCTGAAATAGTGTGAATGGCTATTATGCCCATTCACAGACGCGAGCCGGAGCAGGCCGGACGCCATCAGACTTTTGACTTTCCGCGCGGTGGGCGGAACGCGTCGGCCGCATGAATGATGGGGGAAGAACGTGATTGCCAGACGATGGGTGAGGAAAATCCTGACCCCGCCAGCTTAATCCGCTCCTGGCGTTGCCAGCCGGAAGTCGGGATAGCGATAATCCCGTGGAAAGCGCCGATATATTACCGCTGGCGCCCGTAAGTAAGGTGACCGAGGGCGGTGATTACTGCCCTTCAGTCTCATTGATCAGCTGTTCAACCGCGCCGATGGCGAGTTCCAGCTCGCCAATACGCTGGATTGCCGAGCGTGCTGGCGTTGCCTTGGACCGGGCGGCGCGCTCGATAATGTCGCGCTGCTCTGCTTTCAGGCGTTCGAGGAGTTCTTCAAGTTCAGCCATGTGTTGCGTTTAATACGATACCATTTGTAATTCAAGGCGTTCCTGCGCATGAGCGCCAGACTTTTGTCGGGTTTGTTCACAGAGCAATGACGCCGCTTTGGCCATGTTCGCGCCGTTGCAGGACAGGGCGTCCGGCGACATGGTCACATCATATTCCGGGTGACTGGTAAAATTTTTATTAAATATGCTTGAATCATTCAGTGTATTTAGATTTTGTATATAGTTGTAATTATAATTATTTCATATCTGTTGATAGTGCGTAATAATTTTTCGGGAGACCGCGCGAAAATTGGGGCAAATGCCTGCGCGCCGCTGGCGCGCAGCCTAGTTTATCCTGTGCGCAAGAACATTGCTGGGCGCGTGGGAGGCGGCTGGACATGGGCGAGCGGCTGGTTCATGCTGCGTATAACATATAACAGCGATAGATCTGGCGAGCAGGGAAGGTTTACGTCCATGACGCTTGATATGGCGCCGGAGCCGGGGGATGCGCAGCGCGTCGCCGTGGAGGAATTGGCCGCGAGCGGGAATGGGGCCCGCGTGGGCGAAAGCGCGGCGGACCATGTGGACGTGCTGGTCGTTGGGGCGGGAATTTCGGGGGTCGGGGCCGCCTGGCATCTGGCCCATCAATGCCCGGATCTGCGCTTCATGGTGGTGGAGCGCGCCGAAAGTTTTGGCGGCACCTGGCTCACCCACAAATACCCCGGCATCCGCTCAGACAGCGACCTCTACACCTTTGGCTATCGTTTCAAACCCTGGACCGGGACGCCGATCGCGACGGCGGAAGAAATCCTGCGCTACATGCGCGAGGTGATCGCGGATAACCATCTTGACCAGCGCATCCATTATCGCACGGCCGTGGAAAGCGCAGCCTGGGACAGCGCCGCCAGTCGCTGGACGGTGACGGTGCGCGATCTGGCGACGGGCGAGACGCGGACGGTTCGCGCCAGCTTCCTCTGGATGTGCCAGGGATATTACCGGCACGACAGGGGGTACACGCCCGAATGGCCCGGCATGGACGATTTCAGAGGGCGAATCGTTCATCCCCAGGAGTGGCCCGGCGACCTCGACGTGACCGGCAAGAAGGTCGTGGTGATCGGTTCCGGCGCGACGGCCGCGACGCTGGTGCCGGCGCTCGCTGGCAAATGCGCCAGCGTCACCATGTTGCAGCGCTCGCCGACCTATTTCATGACCGGGCGCAACGCCAACGAGCTGGCCGATACGCTGCGTCAGCTTGAGGTGAAAGAGGAGTGGATTCACGAGATCGTCCGCCGCAAGATTCTGTTCGACCAGAAGGCTTTCGCCGACCGGGCGGCGGCGGAGCCCGAGGCGGTGCGCGCCGATCTGCTCGCCAACGTGCGCCTTCACCTGGGAGACGCCGCGCCCGTGGAGCCGCATTTCGCGCCGACTTACCGGCCGTGGCGCCAGCGCATCGCTTTTGTGCCGGATGGGGATCTGTTCACGGCCATCCGGGAGGGCAAGGCCAGCGTTGTCACGGACCAGATCCGCAGCTTCACGCCCGAAGGCATCGCGCTTCAGTCAGGCGCAACCCTTGAAGCGGACGTGATCGTCACCGCCACCGGCTTCAATCTGAATGTGCTGGGCGACGTGGCGTTCACCATCGACGGCAAGCCGCTGGATTTTGCTGATACGGTGACCTGGCGCGGGCTGATGTTCACCGGCATGCCCAACATGGTCTGGGTGTTCGGCTATTTCCGCGCCAGCTGGACCCTGCGCGTCGACATCATTGCCGATTTCGTCTGTCGCCTGCTGCGTCATATGCAGGACAGGGGCGCGAAAAGCGTTGTGCCAGCGCTGCGTCCCGAGGACGGGGACATGCGCCTGTCGCCGTGGGTGGATACGGAAGATTTCAATCCGGGCTACCTGACGCGCGGCCTGCACCTGTTGCCAAAGCAGGGCGATCGCGCGGAATGGCGGCATACCCAGGACTATTGGCTGGACAAGGATATCCTGCCAGCGGTCGACCTGGACGAAACCACCCTGCGCTACGGCTGAGGCCGGCAGCAACCGCGCCGGTGAAATCTGGGGCAAATCCGGCCCGCCCAGCAGCCGGGTCGCACGGAAAATCGGGGCGGGCGGCAGGCCAGGACGGACGAGGCCAGCATCTGCCCCGGGGGCGCCGGCCGCCTTTCCCAAAGGGCGGATACCGTTTTTCGTGAATAACGCGTATCGAAAAGATATGACGTCCGCCGCGCCGGCTCCCCGCGGGGCCGCGTTGGCCAGCCCCGGTTCGCCGGGCTGCCCCCTGCGTCATCAGTTGCTCCGGGCGACGCCTGGGTCAGTCCTGGGGTCAACCACGGGGCCCCTGGGGGCAGCCATGGGGAAAGGGCGCGTTCATGCGGGCCCGCACAACGGCGCGCTCCGCGTCGATAACCATGGACAGCAGCACGAGGCCGAAGCCATAGCTGAACTGGTGATGCAACTGGGCCAGTGAAGCGCGCCCTTCCACCCAGAAATACAGGGCGCCGCGGGCGATGGCGGCGAGGGCGCCGCCAGCTGCTTCGTGATCGAGATCGGGCAAGAGCGCGCCGGCGGCGTGCGCCTCGCGCACCAGGCGGGTCCAGAAGGCATGGCGGGGGCGGCTGAAGCTGACATAGAGCGGACCGTCGCGTTCGCTCAGCCGCATCAGCGCCTTGTAATAGTCAGGTTGCCGGGCGTAGAGGCCGGTGGCCACATCAATGGCGTCGAAGAACAGCCCAACTGGCCCCGCTCCGGTGTGCGCCGCCACCAGCGCTTCATACTGGGCCATGTCCGCGTCGAAGATATGGTCGAAGATCGCCGCCCGGTTGCCAAACAGGTTGTAAACCGTCGCCGGGCTGACGCCGGCGCGCCGCGCGATCGCCTCGACGGCGACGCCGTCGATCCCCGCTTCACGGATAATGTCTGACGCCGCCGCGACGATGCGGCTGCGGCGCTCCTGCTTGCCGGTTTCGTGGCCTGAGGGCGCGTCTGGCGCCGGAGCATTGGTGGAAGGCGGGGCCATTACATCTGGGTCCGGAACTGGCGGGGCAGGGCCTGCGGCGGCGTTGCCCCAGCAGGCGGCCGCCGGGGCGGATATCCGCTCCACGACGGCGGAGATCGTTTGCGCATATAAGGCCATCCCACGCCCATTGACAAATTTAGAGTGCTCTCTAAATTTGTCGGCAAGTCGCCGTTGACAGGCGTCGGGAAACGCAATCCAGGGTCATGGGCTGTCTCGCGCGCCGTTCCGTGCGCACGCCTTCTCCCGTTTCCTGCGTCTGGCGCGCGGTGCGTCTGGGCCCGTTTGGGCGGAGGAGGAAATATGGCGGAGATCAATGGCGGCGTCGCCCTTGCGCGTTCGTTGCGGGCGCTGGGTGTTTCAGAAGTATTCACGCTGCATGGCGGACACCTCGATTCGTTCCTCGTGGCTTGCCAGGACAACGACATCCGCCTCACCGACACCCGCCATGAAGCGTCCGCCGGCCATGCCGCCGAGGCCTACGCCCGCGCCACCGGCCAGGTTGGCGTCTGCGTCATCACTGCCGGTCCTGGTTTCGCCAATGCGTTGACCTCCTTCGTCAACGCCTGGCTCGACGCCACGCCGGTGCTGTTCATCGCCGGCGCGCCGCCGCTGCGCGAGGTCGCCACCAATCCGCTGCAGGGCGGCTTCGATCAGGTGGCCATGGCCGCGCCGGTGACCAAATGGGCGCACCGCATCACCCATGTGGAGCGTATCCCGGATCTGGTGGAAAAGGCCGTGCGCCTGGCGACCTCCGGCCGTCCTGGCCCGGTGTTCCTTGAAATGCCGATCGACATCATGTTCGGCCTGGCCGACGAAGCTGACGTGGCCATGCCGCGCCTGCCGGCCATGGCGGCGCGTCCGGCCCCGACCCCGGCCGCCGTCGATCGCCTGGTTGAGCTGCTGCAGCAGGCTGAACGCCCGGCGATTATCGCTGGCGGCGGCGCCGCCAACGCCAGAGCGGCGGAACTGCTGCGCCAGTTCGCCGAACTGTCCACGATCCCGGTGCTGGAGAGCAACAAGGCCGCCGGCATCCTGCCGTCCGATCACCCGCAGGCCGGCGGCGGCTCCGGCAATCTCGCCATCGCCGCCATGGCCCACAAGGCGCCGGCCGATCTGGTGGTGCTGCTGGGCGCCCGCACCGGCCTGTTCCTTGGCGGCCGTTCCGGCGCTGTCATCCCCCACGCGGCGAAGCTGGTGCAGATCGACATCGACGAGGCCGAAATTGGCCGCCTGCGCGCCCCCGATCTGGCGATCACTGCCGATGTGGCCGAAACCCTCAGCGCCCTGCTGGCGCGCGGCGCCGATGCGCCATGGCGGAACCGCGCCGACTGGTGCGGCATGCTGCAAAGCTGCCCGCAGCTGTTCCGCGCCGCCTTTGACAAGGCGCCAGTGGAGAACGCCGCCGGCGTCATCCATCCCTATCACGCCGCCCGCGCCGTCGCGGAGGCCCTGAGCCCCGACACCGCCGTCGCCTGGGATGGCGGCGAGGCGCCGGCCTGGTTCCGGCCGTTCGCCCGCACCCCCGCCGTCGGCCTCAGCGCCGGCACCGGCTATCTGGGCTGCCTCGGCATCGGCCAGGGCTTCTCCATCGGCCTCGCCCGCGCCCGGCCGCGCGCCCCGGTCGCCCTGTTCCTTGGCGATGGCGCCGCCGGCTTCCACATCGCCGAGTTCGACACCATGGTGCGCCACCGCCTGCCGGTGACCACCATCGTCTTCAATAACGCCTGCTGGGGCATGTCGCAGCACGGCCAGGAGCTGGTGTTCGGCCGCCAGCACCTCGCCGCCGTCAAGCTGGCGGAGACGGATTACCAGGACGTGGCGAAGGCTTTCGGCGGCCACGGCGAGAAGGTGACGCGGTTTGCGGACATCGGCCCGGCCATCCGTCGCGCCCAGGCCCAGGAACTGCCGTCCTGCATCAACATCATCGTTGATCCGGACGTGATGCACCCGGTCACGGCCGCCATGGTTGGCGATCTGGAAGCCGAGGGCCAGATTCCGGTGCCGTATTACGAGAACATCCCGATCCCGGGCTATCGCAAGAAAGGCTGAGGCCTTCCACGGCCCCGCGTAACGGCGTGGGGCCACTTTTGCGACCAGACAACAAACCACAAGGGAGCAGACGCATGCGCGCGATCGTGCGACGGGCGGGGAAACTCGAATTGAATGAGAACTGGCCGGAGCCCACGCCGGGCCCGGGCCAGACGCTGGTGAAGGTGCTGGCCTGCGGCGTGTGCGGCTCTGATCTGCACGCCCTGGATCATCTGGAGCGGATGTCTGAGTTCAGCCGCCGCTGCGGCTCCGCCTCCGGCCTGGACGCCAGCCAGGGCGTTGTTTTCGGCCATGAATTCTGCGCCGAAATCATTGCCCACGGGCCGGGCTCCACCAGCACGCTGGCGCCGGGGACCCGCGTGGTGGCGATGCCGTTCACCGCCGGGCCCAACGGCATGGAGCTGATCGGATTCTCCAACCGCTTCAACGGCGGTTTCGCCGAGCGCATGCTGTTGAGCGAGGCGCTGCTGCTGCCTGCGCCGGATCACCTGCCGCCGGCTGTCGCCGCCATGACCGAGCCCTTCGCCGTTGGCGAGCACGCGGTGGCCATGGCGAAGGCGCCGCAGGATGCGGTGGCGCTGGTTCTTGGTTGCGGTCCGGTGGGGCTGGCCGTCATCGCGGCGGCGAGGGCGCGCGGTCTTTCTCCGATCATCGCCAGCGATTTCTCACCGGTGCGTCGCGCCGCCGCCCTGAAGCTGGGGGCCGACATCGTCATCGATCCGGCTGTTGAGAATCCTTATGGCCGCTGGTCGGAGTTCGATGTTCCGGCCGATCTCGCCGGGCGCGGCGTCGCTGTTGCGACCGGCCGTCCCATGCGGCCGGCGGTGATTTTCGAATGCGTCGGCGCGCCGGGCATGTTGCAGGCGGTCATCGAGGGCGCGCCGCCGCTGGGGCGTATTGTCGTGGTGGGGGCCTGCATGGAAGCCGACCACATCGAGCCGCTGATGGCCATCAACAAGCAGCTCAGCATGGAATTCGTTTTCGCCTACACGCCGGATGAGTTCGCCCTGACCCTGAAACGTCTCGCCAACGGCGACATCGACGGCGCCGCGGCCCTGACCATGGAGGCGGCGCTCGCCGACACGCCCCAGGCCTTCGAGCTGGCCAAACAGGCGGGCCAGCACGTCAAGATCGTCATCAATCCGCAGCGCTAGAGCGCATCCCGACCAGCCAGAACCGGCTGATTGATCAGAAGTCGCTCAGAACAGGAACAGCTGGGGTGTTTCCGGTCCGGGATCGATCGGAAACTGCGCCAGCGGGGCGTCAGACCCCGTGATGGGAGGATAACAGCATGAGATTTTCCGGTCAGGTTGCGGTGGTGACCGGCGGCGCGTCGGGCATCGGCGCTGCTGCGGCGCGCCGTTTTCACAGTGAGGGCGCGGCGGTGGTGATCGCCGATCTCAACGCGGAGCTGGGCGAGGCGCTCGCCGCCGAACTGGGGGCGGAGCGGGCCCGCTTCGTCGCAACCGACGTGGCCGATGAAGCGGCGGTGAAGGGTATGATCGACGCCGCCGTCGCCGCTTTTGGCCGCCTCGACATCCTGTTCAACAACGCCGGCGTCGGCAGCCGCGTCCACACGCCAGACCTGGCGACGGAAGACTGGCGGCGCGTGCTGGCCATCAATCTGGACGCGGTGTTCTTCGCCTGCCGCGTCGCCATTCCGCTGATGAAGGCGCAAGGCGGCGGCGCCATCGTCAACACCGCCTCCATTTCAGGCATGGCCGGCGACTATGGCTTTGACGCCTACAACGCCGCCAAGGGCGCGGTGATCAACTACACGCGCTCGCTGGGCATCAGCCACGCCCGCGACGGCGTGCGCGTCAATGCGGTGTGTCCCGGCCCGGTGGACACGCCAATCATCGCCGGCATCAAGGAGGTCCCTGGCCTGTGGGAGCGCTGGTCCGACGCCGTGCCCATGGGCCGTTTCTCCCGGCCGGAGGAGATCGCCGCCGCGGTGGCCTTCCTCGCTTCCGGCGACGCCTCCTACATCACCGGCGTCGCCCTGGCGGTTGACGGCGGCCTGATGGCCGCCACCGGCCAACCCAATCTCGACCTCTACCTTCCGAAAAGCTGAGGCTGGCCGAACCCTGCCCACCACCACACGGCGCCATGTTCGCGCCGTGTGACGGGGAAGGGGTCCGCCGTCTTGCAAAAAACCTCCAACAACAAAACTTCCAGGAAGATACCGATGAGCACTCCCACCCGGCGCGCCCTGCTGGCGGGCGCGATGACGGCTGCCTTCGCCACCGCCGCATTCTCCGGCGCCCACGCCGCCGACACACCCGGCGTCACCGCCACCGAGATCCGCATTGGCGCCACCGCCTCGCTCAGCGGCCCGGTTTCGGCGCTCGGCACGCAGACCCGCACCCAGGAGGCGTTCTTCAGGATGATCAACGACCGGGGCGGGATCGCCGGTCGCAAGATCAACTTCATCTTCTATGACGATGGTTTCAGTCCGCCGCGCACGGTTGAGCAGACGCGTCGGCTGCTGGAGAGCGACCAGGTCGCCTTCCTGTTCAGCAATATCGGCACGGCGCCCAATTCCGCCATCGTCAAATACGTCAACGCCCGCAAGGTTCCGCACCTGTTCATCACCGTGAACGGCGACAAATGGGGCGACCACAAGGCCCATCCCTGGACCATGGGCTTCCCGCCGAGCGGCCGGGCCGAGGCGCGGATTTTCACCCGCGACGCCCTGAAGCGCCACCCGGACGGCAAGATCGCCGTGCTTTACCAGAACGACGACTACGGCAAGGACTACCTGGCCGGCGTCCGCGACGTGCTGGGCGATGATTTCGACAAAAAGACCGTGATCGCGCCTTACGAAGTGGCCGACGCCACGGTGGATTCGCAGATCATCAACCTGCGCCAGTCGGGCGCCGCCAGCCTGATCTCTGGCGCCACCGCCAAATTCGCCGCCCAGGCGATCCGCAAGCTGCACGACATCAACTGGAAGCCGACGCACTACATCTCCAACGGCTCGGCCTCCATCGCCGGCGTTCTGCTGCCAGCCGGCGTCGAAGCCTCGAAGGATGTCATCGCCACCGCTTACCTGAAGGATCCCACCGACCCGGAATGGGCTGACGACGCGGCGGTGAAGGACTACCTGGCCTTCATGAAGCAGTATTACCCCGCCGCCAATCTGCAGGACGCTTTCAACACCTACGCCTATACGGTGTCCCAGGTGCTGATGAAGGTGCTGGCGCAGTGCAACGGCGACTTCTCCCGCGAAAACATCATGAAGCAGGCAACCAGCCTAGATGGCGTCGCCATTCCCATGCTGCTGCCCGGGATCACCGTGCGCACCAGCCCGGGCGACTATCACCCGATCGAGCAGCTGCAATTGCAAAGCTTCGACGGCAAGGGCTGGAAGCGCTTCGGCGCGATCATCGATGGCTCGGAGAAGTAAGCCGCCGCCTCATCAAACACGCCGGGCCGGCGTCAGGGCGACCCTTCGAGACGCCGCCACCTGCCAAGCCCGGCCTCGTCCAGATAGTTGATGACCAGCCCCTTCGCCAGGCCGCCCTGGATGTCGAACCGGACGGAGGAGCGCGAGCCTTCGGGCTCGTTCTCGCCGGAAGGCGGGGCCATGGCGAATGTATCGCCGTTCCAGTGTGTCAGCGACGCCGTCCTGTGTCTGGGGCCGATCCGCAATTGCAGGCCGCCATCCTGCAGGCTGATCGTGACGGGACCATAATAGCTGTTGTCGTAAACCCCGGCGTAGGCGGCGAGCGGTCGGGGTGGGGTTGGGTTGGCGGGCGGCGTCGCGCCCGCCAGGTCGCCAACCGGCGCGAACATCGGCTGCATCATCTGGTGGTAGCCGGCGTACCAGTCCCGGGTCGAAACGCCGTACTGGGCGATGTCCATGAACTGGCTGACGATCGCCTCGGCGGCGCCCACCGGCGCGCCATTGGTGAGCACGACGACGCCAAGACCGGCGGAGGGCAGGATCTGGAAGCTGGTTCCCGCGCCGAGCAAAAACGCGCCGGAATGGCCAAAGTTCGTGCGCCCGTTGGCGTGAACGCCGACATTGAACCCGTAACCATAGAACGCGCCGCGTTCATCCGGGGAGGACGGCGCATGGGGCGTGGCCTGGGCGGTCAGGGCCGGCATGAACTTGTCCGCGTCGAACAGACGCTTGCCGTCGTGCACGCCGCTAGCCAGCAGCAGCTTCAGCCATTCCGCGACGTCGCGCACATTCGATGACACGCCGCCAGCCGGCGACTGGGCGTCCGGGTCCCGGTCATACAGCGGCTGGAAGCGCCCGCCCACAAGCGCGTGCAGCGAGGCCCGGTTCGGGCGGGCGAGAAAATCGGCGTGGCGGGCGCTGGTGGCGTTCATGCCCAGTGGCCTGAACAGCAGGCGCGCCGCGAGGCTTTCCCATTCCTCGCCCATGGCCGCCGCCACGGCTTCGGCCGCGACCGTCGTGCCAAAGTTGGCGTAATTGTAAGACGCCCGGAATGGGGCAAGCGGCCACTGGTTGAGGCGCGACAAAATCTCCTTGCGGGAGAACCCCAGGTCTTCAAGGTCATCGCCCGCCGCGTGCGGCAGGCCGCTGCGATGGGCGAAGAAGTCGCCGATCGTCGCATGGTCGCTCACCCACGGGTCCTTGAGGCGGAACCACGGCAGATGGCTGCTCACCGGGTCGTTCCAGCTCACCTTGCCCTGGCTTGCGGCGATGGCCGTGATCGTCGCCGACATCGGCTTGGACATGGAGGCGATCTGGAACACGGTTTCCGGCGTTATGGCGCCAGCCTCGCCAAGCCGGCGCACGCCGAAGCCCTCCACGTAAACCGTCTTGCCGTTCTGCACCACGGCGACGGCGACGCCTGGCGTCTGGCTGCGCGCCATCACGGCGCGAACCATGGCCGGCAACTCCCGGACCGCTTTGGCGACGCCCCCTTCGTTGAGGGCGATGACATCGAAACCGGGCGACTTGCCCGCCACCACGGCCGGCGACCGGGCGTTTGCGGGCAGGGCGGCGAGGATCACGCCAACGCCAAGCAGGGCCGGGATGATCATGGGAGGCATGCGGCGAACAACCATCTTCTGCACCCGGCTGGCGGCGAAACGCCCTGAATCCGCAGATATGCTGAATTCACACGCATGCTGCTGTGACGCGACAGCAAGCGCAACAGGAAAGCTGCGCCCCGTCAGGCTGGCGCCAGAACCGCCTGGCGACAGGCGCCCGATGATGGCGCGAAGCCATGCGCGCGGTGAGGGGAGCCATGACTTTCCAGGGCGGTGACTTTCCAGGCAATGACTTTCCAGGGCGGTCGCGCGCTGGTACGCTTCCGTATCAAAAACAAAAAATATCGTATCAAACGCGTATCAGCGGCGATCCGGCGGCATTGCAGGCATCGCCATGGCGACGGCTGCCACAGATAGCCGCGCCTGACGGGAGAAACGCCATGGCGAAGAGAACACACCGCACCTCGTTTCACCTGCGCCATTGGGCGGCGGGCCTTGCCCTGCTGGCCGGCGCCGCATCGCCGGCGCTGGCCGAACCCGCCATATCCGACGGGGTGGTGAAATTCGGCGTGCTGACCGATCTGAGCGGGCCGAGCGCCGACGGCACGGGCAAGGGCTCCGTCGTCGCCGCCGAAATGGCCATCGCCGATTTCGGCGGCAAGGTGCTGGGCAAGCCCATCGAACTGGTCTTCGCCGATCACCAGAGCAAGACCGACATTGGCATGGCCACGGCGCGCCGCTGGTATGACGCCGAAAAGGTTGACGTGATTCTCGACGTGCCGGTGTCGTCGATCGCCCTTGGCGTGCAGCAGCTGACCAGGGAGCGCAATCGCGTCTTCCTGATGATGGGGCCAGGCTCGTCGGAGCTGACCGGCGCCGCCTGCTCCCCCAACGGCGTGCAGTGGGTCTACAACACCTATGCGCTGGCCAATGTGGCCGGCAAGGCGCTGGTGGAGCGCGGCGATAACAGCTGGTTCTTCATCACCGCCGATTACACCTTCGGCCACATGCTGGAGAAAGACGCCTCCGCCGTGGTGAAGGCCCATGGCGGCAAGGTGCTGGGCAGCGCCAGGCACCCCTTCAATAACAATGATTTCGCCTCCCAGGTGGTGCAGGCGAAGACCTCCGGCGCCAAGGTCGTCGCGTTGGCCGACTCCGGTCAGGACACCCAGAACGTGCTGAAGCAGGCGGCGGAATTTGGCCTTGCCGCCGGCGGCCAGAAGCTGATCGCCCTGCTGTTCGGCATCACCGACGTGCCAGGCGTTGGCCTCGACATCGCCCAGGGCATGATGCTCACCGATGCGTTTTACTGGGACAGGGACGATGACACCCGCGCCTTCGCCAAACGGTTTTACGAGAAGGTGGGCCGCATGCCGACCATGATGCAGGCGGGCGTGTATTCGGCGGTGAGCCACTACCTGAAAGCCGTCGCCGCGGCTGGAACCGATGAGGCGAAGGCAGCCGTCGCGCAGATGAAGAAGACGAAGATCAACGATATTTTCGCCAAAGACGGCTACATCCGCGACGACGGCCAGATGATCCACGACATGTATCTGGTGCAGGTGAAAACCCCTGAACAGTCGAAGTCGAAATGGGATGTCTACAATATCGTCGCCACCGTGCCCGGCGAGCAGGCGTTCCAGTCGCTCGACAAATCCGCCTGTCCGCTGGTGAAAAAGACCCGGTGAGCGCGCCAGCGGTCGCCCGCGCGGATTTCACTTCAACCGGGGCGCATTCTGCTTTAAAGCTGGCGCATCTGCATGGGGCTTGGCCCCCCTGCACGTAAGCGTTAACGTCACTCAACGCGCATGATCGCGAGGCCTCTGGCCTCCGGTCTGCGCGGCTGTGTCCGGCGGATCGGGGTCAGGGCCTGCAAGCGGACGCCGCTGCGCCCCGAAAGGACCCGGATGACTTCCCCAGTCCCCCAGATCGCCAATTCCGCCCCCCGCATAACCCGCGTGCGACACGACCTGAAGCGCCGGCGGCTTCAGGTGACGCGGGTCGAGCGCCTGACCCCCGCCATGCTGCGCATTCATTTCACCGGCGACGCTTTGGCGGATTTCGTCAGCCTGGGCGCCGACGACCACGTGAAACTCTTTGTCCCGGGACCGGGCGGCGAGATGGTGAGCCGCGATTACACGCCCCGCGCCTTTGACGCGGCGGCCCAAACCCTGGTGATTGATTTCGCCGTGCATGACGCGGGCCCGGCGACGCTCTGGGCGCTGGAGGCGCGCCCTGGCGACCAGCTGGAGATCGGCGGCCCGCGCGGCTCCATGGTCATCGGGCCGGATATCGGCTGGTGGTTGCTGATCGGCGATGAAACGGCGCTGCCAGCCATCGGCCGCCGCATTGAGGAGATGCCGGCCGGCGCAAGGGTCATCAGCCTCGTCGCTGTTCCCGGCAGGGACGACGAACAGACCTTTGCCACCCCAGCCGACCACCGGGCGCTTTGGGTGCACCGGTCGCCCGACCAGGCCGACGACCCGGAGCCGGTGCTGCGCGCCCTGGCGGCGCTGGAGCTGCCGGCGGGCGACGGCTTCATCTGGATCGCCGCCGAGGCCCGCGTGGCCCGGGCGGCGCGCCAGTTCCTCGTTGAGCAGCGGGGCCATCCGCTGCCCTGGCTGAAGGCCTCCGGCTATTGGGTCAACGAGATGGCCGACGCGTCGGACAAGCTCATCGAATAACGGGGCGGAGCAGGGGAATGGCGCCGCCAGCGCCATGTGGCGCGCCTGGCGCATGTCCGGCGAACGGGTATTCGCCGGACATGCGCAGGCTTGGGGCCCGCTCAGTTCACCTGCCGGTCCCGTCCCTCCCAATAGGGGGCGCGTAGCTCCCGGCGCAGGATTTTTCCTGAAGGATTGCGCGGCAGCGCGTCGATGAAGTCGATGGATTTCGGCGTTTTGTAGCCGGCGATGCGCGTGCGCGTGAAGGCGATGATGTCGTCCGCCGTGGCCTCGCCGCCCGGCCGCAGCACCACGACCGCCTTGACGCTCTCGCCCCATTTGTCATCCGGCACGCCGATCACGGCCGTTTCGGCCACGTCCGGGTGATCGCAGACGGCGCTTTCCACCTCGGCCGGATAGACGTTCTCGCCTCCGGAAATGATCATGTCCTTGATGCGGTCCTGGATGAACAGATAGCCGTCCGCATCCAGATAGCCGGCGTCGCCGGTCGCCAGCCAGCCGTCGCTGTCGACGGTTCTGGCGGTGGCCTCCGGCAGGTTCCAGTAGCCAACCATATTGGCGCCGGAGCGGATGGCGACTTCGCCGATCTCACCGGCCGGCAGGGGCTTGCCATCGCCGCCGCGCACCATCAGTTCGACGCCGGGCATCGCCTTGCCGGCCGCGCGCATCCGCGCGCCGCCTTCAAGATGATCGGCCGGCGGCAGGGCGACGACTGAACCCGTCGTCTCGGTCATGCCGTACACCTGCACGAATTCGCAGCCGAAGGTGTCGATGCACTCCCGCAGCAGCGCGGCGGGGATCGGCGATGCGCCATAGAAGATGGTTTTCAGCCGCGAATAATCCGCCTGCGCCGCCCGGGGCAGCCGCACGACGATCTGCAGCGCGGCGGGCACCATGAAAATCCGGCTGACGCCCGCCTGCTCGAAATAATCCAGCACCTTGCCCGGATCGAACTCACGCGCCACCAGGCCTTTGGCGCCGAAACACAGGCTGTTGACGCCCCATTGCGTGCCGCCGATGTGGAAGCAGGGCATGGCCAGCAGCGCCACGTCCCCGTCCGACCAGTCGTTCCACGAGGCCGGATGGTCGCGATCCTCCGCCTGCACCATGTGCAGCAGATTGCCGTGCGACAGCATCGCGCCCTTGGGCTTGCCGGTGGTGCCGGAGGTATAGAGCTGGATCACCACGTCGTCACGGCCTACCCGCGTCGCCGGCGCGGCGCTGCTCCGGGCGTCGCGCCATGCGACGTAATCCGGCCATTCCGCCGCGCCGCCTTCCGTGGTCAGGATGGTGCGGACGTGGGGAAGGTCGCCCTGGATTTTCCGCGCCAGATCGACGAACTCCGGCCCCACGAACAGCACCGGCGCCATGCAGTCGTTGATGATGAAGGCGCATTCCGGCGGCGCCAGCCGCCAGTTCACCGGCGTCATCACCACGCCCGCCTTGCCGGCGCCCATCAGCAGTTCGAAATAGACGTCGCTGTTCTTGCCGATGTAGGCGATGCGGCCGCCCTTGCCGAGGCCGAGGTCGGCAAGGCCGTTGGCGACGCGATTGGTGTTGTCGTCCAGTTCCGCGAATGTTGTTTGCCGGCCCTCAAATTCATAGGCGACCATTCCGGCCCGGTCCCGGGCCTGCGCCCGCACCACGTCGGCAAGCGTCGGCAATATCTCTGGCGATGCCATTCCCGTGTTTCCTCCCCCTTGTCCCTGTTGTCTTTATCCCGCCCATGGACGGACGCGCGACGCCGAAGGGGACCGGCGCCGCGCTGTTGATCATATACCAGACCGGCGCGCGGTCTGTCCGTGGGAGGTCGCGCCCGCGCCCCCATTTTTCACCACTTCCATGACGTGACGCGCAGACGCGAAGTCAGGCGGGGCTTTCGGGAGGGGTTACAGGGGGGCGCAGGAGAGAATGGCTTTCGGCGCGCAGTTACACTGGTAGTTGCTGCTGTTGCAGACGCGAATGTCGACGCTGAAGTCGGCGCAATTGCACTCCACCCGATAGGTCGAATTGACGAAACTGGTGAAGAGCGAAAAACCGCGGCCGCTATTTGCTGGTTTCGACCCAACCTGAAATCGGCTGGTCGCCGTGTCGGCCGCCGGCCGTGTGTTCGCCGCAGCGATCGGGGAGACGAGCAGGCTGACGACGAGACAGGCAACAGGCGCCACGATGCGCATCCGGCGGAACTCCATGTCTGGTGAGGGCTGGCGGAGCATGAAGCATAAACGCGCTGGCGAACAAAGTCGCGCAGAAACCGGGGGCCAGGGCGTCATCCTGCGCTGACGCCGCGGACCAGACGTCGGGCAGGGCGCGCGCGCCGGGCCATCACGATCGCCGGAACGTTAATTGTCCGGGCCGTGGCCTGACCATACAACCATGGTGAAAACAACAATCCGGTGAAGGTGATGCCGTTTAGCAAGGGGAGTGGGCGCGTCCATCTGCCGAGCGCGGAGTTAAGGGTGGTGAGCGCCCACGATGATGGTCTTCACATAGAGATCCGGCCATCGGATGGACCGATTGGCGGCATCTCGATTTTTCTGAGTTCCGCTTCGTTTCCAGCCTTGCTGCGCGGCATCGCCGACAGCATGCACAACAGCGACGCCAATGCGGCGGACGCCTCTGCGCCGGGCGCGGGGGAGGCGTCAGATGAGCCGCACGCCGCTCCCGGGGCCGGGGACGGCGAGGTTTCCGCCGCCGAAACCGCCGCCGCCGAGATATGGCTCCGGGCCTGGCAGCCGGGGCAGGCGACGGACCGGGCCGATGATGTGCTCGACGCTCCGTCGTTCTGGCAGAGGTTTCGCGACCGCCGCCACAACGATTAATCGCCTGCCACGATGGCGGACGGGCGATATGCCGTCACCGCCACCGCGATATCGCGCCGCCGCCAGCCTTACCGGCGCCAGCCGCCGCTGGCGTCCGACCCGTAGCCCAGCGCCCGGTAGGCGGCGTCAACCAGGCTTTGGCCCCGGTCATTGAGCAGGATGCCAGGTCCCATCCGGTTCATGGCGTAACCAAAGCTCATGCCGGCCTCAGGATCAGCGAAGCCGATCGAGCCGCCGGCCCCCACGTGGCCAAAGGCTGCCTCCGACAGGATCACCGAACAATCAGCGGCGTTGTCGAGGCGGCGGTTGTCCATTGATTTCATGAAGCCCAGCGAGAAACGCGTCGGGATGGCCAGCGTGGCGTCCTCATGGGTGGCCACTGATACGCGCGCCATGCGCGCCAGGGCGTCCGGGCTGACAAGCCTGACGCCATTCAGCGCGCCGCCGTTGGCCAGCGGCGCGTACAGGCCGGCCAGCCCCCGCGCATTGGTGACGCCCGTGGCCGAGCCGATCTCCGCCGCCCGCGCTTCACGGGAGTTCGGGTTGAAGTGGCCATTGTTGAACAGGAACAGCGCCGACGGGCTCATCGGATCCGCCAGGGCGGCGCGCACGATCCGGCTGCCGCGCGTCGTCTCGTCGGGAATGAACGGCAGCACCGGGGCGACGCGATCCTCCATGGCCTCCGGTAGCCCCATCCAGAACTCGACGCCAAGCGGCGCCGCCACTTCCTGCTGGAAAAAGGCGCCCATGCGCATGCCGGTGGAGCGCCGCACCATTTCGCCCACGGTCCAGGCGCTGGTGACGGCGTGATAGCCGTTGCGGGTTCCGGGGCGCCAGAACGGCGTCTCCTTTTCAAGAAGTTCGACCATGTGTGCGTAGTCGTAATAGGCGCCCGGCCTGAGCTCCTCCCGCAGGGCGGGAACGCCGGCCGAATGGTCGAGCATCATCGAAACCAGCGTATCTTCTTTTCCGGCCTGCCCATATTCGGGCCAGTAGCGCGTGACGGGCGCATCAAGATCGAGCAGGCCGCGATCCGCCGCCATATGGGCGCACAGGGCTGAGGCGCCCTTGGTGCAGGAAAACACCACCGACAGGGTGTCCTGCTCCCAGGCAGGGCCATCCGGCGTCTTGCGTCCGCCCCACAGATCCACCACGGTTCTGCCGCCGACGGATATGGCGACGCTGGCGCCGATCTCGCCGCGCGTGTTGAAGTTTTCAATAAATGCTTCCAGCACGCCAACATATTGCGGGTCGCAAAAACCGGATACGCCGCCCTGCGCCGTCGGCCGCTCCTGAATGTCCATTGTTTCCCCCGGGATGGTTTATCGGGCGACAGGCTGTCAGCTTGCCGGCGCCTTGCCAACCCATCATGTGCGGCGGGCATGGCATGGCAGCAAGGCGGGGCTGGGCTGGGCAGAACAGGGCACGGCGACGCCCAGGCGACCTGGCCGCCGCCGGCGCGGCGTCGGCGCGGGACGATGCGCGCCTGCCTGCCAAAACGCGCCTGTCTCAGGTGCGGCGGCTGGCGCCGGGCGGGGAGCATGTGCGCCAAAGCCCGTGCTCCGCAAGGCAACCGCCTGAGAACCCACCGGCGCTGGCCGGATGGTCGTCGCAGGCGTGACATGAATTGCCGGTTCGGCCCGCCCGGCGTAGACGCCGGGGGCCCGCGGCGCGCACGACCCGGGAAACGCCAGTGCGATCTGAAACCTGCGCCGGCAGCTGCAACGCGCTGGTTCCAGAACCGTTTCGGTCGATCCTCCGCAATATCCCCACCGATTTTCAGCCCGGCCCCCGGTTTTCCGTTGACCTCCCACGCGTCTGTGACTATCCCTTGCCGCAGCTGGAGACGTGGCCGAGAGGCTGAAGGCACTCGTTTGCTAAATGAGCAAGCCTGGAAACGGGCTTCGAGGGTTCGAATCCCTCCGTCTCCGCCACTTCGGTGCAAAACCGGGAACGCCAGTTCCCGCCGATTTCCCTCACTTCGTAGCTACCAGCGCCCGCAAGAGGGTGCTCTTCGAGCCCATGATGCGGATTGCGTCGTCGGTGACCTCGACGCGCTGCGCGAAGGCCCTGACGGCGCGCCTCAAATACAAAGAAACCCGCCGGCTGACAGGCCGGCGGGCCAGGATGACCGCCGGAGCAGGGCGTGCGCCTTGCCCGGGAGTTCATGGCGAAACCCAATCCGGCTGCCGGCGTCTTGACGCGCTGGCGTCCGAAGGGCAGGCGTCGGAGGGGACACCCGTCAGAGGGTTCTGGCGATCAGCTCTTTCATGATCTCGTTGGAGCCGCCGTAAATGCGCGCGACGCGCGCCGCCGTATACATGCGGGCGATGGGGTATTCTTCCATGTAGCCATAGCCGCCGAAAACCTGCAGGCAGCGGTCGACAATCTGCCCCTGTTTTTCGGTCGCCAGATACTTCGCCATCGATGCGGTGGCCGCGTCGAGTTTGCCTTCCAGGTGCAGGCCAATGCAGTGATCAACGAACGTCCGGATCGCGTAGGCCTCCGTCCGGCATTCGGCCAGCACGAAACGGGTGTTCTGGAACGACAGCAGGTTCTGGCCGAACGCCGAGCGCTCTTTCGCGTATTGAACCGCGAGATCCACCGCGCGCTCACAGGCGGCGGCGGCGAGCACGGCGATGGACAGGCGCTCCTGCGGCAACTGCTTCATCAGTTGCACGAAGCCCTGGCCTTCCACGCCGCCGAGCACATTCGCGGCCGGAATGCGCATGTCCTCGAAGAACAGTTCGCGCAGGTCGCCGCCCTTGGCGCCAATCTTTTCCAGTTCTCGCCCACGGGAGAAGCCCGGAAGATCGCGGGTTTCCGCCACCAGCAGGGAGAGCCCCTTGCCGCCGGGCGCATCCGTGGTGCGGGCGACGATGATCAGCAGGTCGCAGTGCGTGCCGTTGCTGATGAAGGTCTTGGCGCCGTTGACCACAAATTCGTCGCCGTCGCGGCGGGCATGGGTGCGCACCCCCTGCAGGTCGCTGCCGGTTCCGGGCTCGGTCATGGCGATGGCGCCGACGAATTCGCCCGAGGCCAGCCTGGGCAGCCAGCGGCGCTTCTGCTCCTCCGTGCCATAGGCGACGAAATAGTGGGCGACGATGGTGCTGTGCACGGAGTAGTTCCAGGCGTCATCGCCAACACGCGCCTGCTCCTCCATGACCACGGCCTCATGGGCGAAGGTTCCGCCGCCGCCGCCGTATTCCGTGGGGCAGCTGACGCAGAGCAGGCCAAGGTCGCCCGCGGCGTTCCAGAACGTGCGGTCGATCATGTGCTGCTTCGCCCAGCGGGCGTGATGGGGCGCTGACTCGGTTTCGAGAAACCGTCTGGCGGTGTCCCGCACCTGGTCGAGTTCCTCATTCATCCATGGGGAGCGGTAGCTCATGGGTGATTTCTCCCTGAGGCGCGATCCGGCGCTGGCCAGATTGCGTCGTCTGTTTTTGGCTGGAGCACTGGCGTTTCAGGAGAGCGATCTGGCCGTCCGGGCTCACCTGTCGTTTTGTTTTTACGTATTTTCTTCAGGAAAGGCGGGCTCCGCCCTTCCTGAAGCTGTTCTTGCGGTCAAATGCTTGCGGTTACCTGCCGGTGAAGCTGGGCTTGCGCTTCTCCAGAAAGGCGCTGACGCCTTCCTGTTTGTCGGCGGTGCCGAACAGCAGCATGAAGTTGCGGCGCTCCATGGCGAGCCCCTGGGTCAGGCCCATCTCCAGGGCGGCGCGGGCGCTGTCCTTGGCCAGTTGCACCGCCAGCGGACCATTGCGGGCAATGCGCGTGGCGATGGCGAGCGCACGCTCCATGCATTCCGCGTCGGCCACGAGGTCGCTGGCCAGGCCCGCCGCGTAAGCCTCCTGCGCCGTGATGGGGGCGCCGGTGAGCAGCATTTTCATGGCCTTCTGCTTGCCCATGGCGTGGATCAGCCGCTGGGTGCCGCCGCCGCCCGGCAGCAGGCCGAGCGCCACCTCGGGCACGCCGAAACGGGCGTTGTCGCCGGCGACGACAATGTCGCAGGCCAGCGCCAGTTCGCAGCCGCCGCCGAACGCCAGGCCGCGCACCGCCGCGATCAGCGGCTTGCGATAGGCGCCCAGGATATCGAACATGCCGCGTCCGAAACCGTTGGGGTCCAGCACGTCGTTCACCGCGACGCCGTCGAGCCCGGTGATGTCGGCGCCGGCGCAAAACGCGCGCTCCGAGCCGGCAATGACCACCGCCCGAATGGCGTCGTCCCTGTCCGCTTCCTGCAACGCGGCCGCCATCTCGCGCATCAGCTGGTCATTGAGCGCATTCAGCGCTTTGGGCCGGTTGAGGGTAAAGATGGCGGTGGCGTCGCGGAATTCCTTCAGGACTGTCGGCTCGCTCACTGTTCGCTCCCTTCATGGACATGCGCGTATTCGGCGCGCAGCCGTTTCTTGTCCGCCTTGCCGACGCTGGTGCGCGCCACGCTGTCGGAGAACACGACCGTTTCCGGCAGCTGCCATTTGGCGAAACTGGCGGCGAGATGGGCGCGCAGCCCGTCGGCGGTGAGTTCATGCCCGGCGCGCAGGACGACGATGGCGACGGGGCGCTCCTGCCATTTGGGATGCGGCACGCCAACGACGGCGGCCTCCAGCACCGCCGGATGCGCCATGATGGCGTTCTCCATGTCGATGGACGAGATCCACTCGCCGCCGCTCTTGATGACGTCCTTGATGCGGTCGGTGAGCTTCAGGTAGCCATTGCCGTCGATGACCCCGGCGTCGCCGCTGCGCCAGTAGCCGTCGGGGGTGAAACGGTCTCCGCTATCGGGCATGTCATGATAGCGCGTGGTGATCCACGGGCCGCGCACGCAGATTTCGCCCACATGGGCGCCGTCATGCGGCAGGTCGTTGACGTCCTCTTCGTCGGACAGGCGCACGTCGACGCCAACCATTGGCAGGCCCTGCTTGCGCTTCAGATCCCACAGCTGCTCCGCGTCCATGGACCGGCGCAGGCCGCGCTTGAAACGGTTGATCGTCACCAGCGGCGTGGTTTCGGTCGCGCCATAGGCGTGGATCACCTCGGCGCCGGTTTCTTCGTAGAAACCGCGCATCATCGCCAGCGGCGGCTCCGTCGCGCCCGACATCAGCCGCAGCCTGCTGAAGTCCGGCTTCAGCCCGCTGGCGCGGATGTGCTCCAGCATTGGCTGAAAGATCGCGGGCGCGCCATTGGTGATGGTGACCTCTTCCCGGATGATCGCCTCGGTGAGCGGCCCCGTGTCCTCCGCCATGTAGCGGCCGGGCAGCACGATCTTGTTGGCCATCATCGTCGCCATCTGCGGCAGCCCCCAGCACTGGCCGTGGAACATGGGGGTGATCAGCATGGTGCAGTCGTCGAACGTCGCGCCAACGGCCGAGGCCATCGCCATGGAATGCAGGTAAATGGCGCGATGCGAATAATAAACGCCCTTGGGGCGCCCGGTGGTGCCGGTGGTGTAGCAGGCGCTGTAGGCGGAGGTTTCGTCGATCAGCGGCCAGTCGATGTCGCCAGCGTCCGCCGCCAGCAGGTCCTCATAATGATGCAGCGGCGCCAGCGATGTCCTGATCTCCGACAGGGGCTTGCCGGTCATGACAATCCAGCCCTTCACGCCAGGGCATAGCGGCGCGATCGCCTCGGCGACCGGCAACAGCGTTTCATCGACAGCAATGAACGCGGCGTCGCTGTGGCGCACGACATAGGCCAGGTCCTCTGGCCCCAGACGCAGGTTCATCTGCAGCATGACGGCGGCGAGGCCCGGGATCGCCCAGTACAGTTCGAAGTGGCGCAGGCTGTTCCAGTCGAGAATGCCGACCTGGTCGCCTGGGTTGACGCCGAGCCGGCGCAGGGCGCCGGCCGCCTGGCGGATGCGCCGGTAAGTGCTGGCGTAGTCGGTGCGGGCCCAGCCGCCGTCGGGCGTGCGATAGACGATTTCCTGCTCGCCATGGGTGCGCGCGGCGTGGCGGATGAGCGTGGTGGTGTTGAGGGGATAGGCGTCGCCCATGGTGGACGGGCGCCCCTTGACGAGATTGAGCGTCACGGTGTCCTCCCTGCGCCGCGCTGGGGCGGCTTCCTTGGTTGTTGTTATCGTTGATGGCGTCCGCCGGTCCGCCGGCGGGCGCTGGAGCAAATCATTCAGAGCGTGGCCTGACAGGTCCTCGGGTCCCGCCTTGCCGCTCAGTGCGTCTGGTCGATGCGCTCGAGGATCGTGGCGTTGGCCATGCCGCCGCCCTCGCAGATGGTGAGCAGGCCGTAGCGCTCACCGCTGCGCTGCAGCTCGTGCGCCAGGTCGCACATCAGGCGGGCGCCGGTAGAGCCGATGGGGTGTCCCATGGCGATGGAGCCGCCATTGATATTGAGCCGGGCCGGATCGACGTCGAACTCGCGTGCGAAAATCAGCGGCGCGCAGGCGAAAGCCTCGTTGATCTCGATGCGGCCGACGTCGTGGATGCCGAGGCCCGCCTGGGCCAGCGCCTTGCGCGCCGCCGGCAGGATGGCGGTGAACTGCAGGCGGGCGTCGTCGGCCGCCACCGCCATGGAGCGGATCACCGCGAGCGGGCGCAGCCCCATGGCCTCCGCCGTGGCCCGATCGGCGACCAGCACGGCGGCCGCGCCGTCGCTGATCTGCGATGAATTGCCGGCGGTGATGAGGCCGTCCGGAGCGAATACCGGCTTCAGCTGCGCCAGGCGCTCCATGGTGGTTTCGGGGCGGATGCCCTCGTCACGGCGCATGGGCGCCGGGCCGCCTTCCGGGCGCCGGCCGTCGATGCTGACAAGCTGGCGGTCGAAGCAGCCCGCGTCCCATGCCGCTTTGGCGCGCTGGTGACTGCGCATGCTGTAGGCGTCAAGCTCTTCGCGGGTCAGGCCCCACTGGCGGGTAACCAGCTCCGCCGAGGGACCCTGGGCCATCAGGTTGCCCGCGAACCGGGCGAGGGCGCGCTCACCATACCAGGGCCCCAGACCTCCCGCCGGATTGAACGACGGCCCCAGATCAATGCGCGACATGGTCTCAACGCCGCAGCCAATGGCGAAGTTGAATTCGCCGCTGCGCACGCCCTGGGCCGCCAGGTGCACCGCCTGCTGGCCGGAGCCGCACTGCCGGTCAATGGTCATGCCGGGAAGCGTTTCCGGCAGCCCGGCGCCGAGGCTGGCCCACCGCGCCACATTGCCGGCCTGCTCGCCGCTCTGCAGGCCGCAACCGGCAATGACGTCATCGAGCTGCTCGGGGGCGACGCCGGCGCGCTGCACCAGCTGTTGCAAGGTGACGGCCAGCAGGTCGGTGGCCTTCCAGTCCGCAAGGGCGCCGCCGCGTCTGCCAACCGGCGTCCGCATGGCGTCAACAATTACAGCCTCACGCAATGCCGTTTCCTTTCCCTCTCGCGCCTGGGCATGGGGAGCGGCGCGGTTTATGAACTATCCATTTGTATCAATGGCTATCCATTTGGTCAATTCGCCTGTTTCAGGTAGAGATGCGTCATGACCTCGATCCCGAAAGCCGGGGACGCCCAGCGTCCCGACGCCGACCTCACCGCCCGGGCGCGTATTCGCAACGCCGCCCTGGCCCTGTTCGCGCTCAAGGGCGCGCGGGCGGCGACCTTGCGGGAAATCGCCGAGGCGGCGGGGGTGACCCATGGGCTCGTCGTCCACCACTTCCGCAACAAGGACGGTCTGCGGCTGGCGGTGCAGGAGCACGTCATGGCGATGATCACCGACACCCTGAACGCGGTGCCGGTGACGGGCGACGCGGCGGAATTCGGTCGCGCCCGCGATGCGAGCGTCGCCAGGATGTATGCGGCCAATCCCGATCTGGCGCTGTATGTCCGCCGGGAAACCGCCGGGCTGGAACTGGGGGGAGGCGATCCGGAATTCATGCGCCAGCTCGCGGCAATGACGCTGAGCCAGGTGCGGGGCCTGCGGGCGGCAGGAGCGGCGCGCAGTCAGGTTCCTGAACATGAGCAGGCCTTCGCCATCCTGCTCAGGCAGATGACGATCCAGCTGGTGCAGCCGCTGGGCGAACGACTGTGGGAGCATTTCCGGCAAGACAGCGATGAAGCGCCGCCTGAGGTCACGCTGAAGTTTGTGACGCCGCGTTAGAGCTCTTTCGAGAAGAGTTGAGCCCGATATTCATAAATAAAATGCATCAACTCAAGGAGATGGCGTATTTAATGTGAACCGGGCTCACCGAATATGCTCCAGGTCGCCGTCGCCGCAACGGATTGTCGTCAGACACATTGCCGGCAAGGGGCTGCGCGGCCGGAAGCTGGCCGCCACTGGCTTGCGTCCAGGAGCGCATGAGCGCGGGGAAAAGGCGCCCGACGGGCGCCTCCGACCGGCGGCCAGAGCCGCGTCCGGCGACAAGCGCCGGCAGAGCGCTTTCAGCGAAATCCGGTTCGCCAGAAACGCCCTCGCTTCGATGGGCGCATTTCCTTCACAAAATGGCGTCCATTTCCCTCGAAAATGCCTCAGGCGGCTGGACGTAGAGGCTGACGCCGCCGCCGACCAGCCGGACCGGATGGTGCTGCCTGTGGCATCGACCTCTGGGAAGGTCGCAGCGCGCGTCAGCGCGCTTGGAACGTCAGCACGATTTTTCCAAAGTGGCTCCCGCTAGCCATCTCATCAATCGCCCGGGGCGCCTCTGTCCATGGGAGCGTGCGATCAATGACGGGCCGGATTTGATGCAGCGTCATGGCGCGGCACATCGCCTCAAACATTTCCCGCGATCCGACCGAAACGCCCTGAACCCTTGCCGATGTGCCAATCATCACCGTGGGGGAGAGGGTGGCCGGCGGCGCGCTGGCGTCCGTCAGTACGCCGATGACCGCTATATGGCCGCCCATGCGTACCGATTTCAGGCTCTCAATCAGCGTTCCCGCGCCGCCAACCTCCATGATGAAGTCGGCGCCCCGGCCGTTGGTGGCTTCCCGCACCGGGCGATGCCAGCTGGGCTCGGACCTGTAGTTGATGAGATGGGTGGCGCCGAGCGCCCGGGCGCGCTCCAGCTTCTCATCCGATGAAGACGTGACAATGGTCCGGTATCCGGCGGCATGGGCGAACTGGAGCCCGAAGATGGAGACGCCGCCCGTTCCCTGGAGCACCACAGTGTCGCCGGGCTCAAGCCGGGCGTCGACGAACATGGCCCGCCACGCCGTGAGCGCCGCGCACGGAAGGGTCGAAACCTCCTCATCGGTGAGATAGTCCGGCACGCGGCAAACGGCGCTCTCGGGAAACAGGGCAAGGTCACGCCCGGCGCCTGGCGCCCCTGGCGAGCCAAGCGCTCCAGCAGCTTTTTCTGGCGCCGGGTGACCCGAAACCCAGTTTGGAAAGAACAGCGTCGACACGCGGTCACCGGGTGCGACGCGCGTCACGCCTTCGCCCACGGCCTCAACGATACCGCAGCCATCAGAAAACGGGACCACCGGCGGAGAGCTCTCATTGCCTTTCGCATAGCCGCCCCGGGCCGTGATGAGGGTGTCGCGAAAGTTCAGTGAAACCGCCCGCATCCGCACGGTGACCTGGCCCGCTCCTGGCGTCGGGTCGGGATGGTCGGCAATCCTGAGGTTGGATGTCCCCCACGGATAGGACAGTTCAAGGGCGCGCATTGATTTCCTCCCGGGCGGCGCTGTTTGGCCGCACAATGTCCCCAGTGATGGCAGAAAGCGGCTGCGCCCTGCAACAGGGGCCGTTACGCCGTTGCTTCATCCAGCAAGAAAGCTCAGCTTAGCTACGCCCGCCCATGACCTTGCGGCGGCCCCGGAATACGCAAATGCATATGATCCACGCCCTGGAGGTCCAGCGCCGCGCCAGCAGCGCCGGGGCATGGATATGCCCGTGTATTGCCCGCGCGGTCAGGGCGCCGACATCGCCGGACGGCGTCACCCGGTTCTGCACGGAGGCGCGTTCCGCTCATTCCACCCGTTGCATCAGCGCCATGGCGGCGGCGGGGTTGCTGACCTTGTGACCACTGATGACGTAGAGGAATACATCGCGAGGGTCGCCGGCTTCGGGCTTTTCCACGTAGTCCAGCCCCTCTGGCGCGCCGCCCGCCGCCCACGCGCGGGCGCGTTCGGCCCAGCGATCCAGGTCGGCGGCGTCATATCCGGCGGGGCCGGCGCGCTCCTGCGTGCCCATGACGCGGACGTAGACGAACGGCGCCGTTATATCGGCGATCTGCGGATAGTCGCTGTCGCCGGCGATCACGGCGGCCACGCCGTATTGGCGCAGCAGGCTGGTGAAGGCGGGTGTCCGGAAGCTGTCGTGGCGTACTTCGACCACGTGACGCAGGTCGCGCCCCTGAAGTGTCCGGGGTAGCAGCTTCAGAAACGCCTCGAAATCATCCGGGTCGAATTTCTTGGTGGCCATGAACTGCCAGTTAACCGGCCCGAGCTTGTCGCCCAGTTCCGTGACGCCGCTTCCGAAAAATCGTTCGATGGTTTCGCCGGCCTCCGCCAGCACCCGGCGATTGGTGGCGAAGCGCGGCGCCTTCAGCGAAAAAACGAAGCCGTCCGGCGTTTCATCGCGCCATTTGGCGAAACTCTCGGGCTTTTGCGAGCCATAATAGGTGCCGTTGATCTCGATGGAGGTCAGGTGTTCGGCGGCATATTCCAGCTCGCGCTTCTGCGGCAGCTTTTCCGGATAGAACACGCCCCGCCACGGCGCGTAGGTCCAGCCGCCAACGCCGATCCTGATTCTGCCTGCCTTCTTGTCCGTCAATGTCGTGGTCCCGTCGCGTTTCCGGTGCGCAACGGTAACGCATTCCAGCGCCGCTGCGCTCCGGATTCTGCTTTCAAACCGGCGTGAGGCCAACAGATGGGAAGGCCAACAGATGGGAGGGCCAAAAAATCAAAGGAGACAGGCCAGGAAGCCGGCTGGCCTCCTGGCCCAGGTTTCAGGTTCTCAAAATGGCTCGATGATCCGCTTGCGGCTGGCGCGTGGCGGCGGGGGCGGCAGATTGTCCAGCGTGCGCAGCAGGATGGCGCGGGTTTCAGCGGGATCGATGACGTCGTCATAGATGAAGCGCGCCGCGCATTCCACGGCGGTGTTGGCTTCCTTCATCTCCGCTGTCAGCGCGGCGTGGCGCGCCGCCCGTTCGGCTGGATCGGCGATGGCCGCGAGTTCCTTGCCGTGGATGATGGTGACGGCGCCCTCCAGTCCCATGCCGCCGTACTCGGCGGTGGGCCAGGCCAGCAGGATTTCCGGATCGAGCGGCCGCGATCCCATGATGTAATAGCCAAGGCCATAAGCCTTGCGCATCACCACGGTCATCACCGGAATGGTGGCGTTGGCCAGCGCCGTCAGCACGCGGGCGCTGTGGCGCATCAGGCCGGTGCGTTCGACCTCCGGCCCCACCATCAGGCCGGGCGTGTCGCACAGCACCAGTAGCGGAATGTCGAAGGCGTCGCAGATCTGCACGAAGCGGGCCATCTTCAGGCAGGCGGGCGTGTCCATGGCCCCGGCCAGGAACATCGGCTGGTTGGCGATCACCCCGACCGGCCGGCCGTTCAGCCGGATGAAAGAAGTGACCGCCGCCTTGCCGTAACCGGCCTTGATTTCCAGCACGCTGTCTTCGTCGGCCAAAGTCTCGATGACCTTGCGCACATTGTAGGCGCGGCGCGGGTTCTCCGGCACGATGTCGCGCAGCGGGGCCTGATCGCGCGCCTTGCCCGGCGCTGCGGATGGCGATCCCGGCGGGTCGAAATAGGCCAGATAATTTTTGGCGACAGCGATCGCCTCTTCTTCATTGTCCACCAGCACGTCGATAACGCCGGAGGCCCAGTGCGCCTCGGCCGGGCCAATTTCCTCCGGCGTGAAGCGCTTGCCCAGCGCCGCTTCCACCAGCGGCGGCCCGGCGAGGCCCATGGCTGAGTCGCGCGTCGCCACCAGCAGGTCGCACATGCCGGCGAGGTTGGCGTGGCCGGCGAAGGCGCGGCCCGGCACGATGCCGATGGTCGGGACCAGGCCGGACAGGCGGGCGAACACCACGAAGGTGGGCGTTGAGGGCCGCGCGACCACATGCATGTCGTGCGGCCGGGCGCCGCCGCCGTCCAGCCAGCAGATCACCGGCAGCCGGCGTTTTTCCGCATGCTCGAACATCCGGGTGATCTTGGTGTGGTTGAGGGCGCTCTGCGCTCCGCCATAGACCGTGAAATCATAGCCGACGAAATCGACGGCGCGTCCGCCGACCCGGGCCGCGCCCATCACCAGGCCGTCGGCGGCGCCTTCCATGCCGTCGATCGCCGGCCGGACGAGGCCGCCATATTCGGTGAAGCTGTCCGCGTCGGCCAGGGCGGCGAGGGCCTCGCGCACGGTCCATTTGCCGCGTTTGCGCTGCCGGGCGACAGCGGCGGGGCGGGCGTCGTCGAGACGTCCCGCCTGCATGGAGACAAGGTTTTCGAGATCCTGACGCACACTGTTGCTCCGTCGGATATGGCGGCCGGATCGCGGCGTGGCCATGAGGTTTTCGGGCGAAACAGCCGCTGCTTCGCGCATGACATGCCGGGGCTGGGCGAGAAGCCCGGTTCGTCCCGGCTGGCGTGGTTCAGGCGATGTTGAGCCTGGCGCTGCCCAGTTTCTCGCGCTTCAGGCGGATGCCGGCGGCCTCCCGGTCCCAGGCGTCGTCGGTCAGGCCCTGTTCGCGCAGGATGTATTTCTCCACCTTCTGCGTCGGCGTGCGCGGCAGTTCGGACATCACGCGGATGTAGCGCGGCGTCATGAAGTGCGGCAGCCGCCGGGTCAGGAACGCGGTCAGTTCCTCCATGTCGATTTGCGCCCCCTCCACGGGGGCGATGATCGCCATGACTTCGTCCTCGCCGAATTCGGACGGCACGCCGATGACCGCCGCCTCGCGAATCTGCGGATGGGCCAGCAGTTCCGACTCCACCTCGAAGGACGAGATGTTCTCGCCGCGCCGGCGCAGGGCGTCCTTCTTGCGGTCGACGAAGAAATAATTGCCGTCGGCGTCGCGGCGGAAGGCGTCGCCGGTGTGGAACCAGCCGTTGCGCCAGGCCTTCGCCGTCGCCTCGGGGTTGCGGTTGTAGCCGTGATTGAGCGCCCACGGGATGTCGGAGCGCACCAGCAGTTCGCCGACCTCGCCGACGCCGACCTCCACGTCATGGTCGTCGACGATGCGGGCGTGGAAGCCTTCGCGCACCCGGCCGCAGGTTTTGGCGACGGTCGGATTGGCCTCCGAGACGATGGGGCAGGAAATCTCCGTCATGTTGAACACGGTGTAGATGTCGACGCCGAAGCGGCGGGTGAACTCCGGCGCGTCCTCGCTCAGGGGCACCATCACCGCCTGGCGCAGGGTGTGGTCGCGGTCGCGCGGGGAGGGCGGCTCCTTCAGCAGGAAGGGAACCATGGCGCCCAGCAATGTCATGGTTGTGCAGCCGGTGCGGCGGATCGTGTCCCAGAAGGTGCGGGTGTCGAAGGCCTCGACAATGGCCACCGAGCCGCCGTTCAGCAGCATGCGGTTGACCGCATTGGTGCCGCCCACATGGAACAGCGGCAGGTTGACCATGGCCCGGTCGTCGCGGGTGACATTGTCCAGCGCCTCGCACATGCAGGCGGCGTGGCGATAGGACGACAGCACCCCCTTTGACGGGCCCGTGGTGCCGGAGGTGTAGATGATCGACTGGGTGTCCCACGGCATGATCGGCCGCGATGGTTCGCCGGGCTCGCCTTCTGCGCGGGAGAGGACCGTTTCCGGCAGGATCTCGAGGCCAGGAACATTCACCGGCCGGTCGCCGATGGCCACCAGCGTCGTCAGGTCGGCCAGCTCCACATCGGCCAGCCGTTCCGCCAGCTGGCTGTCAGCCACCATCAGCCGCGCGCCGGAATTGGCGATGACATGGGCCAGCACGCCGCCGCGATAGCTGATGTTCACGGGCACATAGACGGCGCCGAGGTAGTTCAGCGCGAACCACACGGCGATGGCGTGCGGGCCGTTGGGCAGCCACGACAGCACGTGATCGCCCTGGGAGACGCCGAGCGCCGTGAAGCCGGCGGCGAAACGCCGGGTGATCTGGCGGGTTTCGCCCCATGTCCAGCTGCTGTCGTCGGCGAACAGGGCGAATGTCCGCTCCGGCTGGGTGTCCGCATGCCGGTCGAGCACATAGCGCAGCACGCAATTGCCCGGGTCCCGCTGGGTCGCGATGTCCATGGTCCGTTTCCTCAAACGATGCTTTTGTGGGCCAGGATGCGGGTTGGCCCCGCGCTGGCCCGGTTAAACCGCCGCCAGTATTCTGGTCGGCGGAAAAAGTGGGGCTCAGGGGCGCGGCGTCTCCTTGCAGCGGCTGGCCGCGTTGCCCGCGCGGGCGATCGCCGCCGTCGCCATCTCCTGCATCAGCGGCGAGAGCGCGCGCAGATCGGTCGCCCCCTCGGTCAGCACCCATTCGACGAAAACGCCGCGCACCATGGCGACGATCACCGCCGCCAGCTTTTCACAGTCCGCGTCCGGCGCGATTTCGCCGGCGTCGCGCGCCTCCTCCAGATGCTTCTGGAAGCCGGCGGCGAAGGCGCCCATCAGCGCCTGCATGCGTGGGCGCAGCTCGGTCACGCCGTAGGCGGCGTCCACATACATGTAGTGCACGAACCGGGCGCCGACCGGGCTCTTCAGGCCGCCTTCCACGTGGGCGGCGATACGCGCCCGCACCGCCGCGAGGCCGCGCAGGTTTCCCACCTGCATCGGCGCCTGTTCAGCGAACCAGGCGTCGGCTGAATCGATCATGGCGTTGAGCAGGCCGAGCTTGCTGCCAAAGCGCTCCACCGGCAGGCCGCGGCTGTAGCCGGCGGCGACGCCCACATCCGCCAGCGTGGTGCGCGCCACGCCTTTTTCAGCGATCAGCCCCATGGCGGCGACGATCATCCGCCGGTCGGAAATCTGGCGACGTTCGGCGCGACTTCGGGGCGATCTGGCTGTAACAGGCGGGTGATGCAATGGAATTCCGCTCCCGAAAAATTTTCCGAACGCCAGTTTCTAACACTTGCTGGCTGACTAGCAAGTGTTACCATGCCGCCAATAACGACGGGGAGCCGGATGCAGGCGCGGAACGCGCCAGGCCCCCGGATACAACGGGAAACGCCATGGACGACCACGGCGGACGCGCGGGCCTGACAGGGCGCGGCGCCGCCGGATCGTCTCCAGAAAAAAAACCAGAGGGCGCGATTGTCCGGGCAGGACCCGTCGTCGTGCTTCGGAGGGATCGCCAATGAGTCGCGCAGACCGGACCATCCTCACCGCCGCCGGGTCCATCGACCGGCGCAGCTTTCTTCAGCTCGCCGGGCTGACGGCGGGCGCCTCGGCGCTGGGGGCAGGGCTGGCTGGCGGCGCGGCGGCCGCCGAACCGTTCAGGATCGGCTGGGTGCGGCCAACCACGGGGCGCCTGGTCACCTCGTTCAACCCGCTCTACATGGGCGGCGTCATGGCGGTGGAGGAGATCAACGCCGCCGGCGGCATTCTCGGCCGCCAGATCGAGCGGGTGGAGGAGGATGACGAAGCGCTGCCGTCGAAGGAGCCTGGCATCGTCCGCAAGCTGCGCGGCGCCGGCATTCATTATGTCGTCGGGCCCACCGGCTCGTCCCAGTCCCTGTCCTCCATCGCCGCCACCACGGCGGCGAAGATGATCCAGGCCACCTATGCGGCGGCGGCCGAGGCGGGCGACGGCAAGCGCTACCCTTATCATTACCAGTTGCTGTTCAATACCGACCAGCAGGCCGAGATCTGCGTCGACTACATGCTGAAAAACCAGGGGCTGAAGAAGATCGGCGTCCTGCAGGAGAACACCGCCTTCGGCGAGCAGGCCACCGCCTCAACCGTGAAATATCTGAAAAAAGCCGGCGTCGAGCCTGCCTCTGTTCAGGTCTATCCGATCAACGCGCCTGATCTCGCCGCTTACGTGTCGAACCTGCAAAAAGCCGGCGTCGACGGGGTGATCGCCTGGATCGCCAACATTCCCAACGCGGCGATGATCTTCAACACCATGAAGTCGCTGAACTGGTTCCCGCCAGTCACCGGCCACAGCGGCCTGTTCCTGCCGTCGCTGTTTGAACTGGTGTCGCCGGAGGCGGTGAAGAACGTTTACGGCACCTACTACAAATCCTTTACCTGGAACGCGACCGAACAACCGGGCGAGCGCCAGGTGGCCTTCGCCAAAAAGCTGGCTGAAATACCCGGCGCGAAGAACAACGAAGTCAATATCGCCGCCAGCCCCTATTATGACTTTGTCTATCTGCTGAAGCACGCCATCGAGCAGACGAAGAGCTTCGAGGTTGCGGACATCAAAAAGGCCCTCGACAGCACGAAGGATTTTCCCGGCCTGCTCGGCAAGGTGTCGTTCACGCCAGAAAACCACAGCGGCATTGCCCTTGCCGACATCACCCTGGCCTCGGTCAGCTCCGGCGTCGACAAGCGCGCCATGGGCTGCATGCGCGAGCGCGCGCCGGGGCTCTGACCGCCGCTCCCCGGCGCAACGCCAACCGGCCCCAAGGCGCTTTCGCTGGCCGCCGTCATCGCGCCAGCCGCTCTCCGCCAGGCGCCTGCGGCAAAGTCAGGCGCCCGCGGCAAAGTCAGGCGCCTGCGGCAAGGCAGACGCCCGCGGCAACGCCTGAGGCCCCGCGGCGGCGCGCACAGGGCCCAACGCACAGGTGCTGAATCCATGGACATCGACATCCTCGCGAGAGGTCTGGTCGCGGGCAGCCTTTATGCGCTGGTGGCGGTCAGCTTCAACATTCTTTACCGGCCGACCAACGTCTTCAATTTCGCCCAGGGCGAACTGGTGATGCTGGGCGCCATGGTCTTCGCCAGCCTGGCCACCGTGCTCGGCTGGCCCTGGTACGCGGCGCTGATCGTCACCCTGCTGGGCGTTGGCCTGCTGACGCTGCTGATCGATGTGGTGGCGGTGGCGCCGGTGCTGGCCCGCTCGCAGCACGGCACGGGCTGGGTCATCACCACCCTGGCCGCCTCGCTGATCATCGCCAATGGCGTCAACCGCATCTGGGGGCCGGATCCGATCGTGGTGCGCCCGCCGGCGCCGCTGACCACGGACACCTTCAGCCTCGCCGGCATGACCGTGAGCGCTTACCAGATTTTTCTGGTGCTGCTGACCATCATCCTGGTGCTGGCCATCGAGCAGGTTTACCGCACCCGCCAGGGCAAGGCCGTCCTGGCGGTGGCCGAGGATCGCGAAGCGGCGTTGTTGCGTGGCGTCAATCCGCTGCGCCTCAGCCACTGGTCGTTCTTTCTCGGCGGCGCTTTCGCCGGGCTCACCGGCGTGCTCGCCGCGCCGGTGCTCTACGCCTCCACCGGCCTTGGTCCGGCGCTCCTGCTGAAGGGCTTCGCCGCCGCCGCTGTCGGCTCCATCGGCAACAATCGCGGCGCGCTGATCGCCGGCTATCTGATTGGCGTCACCGAAGCCCTGGGCGCGGCGCTGCTGTCGCCAGGCTACCAGGAGGCGGTGGTGTTCCTGCTGGTGCTGTGCGTGTTGCTGGTCTGGCCGCACGGTCTGTTCGGCCGCCCCTTCGCGAGGACGGTGTGACCATGGCGGCTTCCGTTGCGAAATCTCGCGGCCTGGCGGGTCTGCTGGTCCAGGCGGCGCTGGTTGTCATCGTGCTGGCCCTGCCGCTGGCGCTCGATCCCTATGGCTATCCGCTGTTCGTCGCCACCCAGCTCGGCGTCTATGTTATCGCCGCCATCGGCCTGAACCTGCTCGCCGGCTATGCCGGTCAGGTGTCGCTCGGGCATGGCGCCTTCATCGCCATCGGCGCCTACGCCACGGCGTTGCTCACGGTGGACCAGGGCTGGTCGTTCTGGCTGGCGGCGCTGGCCGGGGTGGCGCTGTCGGCGTTGATGGGCGTGCTGATGGCGCTGCCGTCGTTCCGTCTCTCCACCTGGTACTTCGCCTTCATCACCCTGGCCTTCGCCCAGGTGTTCGAGAAGATGATCGTGGAGTGGCGCGGTCTCACCAGGGGCTTCGCCGGCGTCGTCGGCGTGCAGCCGCCATCCGTGTTCGGTCATGTGCTGGAGCCAGCCGGCGTTTACTGGCTGGTGGCGATCATCGCCATCATTGGCTTCTGGCTGGTGAACAATCTCGTCCACTCGCGCTTCGGCCGCGGCTTCGTCGCCGTGCGCGACGCGCCCGCCGCCGCCCAGGCAGCCGGCGCCTCTCCGGCGCGGCTGAAGCTGCTCGCCTTTGTCATCGCCGCCTGCTTCGCCGGCGTCGCCGGCGCCTTCTTCGCCGTGCAGAAGACGGTGGTGACGCCGGACGATTTCACCGCCGAGTTCTCCATTTTCTTCCTGCTGACCGTGGTGCTCGGCGGTCTTGGCACGCGCTGGGGGCCGGTGGTCGGCGCCCTTGTGTTCTTCCTCGTCCCGGAGCTGCTCACCGGCCTCGAAAGCTGGCGCATGATGGTCTACGGCGCGGCGCTGCTGGCGCTGATGCTGTTCGCCCCCCATGGTCTTGTCGGCGCCGCCCGCAGCCTGTTCGACCGCCTGCGACCGAAGCAGGCCGGGCAGACGACGCAGCCGGCTGAGACTGTTCAGCCCCAGGGCGCCCACGTGGAGCGACCCGCCATCAGCGGTCTTGCGCTGGAGGTGAAGGACCTGCGCAAGAGCTTCGGCGGCGTCGTCGCCCTTGGCGGCGTTGACCTGTCGGTGGCGCCTGGAACCTGCGCCGCCATTGTCGGCCCCAACGGCTCCGGCAAGACCACGCTGCTGAATGTGGTTGGCGCCTATTACCGGCGCGATGCCGGCGCAGTGCTGCTGGGCGGGCGTGAGACAAAAGGCCTTTCCCCCCAGCAGATCGCTGGCGAAGGCCTGGGCCGCACCTTCCAGACGCCGCGCCTGCTGGGCGAACTGACGGTGCTGGACAATGTGCTGCTTGGCGCTTTCCGGCGCGAGCGCGCCTCGCTGCCGGGAACCATGTTGCGGCTGCCAGGCGCCATGGCGGAAGCGGAGCGGCTGCGGGCCGAGGCGATGGAGCTGTTGGCCTTTGTCGGCGTCGCCGACCGGGCGGATGATCTGGCCAGCGAAACCCCGCACGGCCACCAGCGCCTGGTGGAAATCGCCCGCGCTCTGATGGGCGGCGCCCGGCTGATCATGCTCGACGAGCCGGCGGCGGGTCTGTCGATGACCGAGCTGGATCGCCTCGAGCAGCTGATCCGGCGCATTCTCGCCCTTGGCGCCACGGTGGTCATCGTCGAGCACCACCTCGACCTGGTCGCGAGCATCGCCAGCCATGTGACGGTGCTGGATCGCGGCGTCGTGCTGGCTTCGGGCGCGCCCCAGGCGGTGTTCGCCGACGCCGCCGTCATGGCGGCTTACATGGGCGAGCGGGCGCTGAACGAACAGGCGTCGGATCAGCTTTCAGATGAGGCGGCGGGCGAGGTTGCCCGGCCGCGCCCTGTCCCGGCGAAGGGAGCGTGACCATGACCATGGCTTCAAACGCCGGCCAGGCTGGCGAACTGTTGCTGTCCGTCGAGCAAGTCGATGTCGGCTACGGCCATGTCGGCGTGCTGGAGGGCGTGTCGCTGTCCGTGCGGCGCGGCTCCATCGCCGCTTTGGTCGGCCGCAATGGCGCCGGCAAATCCACCCTGTTGCGGGCGATTTCCGGCCTGCTGACGCCATCGCGCGGCCAGATCGTCTTTAACGGCCGCGCCATCAGCCGCGACAAACCGCATGCGATCGTCGGGGCAGGGCTACTGCATGTGGCCGAGGGGCGTCGGCTGTTCAGGTCCCAAAGCGTCGACGACAATCTGGAGCTTGGCGTCTATGGCCTGAAAATGGATGCGGCGGGCTATCAACGCCGGCTGGCGCGGGTATTCGAACTGTTTCCGGTGCTGGAGGAAAAGCGCCGCCTGCCGGCCGGCGCCCTTTCCGGCGGCCAGCAGCAGATGCTCGCCATCGGCCAGGCCATGATGCGCGAGCCGGTGCTGCTGATGCTGGACGAACCGTCGCTTGGCCTGTCGCCGCTGCTGGTTGATCAGGTGTTCGCCGCGATCATGGCGTTGCAGCAGGCCGGAACCACGATCCTGCTGGTTGAGCAACTGGTCGAACGGGCGCTTGAGATCGCCAGTGAGGCGTGGGTCCTGCAGAACGGCCGCATGATCGCCAGCGGCCCGGCGGCGCAGATCGCCGCCAGCGAGGAACTGCGCGCCGCTTATATGGCGGCGCATTGAAGCAAGATCATGGGTGTGTGATTTTTCGATAAATGTATTTTTGTCAAAGGTATACGGTGAATCTCTGAATCATTTTCTGCGGATGCGCGGTTTCATTTCAGCGTGGTGAGCACGGCGCCGGCGGCGATCAGGACAATGCCAAGGGCTGCCTTCGCCGAGATGCGCTCGCCCAGGAAGCTGATGGCGAACAGCGTTGTGAAAACGACGCTCAGCTTGTCCACCGGCGCCACCTGCGAGGCTGGTCCCAGTTTCAGCGCCCGGAAGTAGCACAGCCACGACAGGCCCGTCGCAATCCCGGAAAGGGCGAGAAACGCCCACGTTTTGGGCGGGATGCCGCCAGGCGTCCGCCATTGTCCTGTCGCCGTCACCAGTATGGCGGCGACGGCGAGGATCACCACGGTGCGAATGAAGGTGGCGAGATCGGCGTTGATGTCGCTGACGCCGACCTTGGCGAGGATCGCGGTCAGCGCTGCGAACACCGCCGACAGCAGCGCCCAGAACTGCCAGGACGTGACCTGAAATAACGTCTGCATGACTGGTTTCCCGTGTCGGCGGCACGGCCGTGCGCCGGTCTGGGGCCTTCTCCGTCGCGCCCCGCCGGCTTCCGTCGCGCCCGCGCCCGTTGTGCTGCAGGGCGTCATCAAACCGCAAAAAGCGCGCTGGTATAGCGCCGCATTTTGCCGGGGATTCGACAAGATTGAATCACTTCGCCTGATTCATCGAAAAACTGCAAAACAATCGTTCTGAACGGCCATGCAACGTTAACGGGGGATGAATAACCAACCTTTACATGCGCCAGAGGAGAGCAAAGTCGTGTCATTTGCGCCACAATGACGCCCAAAAGGCCCCGGGATCGAAAGCGCAGCCTGAGTTCCGGTTGATCGATCCGTCTGCAACGATAATGTGACCGCCAGTGGGAAGTTTCGATCAGGCAGTCGCTTCGTAACAGCAGGGGTTTCTGGCGTTGCGAAGCGCTGCAGGGAAGAGATGAGAGGGGAGCCGGACAGTCCGTCGGGCGGTCTGGCGTTTCACTTCCCATGGGGTCTCAAATCTGGAGGTTAACATGAAGCTCGCAAAGAGCCTTCTCCTCGGTTCGGCAGCC
>Ga0182737_1000614_pt1 | contig 46988 bp, 61 predicted proteins | sample eDN5th30CBELigOP_FD_128878 | JGI IMG/M metagenome (GOLD analysis project Ga0182737, IMG submission 128878) | Enriched Organic Plus compost microbial communities from Emeryville, California, USA - eDNA 5th pass 30_C BE-Lig OP (version 2) (version 2) ...
AGCAGCCAGGCGAGGACCCCGACCGCGAGGGCGATGGCCAGGTAGCCGAGCCACCGGTCGGCCCAGAAGGCGACCTCGGTGACCGTGCCGGTCTCGTTCTCCGCCAGGAGCTGGGAGATCGTCTTGCCCTGGACGAAACCGGCCGCGCCCTCCCCCGGTTGGCCGACCGTGAAGGTGATCCCGCCCGAGACGGGATGCGCGTCCGCGGAGACGACGTGGTAGGTCGCGGTGTAGAGGCCGTCCGGCAGGTCGGGACGGAGCCGGACCCCGACCGCGTGCGCGTCACCGCCGGGGCGCAGGAGTTCGCCCTCCTGGACCTCCGTCCCCTCCGTGTCGAAGACCCGTACGGCCCCGAGCGACGCCTCGATCGGCTCGTTGAACTCGAACTCGACCTTCGGGGGAGCCGACCTCAACTCCGCCCCGCGGGCGGGAGTGGACTCCACCAGGACCGCATGGGCGGATGCGGACTGGGCGACGCCCAGAAGCGCCGCCATGACCAGGAGAGCGGTGAGGAGCCCGCGCCTCACCAGGCTTCCTCGTCCGCGGCGGACGGTCCGTCCGCGCCTCCCCCGGCCTCGCCGTCCGATCCCGGTCCCTCTTCACCCGGGCCGCGGCGGCGCCTTCGAACCCAGAGGACGATCGCGGCCGCCAACGCCACCGCGAGGATCACGAACGGGGCGACCGGGGCCTTCGAGTCGGTGCCGACCCAGGTCAGCGTGCCATCGACCGTGGCGGGTCTGCCGTCCACCCGGATCGGGATCTCGTAGTCGAAGATCTTCGTCTGCTCGGATTCGTCCTTGACCTGCCGGGGCGTGACTCCTTCGACCATGTAGTGGGAACGGTGGTCGTGCCACTCGTAGATCCCGTCGTCTTCGACCTGGTCCCAGTCGGGGGCCGCCTCGGGGTCGGCCCGTTCGGGGAGCGCGATCTCCGCGTAACGGTCCTGGTTCAGGTAGTGCGACGGCGAGTTGAGGTTCACTTCGACCCGGCCGTCGGCGAGGACCCGGATGTAGGGCTCCCCCTCGTATCCCTCGACCGTGACGTCCTTGCCGGACCGGTTCTCCAGGCGCACGTGGTCGTCGAAGTTGACGATCGAGAAGCTCAGCCCGTCGGCAAGCGCCGCGGGACGGATCGAGGTGATCTCGGAACGGTAGTTCGGGTTGCCCTCGTGCGCGGCGGCGACGCCGGGGAGGGTGACCATTGTCAACAGGGCCAGAAGGCCCAGAAAGCGCTTCATGGAAAGGCTCCTATGCCGCGGTACGCGGCGCGGGGCGGCCGTGAATGTGTGGCCGCGGGTGGTCGGTTGCGGGGCCGGACCGCTTGGCGGCCCGGCTACGGCGCGAGAGCCGGCGGCCCGCGGCCGGGGACGCGTGCCGCCTCGATCAGCGGCACGAACGTCTCGGCGGCAACCGTCGCCCGCAGCACGGGCACGGCCCTGGGGCGGCGCGGGTGCGCGGCGAGAGCGGCGATGAGTCCCTCGCCGACGTACCGGCCGAAGGCGAGCGGCGCGGCCAGGAGGAAGACGGGAACGGTGAACAGGATCGCCTCCGGGGAGCCGACGACGGTCAGGAGGAGCGCCCACGCGAACGCGACCAGGACGAGCCCGGAGGACCGTGCGGCGGAGATCTCGATACCCCGATCCATCGCATCGAGTGTACCCGCAGGGCCGGAGAGGGCGACTCTCTAGGCTTCCGTCCATGGCGCAGATCAAGGCCCTCCTCTTCAACGATCCGTCCTGTCCCTTCGGCTACTCGGCGAGTCCGGCGCTCCGCGCGCTGGAGTGGCGGTACCGCGACCAGATCGAGTGGCATCTCGCCGTGATCGGCCTTTCGGACGACCGCAACCCCGTCCCCTACTCCGTCGAGGAGATCGCCGGGTTCAACATCGACTTCCGGCGCCGGTACGGGATGCCGTTCGCCGTCGAGGTCAAGCGACGCCCCTTCACGAGCGAGCGCGCCTGCCGGGTCATCACCGCCGCCCGCCTGCTCCATCCCGGCTCCGAGTGGCGGGTGCTCAGGACCCTGCAGCTCCTCAACTTCAACACCCCGCTGATCCTCGACGATCCGGGCGACCTGATCGAGGCGCTCCGCACCGTGCCCGGGATCGACGCCGAGGAGGTGCTCGAGGCCTCGGACGCGCCGGACACCGTCGCGGCCTACGAGGCCGACTTCGCCCACGCCCGCAGCGCCGCCGGGGGGCCGGCCCATCTCCAGACGAAGACGGCCGACCACGAGGACGACGCGCAGCGCTTCACGGCCCCCTCGATCGTGTTCGAGCACGGCGAGAAGCGGATCGAGGTCGGCGGCTTCCAGCCGATCGAGGCCTACGACGTGGTGATCGCCAACCTGGACCCGGGCCTCGTGCGGAAGGAGCCGGCGGAGTCGGCGCTCGAGGCGCTCGGGCCCTACCCGGCCGGCTTGACCACCCAGGAGGTGGCCACCGTGATGACCAAGGGCCTGGACGAGGTCGTGAGGGACGACGCGGAAAGGGAACTGGTCCAGCTCCATGCCCGGGGAGAGGTGCGGCGGGTCGCGCTCGGCAACGACGCGCTCTGGGTCAAGGCCTAGCGATCTTCCGGCCTCAGGCCGCCGAGATCACGTAGGAGAGCAGGAACCCCAGGGCGGTCGCGTACGCGACGTTGATCCCGCCCTCGGCATAGGCCTCCGGCATCACGGTGTCGGCGAGCGAGGCCAGGACGGCGCCGCCGGCGAACGCAAGCGGTATCGAGAGGGTCTCGCCGCTGGCCCCCTCCAGCAAGACGTAGCCGACCACGACCGCGGCCGCCAGCAGGATGGCGGCGGCCGTCCAGATCAGGATCGCCCGCTCTGGGCCGACCCCTGCCTCCTTCATCTTCTCCGCCCCGACCACCGCCTCGGGGAAGTTCGAGACGAAGATCGCCACCAGCAGGGCGAGTCCCCCGCCTTCGATCAGCGAGACCCCCATCGCGAGGTTCTCCGGCACCCCGTCCAACGTCACCCCGGCGAGCAGCGCGAAACCGATGCCGGCGCCGGACCTTGCCCTGGTGTCGGTCCGCCGGGCCAGCCAGCCGTCGACGAGGACGAACACGGTCGCGCCCACGAGGAACGAGACGCCGGCGTACCCCGCTCCTCCGTGCTCGAACGCCCGGTCGAATAGTTCGAACGCCACCGCGCTCACCAGGGCGCCGGAGGCGAAGCCGAGGAGCCACGCGAGCAGCTTGCGCGGCAGCTCGACCTTGGCGCCGACCAGGGCCCCGATCGGCAGGGCCGCCGAAGCGACCACGGCGAAAATGACGGTTCGAAGCACCGACACCAGTCAACCAGCCGTGCCGGAGGGCACCCGCGCCCAGCCGCCAGATATCCTGCCGCGATGGCTCTTGGCGGTGCCGAGGTCGCCGCCAGAGAAGGCGGTTCCCCGACGGCAAAAGAAGCGGGCTCCCACTTTCGGCCCGACATACAGGGAATCCGCGCGATCGCGGTCACCCTCGTTCTCGCCTGTCACGCCGCGATTCCCTGGGCGGAGGGTGGCTTCATCGGCGTCGACGTGTTCTACGTCCTGTCGGGCTTCCTGATCACCGGGCTCGTCGTGCGCGAGATCGAGAAGACCGGCCGGGTCTCGATCCGCAACTTCTACGCCCGGCGTGCCAAGCGTCTGCTCCCCCTGGCGGCCCTCGTCCTGGTCTTCATCTGCATCGGCTCGCTGATCGTCTTCCCGCTGGCCCAGCAGGTGACTATCGGCGGGGACGTCTTCGCCGCCGCGCTCTACTTCGTGAACTGGCACTTCATCGTCCAGGGAGTCGACTACTTCGCGGCCGCCGACGGTCTCCACAGCCCGGTTCAGCACTACTGGTCGCTGTCGGTGGAGGAGCAGTTCTACGTCGTCTGGCCCCTCCTCCTCCTGACGGCCGGGGCGATCGCCACGAAGCTGAGGCGCAGGGCGAGGACCATCGTCCTCTTCGTCATCGTCCCGGTCGCCCTCGCTTCGCTCGCCTACAGCGTGTACTTCACGAACGCCAACCCGGAGGCGGCCTTCTTCTCGACCATCGCCCGGGCCTGGCAGCTCGCCTTCGGGGCCGTCCTGGCGATGCTGCTCCCGAAGAACCGGATCCACCTCCCGTCCTGGATCGCGCACGCCGCCGGCGTGGCGGCGGTCGGGGTGCTCCTGTGGGCCACCTACGCGATGTCGGCCAGCACGCCGTTCCCCGGCACCAACGGACTGATCCCGGTGATGGCGACGATCACCCTGCTGGTGGTCGGTGCGTCCGGCAGGGGCATCACGACCTGGATCCTCTCGACGCGGCCCTTCCAGTACGTAGGGAACATCTCCTACTCGTGGTATCTCTGGCACTGGCCCTTCGTCGTCTTCGCCCTCGGAATCTGGGATCACCTGAGCTGGAAGTGGCTCGTCGTCGCGACGCTCCTCTCCTGGATCCCGACCCAGATCAGCCACACCCTGCTCGAGGACCCGGTTCGACGGGCCAAGATCCTGAAGCTGAGGCCGAACCGCGCCCTCGTGATCGGCGGCGCCTGCTCGATCGCGGCGGCGATGTTCGGCCTCTGGCTCGGCTCCAACCGGATCAACGTCGACGACCTGAGCCAGGACCAGGTGGCGGGCGCCGCCGTGATCAAGGACGGCAAGGTGCCCCTGGTCGATTCGGTGGACGCGATCAGGCCCAACCCGCTCCACGCGCGGGAGGACCGGGGCGCGATGTACGCGGACGGGTGCCTGCTGCTCGGACCGCGGACCGTGTCCGGCGAGTGCGTCTACGGCGACCCCGACGGCGATGTGACCGTGGTCCTGTTCGGGGACTCGCACTCGATGATGTACATGCCGACCCTCGACGCGATCGGCGAGGAACGAGGCTGGAGGATCGTCGGGCTCTCCCGCGCCAACTGCGCGATCGCGGACGTGAAGCTCTCGAAGTACTGCGACGAGTGGCGCGAGAACTCGCTCGACCGGATCGCCGAGGAGCGGCCCGACCTCGTGGTGGTCGCCACCTCGACCCGGGCCGTGTACAGCCTCACGATCGACGGCAAGAAGCTGAGCCGCGCGGCGAGCGAGCCCCATCTCGTCGAGGGCATGGTCCGGACGTTCGACCAGCTCGCGCGGGACGCCGGCAAGGTCGTCCTGATCCGCGACCAGGCCCAGGCCCCGCGCCAGCCCTGGCTCCCGCACGAGTGCGTCGCCGAGAACCTGGACAACCTGAAGACCTGCGCCTTCAAGCCGAAGCGGAACATGTCGATCTCCTTCGACGTCAAGGCCGCCGACGAGGCCGGCGTCCAGATCATCGACCCGATGCCGATCCTCTGCTCCGACGACCGCTGCCCGGCCGTGATCGGCAACGCCCTGGTCTACCGCGACAGCTACCACGTCTCGGCCACCTACGCGGAGACCATGGCCCCCTGGCTGGAGAAGGAACTCGCCAAGCTGGGCTTCCCGGGCAACCAGTAGAGGAGTGGGCCAGGAAGGACTCGAACCTTCGACCTACGGATTATGAGTCCGTAGGTACTCAGGTTCAGAACTGGGTTTCAGAACATTAAGTGACCAGAATGTCACCATCAGCCGATGGCCCTCCTCACATCGTCGAACGATCGGCGCAGCGGATGGCTGTAGTAGCCGATCATGGTTAGTACGTTGTGGCCGGTGATCTCGGCCAGGTCCTCGTCGTTGATCCCGGCCGCCCGCATGTGCGTCACGAACGAATGCCGGAAGTCGTGCGGGGTCGGTGAGAGGCCCGTGGCCTCACTGGCCGGCCCCCAGACGTCGCGGATGAAGTTTCGGTACCGCCAGAGCTTGCCCCTCGGGGTCGTGAACATCAGCCCGTCCCCCCGCTCCTGCGCACGCTCGGCCAGCCGCTTAGCCAGCGAGTCGTGTACCGGCACCTGCCGGGTGAACGTTCGCTCGTCGCGCTTGCCCTTGAGGCCCCGGGATATCTGGCCCTCGTAGGCGGTCTGCTCTATCGAAAGCTCCTTGCGCTTCGGGTCGAAGGCGGCGACCTCAAGCGGCAATGCCTCCCCGATCCGAAGACCACAGTCCGACAGGATCAGCACGAGAAGCTCGGAATCCTTCGGAGCCGCCGCGGCAAACCGGTGCATCTCCTCCCAGCTGAACACCTGCGGCTTTCGGGCCGGCTTCTTGATCCTCTTGTCGTCGGCCTTGATCTTGATCTTCGTGAACCCGTTGTGGTTGGCGACCTCGTCGGTGATCGCGTCCTCGGCCATCGCGGAAAGCACCCGGATCACTCCGAGCGCCCCCTTCCGGGCCCGTTTCTGTTTCGTGAGGAGCAGCCCGACCAGGCCAAGCGCCTGCTTGCGACGGAACGCCCCGATCGGCCAGTCCTCGAGCGGCCGTCCTTCGACCTGGACTTTCCTGACCGCGTTGAACTTGGTCACATACGACTTCTCGGTTCGCAGTGCCCGCGGGTGCCGGTCAAGCCAGCCATCGCCCTTGCCGGTCCCGTCGAAGTACGCACCGAATGTCGATGCCTGTTCGGCCAGTCCGTAGGCTTCGTCGATCGCGGCCTGCGCGTCCATCTTCCGGTCGAAGGTGCCCTTGCCGCGGTTCCACGTCGGCTTGGCGAGCTCCCGCCTGCCCGTGACCGGGTTGGTGTAGCGGGCAAGCCACCGGACCTTGCCATTCACCACCCGCTTGGTAGGGGTTTCCCTTCTCACGCCGCCTTCCTCGGTTGGACAACCAGCGAGTCTCGGAACGCCTCGAGGTCAGCGGGCCGGATCCGCAGGCCGCCGGCGAGCCGGTACGCCTTCAGGTCGCCGCGGAGGATGTAGTTGTGGACGGTGCGCGGTGTGACTTTGAGGATTTTCGCGACCTCTTCTTTGGTGAGGTCCGGTTCGAGGTTCACGCTCACTCCCCCGTCCCCTCCTCGTTTACCTGTTCACCGGCAGCCCGGCCCCCGTCACCGAGCAGCGACAGGGGGCCATGGGCCTCGATCCCGGGTGAAAGCCAGACCGCTTCCGGGGCGAACGGCAACGTCCCGCCTTCCCGGGCTTGAACGGTGCGCCGCCTCCGAAGATCACGCCGGGTCCATCCGGCATCTTCCAGCCGGACGGATTCCTCGCAGGGGTAGCCGGACAGAACCACGGCGGCGTTCTCGACCGTGAGCAGCTGATCGACCAGACGGGTCCAAATATCCGGGTCGTCGTGCCGATACCCCTTGTGCGGCTGGGTGCGCGACGGGCCCGCGTAGGGCGGGTCGCAGTAGATCAGGCAGTCCTCAACATCCCATCGGGCGATCACGTCAATGGCGTCGGTGGATTCCAGTGCGACACCTTGAAGCCGGGTCGCGGCCGCAAGGATCTTCGGCGGAAGATTCCTCCAGGTTCCCGGCTGCCACCGGCCCCGGCCACAGGGCACGGACCATGATTCGCGGGACCGGGAGAATGACTGGTCGATCCGGGCCAGGAACCGCCTCGCGGCCTCGACATCATCCTCGGCGGGCTGGTCACTTGCTTTCCATTCGGCGCGGCTGTACGGGGTTGTGGCCACCGCCTCGGCCAGTTCCTCCGGGCGTTCACGAATCACTTTCCAGAACCGCATTACGTCGCCGTCAAGATCGTTCAGGGTTTCGCGCTCAGCGGGTTCCTTCGCGAAGAGGACAGCGGCACCCCCGGCGAACGGCTCAACGTAGATTCGGTGGGCCGGGAACAGCTGGACGATCTGCTCGGCCATGCCTTGCTTCCCGCCGTAGTAGGTGAGCGGGGTTCTCACTTCTGCCCCTCCTCGTTTACCTGTTCACCGGCAGCCGGCCCATTTGAGGGAGCGCTAAACGCGCTCTGGCGTGCCGGAGCATCCACCGGACCATTACGCGGGTCCAGAAGATCCATCTGCCCTTTCGGTGGCCGTGGCCCACGCTTCGGCCTGTCGTCCGGCTCATCGAAGCCACGCCGTTCCGGGCAAGTCGCACTCTCGGTGTAGGTCGACCCCTCAACCAGGGTGCCGTTTGGACCTGGCTGCAAGAACCCGGCCCGGAGTCCCATAGCTGCGTCTAGATGCTGGCCTATGCCAGAGATCGAAAGAGCGAACTCGATCTCACATGCCGGTGGGCACCTGTCGGCTTCCGGCTTGTATTTTCGGCAGCCTTCGCAGTTCCTTCCAAGCCATATTTCGTACTGGGTGTGGTTCGAGAAGGGCCGGTACTCATCTTCGGGCTTGTAGACCTGGCTCACCGTTCCCCCTCCTCGTTTACCTGTTCACCGGCAGCGCGGCCCCCGTCACCCTCAACAGGAGAGACAGCGGCGACGGGGGCCTCTGGGTTAGGGGCTCCGGCATTCGCCTCCGCCTGGGTTTGGTCTTCGGCGGGAGCAACCTCGCCGTCATACCGAAAGCCAGCCAGCTTGATCGGGCCTTCGAGAATCGGGTATTCGAGTTCGCCCTCCCCCGTCGCCCGGAAAGCCGAACCGGCACCCAGCGCCCACTCGCCCTTCTTCGGCACCCGTCGCTCGCCGGTCTCCAAGAAGAACCAGTAATCACCGTCACGCCAATGACGATGAACCTTCGGCAAGTGCGGGTTCGCCCACTTGAACGCCGCAGCCAGCGCGTCTTCCAGAATCGACTGGTCGTCTTCGTCCAGGTCGATGTAGCCGAGAAAGGTCCGGGCCGCAACGGAAAGCCACTCGTCCGTCGTTTCGTTCCGGGACCCACCCTGGCCGGTCGTGACCGCAGAGGCGAAGCCTCCCTCAACCCAATTCAGAACCGCATCGAGCGCCGCCACCCATCCGTTCCGGAAGCGGTAATCGGCATACGGCCCAATCGTGGTCTTGAGGCTCCGCACGGTCGTTACCAGTTCGCTACGCCCCGCTTCTATTCGGGGATCAACAGGGGCGGATGCCGCCTCAAGGATCGCCGGAAGGTCGGCGCAATCGGCGTAGTGGGCGTTCTTTCCGTCCGGTTGGGGGTGGCCGCAGGTCGGGCACCTTTCGGGGGCAGGGGAAGGAGTAGGCCGGTCAGGGGGGGCAGCGTCGAATTTGCCGTGCTTATGGCACTCGCCTTTCATACCCATCCCGCACCGAAATGAGTAAGGGCCATCCCAGTCCTGTACCGGGCAGCCAGCTTTCCCGTCCTCGACGGCCAGCCAAGCCCGTTCCTCGCTCTCAGCGCACATAAGAAATTCCTTCGTTCTTGATGGCCGCGATGAACGCCCCGGTCGATTCCAGCCGCATCGTGTAGCCGCAGCACACGGGCCAGCCGGCCTTCAACGCCTTCCGGTGGCCGGGCCGGGCCTCACGACCGCACACCGTGCAGCGAACCCGCATCCTCGGGACAGCTTCCCGTTCCTCGCTCACTTGTTTTCCTTCCTGTCAGCAGACCGGGCCTGGCGAAACGAGGCCGTGTTGATCGGACCATCGAGCGGTTTGGCGGGCACGATTGCCTTTCGCTGTTCCTCTGAAAGCTCGGGCAGGTTCCCGTCTGGGTACATGCGGAGGATCTGATCTCTCACGCCCCTCGGCAGGTGGTCTAGCTTGCCGCTCATTCGTTTTCCTTCCTGTCAGCAGCCCGGGCCGCACGAATCTTCTCGTCGTGAACCTGCCACGCCATGCCATCCAGCCGACCGCATTGACGGGCGAACGCCTGTAGCTCGATCGGTTCCAGCTTTTCCAGTTCTGCTCGGGCGTCGTCGTAGCGTTCTTCGATCACCGCCGACAGCGCCAGTCCTTCGATGCTCTCGCTCATTCGTTCTCCCCCTTCCTGTCAGCGGGTTGAAGCTCGTCTGGGTCAACCTCGATTGTGTCCCGCTGATCCCATCCCGGAATCGGCCATGACACGCGCACGAAGCCGTCGTGCGTGAAGCCCTCCACGATCCCAACGTCACCCTCCGAGTCCGGTGTTGTCACGCGGTCGCCGCGCTTCCATTCGCTCATTCGCTTCCCTCCTTGCCTACACGGGCCAGGGCAGCGGGGCCGGGGTTGGTTGAGGAGCCGCTGACGGAGGAGGCGGCATCACCCATTTTAGGCCTCCAGCGCCTCGTTGTTCGCCAGGATCTCGGCACCGAGACGATCCGCGAAATCACCCAGCGATTCGGCCTCAGCCTCGGAAAGCTCCTCACCCTTCGCGGCCCGGACCATGATCGGCTGAAGGTCCGCGCAGCCCGGAGGCATCAGGGTCAGCAGCATCAGCGCCCGAAAGTCATCGGACACATCGTGCTTCGTTTGCGCCCGGACGACCCCGTCTTTCTCGGTGTACCGGGTGATCACCTCGACACGGCCTGAGATCGGTCCGCGCCGAAGCAGAATCGGATTCTTGCGCTCACTCATGGTTCTCTCCGTTTCCTGACTTGGACTCAGAGTCGGGCATGGGGATTCGGACAAGGATGCGCTCGGGTCCCTCGTAGTCGTAGAACTCCGACTCGCCCTTGACCCGCGAGTAGATGTCTACGAATCCGTCGGGTGTTTCAGGACCCTCGGTCTGGAGTCGCCGTGATCGCGGCTTCGGGACCTCCTCGCCGTCATAGGGTCCGCCTCGCAGCTTCACTGTGGCGCTCATCGGTTCTCCCCTTCCTCACCGCTAGGGGATACGAGCCGGTAGCCCGGAATGCGCCCGTTGCGCAGCCGAACCCGCGTAGGCCGAGCCGACGCCTTGCCCTCCGTCAGTAGCCAAGCGAACGACTCGTTCACCTCCGTCACGACCCGGCGTTGACGGTTACCTCGCAGCACGTCGCCGGTGTGGGTGGACGAGTAGACCTGACCCACCTCGACAGCGGGGGCGGGAGCGGGTTTTGAGGGCGGGCTAGACGCCCCCTGGTTTTGGCTGGTGGTGGACTCAGACATCCGAGTCACCCGCCTCAATCATTCGGTCCAGAAGCTCAAACGCGGACGCTTGAAGTTCAACCTTCGTTGGTTCGAGCTTCTTTTTGGCAGCGTCCCCGGCAGCGGCCCAGGCAGCGTCCCCGGCAACGGCCCCGGCAACGGCCCCGGCCTTCTTCGCCTCGGTCAAGGCTGGCATCGAGTCCTTCACCGCCGTGAGATCCATCAGCGGCGGCAACTCCCTAAGCGCCGCTGCTTCCTCCGTCACCCCGGCCAACTCCAACCACGCCGGAGTGAACACCCTGACCTGCCAATCCCCCGCCATGAAAGACCGACGCTCCTCAACCTCCTGCGACGCAGCCGTACCAACCAGCTTCGGGATGTACGGCTTCAACCGCTGCCTTCCCTCCTGGTCCAGCGAGTCGTTCCACGACCGCATGAACGCGGCGATAACCGGAGAAGCACAAGCCGGACTATCTGACCACTCCTCCCCGGCCACATACGCGACGGCTTCCATGACGCACATCTGGCCCTCCGAGTTCGGCTCATGGGCGCCCGAAAGCAACTCGAACCCGCTCACTTCTTCCAGCCGATCCTTTAGTACCTCAGCCATGCTTCACGCTCTCCTCTCCAGCCGGAAACACCGAAGCTCGCTCATTCGGTCAACTCCCAGCTCTCCGATCCACAATCCGGACACGCATCGCTGTCGCAATCCGGAATCCCAGACCCGGCCAGAACCTCAACCAGAAACCGCTTGCCGCACTCGTCACACTCAGCCTCGGCCCGACGATGCCGCCGCTCGTACCGCTCCTCGTCACACGAATAAACCCTCACGCCGGCACCACCTCCTCCCGCGCATGCTCCGCAACCTGCCGCGCCTTCTGACTAGCCCGAACGATCCGGCCCGCCTCCCGGTAATTCCTGACCGCGATCTCGAAACCCTCCGGGGTGCCCTGAGCCCGCATCAGCCGATACGTGCCATCGTCGAACACCTGCAAGATCAGCCCCCAGGACACCTCACCGAACCCGGACTCGGCCAACAACAACGGATACCCGCCCCCCACCTGGGTATGAGCGGCCGCGCTGATGAACCCGCCCGTTTTCAGGTCGATCACGCCCTCCCCCACCACATCTTCGTCGTGGCAGGCGCACCCCGGATCCTCACAGGTCATTCCCAAGCCGGCGAGTAGGTCCAGTCGCCCAGCAACGCCAAGCCGCTCCGAATAGACCACCTGCTCGACCAGATGAACGTCCGGGGCGTGGTCATGCCAGAACGCCTGAACTGCCTCAGCCTTGCCACGCTCCGCATCACCCATCCCCGACGTGTCCGGGGCCGGCTTGCCAGCAGCCAGGGCCTCCATCGCCTGAACATGAACCCGGGTGCCCTCCGACGCTGCCCGATCCCGAACGTCGTCGTAGGTGAGCTGGCGACGCTCGAGTTCCTTCCAGCACAGGTCCGGATCCCGCATCAGGTCGACCGCCTGATCGCCCAGCTGGTCGATCAGCGTCGCCGCTCCCAGCAGCTGGGTGCGGGCGGCCCACTTGAGCAGATTCGTCGGGTCGATGTCGAGGCTCTTGCAGGCCGTGGTCACACCGGTCAGACGACGCCCCCGCTTGCCGGTCGCTTCGTTGAACCTCCAGTACGAGTGGTCGTCGTCGACGTAGATCACCGAGCTGCCGTTCGGCAGGAAGATCCGTTCGTAGTCACTCACCGGAACCACCCCCGCTGCCGCTTCCGTTCTCGGCCTCGGCCTTCCGAGCGATCCACTTCTCGAGCCGGTCTGCCTGTTCCTCGGTCATTTCGGCCAGCACCGGCACCGCGGCCTTCTTCGTTGACAAATCCCCGACCGTTTCGCGCTGGGACGCATACGCGACCGCCTGGGCGAGACTGTCCGGGTCGATCGAAGTGACCTGACGGGCCGTGTCGTAGATCGCGCCGGCACGGGTTTTCGTGATCGTGTCCCGCACCGGCCCCGGTTCCGTGCCTTCGTCAACGACCTCGCCGACGACCACCTCCGGCTCATCCGTCGTCACGGGCTCCTGATCGGGGATCCGAACCGCCTCACCCTCTTCGTTCACCTCGGCACCCATTTCCTCGGGCACATATGCCGGGGCGCCCGAGAGTACGTCCGGGCAATACCAGCGCACCCCCTGCGACAGAGAACGAGCGAACAGCATCGCTTTCGGGTACTTCTGCCAGTTCTGGCCCTTCAACAGGCCGGCCCTTTGCGCGTCCTCAATCGAGAACTCGCTAACCCCGATCGACTCGCCGTTCTGGAGAAACTCCAGCTCGACCCGTTCGTTCGAAATCTCCCGCGGCAGGTAGGTGTACGTGCCCGACGCCTTGACCTTCGCGGCCATGAGGTTCGAGGAAAGCGTGACTTTCCCCTGAATGACGTTGATACCCATCATCGCCGCCATCGGGCCGATACCGAGCTCACGGCCGGCCATGATCTTGACGAACGCCTGAGCTTCCGATTCCAGGTCCGGGAACATCCCGGACGTCTTGAACGCCCTCGCGACGGCGGCCGGATCGGTTCCGGCGAAAACGTCGAGTTCCGTGCCGGACCGGGCCTTGCTGAGCGTGACCCCGTTGCCCGTGCTCATTCGGTCACCTCCAGCAGCGCAGCCTGGGCGTCCAACACCGCGGCCCGGGCAACCTCGAGGTGATACTCGACCCGCTTCGGCATGTCGTAGCTGATCGCGAGGTTCACCCCGTCGACCGCGTCCTCGATCGCGGCTTTGTGCATCAACGACCGGTCCTGCTCGGGCAGCCTGGGTTGGACCGTGATCGGTTCCAACGTCGGGATCTCCGGTAGCGGTCCGTCCGTCGAGTCGGGTTTACTTGAACGTGGCATAGGAACTCAGCTCCTTTGTCCGTGAGGCCGGTCGTGGTAGCGACGCGGCCTCGTTCTTTTCAGGGTCAGCACCGGTCGCGAGATAGATCGCGAACCGGTTGCGGGTACGGCGGATAAAGCTCTCGGCCAGAAAGTCCGCGACAGGCTCCCGGTAGTCCTCGCCGGTGAGGGCAAGCTCGTCCTTCGGGATACGCCGATCCGGACGTGGCTGTTCCTCGACCGGGGCGTCCAGGCGCCGGTCCGCAAGCCACGCCAAACCGGCCAGGACACCGCCGATCAGCACGACCATCACTCCGAAGTCGAACCAGGTCACTTCCTGCCCCCTCTCTGTTGTGCACGGATGCGCCGGCCAGCCTTCACCGCGGCCGTGGCCTTCCGGCCCCCACGAACACCCTTGAACGCAGACTTGATCCGTGTCTCGTGTTCGATGTCCTCAACCAGCTTCTGGACCGAACGTCCGGACGGCTGATTCAGATTCGGCGGCCTCATGCGAGACCTCCGAGGAACTCTTCGAGCTTCGCGATCCTGGCCTTCCCCAACTGGTGCCGGACGTTCTTGGTGCGGAACATCGACGGCGGGGTGCGCCTGACCGTGTCCACCACGATCCGGGCGGCTTCCGGGTCCGGACCGGCGAGCAGCCGGTCGAGCGGGTCTTTCAAGATCTGGATGAGCCGGTTGCCGGACATGCCCTTGATCTGGCCGCGGACGGACCGTTCGATCGCGGCGGCCTCGTCGGCGACACCGGCGATCTGCCGGAGCATCAGTCGTTCCTCGCTGTTGGACCGGATACAGGCCAGGGCGTGGGCCTCGGCGGTTTTCCAGTCTCGATGGTGGATCGCGACGAGGATCCATTCGAGGTGGGAGTTGATCGCCGGGTCCGGGTTGTATTGCTCCTCGTTCAGGACGATGCCGTCCATCGCGGGGTGGAGGATCCGGGTTTCGATCAGGTGGCCGGAAAGGTTTCCGTGGGCTGCGGAACTGGTTTGGAGGGCCGTACCGTCGCCGGCGTGAACGGTCACCATCAGGCAGTCGCCTTCTCACGCTCGACGTGCTCTCGAAGGGCCACCCGAACCTCAGCGGACATATTCCGCTCGTTCGCCTCGGCCACTTCTCGAACTGCGTCCCGAAGATCCTCCGGGAGACGCACGGCAATCAGCGGGTCGGCTGCGTTCGACTTGCGGGTGGATTGCGTCATGGGCGCAGTATAACCACATTTAGCCCGCAATGTCAACGCAACTAACCCGCAAGAGCGAATTTCGCTCTACCAAGCGGCGCGAGGGGCGAGTAAGGTGCGCCACGATGGAGACCGACGACCAGCCAGCGGCGGGGGTAGGCGGCCGGATCGCGATGCTCCGCGAGCGGCGCGGCCTCGATCAGATCGAGTTCGCCGCAGCGGCGGGCAAGAAGCCGCGGACCATCCAGAGCTGGGAGGGCGACAAGGTCACTCCCCCCAGGCGAGAGGTAGCTCGCCTGGGGCGCATCTTCGGCGTCGACGCAGGCTGGATATGGACCGGGGAGGGAACCCCTCCCTCGTGGGCCGGCGCGGACCCCCAGCAGGATCTCAGGGAGCTGCTGGGGTTCTTCCGCCAGGCCGTGGAGTCGAATGATGACGACGGATTCGCCGCCCTATTGAAGCGGCTCCAAGCCAACGATCCGCATCTGCCCGAAGGGCCCGACGAAGATCGGGGTCCTGAGCTTGACTAGCCTTCTCGGCCAGCGTGTCGGCAACCTCTTCCGTGAGGGTGACATCGGATTCGGTGAGCAATTTTCGACTCCCTTCGGGCAGGGGTGCCCGTCAACCGCCCTCCAACCCGATGTTCGGCGTCCAAAACCGAGCACCTGCACACGAACATACATTCCCGTCCGGCGTATGTTGACGCCTGTCAGAAACCCCCTGCAAACGGAAGGAATCCATGAAACGACTCGCACCGATCCTGCTCGCACTGGCCCTCGTCGTCGGATGCGGATCGGACGTCGAACCCGAATCTGACCACGGGCTGACAGCCGCCGCTGACTGCCTAGGAGACGGCGGGGCGACAACGGTCATACCAAGCGGCGGCGACCTCCAAAAGAACGTTGCGGCCAAAGGGCCGGGTGGGACGTTCATCAGCCTCACTACCAGCGACGCGGACACGGTAATCATCGCGGCCCGGAAGATGCGGACCGCCACCGACACCGATCTCGTGACTTGGCTCACCCCCGACCACCAAGCATTCGCGGCCGTAGAAGGCACCGACAAACCAGAAGATTGGCGTCTAGCGGTCGAATGTGCCCTCGTTCTCCCGGACGATCCCGGCAAGGGCAACCAGGAGATGCGGCTCGATGAGATGCACTTGAATACCGAGTATTTTGCCTCGGTCGTAGATGGTGCCTGCGACCTAAAGCCCGGGCGCATGTCATCTCTGCTCCTCGGAGATGCGGTTCAGCGCGATATCGGCCCAAAGCGCTGGGATGGGTATATGAACCGGATGGCTGCGAGGGCGGCAGATCTAACCCTTGACCCGCGAACCCGGGGCGAGACGTGTCGAATGTTGCGTCGAGCGAAGCCCTGGGCGGTGTAACCCCTTACCCACCAACTCCCGCCAATTTGACGGGAGTTGCCCTGCGGGATCGGCCTCGACTCCGGTCCCTGCGAGTTCCCCTGCGAAGCTCACCGGTAGAAGTTTGTCTACAGACTTGACATTTTCTGTCAAGTCTGTATATTGGTTTCATCAAGTCAAAGAGGCCCCGGCGATTCAGCGCCGAGGCCCCAGAGCCAAAGGAGACACATTCCAATGACCCGCATCGAATCTAACAGCCTCACCCAGACCGAAGTCCTCGGTGACCTGATGAACCTGGAACGCGGCGAAGAGCTCGTCTTCACCGCCGGTCGCCGCGAAGTCACCGTCACCGGCGGCAACGGCTTCTACAGCATCGAAGGTATGAGCCGCGACTACAACGGTGAGAAGATCACCGCCCGCGTTATCGCCAACATGATCCGCTAGGGAGGTCGAGAATGAACTACCCCATCCACATGATCCTCACCCTCCGCAGGCACCTCGAAGAGGATGGGGCCGACAACCCAGACCTTGCCGCCCGGCAGTGGGCCGAACAGGGCTGGACCGACCCCTCAACCGCTTACCGGGAATGGTCCGGACTCGGAATTACCGACCCCGATCTTGCCTGGGAACTTCACGAACATGGTGTGAAAATCGTTCAGGCATCCGAGATCCGCACCGTTGACGGCATCGAAGACACTATCGCCGGTCATGTCAAAGCGGAACGCCTCACCGTTGGAGAGGCCGTCTCGGAGGCCGGGGTTGATCCGCTCCGCGACCTTGAGATTCTCGCGCAGGACCGCGCCACCGCGGAACAGGCTCTATCCGCGATCGGGAAGCTCGCGAAAGTGAAAGCAACCGCCGCGAGAGAACAGGGCGCGTCGGTTGAGAAGATCGCTTCCGCGTTCGGGGTTTCCCGACAGACCGCCTACAACCTGCTCGACTGACCTGCACTGGGATGTAGTAGCAGGTGAAGGCGTGGCACCGCGCCGCCGACCTGACCCCCGGGCGCCCACGAAAAAGCCCCCGCCACCCGGAAGGGTGACGAGGGCTAGCCCTGAAATACGTTCCGTTACGGGTAGGTACGGATACCCGCGGCGTCAGGCCGCCACCGCGACCCTTCCCCCAAATCCCGCCCAGAACGCCTCAGGATTGAATCCCGCCGGAATGTTCGCGGCCCGGCGTTTGTGGTCCCGGACACGGCACGCATCCGATGCGTACTTCGCATCGGCCCGCATCCCCTTCAACGGGGTACGGCACCCGCAGGCACACCGCCTCACAGACCCACCCGCCGGTCCGGGTCAAGGTCCTCAGGATCGAACCCTTCCTCATCCTCGGACGGGGTCCAAAGACCGACCGCCAACGGCACCAACCCCGCCAGGGCGACCAGGTCGCTCTGGGTGAAGTTGTTCAGCTGCTCGATCCCGGTCAGGTCGGCCAGAGCCGGAAGCAGCCACCCGAGCACAATCACCAGAGCCGCCGACCCGCCGGCCGGATAAGCCTTCAGGCCATGCCGTCCCGCCCATCCCGGGGACAGGTAGACGGAAACGGCAACGACGAGGCCGACGAAGGCCAGGGCGACGCCGTTCGGGATGTCGACACCGAACCAGGTGGCGATCAGGCAGACGAGCGATGCTAGGGCGGCATTGCAGCCAACCCTTGACTGTTGGTAGGTCATGGCACTTCCCCTCTCTTAGCGCGTCACGCGCCGGTAGTCGTTGACCAGCGACTTCGACCGAACCTTCCGGTACACGCCGTCGCCGCCGGTCTTGGAATCGCTGACCGCACCGGACGCGCCGGTGTTGCCCTCGATTGTGGTGATGGTTCCGTCGCCGTTGTCCTTCTCGAACAAGCCGACGTGATCGAACTTGAACCGGACGAGATCCCCCGGTTTCGGGACCGCGACCTTGTTGATGCCGAGGAGCGTCCCGAGGTAGTAGACGGATGCCCAGAGACGCTGAACGAGTTTCGATCCGGCGATGCGGTAGCAGAACGCGCAGAAGTCACCGCACCACGGTTCGCCGATAACGCCGCCGTTGGCACGGATGATCTTGTCGACGATCGGGCCGGTGTTGTTGCCGCCCTGCTCCATTACCCCGATCAGGGTTCGGGCGACGTCGAGGGCCTTCTGGCCGAGGGTGCGGTCCCACCGCTTTCGCATCCGTTGCCGGTAGCTCTTCCGGCGCCGGGTCGCACGACGCTCCGCCTTGTTCTTGGGACGGGTCCGCCGGACCAGCCGTTGCGCGGACTCCGGGCACCTGCGGGCGGCGAGTGCCGCACGATTGCCGGCCAGGGCACCCATGCCGATCGCGGCCATGCGAACACCGCGGTGGGTGTTCGGGCCGTACTCCCCGTCGATTACGATGTCGTAGTCGATCTTGAAGTGGTCGAGGACCTTCTGCGCTGCCTTTTGGAGAGCGCTGACGTCCTCGCCGGTATCGCCGAACCGCAGGGGTCGGTGAACCCGTGCGGGGCTTTTCTTGGCAGACAAGGCTGCCCCCTTTCATCGTCTTCGGCCCTTGCGGGCGGGTGTCGTGGCCCTCGCGGGCGTTTTAGATGAAGCGGCCGGCGAGCAGGACAACTACGCCGGAAACGATGCCGGTGATTGCAGGCACCGCAAACTGGGAAACGGCGAGCCCACCCTGAACACGGGCCTGCCACATTTCGAGCTTTCGCACCCTGCCGTTTGTCGCTCGAGCGAGGTCACGGACCTCCCCGATGTCCTCGCGCAACTCCAGGCGAACTTCCTGAATGTCATCCTTGAGGCTGACATGGACGGCGTCGAGTTTCGCGTCGACGTTGTCGAGACGGGCGGCCAGAACTTCCGGGGTCATCCGAGGCTCCTTTCGGCCCCGACCCGTAGCCGGCCAAGAACCGTGTCGAGGCGATTCGGTGGGCTATCCGTGGAGACAACGGTCTGTCTCTGCTCGTGGCTGTACCGCTTGTCCACGATCGTGCGGCGACGCGGCGAACGTTCGTTCTCAACCAGGATCCGGTCACCGGACCGGACCGCCCAGGACGGGTGAGGAACCCCGATCGAGTCCCTCACCGGGCCGGTCAACGTGATCTCCCCTTTCGACATGGGCCGGCCGAGCTCAACAAGGGCAACCTGCGCGAGCCGGAGCGCGATATCTGGGTCGACCACGCCCAGATCGATCGGGTCCGGCATCTTCCTTGGAATACCGGCCTGGTTGACGGGATTGGTTGGGGACGTGTCAAGCAGCGACGGGTCTTCTATGTCGCTGCCCGATCCGGGCGGCCCGAGCGTGTGCTGCCGGCCCGATGCGTCCGTGAACGTGGCCGCGATCGCGTTGTAGCTCTCCGAAAGGCTGTCGCCTTGCTCCACGAGCTCGCATCCTTCTCCTTGTCGGACCCGCCATTCGCGGCCGTAGGTGCCGGGGGAACGCATGAAGAACGTGCGGTGCTCGTACACGCCCCAGTCCATGAGCCGGCCACCGGACCCGCCGAGCGCGGCAACCTGGGTGACAACATCTTCCGGATGGACGGACGGCACGAAGCTCAGGTGCGGGGGAATGAAGCTGGACGGTTCGATCGACCCGCCCGGCCCGGTGGTGAACCTGAGCATCGGGGCGGCTTTCCCGACCGCATGGGCGACCGCGTCGGAACCGGCTACACCATCAACTCCGTCGTCGGCCGGGGCGAGCGGGAGACCGTGATCACCGTAGAGGGCAACCCGCCAGAACATTGTGTAGTCCTGGCTGTCTCCGCCGGCCAGGAGCGCGAGTTGCTGCAGGGCGATGTACCTGCTGGGGGTGGCCGGGGTCCAGTAGCCGCCGGACCCGTCCCTGGTGATCGATCCGGAGTTCGTTCCGCCGTCACCTTCCGGGTTATCGAACGCGGATAGCAACGCCAGCCAGCTTCCGCCGGTGGTGCCGGCTGCGTCGTTCGCGGACACTTTCCGCCACACCTTCGAGATGCGGCAGGGGCCGGCGTCGAACCAGCCCTCGATGACCTGGCCGCGTTCCCATGGGCCCGTGAGGGATGTTTTGAGGGCTGGGGAGGTTTGGTCCCAGTCCGCGGTTACGTCCTGGGCGTCGATGCCGAGCGAGTCGGTTTCGAGACGTCGCGCGACGGATGGCCCGTCCCAGTCGCCGTAGGCGCGGTGACAGTAGATTTCCGCGACTCGGTCGTCCCGCAAGTGGGCGGCCCAGCCTTCGCATTGGACCTGTTGGCCTCCGTGCTGATCGGGGTTGACCTGGGTGATCCGTCCCTCCCATGCAACCCGGGATCCGGTTCCGAGGATGCGCACGTTCATGCCCCGACTGACAAGGGTTTCGCCGTGGATCTGGAAGGTGCAGTCCCCGAACCCGCCGGGGATCGAGTCCCCGAAATCGGGTGGTGACATGCGCCGGGACACGTCCTCTTCGTCGGTTCCGAACCGGAGGGTCAGACCGGGCGCTTCGATGATCGCGTGTAGCCGGTCCTCGGTCATGTGAGAAGCACCCTCGGGATCACGGTCAGCTCGAGGTCCATTTCGTCGGCGGTTGAGTGTTCGATGCCGGATCCCGGCAACGAGCGGGACACGAATACGGCGAGTTCGGACGGGGCGAGTTCCCGGCCGTATGGTGGGATGCGCAGGTAGTCACCTTCGATGGCTGATTCACCGATCCGGTCCCCCTGGTCGTCCTGTCGGATGAACTCGCGGTGGGTGAGGGTTCCGGCCTGGTCCTTGCCGATGATGGGGAGTTGGTCGGTGCTGCCCACCAAATCTTCGATGGTGAAGTCGTAGTAGGCGGCGTCCTGGGTGCCGGAGGTGAATCGTTGGTCGACGATGCCGCAGGCACCGGTCGCGTTCGAACCCCCGGTGTTGAGATCGGAGTGCTGCAGTCCCGCGATGGCGAGAATGCTGTTCGTGACCGAGTCGACGGCGGCGGCGATAGCCAAACCTCCGGAGTGGAACGCGAGCACCACCCGGACGCGACCCGGCTGCTCGAACAGACCGGCTCCTGACGACAGCGGAACAACCTGGGAGGCCCCGGTTTTCGTGAAGGTTAGTGTGAGTATCGACAGGGTCTCGTCTCCTCGGATGACGGTCGCCTTGACGTAATGGCTGGACGCATACCGGCCATACACGCCCATCTTGGAGAGCTTCCCGTTGAGGTCACACAGAACCCCGACACTCACCCGCGCCAGCCCGAACGATTCCGGGGTGCCACCGGTCACGGACGCCGCCGCGAGCTGGTCGTTGTCCGCGTTTCGTGCCGGCACCAGTTTGCCGCTGCTCCGGGAGAACCGGCCGTTCGTCGAAGACCAAGTACGCGCCCCGGCCTTCGAGTAGCCCATCGACGCACCGTTCAACTCGCCGGAACCAGAGAACCTGTCAAACCGGATCACGTCCCCGCCCGAGGTTCGCCGCATATCCGCCTTCGCCAAACCCGCACACTCCGCGACCGGCTGCAGCCAGATCCGGGACAACGTCATCGTCCCGGTCTTCCCGACAAACTCAGCCTTCCAGCCAGTCGCGTCCTCCGGAACGATCATCAACCCGAGATCCACCACGGTTCGGGTACTGGACTCCAGCACCACCGACGGGTTCCGGGCCATCAGACGGCCATCGTCGATCCCCCACATCCAGGTGATCTGGGCCTGGTCGGTGCCGCCCGCCAGCGCCCACACCCGGTAGGTGCCGCGGTGCTGACCCTCCAGCGTAAACAGGGACCGTTCCTGTGACAGCAGAGTTGCGGTCACGACCGAGTCCGACACGGTCGCACCGGTCAACGTCACGTCGCCCGAGTCGAACTCGAGCGGGTTACCGTCCAGATACCGGTGCCGGAGCCCCCACCATGCGAACAGCCGGTCGCTGTCGTCCTGCTCGCTGATCTTCAACCGGCCAAGCGCATCCACCGAGCCGGGAACCTCCGGGATCGGCACCACGGCGAAGTCGGTTTCCCCGATGGCGGTGGCGACCACGACCGGTTCGAGCCGACCGTAGGGCCGGCACTCAAACTCGATCGTGGGTTCGCACCTGAACAGAGGGGTGGACCGGTCGCTCGGAAGAGCAGTGATACGGGCATCCACCAGGTCATAGGTGACCGGTACACCCTGGGGCGGGATGTGCAGGTAGGTGCCGCCGCGACGTTTGATGCCCTGGACCAGCTGCTGGAGATCCTCGATGATCGCCCAGAACCGGGGGCCGCCGGACTCAGGCCGGGTTGACGATGATTCGTGCCGGGCACCCGTCCAGGAGCAGCCGGGGGTGTCCCCGTCGAAGTAGGGGGTCTCGATGTCAGTGACCGACACGGCGTCGATGTCGAAAGTGCCGGCCCCGGCCGCCACGAACTTCAAAGAACCCGTTGCGGAGGGCACTTCCAGGTCAACCTGCTGCCAGTTGTCGGTGACGTCGATCGACGCGAGCTGGGTGGATCCGCGAACCACCTTCACGGCGACGTCGCCCCGCACCTGGAACGTGAGGTAGCCGCCGCCGGTGAGGCTGGTCGCGATGCCGTCGTTGCCCGCGGCACACGTCACCCTGGCGTGGCAAACACCGGCTACCCCGTCCCCAATCACTCGCTCGACGGTGCCGGTGCCTTCCTCGGCCCAGCCGTCGGTGCCGTTCTCGAACGACGGGTTCGTGACCCGGTTAGTCGCCGCCTCAAGCTCAGCCGGCTCCGTCACCCTGAGTTCCACGCTCGCAACCCCGTTCTGAGGATCAGACCCGACCAGGCCTGCACCCTCCACGCCTGGGGCCATCGTGTTGCTGAACTCCGGCAACGGCAACTTCCGCTCCGTCAGGAACACGCCATGAGCGGCCACGGTGCCGACGAGCTCGAAGGTTGCCCCGGTGTTCTCGGGGGCGGGGTTCAGAATGTCGCGTGGCGGGACGCTCACAGCGATCTCCCTCCTTGGGGCACATTGCGGTTGGCACGGAAAACCTGATCTCGGATCACGTCGCCGACGATCGTCTGGACGCGGGTGTCGAGACTGACCGGGTCGACGAACACGTTCACGATCGGCTGGCGGGACTCACCAACCGGGGTGATTTCCTCGCCCCCATGAACGATCGCGTGACGGGCCGCACCGGGCGGTCCGGGCACGGTGCCACCCGTCTGGAAGAACCCGGCGAACGGTGGCACTTCCCGGCGAAGATCCTCAAGCCAGCCGGTCAGAACGTCGGTGCCGGACTGACGCAACGCCAACGCCTTCTGCGCGTCGGTCAGTTGCTGCGACAGAAGCTCGGCCCGCTCGCTGTCGGCGCCGGTTCGGCCACCCGGCTTCATTTCCCCAAGTTCCTTTAAGCGATACTCGACATCGGCGAGAGCCCCGCCCTGGCCGGACTTGCCTACCACCTCTTCGAGGGACTGGCGCATCGGGCCGATAGCTGACATGGTTGCGTCCAAAGCCTTTTTGACCCCCGGCACCTTCCACCGCAACGCCGGGTCCTTGCGGAACTGCTTGAGTTGCTGACGCAAACGGGCCGCCTGACCCTCCATCGCCGGAATGTAATTTTCAAGCATTCCCTTCCGGCGGAACAACAGCCCCCACAGGCGATTGTTCATGTCCTTCTCGGTGAGGATTTCCCGTTCGGACATTTCCGAGCCAAGCTCCGACCAGTCCGCCCCATGCTCTCGGACCGCGAGCTCGATCTGTTCCATCAGGATCTCGGTAGCCTGCTCGTTCTCACCGACCCGGTTCCGGAACGGCAACATCCGATCCAGCTTCTTCGCGAGGTTGTTGTTGATCCGGGTTTTCTTCCGGTCGGCCCGTTTCGATCCCCGATCCCGCACCTTCTCCAACTGCCGGACCAGCCGGTCGTTTTCGTTCTCCCGGCCGTTCAACTCCACCCGGCCTTCCAGCCGCTTCGCGAGCGTGTACAACTGGCCGGCCTTCCGGTTCGGGTTCGGGATCGACGCGATCTCTCGGACCCGCTGCAGAAACATCTGCTTCTCGCTGACCTTCCCGCCCGGTGTGACCCCGCCGGCGAGCACGCCACCCTTAGTGACGTTGAAGTTGCCCCACTTCGCGTAGGCGTCAAGGATCTGCCAGTACAGACCCGTTTTCGCGACGGGGGAGTTCGCACCCATCGCCCTGGCCATGAGCTTCTGGATGTGCTTCTGCCTGCGCTTTCGAGTGGCCGCCCTGGTTGCCTGCTGACGCTCCCGCTCAGACATGCCACCGTCGTCGTCACCGGGCCGGACGATTCCCGCGTTTCGAAGGATCTTCGAAGCCTCATAGCCGCCCCGAACACGATCCGAAAGGGCAGGCACCCCCGGCCGCTCCCAGTCCTCCATGAAGATGCGGGCGGTGTCGCTGATCTTGTCGGCCGCGTTCAACTTCGACCGGAGGCCGAAACCACCGTGTTTGAGCATGAAGTTGGTTTGCAGAATCTCATCGGTCCACGATTTGCCCTTCGAGGCAGCGTAGTTCTGCAGGTCGGCCAGCGAAACGGGCGAGGTCGTGAACCCCCAAAGGCCCCCGCCACCCGTGCCGGTCGAGGCCGGGTTCCACGGCGGCAAGGCCTCACGGTAAGCGTTGCCCAGAATCCCGGCGGTGGCCCTGAAATCGAAACCGTTGGCTAGCAGGTGCCGGCCCACATTCTTCACGACCCTCACCTGACCGCCCGTGTACAACGCCTGCAACGCGGCAAGGATGCCGCCCTTCCGCATCGCGACGTGAACATGGTTGTAATGCTCCGCGGCCGCGTACGGGGCAACCTTCCGGCCGTTCTTGATCCCGAACCCGAGCGGGGTATGGATCAGCTCGAGCAGCCGGGCTCCCCACCGCTGGGCAACGATCTTCGCGAACTTCAACTCGGTCGCGGTTGCGTAACCATCGGAAAGGTCCCGGGCACGATTCGAGCCGTGATATCCGTCGTCACCCGGCCGGTACCCGGACGTGGTCCGCAACCCCATCGAGTGGCCGAGAGCCTCAATCGTGCCCAGGGTACCCGGGGCGTTGCCCAACGAGTTCCGGACCTTTTTGACGACCGCTACGGCCGCCTGATGAACCTTGTCGATCGACTTGTTGCCGATCTCCTTCGCCTTCGGGGTGCCACCCGAAAGCTTTGGCTTCACAATCCCGCCCTCGTTGAAATGCGCGGCCTGCTTCGCCAGAGCCTCGGTCTCGGACGCACCCTCCGCGAGCCTGCGCTGACCGTCCCACGTGAAAATTTTCGTGTCGACCGGGAACGTCGTCAGGACGTTGTCCGCCGCCGTCGGTCGGCCAGGCACCCTGCCCCACCGGCCATCGGGGGTCTTGAACACCTCACCCGGCGAAACCGCGACCGGCACCCCACCCCGGTTGAACGACTGAACCCACCGGATCATGCCACCGGCCCGGCGTCGCTGAACCGGCCCGAGATTCTTCAACTCGCTGATCGTGTCCTCGGCGTCGGTCTTGATCAGGTCCGTCGACTCGTCCTGCGCCTTCGCGATGTTCCGCCAATTCTTGTTGGCCGTCTTCCGGACGTTCGTGGTCGCCTCACCGAACTTCTTCGCGCCACCGGTCGCCTTCCTGAACTGCAGAGGACCGATGCTGCCGATATCACGGAAACCCTGGACGATGTCCTTCGAGCCCGTCGTGACCGTCCGTTTCGTGTTAAGGAACCTTCGGCCCCACTGAAGCTGCCCCGACGTCATCTTGCGAAGAGACTCAGCGAACTTCGGGCCGATCTGCCTTGCCGCCTGTTCGTAGCTCTTGTTCAGCTGCTTCTGTGCCCCAGCCACCCGCTTCGCGGCGTCGTTGTAGCGGTCCAACGCCTGTTCCCTCTCCTTCTGGGAAGCGTTGCCCCTGGCCGCCTGGATCAGAGCCTTCCGAGCGTCTCTCAACTCCTGCTGGTTGACGTTCAGAACTTCCTTCTGAATCTGAACCGACGACCGCAACGTGCGCTGGGTTGTCTTCCGGGCCGCCCCCTGGAGACGTTCCGCGTTCTGCAGATTCTTCGTCGCCCGGTACGACCGTTCCTTCGCCCGAGCCAGGTTGACCTCGGCCCGTGCCGACTGAGCCGAGTTCGCCCCGTACCGCTGCTTCGCTGCCGCGGCGGTCCGTTCGGCCTGGCGCAATTTCGCGGTGGCCTGTCTCTCCCTGGCCCTGGCACGCTCAACCTGCTTCGAGATCCGGTTCAATCCGTTAACCGCGGTCATCTCCCGCTGCATCGCACGACTGGCACGTTTCGCACCCAGAGCAAGCTGCTGCTCCATCGTGAGCATCGGATCGCTCTTGCCACTGAACAAGCCCGCGATCGAGTCCGACAGGCCCGCCCCGATCCCGGCACCGATCATGGCGCCAACCCCGGTCCCGACGACCGGGAAGATCGACCCGACGGCCGCGCCAAGGCCGGCACCGGCCAGCATCCCACCGGCCTTCTCCAAACCCTTCTTCGTGTCGCCCGACACGACCGCCCCCAACGTCTCGCTGATCCCGTAGGTGACTGCCAACGCCGGGAGCGCCCTTCGCAATCCGAGAAGCAGGGACGAGCCAAGCTGCCAGCCCATCGCACCCATTCCGGCGGCACCTGCGGCACCGCGGCCACGGCCAAACGACCGGGCGAGATCGAACGCGGCCATGCCCGACTCGAAACCCTTCCGGAACCCACCGGCAACGATCGTGCCCGGTCCCATCCCGGCCGTTTGCAAGGCCGCAAACCCGCCAAGCTTCGAGAACAACCATGCCCCGACAACAAGCTGGCCGAGGAAGTCCGATTCCAGGAAACCCTCGACGAACGCCCTGGCAACCTGCGGTCCCGCGGTGCCGGCGGTGGCGACCATGCCCTTGACCATCTCGCCGATCAGGTCAACCACCATCGGGGTCAACTTCCGAATCACCGCCGTTGCATGCGGGACGAGGTCCTCGAGCGTGTCGAAGAACTTCGGCAGCGCGTCCTCGGCCGCGTCACCAACCTTGTCGATCAGCTCATCGAAGTCCTGGCCTAGCTTCTCGATCTTCTCCTGGCCCGACATCTTCGGGTCATCCAGGGTCTTGATGAACGTGCCAAGTTCCTCGTTCACCGCCGGCAGGATCGTTGTTGAAAGCGCCCGGAACACGGGCTCCGAAACGATCCTGAGCAGCTGCTCCGCACCCTTCCGGGCCGACGCCAACTGGAAATTGAACGTGGTGGCCGCCCGCTTGTACCCCTCGCCGTACCGTTTCTCGAGTCCGGTGTTCAAAGCGTCGATCACCTTGTTGGCGTCGATGCCTTCCTTGCCGATGTTGCGAACCTGATCGGCGGTCAGGCCGAGCTCTTCCTTCAGAATCGCGTAGGCCGGGATGCCCCGTTCGGCAAGCTGGAGAAGCTCTTGACCTTGGACGCGGCCCTTCGTCTGGATCTGTCCGATCGCGAGCACGATGCCGCGCATGTCGGCCTCGGACTTGCCCATCGTCACGACGGCCTTGTTGATCGCGTTGAGGGTCGGGAGAACCTTCTTCGCGTTCATCCCGTAGCCAAGGAGTGTCTTGGCGCCCTCCTGCCATTCCGTCAGTCGGAGTGGAGACTTGTTCGAGATCGTGCGCAGTTCTTCGGTGAAGTCCCGGGCTTTCTGCATCGACCCGAGCAGCGTCGCCAAGGCAGCCTCGTTCGACTGCCAGGTCGCGTTGAGCTTCACCCCGTACCCGATCGCGGCGGTTGCCGCGGTCCCGGTGATCAAGGTGGCCCTCTTGACGAACGTGACCAGTTCACGGGCCGACTTCCGCTGCCGGTCGAACGCGGCCTGTGCCGCCGAGTTGACCTTCTCCGACTGAACCCCGAGCGCAGAAAGACCGGTGGCGGCAACGTTGCTTTCACGAACTACGCTGGCGCCACCGGTCGCGGAGATACGAATGATTAGTTTTTCGGAGGCCAAACGGACCACCCCCCAGGGATGCTCTAGGGGAGTGCCGCGAGCTGAGGTGGAACCTCCGCGTCGTCACCCCCCTTGGGGATCGTGGGACGCTCGGGGCGTCCATCCGTGGCCTGCTCATCAACAGCCTCCAGAAGGCCCTCGATCAGCAAAGCAAGCTCCTGTTGAGGCATCCGACGGGCCTGTTCCCATCCGATGCCGAACCGTGTCCGCAGAAGCAACAGCACGGCCCGGGTGTCCTCGTCGAGGACGGGTTCTACGGTCTGGGCTTCCTCAGCGTCAACCCAGAACGGAAACCATGCGGCAAGGGCCGGAAAGTCGCTGAGGTCCGGCCCCTCCCGCTTCAGGAAGGTTTTGACAGCTCGATCACCTGCTCCGACACGGAGATGATCTGGGTGGACGACATGCGCCCGTCCTGGTAGAGCCGGACCATCAGGTCACCGGCCGGCTCGGTGTTGCCGTCGGCCGGTTCGAGCAGCACGTTCATGTACCTACGCTGCATTTCGATCCGGTCGGCCATCTTGTCTAGCGCGTCCTCGGCAGCGAGATCGTCGTCTTCGGTGAGCGCGTTCAGGGTGGCCTTCGCCTTCTCCATGTACTCCGCGCTGATAGCGTCGATCTCCTCGTCCACCTCCGCGGTCCGGGCGACCGCCTCGAACTTGTGGACGTCGTTCTCGGGTCCGAGGTCGAGCTTGATGTCAGGCTTGAGTGCCGGAACCGTGATCCGGGTGATTTTCGTCACTGTCGTTGCTTCCTTTCGTTTGATCGCGGGGAAACCAGACGGTGCCTGGCTTCCCCGCGAAGTTGTCGTGTTGGGGTTGGTCTACTTGTAGGCGGCGACGTCGTTGACGACGGTGACCGTGAAGTCGGACTCCGCGATCTCGTCGTACGAGGCCCGCCAGTCCAGCTGGTACTGGTGGCGTGCCTGGTTCTTCAACGTCTCCAGGTCACCGGAGGCGTACTGGGCGTTCGGAGCCTCGATCCACATCGAGTACGGGTAGCCGGCCGATCCGGACCCGGACCCGGAACCGCTGCCGGAGCCGCTGGTGCCGGCGATCTCCTGCTCGCTGATCATGGAGCAGGAGACCGCGAACGACTCGGCCGCGACCAGGGCATCCCAGTCGGCGCTGTCGAGCTGCCGGCGAGTGATCGACCCGGACAGACGCAGGAACCCTTCCGGGCTGTTGGCCCGTTCGGTCGCGGACGGCCAGCCGGTCGCGGACCCGAGGTCGCGAACGTACTCGAGCGACTGCTCCAGGGTGAGCTCGACGTTCTCCATCAGCGCGGACCCGATGCCCCAGTCGACCTGGACGTTGCGACGACGCATCGGCAGAAGCGCGAAAGCGTCGTAGTCGTCCGGGTCACCGTCGCCGGGGTCGGCGGTGAGACGGTTCATGTAGTTCGCCATCAACGTGGCGTTCGCCTTGACTCCGTCTTCCTCGATCGCAAGCGCGAGCTGGGGGATCGTGACGCCACGGGACCGGAAGAACGTGGACCCGTAGTTCAGGGTCAGCCTGCCGGACCTGGGGGTCACCCCGGCCTTCTTCTGGAACACGTGCCGGTAGGCGCCGGCAGGGATCGTGTTGCCGTCCGGGTCGGTGATCAGCCCGTCCCCCGGGGTGGTGGTCACGTCACCTATCAGCACGTACAGGATCGCGCCGAGCGTGTTGACGTAGTTCCGGAGGTTGATCGACCCCTCCGGGGCGTACTCGTTCGCGGCGAGCGGCAGCGACCCGTCGATGCCTCGCTGCTCGTCGTCACGATTCAGCGGGTTCGGGGCGGGCTGGATTCCCACCTCGGTGGAGGGAAGGAAGAACGGGGTGCCGAAAACCGCCTGGTCGTTGGTTTCGGTGCCCTGTCCGTTCGTTTCGATTTCGAACTTGGCGTGGCGCGGCATAGTGGTGCCTCCTTGATTTCTGGAAAGCGTTGTTTCGTGGAGGTCGGCTGCTACCGCGCCTCGGTGATTTCGACTTGCGTGGCGAACGTGACCCGGATCAAGGGCTGCCCGCTCTTCGGGGCAACCACGTCCAGGTCACCGGTCGCCATCGCCGTGTCGTCGGCGATACCGCCCAAAGTCTTGTCCTGCTCAAGGGCCAACACCACCTGGTAGGTGAGTTTCTGCGCCTCCCGTTGCGCGGCCTCGGCGTTCGATCCGAGACCCACCCAGAGACGGGTGGCGTACTGGTAGACCCAGGAACGGCCCCCGAGGGGATCCTTGATCGGGGTGCCGCCAAGATCAGGCGTTTCGAGTCCCGCTCGAACGAAACCTTGGAACATCTGAGTGACGAGCGGCACCTTCGATGCGGACATGGGCTCGTAGGGCAGGGACCCTTTCAGACTGTCAATGGTGCCGATCTGGTTGGCGAGACGTTCCGCGATCTCGTCAGGGCTCACGACGCACCGCCTGAGAAATCGTTGGCGATCTCAAGGCCAAGTAGTTCGGCGGCCCGGTCCCCGGTCTGGTCGATCGCTCTCCGGGCATACCGTTTCTCCCGGATCTTCACCTGGCTGGCGAACACCATCTCACCGTCAATTTCGAACGCGAGGGTTTTCGCCTTGCGGGGCTTGATGATGCCGCCGTACTCGTGAATGGCGGCGTAGATGGGGGCGCCCCGGCCGAGCACGACCGCCTGGTTGCCCTCCGCTTCCGGGGTCAGAAACGACCGGGCGAGCCGGCGGGTGCCGGGGGTTTCCATGAACCCGATCACGTTCTCGGACACCTTCCGGCCCACGAACAGGCCGGCCTTCAACAGGCCGCGGCGCACCGACCCGTTTGCCCGGTCGCGCACCCGTTTCAACGCCTCGATCGCGGACGGATCCTCTATCTCGGTGTGAATCTTCATATGGCGGTCACCCCCGGCCCGGCCTTTTCGTCGGACTCGAGGATTCGAAGCACGTCCGGGGGAATGTCCAGGATCGACTTCGCGCCTTGCGCGAACGCCTCGGAGAAGTACGCCTTGTCCTTGCGGTGGATGTGCGCGATGAACGACAGCGCCGCCATCCGGATATGGCCGGGCACCTGGGTGTACCCGTACCGGGCGGTGACCTGAACGAACGTGACCGCTTCGGCCTCGGCGCGGGACTGGTTCGGCCATGCCGTACCGTCCGCGTTCTGTTGCTGGCCGAAATACCAGCCGATCCCGGTCGCGGGTAGCTGAGTACCGAGAAACCGGATCTGGGATTTTCGATCCTGGCTGGTTGGCTCGGCAATCCAGGCGTCGGTGGGAAGCTGCCGCCATCCTTGGCCGCGGCTCACCTCGACTTTGGTGACGTCCTGGCAGTCGTCGATGTCGATGGTGGGGCTGTCCCCGAACCTCTGGTACTTGCGGGACTCGATCGTGGCGGCCTTGGTGTAGTCGCGGCCGGTGAAGTGAATGATGGTGCCGGTCACCACCGCGATGACGAGATCCAGCCAATCCTCGGAAGGCTGCTCAACGTCGCTGTCCTCGGCGCCGAGGAACTGAAGCACCGTTTCCGGAGTGACGAGGCCAAGCTCGTCGTCTTCGTCACCCGACCCGTTCGGGATCAGGTAGATGTCGCTGCTGGTCGTCACGCGCCCGACCCCGATCCGGAACCCTCATCGGGCGGGTCCAAACCCGGCAGCACCTCTAGCTCCTCGTAGCTGTCGTGCGGGAACGTGGTGATGAGCGGCCGGTCCTTGTCGTCGGTGCCCTGGTCAACTTCAGCTTCGAGTAGGTAGAGCTGCCGGCTGAACGGTGCCTGGTTGGTGTCGGCGGGGGCCGGGGTGTAGGTGATGATCCCGCCCTGTTGATCTTCGACATCAACCTCGCCGGTGTGGACGTGAAGGTCGGTGCGTTCCGTGATGATCGTGCCGTCCTTGAGCATGGTGCCGGGCTCGAGAGTGGTCTTCATCCACAAGCGGATGACTGCCCCGTCTGGGATCGACCATGGTTCCCCGTTCATGGTGAGCGGCATGGTGATCGGCGGGTGGGTGTCCCCGGCTTTCATGGTTCGTCTAGCCATTGAAGATTTCACCTCCTGGACGGTCTTCCCGGACGGTGGTGTTGGGCCGGGGTTCGGGGATTTCCGTGTTGGTCGTGTCTGGTTGGACCGGGGCGCTGGTGGTGGGCTGTTCGATCGTGGCGTCGCTGGTGACTTCTTCGATTTCGGCGCTCGTTTCGACGTTCTCGATGTTCGCGTCGGCTTGGTCGGCTTGGATGTCGGCGCTGGTGCGGGTGGTGACGGGCTGGCCGAGCCTGGTGTTGGCGGTGAGGCGGTTGTGAGCGGTGAGACGCATCAGGCGTCGAACGGTCCGTAGTTGACGGTCATCGAGAACAGGGGCGGGGCGTCCGGAATGGATGTGTGCCGGAACACGGTCACGGTGCCGTCGGTGAGGATCTGGATGCCGGCACGTGGCATGGTGCTGCCGCTCAGGGAGTTGGCGGCGGTGACCTGGTGGGTCAGATTCACTAGCGGCCGGTAGCCGACGGGCAGCGGGCTTGACAGCACCTCCGCGCCCGTGTAGTCGAGGCTGATGCAGGCCTGGATCTCGACCCATCCGTCCGCGTCCTTTCGATACCTGAACGCGCCGATGGAGTCGCCCAGGGTCGGGTAGATCCACGGGTCGCCACCTCCGCCGCCGGCGATCGCCTGAACCGCCGAGGCGAAATCCTCCCCGCTCATCGGCACGAACTGATTGGTGTCCGGGTCAGCGATGACGAAGGACGAATCCTCGAGGTCGCCATCCCATGAGAGCCAGTCGGCCTCGACGCCGGCGAGATGATGATGGGTGGTGTTCGCCTTCCCCGCGAGCGCCGTAGCCAGCCCGTCAATATCGCTCTGGGTGTGGGTGTGCGCGGTCGGCGTCCGGGCGTTCGAGAGCCGAGCGTCGGAATCGGTCACGTACTTGTTACCGGCCCCGGGCGACCCCGCCGTGCCCGCAAGCGCCGCTTTCTCACCCGACGAAGGAAACCGACCATCCCCCGTGTCAGCCTTCCCCGACAGCGCATCCGACAACCCGTCAACATCCGAAACCTCATGCGAATGCGCCTTCGGTTCCCTCGCGTCCGACAACCTCGAATCCTGATTGGTCACATACTTGTTGTCGGAACCCGGGGTGCCGGCCGTGCCCGCCAAGGCGTTCTTCTCACCCGACGTCGGGAACCGGCTGTCATCACCGGCCGCCGCATGGGTCGAACCCGTACCCAACCGCCGCAAAGACTCGTCCGTCGCGGCTGCGCTACCGGACGGCTTCAGCGACGAGTGAACCTTCGCGGCGGTCACCGACCCGTCAATCGGGGTTCTCGCGTCCGTCAGTCGCGCATCGTCGTCATAAACCAGGTCGCTGGTGTCGGTGATCCCATGAACCGACGTGGTCGCGGACTCATGGTCCGACAGAGCTGAATCGTCCACCTTCGCGCTGAGCGCATCACCAAGCCCGTCAACATCGGAAATCTGATGAGAGTGCTCGGTCGGTTCTCTGGCATCGGACAGCCGCGGATCGGAGTCAGTCACGAACATGTTGGTGCCGGACGGAGTGCCGTTGGTGCCGGCCAACGCCGCCATCGTGTCCTCATCCAGACCCGACCCGACATTCCCCAGAGCCTCCCAGATCGCGGCGTCCGCCTCCTCGAGCGCGCCGACGGCACCGTCGATCCGTGACTCCAGATCGTTCGCCTCCACATCCCGGAAACGCGAGGCGTCCGACGTGTCGAACGGATACCGGGTGTACGTTCTGGGTTCGAAGTTCTCGCTCAAAGGCGCCGACCCTCCCGGCCTGCCCTACGAGCTGCCCAGCCCTTCAACCGGCGCGGCTGACGACGCCGCTCACGGCGACGTTCGTTCTCTCGTTCGATTTCCCGGCCACGGGCCGCCGCCTCCTCCGGAGTAAGCGGACGATCGTTGAACACGCGGGCACCCTCCCGCCTCTTCACGAACCCATCCTTGTTCTCGAACTCGCCAGCGTCACGCACGACCAAACTCCTTCCGCCAGGCCCACAGATCCTGCACCTGATCAAAGTCATCGGTTTCATCAACCGGGGTTTCCACCCACCCGTTCTCCCGAGTTGCCAGCCCCGTCAACTTCCGGCGCTCGCTACGGGTGTAAGTCAGGCCGCCGGTGTGCCGATGCCAGAAAAACCGCCACGGTCCACCACGCCGGTTCATGCCCTTCACACCCGCCACCGCCTTGGCGACCCGTTCGACCTCGTCAACATCCTCGGGAACCCGGAACGACAGACCGAACGATTCGGACCGGCGATGATGCTTCTGCGACAACGCCCGTCCGTAGATCGTGGGCTGGTCCGGGTCATGGTCCAGAATCACATCCAGGGTCGCGTCGGTGTAGAACACGTCCCCGTACACACCCACCACCCGGCCCTGCTCCGGCCAGTACGGACGATGGTCGAGGAACTTGCCCATCTCTCCCATCCAGTCCTCGTGGGCGGCCTCCACCGGATTCAGGCCCTGCCACGCCCGGTTCGCGGGATCCCGCACCACCGTCAACGGATCATGTCCGCGGTCGGTGAGCATCCGGAACGTCCGGTGGATGATCGGTTCGCCGTCCACCTCGGTGAACTGCTTCAAACCGACCGCGCCGGACTTCTGCCACCGGGTCTGTTTACCGGCGGCAAGGATCAGAACCGTCACGGATTCCGACATGAACGACCTGCCTTTCCGTCAGATACGAAAGAACAGAGGGCGGGGGAGTCGAACCCCGGGCCAGGAGGCCCCCACCGGGTTTGAAGTCCGGTTTGCCGCCACCGGCGGCACCCTCTTGAAACGTGGTGGTGCCGGGTCGTGTGCCGGCGCCCCGATCGGTCCAGGGCACGCCCTTCCAACGTGCCGTCACCCGATCTAGACGCCGGACCCGGAACCACTGCCCGAGCCCGAGCCCGAGCCTGACCCTGAACCGAAACCCGATCCAGAGCCAGAACCCGAGCCCGAACCCGAGCCGGAACCTCAGCTGCTGCCCGAACCGGAGCCGGAGCCGGAGATCAGACCGAGATCCGGGCCGATCACGCCGGGCTTCACGCCCTCGATCACCTCGAACGACTCGCCCCGCACGACCAGGAACCCGGAGCGTTCCTCACCACGGAACCAGGTCGAGTTGTTCTTGAACCCGAGCGACGTGTCCACGTCAACCCGGAACGGGGTCCGGTCGAACACGACCGCGTCCTGGAAGTTCCCGACGATGATCGGGGACTCGTCCTGGCCCGTGCCCTGGTCGACCGGGATGATCGGATCCTGGGTGACCGGCAGACCGAGCAGAACCGGCTTCGACTCCTGCTCCGGTGCCGAACCCGAACCCTGCGGGCTGCCGTACAGCCACCCGACCCCGGTCTCGAACGCGAGCGCGATCACCGTCCACACGGCCGGCGACAGCGCGATGTCGGTCGGGGTGCGCTTCCCGTTGATCCGGATGCGCTGGATCGACACGAACACCTGCTCGATGATGTCCTTCGCCGTCACCGCGCCCGAACCCGAGCCCGAACCCGAACCCGAACCTGTCGCGCCGATGATGCGGCCGGGCACGTCCGGATCGGACAGCAGACCGAGCGGCTCACCGGTGCCGCCCCCGAGCAGCGCCAGCCGGTTCTTCTCCGCCCCGACCGCGTACCCGAGCTCCGAGGCGATCCACGCCCTGGCCGCCGGGTAGTCCTCCAGCGTCTGGTTCGGCACCTGGGTCAGACCAGCAATCGTGAACGCCCGGGCATCGACCAGACCGAACGTCGGGTCCGACTCCGGCTTCGCGCCCATCTCCGCCACCACCTGGGCCTGGAGACCGGACGTGTACTTCGGCCACTCGACCGAGCTCGAGCTGATCTTGATGCGCCGACACAGCTGGATGAACGGGGTCGCGTGGTGAAGGAACGGCAGCGCCTCCTGAACCTCGGGGAGGATCAGGTCGACGTCCTCGAGGTCACCCGACGCCCACGCCTTGACGCGGTCTTCGGACTCGATCGCGTGCCGGTACTCGGCCAGCTCCGCCGCAAGCTGCGGGTTCTGAGCGGCGGTCTTCATGTCGAGGAAGAGGTTCTCCCCCTTGTACCGCTCGACCTTGCCGGTCTTGACCTCACCGTCGGCGGCGGCCTTCGCACCGTTCAGCGACCGCGGGTCACCCTCGGGAAGCTTCTCGAGCTCCTCGATCCGTTCCCGGAGCGCCTTGACCTCCGCGGACTCGTTCTCCTTGATCGCCTGGATCACGACCTCGGAGAGATCGTTCACCTCGGCGTTCCGCTTCTCGGCCTCGGCCTTCTGCAGCGGATCGTCCGTTTCGAGGGCCTTGCCGATCGCTTCGACCAGCCCTTCGCGGAGATGATCGAGACGGTCCTCGCTCTCCTTCTGTTTGTCCTTTGTCAAAAGTCCCATGATGGGCTACTCCTTCTGGTTCTTGAGCTTCGTTAGTTCGTGGATGGCGGCGAGGCCGCCCTCGTAGAACGCCCGCTCGATCACGTCGGCCGTGATCGCGTCGGGGAGTAGCCCTCCCAGGGCGTCGTGAAGTTCCTTGACCGTGGCCCGGTCCAGATGATCAGCCCGGTCGTCCTTGGCGAAGTAGCCGGACAGCTGATGAATCAACGACTTCGCGTTCCGATGGAACTGGTCCACCTGCGCGTCGGCGCGACTGTCCAGAGACTTCACCTCAGACACCGTGGCGAGCTCGTTCGCCGGGAACGTGACCGGCGAAAACTCGTGAAGGTCGATTTCCTTCAGCAGCCAGGCATCGAGGTTGTCGTTGCGTTCCTCGACCGCGACCCGGTAACCGATCGACAGGCCGTTCACGACCCCGTCGGTCATCAGTGGCAGAACCTCTTCCTGAACGAACTTGGTGTTCGACAGGGTGCCCTCGGCCACCAGCCCGTAGTCATCCTCGTACGCGGTGCCAAGCCCGATCGGTTTGCTGGGGTCGTGTTGCCACAGCACCTTCACCTCCGGGCGTTCCCGGAGGCTCTTCTCGAAGGCGCCCTTGACGATGATGTCGCCGTGGTGGTCCCGGTTGCCGAACACGGCCGCGTACCCGCGGAACTTTCGGCGGCCCTCATCATCAGGGTCAGCGAGCTTCACTGCCCGCATCGGGAACGTGGCCTTGCGCTCCTGTTCACGCTCGGCGGTCGCAGACTTGACTCGAAGCGAGTTCACTGGAGCCTCCTTCACTTGATGACCGGCAGGCCGACACGCCGACAGTTCGGGTGCGCCAACGGTTCAGACTCGTATTTCGTAAGGGGCCACCGCTCACCGTTCGCGTCGGCGCATCCCTTGTCGCAATCCGTGCCGTCATCGATATCGACCTCATCGACACCGGCCTCCCGCATCGTCATCGCGGACGACCTGTTGAAAGCATGGGCGGTTTCCGTGCGGGCGATCCGGACGCCCTTCCACGTTTCGAACTCCTGATACACGCCCCGGATGCCCTTCAGCGTGACCTTCTCGGTGTCGCGTGCTCCGGGCGGTCCGACATGGAACGTGCCACCGTTCGCGACATCGGAGGCGGTGAGACCGTACCGGACCCCTTCTCTGACTTCCGCCAACACCTGGTCGCGTAGATCGTCGGGCACCGTTTTGACGCCCTTGGGACGGTCGGCGATCTCCTCGAGCATGCCTCGGATGGCCGGGTTGTCCAGGGTGAAAAAGTCAAGGTTCCCGCCGATCAGCCCGGTCGTCTGGGTGGCACCCTGCTCCGCAGCAGCGATGTGGAAAGTCTCCACGAGGGTGATCAGGTCCTCGCCGGTGCCGTTCCAGTCATGCGCGGCGATCACCGCTTCGAGGTCCGGCACGGTCTTCTTGACTCCGAGCTCGGCCAGCAGCTCATCCCGGTCCGTCATCAGGCGGCTCTTGATCTGGCCGGCCATCAGTCCGGTGAGTTTGTCGAGGGTGCGGCCCCTGGTCCGCATCCACTTCACCGCGATGTCGGTCGGAATGCCCCCGGCCTTTGCCTGGTAGGTCGGTTCGGGCCACGGATCGATGGTGACCGCCTTCGCTTTAAGGTCGTCAGCGTTGGGCAGATCGCCCGGCTGGGCCGGGTCGGCCGCGTCGGACCCGCCAACATCGGGATCGCTGTCCTCTTCCCCGGTGAACGACACCAGCGACATCGGCTGGTACAGCTGATCCGCCGCTGGATCATCCAAAGGTTCGATCCCGGCAAGCTGACGGGCCTCGTTCGGGGTGCGGATCCCCGAGGCAACCTCCCGGGCCGCTCGTTCGGACCGTTCACCCTGCGACGTCTGGAGCGCCTCCACCTGGCTGTAGTCGGGCCGGACATAGTCGATGTCCGGGTAGAACGGAACCAGCGCGAACGTGATCCAGGAGCAGATGAAGTCCAGCAGCGGCTGAACCGTGGTTTCCCACAGAACCGTCCTGGCCGTCTCATAGTTCGAGTAGGTGGCGTTGTCGGTGATCCCGACCAGCATCGGTGGCACACCGAACGCCGCGACCTCCTCTTCCCGGGACATCTTCCGGCCCTCCCGGTACTCCATGTCCCGGGGGGTTTGGCCGAGCAGATGAACCGACGGGTTTCCGCCGAGGATCGCGGCCTTGTGTGCCCGGTCCAGACCTTTGAACGCCTGCCATTCCTTGCGGTTCGCGTCCCGTTCCTGGTCGGTCAGGCCCTTCTCGAACCCGATGATCAGATCCGGCCGGCCGCTGTTCCGGAAGAACCTCTGGTCGTACCGGACCGCGTAATACTCGGACACGATCGCGTCCTTGGCCGCCCTCAGGGGGGACATGCCGTAGTAGTCGTCGAGCGGAGACGTGAACCTGCCGGCCACCACCGTTCCGGGCTGAACCCTCGGCGGGGTTGCCATGTCCAGCTCGATGACCGGTTCGGCCTCCAGGTTGGGCCGGTAGGCGATCCCGGTCACGCGACCGTTCGCGTCGGGTTCGACCCGGACCGAGTACGCCCGGAGCCGGTAGAGCTCGGCGATGCCGCCGCCGCGGGCCGGCACGATCTCCCACCACCAGTCCCCGACCGTCTGCGACCAGAAGATCGTTTCCGAGACCAGCTTCATGTTCGGGTCGCGATGGTTCGGCCGCTGGATCAGCCGTAGAATGTCGTGGCCCTCCACCTCGACGTCGTCGGGATGGGGCCGGTCCGGGGTGCCCTTCCCCCGCATCGCTTTCAACGGCACCGACGCCGCCGTGTTTCGGAGCAGATCAACTGACCGGCGCACCCAGATTCGGTCCCGGTACGCCTCAACGAATTCGCGGCGAGACCCCGGCTCGTATAGCTCACCGCGGGGGCCGGTGCCACCCAGCGGCCTCGGGTCGGGGGTGGACCGTGGGGGCCGCATCTTCAATCCGATCACTGGAACACCTCCGACAGGCAGCACGGGTTCGGACCCTCGTGCGCGTGGAACTTGAGCTCGATGCCGTGCTTTTCGAAGTCGGGCACCGACAGGTAGGCGTGCGAGTTCGGGGCGGCCAGATACGTGGTGCCGCCCAGTGCCTTGATCGTGCGGATCAGCTGCTCGGCGATCGAGTGGCCGCCAAGCTTGAACTCGGACTGGCGGCGCTGGACGGTGTCGATTCCCAAAGCGGGCAGGATCAGGTCGAGCAGGCCGGCGGACAGGTCAACGAGTTTCTGGCCGGACCAGTCGTTGCCGGCTATGAACCTCGGAATGTCCGGCTGGTAGTTCGGCTGCTCACCGAACACCCTTTCGATGTGGGCGGCATGGTCGACAGCCCATCCCTGGCCCTCGATTCGTACCTTCCGGAGCCGGTCCCGGTGTGACTCCCGGACGACCGGGACGGTGAGCTGGGTGCCGTCCGGGAGAACGTTCCGGTCCTGCCAGCCGGGGGTGCTGTAACGGATGTTGTCGAGCCACAACACGACGTCGGCGTCGGCGACCTTTCGGATCACCGAAACGCCTGGCAGGTAGTTGAGCGGGTGTGAGGTGACGATCACCTAGTCGATGGCGTTGAGTACCGCGGTGGTGTACTCGCGGTAGCGGTCCTTGACCGCGGACTGGAGGTGGGTCCAGGGCTTGCCGTTCGGGTTGGCGACCTTGTGGAGCGCCTGGGCTGCCTTCTCGACCCGGGGATCTTCGGTGTCGACCGTGTCGGTGGCCGGTTCCTCGGGGGTGGTCTGGGTGGTGACGTCGGCGAGTTTCTGTTCGAGTTCGGCCTTGGTCGCGGACTTGTTGGCTTCGATGCCGTGCTCGGCGAGCTTGGCGATCAGTTCGTCCTTGTTCATGGGGTGGTCCTTTCAGGCGAGGGTCAGGAGTGCCGCTGCGAGTCCGATGGCGGCCGCGGCGGCGGCGGTCGTGGGCAGGGCCAGGTAGCCGGTGAGGGCGAGGTTTCGTAGGTCGTGGAGAAGCACGGTCAGGCCGATGGTTGCGGCGATGGTGGCGAAGAACACGAGAGCCGCAGAGGTCATTCGGCCATCTCCTTGTCGAGGGCGCGTTCAGCGCGTTCAGCCTTCTTGAGTGACCCGACGGTCTGGAATCGGCTGTTGCCGTTCTCGTCGCGGCGTGTGACGATCTTCCGGGCGGCGAGGTGCCGGTTCACCTCGGCCCTGACCAGGTGGACGTCGGCGGTGAGGTTGGTGGCGATCTCGGCGATGGAGCGGGCCTGGTCCTGCCTGTCGAGGAAGTCGAGCACCCGCTGGTCGAGATCAACCGTGTCCGGCGGTGTGGGTGTCTCCGGGGTGGTCTGGCCGGGCAGCTCGTAGGTGGTCGCGGTGGTATGACCCTTCCGGATCACCCTGCCGTCGTTGACCAGCTGCTGAATGTCCCGACGGAACTCGTCGCGGCTGGAACCAACTTGTTCCCGGAGCCGCTTGCCACCTACCGGACCATCCGACCGGGCGAGCACTTGAAGGATCCGGGTGCGGCGCTCCTCGACCTGCCAGGCCGGTTTCCTCGGTGTCGTCCCGTGCGGCGTGACGGGCAGGTCGGACACCTTCCCGATCGCGGCGAGCGCATCCTCGATCCGTCGGGCCTGCCCGAGCATCTCGTCCAGCGCGTCTAGATGCTGGTCTAGCTCCTGCCGGGTCTCTTCGACCTGGGCGCGACGTTCCTCGATCGCTTCGACAAGCGAATCAGCCATGTCTCACCACACCTCCGTCCAGATGCCCGATCCCTCGGGCACCAACGTGAGCAACAAGGCATCCCCCCGGTCAGGGGAACGGCCCAGCCGCTTCTTCGTTTCAGCCTTCGGCTCAACAACCCGACGGCCCCTCGAATCCAGCCTGTAAGTCGGCGCGACCAGATCAGCCAGCAGCTGATCATCAGACGGATCAATGTCCAGATCCGACATCCGGTCCGCACCCAGAAACCAAAGCTCCGAGCGTCGGTTCGGATAGTTGTCCGGCTCCAACGCCTGCTCCCCACCGTTGAACCCGGTCACCGGCAAACCCAGCTCCCGGCACCGGTCCGTGACCCCGCCACCGACCCCGGTGTCATCCACCACGATCCGGCCACCGTGCTGTTTGTGCGCGTCGACCAGGTGCCCGACCGTCTCCATCAGGTTCTTCCCGACGTACTGAATGTGGCGACGAACCCGGTTGCCTTTCCGGATGTCGATCACGGTTTCGTCGGTGCCGAACCGGGCCACGTCGCACCCGATCACGACCTCATCCCGGTCGGTCGGTTCGTAGTCGCGCTGCTGGGCGGACTCGCAGGCGAGCAGTGAAATCACCGCATTCTCCGCCTCCGCAGGGAAGTTCCCCAGCACCCTCACCTGGTACAGCGGGGATTCCTCCCCCCATGCCTTCCGTTTCTCCTCGACCCATGTCGGGCCGATCAGGTGACGGGCCACCTCCTCCGGCACCTTTTCCCCCGTGAAGTTCGGGGAATCGAACGCCGAAATGTGAATCGTGTTGTACGACTGCCGCTCCGAATGGTGCGACTTGTAGAACTGACCATCAGGCCGGGTCGGGTTCCCGATCATCAGCAACTTCGCGCCCTCCGAGGTCATGTAGCCCTCGCCGGCCTCGTAGATCGGGGACGGGATGCCGGACGCCTCGTCGTAGATCACCAGCAGGTTCTCGGCATGGTGGCCGGCGAACGCTTCCGAGTTCTCCGGTTTCGACGACAGACCGATCGCGTACCGGCCATCGTCAAGTTGAAGTTCCGTTTTCAGGCACCGGCCACCGAGCGGGAACCGGGCCTTCATATGCCGCTGGTTGATCTCATGCCACAGCAGCTTTTCGACCTGGGAGAACGTGGTTGCGGTCGTGACCACCCGGGAGTTCGGGAAGCTGAACAGAAACCAGACCGCTACCCCGGAAGCCACATACGTTTTCCCGACACCGTGGCAGGACCTGACCGACGTGCGGCGATGATCCCGAACGGACTCCGCGACCTCCCGCTGCTTCGACCACAGAAACCCGCCCAGCACATTTTCGATGAACCACACCGGGTCCCGGCGAGCACGGTCCAGAACCCGTTTGGCTTCAGTCGCCTCCACCGGCCGCCGCCGCCAGATCAGCAAACGTCACCGGGCCGCCATCGGCACCAGTGATCTCCGTTGCCTGCTTCGGCCTGCCGTAGACCCGGTCCAGCAGCCTTTCCGCCGCCGCGATATGGGCGCCCAGATCGTCATGCTCCGAAACCTGAATCCGGCCCGACCGGGCAGACGTGCCGTGAAGTTTCGCGCCACCCTCCGGCAGCTCAACCAGCTCCAGCTGACCGGTTTCCTCGTTGCGGATCACGTCGTAGCCAAGCGTGCGGAAGTGCGGGGCCATCACCACCTGGACGTGGTTTTCGACCAGTTGACGCATCACCTCGGTCGGCTTCGGCTTCGGCGGACGGCCAGCGCCGGGCTGCTCCCCGCCGATTCTCGCCTTATCTGGAAGATCCTTGTCGTGTTGGCGGCACCACTTGCCGGTGACGGTGACACCCTCGATCACGGTCCCGGGCTTCAGCGGGACGGCGCCGCAGGGTTTGCCCTGCAGGTTCTTTGCGTGGCAGGCGCGTTTCTTCTTCTTCGCCATGCTGCCCCCTTTCGGAGGTGGTTTGAGATAGCGGGCACCGGATTCGAACCGGTCTCTCTCGGGAATGGGCCGAGCGTGGTCACCTATCCACTAGCCCGCGGCAAGCTTCCCGCCCGGGTGAATCTCTGACCGAAGCCCCGGGTCGGGTAAGGACCGCGCTGAGGGTGCGGTCAGGGGGAGGAGGTACTACGAGCTACGGCGTCGCGGCGGGACTATGTGGGTCCCCGTGCGCCTCAGCTCGGTACCTGATTGTTCATGGACCGTCGGACGGAAACTTATGCGGCCTTCTTCTTGAAGCGTGTCCGGTCGCGTTGGGCGCGGGCGTGGATCGCTCGAAGTCGTTTCGGGTGTCGCATGGTCACGTCCTCAAGGTCAGCTTCCTTGTCAGTTCGGCCTTCGATCGCGACTAGGGGCACGTCTCGGTCGATCGAGTGGAGCCGGTTCGGGGTGGTGCCTCCGTATCGGCGCATGAATGGTTCGGTTCGGTCGAAGCCGCAGGCGACGAATGGTGCTTGCCAGTGGCCTTTGCGGTGCCGGATTGGGTTCGCGGTGATCCGGAGGTAGATGTCGGGGTAGGTGGTTTTGAAGGGGTGGCCGTTTTCGTTGATGCCTTGGGTTCGGCTGAATCGGAACACGATCAGGTCGCTGGCACGGGCGTCGGGTTCGGTGGGCCAGGTGAGCATTTCGGGGAGGGCTTTGAGGAGGTCGTTGATCGAGAGCTCGGTGATTTCTTCGCCGTCATGGTCGAGCCAGGGCAGGTTGGTTGGGTGGGGTTCGGGGTGGTGGATGCTCAAGCCGAGGTCCTTTCTGGGCGGGTGGTCTCGCTGGCTGGGACTTTCTCGACGATTTGCCTTGTCAGGCCGCGGAAGAGTCCACCGGTGCATTTGACGATCCGGACGTGCCGGGAGTTCGCGAGGAATAGGTCCCCGTCGCGTGTTGGGCGCACGATGACTTTGCCTTCCCGGTCAAGTACCGGCCGGTATTGGTGTCCGAGGATGTCGGTTGCGGTTTCGCCGGGAGCGAGGGTGACGCGGCCGTTGGCCTTGAGGGCCGGCATGTCGGGCACCATGCGGCTGGATCCGTAGACAAGTTGTCGGCGTGGTCCGCTGCGTTCAGGCATCTTGGGTCCTCCGGTGCTGGTCAGCGTTTGGGCATGTCGCGAAGTGCGACACGAACGTTTTCCGGCCCCGGAGTGCCCGCCGGTTCGTCGGGGAGATCACCTCGGCGATCTGGTTTTCGTCGAGGATCACGTTGCCGTTCTCGACCGGCCGCCGGTCCAGGGGCATGGATTTGCCGGCGGCGGTCATGGCCCAGAAGATCTGGGCGCCGCAGCTGGAGCAGACGCTCATCGCGACACCGTCCTTTCGAGATCGAGAGTCAGACAGGCGTGTGGGTCACCGATCATCGGCCACTCCGGTCTGGATTCTCGGGGGGGTCCCGCCGGCCCCCTTGGCTGCGTGAAGGCAAACTTCGGATCGTTCGCGGAACGCGCGTCGGTGCGGGGATGTCGGGGACTGCTTGGCCCAGGCACCTTTCCCGTTGATGGAGTCGAAGATCGCTTCGGCCCCGGCCTCGATCATCTGGTCGGTGATGTCGCTGTTGCTCATGCGTCTCCTTTTGGAGGAGGCGCCCGCCCCCTCGGTCGTGGGGGTGGGTGGAAACCGCATCAGATCCACCCCCGATTGGCGGGTTCGGCTGGCAGATCGCAAAGGATCGCGCCGTCGAAATCGGTCAGGTCCCGGATCGCGTCGCCGATCACTTCCGCGTATCGCCGCAGCACCCAGGTTCGGATCGGGCCGGGACCCGCCAGCACCAGCCGGTTCTCATGCTGGCCGATGAGCTGCAGCGGTGTCACCCACATGTTGAAAGCCGACTCGAAGAGCTGAACGCGAAGCTGAACCTCGAGGACGGTCTCCCACGACTTCGCGGCGAGCTCGGTCCTTTCGGTGCCTTCAGGTATCGGGTACTGCTTCTTTCCAGATCCCCTCCGATCCCTACCCATCCCATCCCGGTTTCCGGTACGCCCGGAAACCGGTCGGGGGGAATCCGAGGGATTTCCGTGAGGGGAATCCGTGCGGAATCCACGGACACGTCTATCTCCCGATGAGGTGCGGATCTCAGCCACTCTTGGCCTGCTTCCGCTCTCGGTCCTTGCGGCGCTTCTCAAGCACCTCTTCCTTGGACGGGTTCCAGTCGAGGTAGTCGTGGATGACGAAGCCGTCTTCGCCGTTCTCATACCACTGTCCCTCAGCGATCAGGGCTTGCACCATGTCCTCTCGGTCTCGTTGGAGGGGCACCATGCCGTTGACCACTTCGTTGGAAATGTGTCCATCGGTGAGATGTTTCGCGCAGTAAGTGATTGCCCGCGCATGCAGGCCGACCGCCCCGTGGTTGCGCCGAGCCAGAGAGATCGTTTTGGGGTGGTCGTAGAAACCGTCATCGAGTCTTGCCCAGGCCACCTATGCGGCCTCGCTTTCGTGATGCCCGAGGGTGTGGCCGGTCGCCGGCGGGAGATCGAGCGGCAGTTCGATCACCTCGGGTTCCGGGGCGTTCTCGTCGACCTCCTCGGCGGCGTTCGTGACCATCGGGGTCAGGAACCACTTCCCGCGCTCCGTGATCGCGTATCCGTCACCGTCGGGTTCCATCACCCCTCGGCGGGTCGCGGCTTCGATCGCTTCGTCGATCAGGTGCCGGTAACTCTCGGGCACGCAGAGGTCGTCTAGGTCGGCCGGCCGGAACTGTTCGGTGAAAACCAGCGACTCGGCGATCATCCACCGGACCTGGGAGGTCCACCTTTTCGACTGGGCCGGATCGGCTGCCGGTGCCGCGGCTCCCACCCGACGGTACACACCTGACTTTCGGGCCCGGGTCTCCCGGCGCCTCTTAGGATCGTTCGATGCCCGCCGGCCGACCTCGACGATCTGACCGGTGTTGACCAGCTTCGCGACCACCGAAGGCATCGCGTTTGAAGAGTCCGCCGGAATAGTGACGGTCAGATCGTCGGAGTGCCAGGTGTCGTGGCTCTCGAGGTGCCGGAGGATGTCCTGCTCGATCGCGTCGATCAGCGGGGACTTGTAGGTCTCCATGAGTTCGCGGCCGTGGTCGAGATCGCGGGTGCTCACCCTTTCTCTCCTTTCAGGATCGACTGGGCGGCGTTGATTGCGGCCTTGCGGCCGGAGATCGTCTGTTTCAGCGACTTTTCGCGGGACTCGAGAGCGATGTATTCGAGCCAGAGTTCCCGGTGTTTTTCCCGGACGATCTTGTTGACGCGGGCGGTGCGAATGTCTTCGGCTGGGGGGCGTTGTCCGAGCTCGAGGTAGCGTTCTTCGAGCCGGATCAGTTCTTGGTCCCAGACTTCCTGGAACCGGTCGGCGAGGCCACGGACCAGCTCGCTGTTCTCGTCAACGCCGCCGCGGAGTTTCAGGGTGACCTGGTAGAGCTCGGTGGTGGCCCGGTTGAGTCGTTGCCGGTCCCGTTCGAGTTCTTGGAGGATGGTTAGGGGTTCGGCTTGGGTGGTGGTCTGATTCACCGGGTCACCTCCCGGCGGGCTTTGACCGCCCCCGCGAAATGACACCAAAATGACACCAAGATTTTCCGCAGCGACCAGAAACCCCCGGAAAATGGCGGAACGGGACGGATGCGGTCGCAGGCCAGGAATTCCCGCCCCACAGCCAAACTTTGGCTTGTGGAGCGGAAAAACCTGATGGGCCAGGAAGGGCTCGAACCTTCGACCGTCGGATTATGAGTCCGCTGCTCTAACCAACTGAGCTACTGGCCCGTCGGGCTCGCGCCCGGGGCGAACGATATTTGGCGGACGACCGGCCGCGCTCCGTCGCTGGAACGAAACCCGGACCGCCACCCCGATGGTGGCTGCAGTTTTGGCCTCCATGCGGCAGTAATCGCAGCCACCCTTCAGGAGGTCGCGGCCCGACGAAGCCCATGGACCATGGGTGGCTGCAGTTCTAGCCTCCATGCCGCAGTAATCGCAGCCACCCTTCAGGTGGTCGCGGCCCGACGAAGCCCATGGACCATGGGTGGCTGCAGTTTTGGCCTCCATGCCGCGGAAATCGCAGCCACCCTTCAGGTGGTCGCGGCCCGACGAAGCCCATGGACCATGGGTGGCTGCAGTTTTGGCCTCCATGCCGCGGAAATCGCAGCCACCCTTCGGGCAGCCG
>Ga0182737_1000617_pt1 | contig 46759 bp, 44 predicted proteins | sample eDN5th30CBELigOP_FD_128878 | JGI IMG/M metagenome (GOLD analysis project Ga0182737, IMG submission 128878) | Enriched Organic Plus compost microbial communities from Emeryville, California, USA - eDNA 5th pass 30_C BE-Lig OP (version 2) (version 2) ...
CCGGCCTACCAGGGCCTGGTGTCGGCGAGCGAGAGCGAGGCCGGTCCGGACCTGACGCCACGGACGACCAAGGGCACGCGGACCCGGGCCGTGCTCAAGGGATCGGCGCGCACCGTGTTCGGCCGCAACGGCTACGGCAGCGCCCGCATCTCCGACATCACGTCGGAGGCGAAGCTCTCCCAGGGCAGCTTCTACCGCTACTTCACCGACAAGGAGACGGTCCGCAACGAGCTGCTCGAGGACATGCTCCGTGACGTGGTCGCGGTCGCGCGCGCGAGCTGGGATCCCGAGGAACCGACGCGCTCGATCCGCGCGACGACGGTGCGTTACCTGGACTACTACCGCGACAACGCCGATCTCTATGCCCTGCTCGTCGAGGTCTCGCACAGCGATCCGCATGTGCGACAGCTGTGGATGGAGGCTCGTGAGGTCTTCTACCAGCGCATCGCGAAGATGATCGCGCGGGCCCAGGAACTGGGCATCGCGGTCCGGGGGATCGACGGGACGTTCACCGCGGCGCTGCTGGGCGGCATGACCGAGCAGTACGCCTACATGACGTTCGTCGAGGGCCGACGGACCGAGCTCGACGCCGAGGCCGCCGCCGACGAGATCACCCGGGTGTGGGCCCGGTCGATCTTCCTCGACGAGGGTGCCGCAGCGGAGCCGACCGCATGACCGATGTCGCGATCGTGACGGGCGCGTCACGCGGCATCGGCGCGGCCGTCGTGACCCGGCTCGTCCAGGGCGGCTGGGCCGTCGTGGGTCTGGATCTCGACGCCCCCGAGACGCAGGGGTCGACCTCGCACTGGGTCTCGGGCGATGCCACCGACGAGGCCGTCTGGGAGCAGGCGGTCGCCGCGGCCGAGGCGCTGGGCACGCTGCGCGCGGTGGTCAACAACGCCGGCGCGCAGGGCCGGGGCACGCTACTGGCCGAGTCCACGGTCGAGGAGTTCACCGCGGTACTGGGTATCAACGCGACCAGCGCGTTCCTCGGTACTCGGGCCGCGCTGCGGGCGATGCCCGAGGGTGGCGCGGTGGTCAACCTCGCTTCGAATGCCGGTTCTCGTGGCGTACCGCGTTACGGCCCCTACGTGGCGGGCAAGCACGCCGTGATCGGACTGACCCGGACTGCTGCGCTCGAGGGCGCACGCCGCGGCATCCGGGTCAACGCCGTGGCGCCCGGACCGACCCAGACCCGCATCATGGACGCGGTCGCCGAGTCGTTCGACTCACCCCCCGAGGAGACCATGCGCAAGCTGGTCGCCGCCAATCCCAGCCGCCGATTCGGCGAGCCCGACGAGATCGCCGATGCGATCGTGTGGCTGCTGGGCCCGCACTCGTCGTATGTCACCGGAGCCGTCCTCGCCGTCGATGGCGGGCTGACGGCCGCATGAACAGGAGTCCCATGTCCAATCCCTTCGATCTCACCGACCGGGTCGTCATCGTCACGGGCGCCTCGTCCGGATTCGGTGAGCGCTTCGCACGGGTCCTCCACGAGGCAGGAGCTTCGGTCGTGATGGCCGCCCGCCGTGTCGATCGTCTGCAGACGCTGGCCGACGAGTTGCCGGGGTCGATGGCCGTGGCGTGCGACGTCACGTCCGACGACGACTGCAAGGCGCTGGTCGATGCCGCCGTCGAGCGGCACGGCCGGGTCGACGTGCTGGTCAACAATGCCGGCACCAGCAATATCGCGACGGTCGCGGACGAGACGGTCGACCAGTTCCGGTCGGTCGTCGACGTCAACCTGATGGGTACGTATTCGGTCAGCCGCTATGCGGGCCTGCAGATGCTGGAGCAGGGGCACGGCGCGATCGTCAACGTGGCTTCGATCGTCGGCATGGTCGGCCTGGGCCGCATGCCTCAGGCGAGCTATGCGGCGAGCAAGGCGGGTGTCATCAACCTGACCCGTGAGATGGCGGCCCAGTGGGCGCGCAAGGGCATCCGGGTCAACGCGATCGCGCCCGCGTTCTTCCCGACCGAGCTGACGACCGAGCTGTTCGCGACGGACGCCGGCGAGGCGTGGGTCGCCAAGATGACGCCGATGGGCCGCGGCGGTCGCGATGAGGAGCTCGACGGCGCGCTGCTGTACCTCGCGTCGGATGCGAGCAGCTACGTCACGGGCACCGTGCTGCCGGTCGACGGCGGGTGGACCGCGGTCTGACTAGGCCTCACAGCGCCGGGATGCCGGCCGTCGCGAGCTGAGCTCGCTGGTCGCGGTCGATCGCCGCGACGATCCGGAGCCACAGAAGTCCGGCGGCGACCAGCAGGATCGTGCTGACCAGGCTCGCCGCCGGGATCATGCGGACCGCGTCGGTGTCGATCGTGTCGCCGCCCGGAACGAAGGCGCCGCTGAGATTCGAGGCGATTATGGCAGCCAGCCACAGACCCCACCACCAGCCCACCAGAGGCCCTGACGCCGGATGATGCGTCCGGACCCGGAGGGTGTCGCGGACGATCTGGAAGGGGAACCAGAGGCAGACGATCGGGCAGATCCAGCCGCCCCACGCCCAGCCGCGCGAGCGGGCCTGCGGCGTCGCCGACAGCAGGTCGGTGTTGACGCGCGCCCGGTACAGCCAGAGGCACGTGACGACATAGGCCGCGATCATGGCCGGCAGCGACAGGGTGGTCAGCAGGTCATAGGCGGTGAAGACGTCCCAGCCCGCCGTGCCGTCGCGCGCGGCGCGCAGATAGTCGTTCTTGGCCTGCCACGACAGCGCGGTCGACACTACGGCGACACCCATCCAGACGATCGGGACCGCGAGCGCCGCACCGGTGAGGACGCCGAGGGGCTCGGGCATGCCGGTCGGTGGTGCGACGTAGCCGACCGGGGCGGCGGCACCGACTGCTCCGAGGCGGGGATCGTTCGGATCGGCCGGTGGTTCAGGGGGCTGCTGGTCAGTCATGTCTCTCCGTGGGGGTACGCAGGGACCGTACGCCTTCGCGAGCGCCCGCCGCAGGGAAATCGGCGAAGTCGTGGTGACCGTCAGCCGCGGCGGAAGACTCCGAGCCAGATCGGCGTCGTTCCGGTGGGGCGCGGATTCGGCTGGGTCGTCAGTGTCGCCAGTTCCACGTCGCCGGTGGCGAACGACCGCATTTCGTCCTCGTCGAGCAGCCAGGGCGGGCCGTCGTCGGGATCGGTGTCGCCACGAACGAACTGCACGACCACGGCGGTGCCCCCGGGCGCGAGCAGCCGGCGGATCCCCGCGATGGCGTCGGTCCTGACGGCCGGAGCCATCGCCTGCACGGTGAAGACCTCGACGACCAGCTGGAAGGCACCGACGAGGTCATCGGGAAGGTCGAGCAGGTCGGCGACCCGATAGTCCACCTGCGAGGCCGGGTACCGGCCGGTGGCGAGCCGGATCGCGGCGGGCGAGATGTCGAAGGCCGTCGTGTTCCAGCCGGCTCGCGCCAGGGCCTCGGCGTCGGCGCCGAGGGCAGCCCCCACCACGACCGCGCGCCGCCCTGCTCCGGGGCCGAGAGCGGCCACCGCGCGGCTCACGGGCGGGTAGGCGTCGCTGCGGTCCCACGGCAGGTCGACCTCACCGCCCTCCGCCGCCGACCACAGCTCGTCGAACCATCGAGTCGGCTGTCCGTCGGCCACGGCCCGCTGGCCCAACCGGTCGGCCAGGGGCGCCCACGCCCGCGGACTGCCGTCGTCGCCGCGTGTGTCGCTCACCTGACCATCCTGCGGGTCGCCGGCGCCACTGTCATCCCCGCCGCGGGATGAACGGCACGATCTGACGCCGGAGCGGCAGGAACGACCGTCATGACGCGTGAGACGGCGCGATAGGATGGGCTATGGTGCCCGGTCAGAGTCGCCCGTGCACGGTTCACCACCGTTCCAGCAAGAAAGTGGGGCTCGTACCCGTGGGCTCAACCCCCCGCAGCATCGTCGTGCAGAAGTACGGCGGCTCCTCGGTGGCTGATGCGACGGCCGTCAAGCGCGTCGCGCAACGCATCGTCGCGACCAAGAAGGCGGGCCACGACGTGGTCGTCGTGGTCTCCGCGATGGGCGACAGCACCGACGAACTGATCGACCTGGCCAACGAGGTCTCGCCGTTGCCGCCCGCCCGCGAGCTCGACATGCTGCTCACGGCCGGTGAGCGGATCAGCATGGCGGTGCTCGCGATGGCGATCACCGATCTGGGACACGAGGCGCGTTCGTTCACCGGCTCGCAGGCCGGTGTCATCACCGACGCCGAGCACGGCAAGGCGAAGATCATCGACGTCACGCCGGGCCGCATCGAGGCCGCGCTCGCCGAGGGCGCTATCGCGATCGTCGCCGGCTTCCAGGGCGTCTCGCAGACCACCAAGGACATCACGACCCTGGGCCGCGGGGGCTCCGACACCACCGCCGTCGCACTCGCCGCCGCGCTGGGTGCCGAGGTGTGCGAGATCTACACCGACGTCGACGGCATCTACACCGCCGATCCGCGCATCGTGCCGAATGCAGCGCAGATCCCGCGCATCTCGTACGAGGAGACGCTGGAGATGGCGGCCAAAGGCGCCAAGATCCTGCACCTGCGCTGCGTCGAGTACGCGCGCCGCAACGACATCCCCATCCACGTCCGCTCGTCGTTCAGCGACAAGCCGGGCACGTGGGTGGTTCGAGCAGAGCTTGTCAAGAATGGGGACGTGAACACCGTGGAAGGTATGGAGAGCGCCATCATCTCCGGCGTCGCGCATGATCGCAGCGAGGCCAAGATCACCGTCGTCGGCGTGCCCGACAAGGTCGGCGAGGCAGCGGCCATCTTCAAGGCCCTGGCCGAGGCGCAGATCAACATCGACATGATCGTGCAGAACGTCTCGGCCGCCACGACGGCGCTGACCGACATCTCGTTCACGCTGCCGCGCGCCGACGGCCAGACCGCCATGACCGCGCTCGCGCGTCTCAAGGACGACGTCGGCTTCGAGCGCCTGCAGTACGACGACAACGTCGGCAAGGTGTCGATCGTCGGCGCCGGCATGGGTTCGGGCCCCGGCATCACCGCGAAGTTCTTCGCGGCCCTGGCCGATGCGGGCGTCAACATCGAGATGATCTCGACGTCTGAGATCCGGATCTCGGTCGTCGTGGCCGAGTCCCAGGTCGATGCCGCGGTCAACGCCGTGCACACCGCGTTCGATCTGGGCTCCGACGAGGTCGAGGCCGTCGTGTACGGAGGAACCGGACGATGACCAGCATCGGCATTGTCGGGGCTACCGGGCAGGTGGGCGTCGCGATGCGGTCGATCCTGCTCGAGCGCGACTTCCCGGCCGACGAGATCAGGTTCTTCGCCTCGGCCCGCTCGGCGGGCCGGACGCTGCCGTTCGGTGACCGTGAGGTGGTCGTCGAGGACGCCGCGGCCGCGGATCCGTCGGGCCTCGACATCGCGTTGTTCTCGGCCGGCGCCACGACGTCGCGTGCGCAGGCGCCGCGGTTCGCCGAGGCAGGAGTCACGGTCATCGACAACTCGTCGGCGTTCCGCAAGGACCCGGCGATCCCGTTGGTCGTCAGCGAGGTCAACCCGTACGACATTCCCGCCGGCGAAGGTCCGGGGGGCCGCGGCATCATCGCGAACCCGAACTGCACCACGATGGCCGCGATGCCGGTGCTCAAGCCGCTGCACGACGACGCCGGCCTGGTGCGACTGACCGTCGCGACGTATCAGGCAGTGTCGGGATCGGGCATCGCCGGTGTCCGGGAGCTGCACGGTCAGGTGCTCGCCGCGGCCGACAAGGCCGACGAGCTGGCGTACGACGGTCGTGCGGTCACGTTCCCGCAGCCCGAGAAGTACATCGCACCGATCGCGTTCAACGTGCTCGCGATGGCCGGCTCGGTCGTCGACGACGGCTCGAACGAGACCGACGAGGAGCAGAAGCTGCGGCACGAGTCGCGCAAGATCCTCGGCATCCCGGAGTTGAAGGTCGCGGGCACGTGCGTGCGCGTCCCGGTGTTCACGGGCCACTCGCTGTCGATCCATGCCGAGTTCGCCCACGACATCACGCCGGAGCGGGCGACCGAGATCCTGTCGTCGGCGCCGGGCGTCCAGCTCGTCAACGTGCCCACGCCGCTGCAGGCCGCCGGCACCGACCCCAGCTACGTGGGCCGGATCCGTCAAGATCAGTCCGTCGACGGCGACCGGGGCCTCGTGCTGTTCGTGTCGGGCGACAACCTCCGCAAGGGCGCCGCCCTCAACACCGTCCAGATCGCCGAGCTTCTGGTCGGCTGACCGCCTACGTCGGTTTCCCAACTTAAGTTGGGAAACCGCCACGATCAGTGGGAAGTTAGCCCGTGATTGTGGCTGAATCCCAACTTAAGTTGGGAAACCGCGGGCGCTCAGTGAGCGAGGCCGACGAAGACGTCGAGCGCCGACGGATCGGCGAGGGCGCCCTTCGTGGCGGCCTGTTCGACCGGGACGCCCTGCAGGATCTTCTTGACCGGCACCTCGAGCTTCTTGCCCGACAGGGTGCGGGGCAGGGCGGGGACGACGTGCAGTTCGTCTGGGACGTGGCGCGGCGACAGCTTCGTGCGCAGCTCGGACGCGATGGTCGACCGGAGCGCCTCGACATCGGTCGCCGGATCACGCAACACGACGAAGAGCAGCAGCGTGCCGGCACCCCCCTCGTCGTCCTCCAGGTGCACGACCAGGCTGTCGGCGACCTCCGGCAATGCCTCGACGACGGTGTAGAACTCGCTGGTGCCGAGCCGGACCCCGCCGCGATTCAGCGTGGCGTCGCTGCGGCCCGTGATGATGCACGAGCCGTACTCGGTGATCGTGATCCAGTCGCCGTGCCGCCAGACGCCGGGGATGTCCTCGAAGTACGCGGCGTGGTACCGCGATCCGTCGGCGTCGCCCCAGAAGCCGACCGGCATCGACGGCATCGGTGCGGTGATGACCAACTCACCGAGCGATCCGATCACCGGCCGACGGTCCTCGCCGTAGGACTCGACGGCGCAGCCGAGCATGCGGCATGAGATCTCACCGGCATACACCGGCACGGTCGGGGCCGCGCCGACGAATCCGGAGCAGACATCGGTGCCGCCGCTGATCGAACTCAGGTGGACGTCGTCCTTGACCGCCTCGTACACCCAGCGGAATCCCTCGGCCGGCAGCGGCGCGCCCGTGGAACCGACCCCACGCAAGCGCGACAGGTCGGCGATCGCCCGCGGCTCGAGGCCCTCCTTGCGGCACTGCAGCAGGAACGGTGCGCTGGTGCCGAAATACGTGATGCCCAGGCGTTCGGCCAGCCGCCACAGCAGGGAGGTGTCGGGCGCCCCACTTCTCGTGGGGGCCGGATTGCCATCGAACATCACGACGGTCGCACCGACCAGTAGCCCCGAGACCAGCAGGTTCCACATCATCCATCCGGTCGTGGAGAACCAGAAGAAGCGGTCGTCGGGGCCGAGGTCCTGGTGCAGGCCGAGCGTCTTGGTGTGCTCCAGCGTGATGCCGCCGTGGCCGTGCACGATCGGTTTGGGCAGCCCGGTCGTGCCCGACGAGAACAGCACGTACAGCGGCCAGTCGAACGGCACACGATCGAACTCCAGGGGTGCGGATTCGGCAGTGAAATCGGCCCAGGTGACGGCGCCCTCGGGTGTCGTCGCCTGCTGGTCCAGGTACGGCAACCAGACCGTGGTGTCGATGCTGGGCAGCGCAGCCCGGATCGCCGCCACCTCGGCCGTGCGGTCGATCGGCTTCTCGCCGTAGCGGTAGCCGTCGACGGCGAGCAGGACCGTCGGCTCGATCTGGCGCCACCGGTCGACCACGCTCTGGGTGCCGAACTCGGGTGCGCACGAGGAGAACACGGCGCCGAGGCTCGCGGCCGCCAGCAGCAGCACGAGTGTCTCGGGGACATTGGGTGCATAGGCCGCGACCCGGTCCCGCGGCCCGACTCCGGCGCGGATCAAGCCGGCCCGCGCCCGGGCGACCTGGTCGCGCAGCTGGGCGGCCGTCAACGTCACGTCGTCGCGAGACTGAGACGCTGCCACGATGACCACGTCGTCGTCGGCGCGTCCCGGGAGCCGCAGCATCGCCTCGGCATAGTTCAGCCGTAGGTGCGGGAACCAGCTGGCACCTGGCATGGATGCATCGGCCAGCGCCGGCTCAGTCGAACCCGCGCCGGGCAGACCGGACCAGGCCCACACCGCCGACCAGAACGCATCGAGGTGATCGACCGACCACTGCCACAGGTCGGCGTAGTCCGGGCCCAGGTCGATCCCTCGCTCACGCAGCTGCGCGGTGAACGCCTCGATCTGCGTCGTGCCGTCGAGCGGAGGGTGCCACAGGACCTGAGTCATTCCTCAGATTCTGCACCAGCCTCGGCCGCCGACATCAGCCAGTGGGCCAGTGTGAACGCGGTGGCCGCGACGGCCGGCACGACCAGCAGCGCCATGCGGGTGTCGGATTCGTCGAGGAACAGGCCGAGAATCGCGACGATCGTGATGACGACACCGAGGAAGCTGGTCAGCCGGGGGCTGGCGACTCCGAAGCCCGACAGCAGCAGCTCTCCGACCACGAAGGCCATGAAGCCGACGACGACGAACGTCAGGCTGCCCCAGGTGCCGCCGCCCGATGCCACGCCGCGCAGCCAGGTGAACAGCTGCAGGGCGCCCAGGCCGAGGAGCACCGACACCAGGCCCGTGACGACCCCCGTGGCCAGGGCGGCCGGTACGGCGTCCCAGCGCGGGAGCCTCCAGCCGCGCACGCCGTCGGCGGCCCACCAGAAGGCGCCCGTGACGGCGTCGCGGAGGCGCCCGAAGCCGCCGGCGATTCCGGAGCCGGCTGATCCGAGTCGTTCACGGGTCGGGCGGCGCGCGGGTTTCTGGACCTGTGATGGGGCTGCCGGCTGCTCGTCGACGAGTGTCGCGCCCTGGGAATCGGCGGCGACGGGGGCCGCCGACTTGCTCTTCGGCCGCTTCTTCCTGGGGGTGCGGGCCACCGCTGGTTTCGCGTCGGGCGAAGGCTGGGACGGGGCGACCGGACGGCCGTAGCGGACCGTCGGCCGAGGCGCCGACGGGGAGGCGCTCGGCTTCTTGACGACTCGCTTGACCACCCGCTTCGGGGTCTGCTCGTCCGCCATGTCTGGAGTCTTTCACAGCGCGGTGGGCCAGTAACGGGGCGTCAGGTTGCGATCCGGTTGCGATGGGGCGTCGGAGGGTCTGGTGCCGTCAGGGTCGTCGCGGCATGATCGGGCGCAGGGGTGGTGACACATGACCGACCAGACAAGCATCAGTGCCGGAGCGCCTGAGTTCGCTCTGCTCGAGACGACGATCGGCGCCGATCTGGCTGCCACGGTCGCCCGGGTCCCCGACCGCGAGGCGCTCGTCGAATGCGCTACGGGTCGTCGCTGGACCTACCGCGAGTTGGCTGCCGACGTCGCCCTCGTGGCGCGCGGCCTGGCGGACCGAGGCGTCGGCACAGGAGATCGCGTCGGCATCTGGGCGCCCAACTGTGCGGAGTGGACCCTGGTCCAGTACGCCACGGCGCGACTCGGCGCGATCCTGGTCAACGTGAACCCGGCGTATCGGGCCCACGAGCTGGGTTACGTCGTGAAGCAGTCGGGCATGCGGCTCCTGGTCGCCGTACCCGAGTTCAAAGGGTCGTCCTACGCCGACATGATCGAGCAGATCCGCCCCGAGGCGCCGGCGCTCGACGACGTCGTCCTGATCGGCGAGTCCTCCTGGGACGACATGCTGGCCGCCGGTCGTGCCAGTTCGCTGGACCTCGACGCGATCGAGGCGACCCTGTCGGCGACCGACCCGATCAACATCCAGTACACGTCGGGCACCACCGGGTTCCCGAAAGGGGCGACGCTCTCGCATCGCAACATCCTCAACAACGGCTACGCGGTGGGCGAGCTGCTGCACTACACCGACGCCGACCGCATCTGCATCCCGGTGCCGTTCTACCACTGCTTCGGCATGGTCATGGGCAATCTCGCGGCGACCTCGCACGGTGCGGCGATGATCGTGCCGGCTCCCGCCTTCGATCCCGAGGCCACGCTGCGTGCCACCGCCCAGGAGCGGTGCACGTCGCTGTACGGCGTGCCGACGATGTTCATCGCGATGCTGAACGACCCCTCGTTCCCCGAGCACGACCTGTCCGCCCTGCGCACCGGCATCATGGCCGGATCGCCGTGTCCGGTCGAGGTCATGAAACAGGTCATCGACCGGATGGGAGCCGACGAGGTGTCGATCTGCTACGGCATGACCGAGACCTCACCGGTCTCGACCCAGACCCGCACCGACGACTCGGTCGAACGCCGCGTCTCGACCGTGGGGCGCGTGCACCCGAACCTCGAGATCAAGGTCGTCGATCCGATCACCGGTGAGCTGGTACCGCGCGGCGAGCCCGGCGAGTTCTGCACCCGCGGCTACTCGGTGATGATCGGCTACTGGGACGAGCCCGGCAAGACCGCCGAGGCGATCGACGCCGACGGGTGGATGCACACCGGCGATCTCGCGGTCATGGACGCCGACGGCTACGTCAGCATCACCGGCCGCATCAAGGACATGGTGATCCGTGGCGGCGAGAACATCTATCCGCGCGAGATCGAGGAGTTCCTCCTGACGCACGGCGACGTACTCGACGCCCAGGTGATCGGCGTTCCCGACGAGCGTTACGGCGAGGAGCTGATGGCCTGGGTCCGCATGCGCGACGGCGCCGAGCCGCTGACGGCCGAGGCATTGCGCGAGTTCTGCTCGGGCCGGCTGGCCCACTACAAGGTGCCCCGATACGTGCACGTCGTCGACGAGTTCCCGATGACTGTCACGGGCAAGGTGCGCAAGGTGCAGATGCGCGAGGAGGCACAGGCCTTGCTGGGTCTGTGAGCGCGGTGTGGCCCGAACGCAACGGCACAGGGCAGGTCTCCTCGCGAAGACCTGCCCTGTGAACCGCTGAGTCGGGGTGACAGGATTTGAACCTGCGACCTCTTCGTCCCGAACGAAGCGCGCTACCAAGCTGCGCCACACCCCGTGCGCCCGTCAACCGGGCGAACTCGGCGAGTCTACCGCAGTCAGCGTGAGCAAGGACGCCTCGGGTCGGCATGCGAATCGCACCGGGGTGAGCGGCGACGAGCCGAGGCCCGCCGACACGTGCAGCCACGACGGATCGTGGTCGCCGACGGCATGCCGATGCAGCCCGCGAGCCCGTGCCGGGTCCAGATCGCAGTTGGTGACCAAGGCGCCGTAGAACGGGACGCGCAGCTGTCCGCCATGGGTGTGGCCGGCCAGGATCACCGGGAAGCCGAGTGCATTCCAGCGATCGAGTACGCGCAGGTACGGCGCATGCGCGACGCCGATGGCCAGATCGGCCGTCGGGTCGGCGGGCTCGTCGTCGAGCCTGTCGTAGCCCAGGTGGGGGTCGTCGACACCCACGAACGACCAGCGGCGACCGTCGAGGACGAGTTCGTCGCGGCGATTGGTCAGATCGACCCATCCGCGCTGCCGGAAGGCGGTGCGCATCTCCTCGAACGGCAGATCCGCCTCACGCATCCAGGCCCCGCTGGCGGCGACACCGGTGCCGCCGGTCAGGTAGCGGATCGGGTTCTTGCGTCGCGGGGAGAAGTAGTCGTTCGAGCCGAACACGAAGACGCCGGGCAGGTCGAGCAGATCCCCGTAGGCCCGGAGCACCGACGGCACGGCGTCGGCGTGGGACAGATTGTCGCCGGTGTTGACCACCAGATCCGGATCGAGATCGGCCAGGCCCCGCAGCCAGCGCTGCTTCATGCGCTGCTGCGGCAGCATGTGGGTGTCGCTCAGGTGCAGGATGCGCAACGGTTCCGATCCGGGGGCCAGAGTCGGCACGGTGAACCGGCGGAGCGCGAATCGGCGTGGCTCGACGACCGCGGAGTAGGCCAGGCCCGCGGCCCCGGCAGCGGCCAGCGTGCCGGCGGCCCGCACGATCGCTCCCATGACCCCAGCCTGACACATGGTCCCGGGTGCGACACTGGGGTCATGTCAGCCCTGAAGGATCAGCTCCGCTCCGACCTCACCACCTCGATGAAGGCGCGCGATCAGCTGCGTTCGTCGACCCTGCGCATGGTCCTGACGTCCATCTCGAACGCCGAGGTCGCGGGCACCGAGGCCAAGGAGCTCAGTGACGACGACGTGCTGTCGATTCTGGGCAGTGAGGTCAAGAAGCGCCGCGAGGCCGCTGACGCCTTCACGCAGGGCCACCGCCCCGAGCTGGCCGAGAAGGAACTCGCCGAGGCCGAGATCCTCAGCACCTATCTGCCGACCCAGCTCAGTCCCGCGGAGATCGCGGCGATCGTCAGCGCCGTGGTCGAGCAGACCGGCGCCGCGGGCGAGGGCATGAAGGCCATGGGCAAGGTCATGGGCCTCGTGACTCAGCAGACCAAGGGCAAGGCCGACGGCGGCCTGGTCGCCGCCGAGGTCAAGCGCCAACTCGCCTGACGACAAGCGCTCGGCCACGTCACCACCGCCGACGCGACCACCTGGAACGTGACCCCATGGAAGGTGACCCCGTGGAAGGTGACCCCGTGGAAGGTGACCACGTGCAAGGTGACCACGTGTGAGGTAACCACGGGTCGCGCTCACGAGTCACAGAGTCGCTCTCGCGAGCTGGTGAGACGAACGACAGTCCGCAGGCTGAATGCTCGCGAGTGCGAACTGTGTGACTTGGTGAGCGCCACGCAACGCAAGCACGTCGTGACGCACGATGGCGTAGGCGCCTCAGCCACGGAACCTCACGAAGCCGCGAAAGCGTGAAGTCGCGACCACACGAACCCGAGCCACGAGAACTCAAGCCAACCCGTCAGGGTCCGGTCGCCTCCCCGTTCCTTCGTCGCGAGCGACAGGTCGGGGGCCAGGCGACTCCTCGGGCTAGTGGCCCCCGCCCCCACCGCCGTTGCCGCCGCCGGGACCTCCGTTGCCGCGCCGGGTGTCGCCGTCGCCGTCGTCATCGGACTTCGACTCCTTCTTCTGGGCGACCGGCTGCCGCTCAGGCGGGGGATCGAACGTGGCCGGGGTCAAGAAGGCCGAGATGGGTCCCATCGCGGCCTTCCACATCGGGCCGGCCAGGGCACTACCGGCCGCTTCGTTGAACGTCACGATGCGCCCGTTGACCTTCTCGCCGTTGATGGGGATCGGCCGGCCGTCCTTGCTGGCGCCCGCCAGCATGGCGGCCGTGGACAACTCGGGCGTGTAGCCGACGTACCAGACCGACTTGTTGCTGTTGGTCGTGCCGGTCTTGGCGGCCGACTGGATCGGCAGGCCCGTGCCACGGGCATAGCCGAAGCCTCCGGGGCGCTGCAGACCGGCCAGGATGTCGTTGATCTGGGCGGCGATGCCCTTGCTCATGACACGCGTGCACTCCGGCTCGTACTTCTTGAGCACCTCACCCTTGCGGTCCAGGATGCGATTGACCGGCTGGGGCGCGCAGTACTCGCCGCCTGAGGCGGGGGTCGCATAGGCGGCGGCCATCTCGAGCGGGCTGACGTCGACGACGCCGAGCGTGAACGAGGGGACCTGCTGGGTGATCTTCTTGTCGGGGTCGTACGGCACTGTGATGCCCATCGCCTCGGCCGCCTTGACCGTGTTGCACAGCCCGGCGTCCTTCTCGAGCTGGGCGAAGTAGGTGTTCACCGACTGGCGGGTGCCCGTGTACATGTTGAACGTGCCCGATCCGGTGGAGTTGCCGACGTCCCACTTGCTGGTGCCGCGGCCCTCGCAGTCGAAGTAGGTGCCGGCCGGCATCGTCAGATGATTGGGCGACCTGTACGACTTCGAGACCGACAGGCCCTTCTTGAGCGCGGCTGCGACCGTGAACATCTTGAACGTCGAACCGGCCTGGAAGCCGTTGGACTGGCCGTACTGGGTCGGCACCGAGAAGTTCAGATACGTCTTGCCCTTGGTCTTGCCCATGGGGCGTGACTGGGCGACACCTCGCACCTTGCCGGTGCCGGGTTCGACCATCGCGATCGATCCGATGGCCTTGTCGGTCGGGTCGACGTGGTTCTTGACGGCCTTGTTGGCGGCCTTCTGCATGCGTACGTCGATATTCGACTCGACGGTGAGGCCCCCGCGCTCGAGAGCGGCCTTGCGCTCGGCCACTGTGGCGCCCAGGGCAGGCTCGTCGAGCAGGTACTGACGGATGTAGTCGCACGAGAACGACGCGAGCGACTCGACGCAGCCGTTGGGGTACTTGGTGATCTTCAGCCCCAGCTCCTCGGCCTGCAGCTTCTCGGCCTCGGCCTGGGTGATGATGCCGTCGCGGGCCATGACCGACAGCACGATGTTGCGACGCTGCAGCGCCTTCTCGGGGAAGGCCACGGGATTGAACTCGTCGGGGTTCTTGACCAGCCCGGCCAGCGTCGCGGCCTGTTTGGGGGTCAGCTTGTCGGGGCTGGTCGAGAAGTAGTGGAACGCCGCCGAGTTGACGCCCCAGGCGCCGTCGCCGAAGTAGGCCAGGTTCAGATATCGCTCGAGGATCTCGTTCTTGGAGTGCTGCTGCTCGTACTTGATGGCCAGCTTGAGCTCGCGGAGTTTGCGCGCCTTCGACTTCTCGACCGCCGCGATGCGCTGTTCCTTGGTGGTGGCCTGGGAGACCAGTGTCAGCTTCACGAGCTGCTGGGTGATCGTGGAGCCGCCCTGCGTGTAGCCGTCGGCGGCGTTGTTCACCAGCGCCCGCAACGTGCCCTTGAGATCGAGCGGGCCGTGCTCGTAGAACCGTGCGTCCTCGATCGCGAGCAGCGACTTCTGCATGACCGGCGCGATGTCCTTGAGCGGGATGTCCTGGCGGTTCTCCTGGTAGAAGTACGCCAGCCGTTCGCCATTCGAGGCCAGCACGACCGTGGTCTGCGCATTGGGCAGATCCTCCAGCTCGAGCGGCAGGTCGATCATGTCGTGGCTGACGTCGTTGGCGGTGTAGGCGACGAAGGCGGTCGCGGGTACGGCCATCAGCGCCACACCGACCCCGGCCACGACCGACAGCTGGGCCATCCGGGCCAGGGCGCCGGCCTGCGAGCGCGGGGCGTCCCCTTCGGAGCGCGCCAGCCGGCGGAGCGAGGCGAAGAACGACATGTGCTCAGCCTACGTGAGGGTGCCCTGCGATCGGTCTGACCGATCGGGCGCGGCCCGGCTCGTCGGGGCCATGTCAGGGATGGCCCGGTCGGACTATCAAAGATGACCATTCGGTGTCTGCCCAGGGAGTCGGCCTGTCACAGATAGTCGAATCACCACATGGGCCCTCGGTCATCGGGACCGGTCTCGGGGAAGGTGTAGACGAGTGTTGGATCATCATTGGGCGGCTGACGCCGCTTGTCGCGACCAGGGCGAGCAGCTCTACGTTCAGGGAGCGGAGCAGAACCGCGCCAAGTCGGTCTGCGCGAAGTGCGTCGTGAAGGCCGAGTGTCTCGCCGAGGCGCTCGACAACCGGATCGAGTGGGGTGTCTGGGGCGGTATGACCGAGCGTGAGCGCCGTGCGCTTTTGCGCCGGCGCCCGCATGTCACCCAGTGGCGTCAGGTCCTCGAACCGACCGGCTGACCCGCGAGCAGGTCGCCGATCTGTCGCAGCCCGTCCAGATCGTGCACGTCGCTGGGCAGAGCAGGGACGGCGACGGTCGGCACCGACGGGTGCGCCGAGGCGAAGGCGCGTCGCTGGTGGCGCTCTCGACCGGCGACGGCGAGTCGGTCGGCTCGCACCGCGAGCAGGTCGGCGGTGATCGGCCCGGCCGGCGATCGTGACGTACGGAGGCGGGTGGCTCCCGTTTCGGCGGCTGCGGCCGTGATGCCGTCATCGGCGTCGGTGTGGACGCGGTTGACGACCAGCCCGGCCAGCGGCATCTGCTCACCGGCGAGTCGTTCCACGAAGTACGAGGCCTCGCGCATGGCGGCCGGTTCGGGCGCCGCGACGACGACGAATCTGGTTTCGCGAGCCTGGAGCAGGGAGTACGTGGCCTCGGCGCGCTGCCGGAAGCCGCCGAACAGGGTGTCGAACGCCGCGATGAACGTCTGGAGGTCGGTCAGGAACTGTGCGCCGAGCACCTTGTTCAGGGCACCGGTCACCAGGCCCAGCCCGGCGCTCAGCAGTCGGGCCGGGCCCTTGGCCGGCATCAGCAGGAGCTTGAGGAACCGCCCGTCGAGCAGCGAGGACAGGCGCTCGGGTGCGTCGAGGAAGTCCAGCGCCGAGCGCGACGGTGGGGTGTCGACGACGATCAGGTCGTACCGCTTCTCGGCCCCGCCGGCTCCGGCGACAGATTCGGCATGGAGCTGACCGAGCTTCTCCATGGCCATGTATTCCTGCGTGCCCGCGAACGAGCTCGACAGCGCGATGTAGAAGGGGTTCTGCAGGATCTGCTGCGCCTTCTCGGGCGAGGCATGCCGTTCGACGACCTCGTCGAACGTGCGCTTCATGTCGAGCATCATGGCGTCGAGCGAGCCGCCTGAGCCCTTGGTTCGGCTGTGCACCCCGGCCACCGGTCGCGGTGTGTTGTCGAGCTCGGTCAGGCCCATGGCCTGGGCCAGCCGCCGGGCCGGGTCGATCGTCAGGACGCAGACGGTGCGACCCTGTTCGGCGGCCCGCAGGGCCAATGCCGCCGACGTGGTCGTCTTGCCGACTCCGCCGGAACCGCAGCACACGATGATCTCGGTGCCTCGATCGGCCAACAGGGCGTCGATGTCGATGCGACCGTCGCGACTGCTGTCGTCGATCACGACACGGGGCCGTTCCCGGCTCATCGCATGTCCTCCAGCTGTCCGGCCAGTTCGTACAGCGCCCCGAGATCGATGCCCCCGGGGAGCCGGGGCAGCTCGATCACGGGCCGTCCGCTGCCGCCGAGGACCTCTCGCTGCTCGCGCTCGAGATCCTCGCGCCGCAAGGCCGCCCTGCCGCCGTCGATCAGCCCGCCGGCCGCCGCGCCCGGAAGACCGACCGACTCGAGCGCCTGGCCGACCGCCTCGGCCCCGACGGTGTCGGATTCGAGGGCGCTCCGGCTCTCGGCAGAGAGCAGCGCGGGACGGATCAGATTCACCACCACGTGTCCGACCGGCAGCTTCTCGGCCTTCAGCTCGGCGATACCGTCGATGGTCTCGGTCACCGGCATCTCCTCGAGGACCGTGACCAGGTGCACGTGGGTGGACCGGGCGCGCATCATGGTCATGATCGACTCGGCCTGGCGCTTGATGGGGCCGACCTTCGCGAGGCCCGCCAGCTCGGAGTTCACATTGAGGAAGCGCGTGATCCGTCCGGTCGGGGGTGCGTCCATCACGATCGCGTCATAGGCGAAGCGGCCGCCGTCACGGCGCCGGGCCACCTCGTAGACCTTGCCCGTCAGCAGGACGTCGCGGACTCCGGGGGCGATCGTGGTCGCGAAGTCGATGATGCCGAACCGGTCGAGCGCCTTGCCGGCGCGGCCGAGCCGGTAGAACATCTGCAGGTACTCCAGCAGCGCCGCCTCGGGATCGATCGCGAGGGCGTAGACCTCGCCGCCACCGGGACCGACCGCGATCTTGCGCTCGGCGTACGGCAGGGGCGGCACGTCGAAGAGCTGGGCGATGCCCTGGCGCCCCTCCACCTCGCACAACAGGACTCGGCGTCCGCGGCCGGCCAGCGACATCGCGAGCGCCGCAGCCACGGTCGTCTTGCCGGTGCCGCCCTTGCCCGTGACGACGTGCAGCTCGGTCGCGTTGCCCACCCGGCGAGCGTACCGACCGCGGCCGGTCCCGGCCCGCCGAACGGCCCACTCGCGGTCCACTAGAGTCAGGACATGACCAAGTGGGAATATCTGACCGCGCCGGTCCTGGTGCACGCGACCAAGCAGATCCTCGACAACTTCGGGTCCGACGGCTGGGAGCTGGTGCAGATCGTGCCGGGCATGAATCCCGAGAACCTGGTCGCCTATTTCAAGCGTCCGGTGGAGTGATCTGACATGGGTGTCGCCGAGAATCTGGCCGAGCTGGGGCTGCAGATCCCCGAGGTGCCGGCGCCCGTCGCCGCCTACGTTCCGGCCGTCCGTTCCGGTTCGTACGTGTACACGTCCGGACAGTTGCCGTTGGCCGACGGCCGGCTGCTCGCCACCGGTAAGGTCGGCGGCGAGGTGACCCCCGAGGCGGCGTACGAGTGCGCACGCCGCAGCGCGCTGAACGCGATCGCCGCAGTCGCCTCGCAGGTCGGCGACATCGACTCCGTGCGCATCGTCAAGGTCGTCGTGTTCGTGGCCAGCACCCCCGACTTCACCGGCCAGCCGACCGTTGCCAACGGCGCGAGCGAGCTGCTCGGAGCGGCGTTCGGCGACCGCGGGGTGCACGCCCGCAGCGCGGTCGGCGTGCCGGTCCTCCCACTCGACGCCCCCGTCGAGGTCGAGTTGATCGCCGAGGCCCTGTGAGTGCCGATGTGGTGCGCATCCCGATGCCCGAGGCCCTGAGGGCGCAGGCGGAGCGGCCGCAGCACGAGATCCCCGAGCCGAAGGACGCCGCCACCATCGTGGTGGTGCGTGACGGTGCCGAGGGTCTCGAGGCCTATCTGATGCGCCGGCAGAGCAGCATGGCGTTCGCGCCGGGAGTCTACGTGTTCCCGGGCGGCGGAGTCCTGCCCGAGGACTGGCCGGGTTCTGAGGGGAACGACGTGCCGTGGCTGGGGCCCGACGCATCGGTGTGGGCCCAGCGCTGGCGTACCGACCCCGACCGGGCGCATGCGCTCGTCGTGGCGGCCGTGCGCGAGACGTTCGAGGAGACCGGCATCCTGCTCGCGGGGCCCGACGAGGCGTCGGTGCTCGGTGACACGATCGAGCTCGAACCCCTGCGTGATGCACTCGAGGCGCGCGAGGTGCGGTTCGGCGATCTCTTGCGTGAGCGCGGCCTGTTCCTGCGCGCCGATCTGCTCGGCGCTTGGGCCCACTGGATCACTCCCGAGTTCGAGCCCCGCCGCTACGACACCCGGTTCTTCGTCGCAGCCTTGCCGCCCGGCCAGGTCGTCGGATCGATGAGCGGCGAGGCCGATCGCGCCGACTGGGCACCGCTGTCGCGGGTGCTGGCCGCGATCGACGCCGGCGAGGCGGCCATGATGCCGCCCACGATCGCGACCTGTAGAGAGGTGTCCGCGTATGCGGCGAGCGACCTCGTGGCCGCGGCAGCCGGGCGCACGTTCTCGACCATCGTGCCGAAGCTGGTCGAGATCGACGGCGATCTGTTCCTGGAGACCTACCTCGGCGAGGAGGGCGCATGACCGTCACCCGTGTCACCGACCGCGCGACATCGGTGCTGGCCGACAACCCCGGCATCATGACGCTCGACGGCACCAACACGTGGGTGCTGCGCGAACGTGAGGGTCGGGCGATCGTGGTCGATCCCGGACCGACCGACGACGCCCACCTGCAGGCGGTGCTCGAAGCCGCCGGCGGTGAGGTTGCGCTGGTGCTGTTCACGCATCGCCATTTCGATCACACGGAGGCCCTGGTGCGGTTCGCCGAGCTCACGGGCGCCACGTGTCGCGCGACCGACCCGGAGTTCTGCCGGGGTGCGCAGCCGCTGCAGGACGGTGAGCGCATCGAGGTCGACGGCCTGGTCGTCGAGGTGCTCGCGACCCCCGGACACACGACCGACTCGACCTGTTTCCTCCTGCCCGGCGAACGCAGCCTGCTCAGCGGCGACACCATCCTGGGGCGCGGCACGACCGTCATCGCGCACCCCGACGGCGTGCTCGGCCCGTATCTGGACTCGCTCGCGCTGATCAAGGAGCTGATCGAGGAAGGCGCGGTCGAGCGCATTCTGCCCGGGCACGGTCCGGTCATCGACCAGCCCGGTCCCTACGTCGATCACTACCTGGAGCATCGCGCCGAGCGACTCGACCAGGTCCGTGCCGCGGTCTCGGCGGGCGCGACGACGCCACGCGAGGTCGTCGAGATCGTCTACGCCGATGTCGACCCCGTGTTGTGGGGAGCCGCCGAACTCAGCGTCGCCGCCCAGCTCGACCATCTCAACGCCGGCGGCTGACATCCGGCGACTCCACGTGGTCCCGGGTGTGCGAGATTTGCGCCGTAGTCGTTGGAATTCTCGGGCGAGAATCAACGACTACGGCGCAAATCTCGCGCTAGTTGACTTGGCGTTCGTGCCCTGACCAGAACTCCTCGCGGAGCTTGAACTTCTGCAGCTTGCCCGTGGCGGTACGGGCGAGCTCGTCGCGGAACTCGATGCGCTTCGGGCATTTGTAGCCTGCCAGGTTCTGGCGACAGTGGGCGATGATCTCTTCGGGGGTGGCCTCGGCGCCCTCCTCGAGCACGACCAGCGCCGTCACCAGCTCGCCCCACTTCTCGTCGGGGATGCCGATCACGGCCACCTCGCGCACCGCCGGATGCGATGTGACGGCGTCCTCGACCTCGATCGAGGAGACGTTCTCGCCGCCGGAGATGATGACGTCCTTCTTGCGGTCGGCGATCGTGACGTACCCGTCCTCGAACGTGCCGCCGTCGCCGGTGTGGAACCAGTTGCCGGCCAGGGCGTCGGCCGTCGCCTCGGGGTTGTCCCAGTAGGCCTCGAGATTGTGGTTGGTCTGGGCCAGCACCTCGCCCGCATCGTCGATCATGATGCGCACGCCGACCGCCGGGGCGCCCGCCCGGCCCAGCAGCCGGGCCTGCTCGGTGGGCGGCAGATCGTCCCACTCGGCGCGCATGCGGCTCATCGTGAGCAGCGGCGACGTCTCGGTGAGTCCGTAGATCTGGATGAACTCCCAGCCCAATTCCTCGCGCACGCGCTCGATCGTGCGGGTCGGCGGGGGTGCACCGGCCACGATGATGCGCACTCGGTCTCGTCCGGGAATCGGGCCGTCCCAGCTCTTCGCGCCGTCGAGGGCCGCGGTGACCACGGCGGGCGCGGCGCACAGGTACGTGACTCCGTGCTGCTCGATGCGCCTGAGGATCTCGGTGCCGTCGACCTGCCGGAGTACGACGTGCTTGGCGCCGACCGCCGTGGCCGTGAACGGATGGCCCCAGCCGTTGGCGTGGAACATGGGGAGCGTGTGCAGGTAGACGTCACGGTCGCTGACGCCCGCCTGCCAACCGAACACGACGGCGTTGAGCCAGTTGTTGCGATGGGTCAGCTGGACGCCCTTGGGCCGCGCCGTCGTGCCCGACGTGTAGTTGATCGTCGCGGTGGCGTTCTCCCGCTCGACCGCCTCGGCCTCCCAAGGGCGCGGTTCGCTGCTGGACGACCAGATCCTGTCGTCGTCGCGACCGAGGACGAACGTGTGCTTGCAGTCGACGGCCTCGATCAGATGCTCCAGCTCCGGGTCGATCATCAGGACCTCGGCACCGGAGTGCTCGACGATGTAGCGGACCTCGGGCACGCTGAGCCGGAAGTTGATCGGCACCAGCACGCGGCCCCATCCGGAGACACCGAAGAACGAGCACAGCATGCGCGCCGAGTTCTGCGACACGATCGCCACGCGGCCGCCCACGGGCACGCCGAGGTCGTCGAGTGTCGCCGCCTGCCGCTTGGCCCGCCGATGCAGTTCGGCGTACGTGATCTCGCCCCACGAGTCGGCCGGCTGGTTCGGTTCGTCGACGACCGCCACGCGATCGGGATACACGGTGACGGCACGGTCGAGGAAGTCGCTGATGGTCAACGGGAAGAACACGGCATCTCCTTGTCGTTCGTGGCGCGGGTCACGTCGTTCCATCCTGCACCCCGTTGTGGCAAACGTGGCAGCCCTGATGCGGACGAGCGGCCGGATCATGCGGTGAATGGCGGTGCCGATACGCTCGCCGGGTGTGGCAGGAGATCTTCCAGGGTGACTTCGCGCCCGATGAGGTGAAGGCGTACGGCGAACTGGTGCAGAACCTGCGCGATCTGCAGGATCGCCTGGCGTCGATGCAGATGGATCGTGAACTCGTCGAGGAACTGTCGGCCGACCTGGCCGACTGGACCAAGCGTCTGGCGCCGTTGGAGACCGACGAGCCGCATCAGGTCAACGGCCGGATGCTCGATCTGCCGGTGCGGGGTCACGCGATGTTGCCCGAGCTCGTCGTGACCAGCCGCGGCGAGGGGCAGGTCGAGGGCACCGTCAGTTTCGGCCGCTGGTTCCTGGGTGGCGGCATGGCGGCCCACGGTGGCGCCGTGGCTCTGCTGTTCGACGAGGTCCTCGGCATCCAGGCGGGCCTGGCCGCCGGCGGCATGACCCGCACGGCCTATCTGAAGGTCGACTACCGGGCGCTGACCCCGATCGACACCGAACTGGTCGCCCGGGCGTGGATCGACCGGGTCGAGGGGCGCAAACTCTTCGTGCGCGGCGAGCTGCGCCATGGCGAGGCGTTGTGCGCCGAGGCCGACGGTCTGTTCCTGCAGTTGCTGCCCGAGAACGGGTTCGGCAAGCGCACGGTCTAGGACGCGGCGCGCCATTCGTCGGCGAGGATCGCGTAGCGGACCCCGTCGAGCCAGCCGAGTTCGCTGTGCAGGGAGTCGGCGACGGCGTGCGCCTCGCGGCGCATGCCGACCCGCTCCATGAGGCGCCACGACGCCTCGTTGGCCAAGAACGCCTCGGCGAACGCACGGCGGACTCCGAGCGTCGAGAAGCACACGTCGAGCACGCACCGCAGAGCCTCGGTGGCGTAGCCGTGGCCGTGCACCGACGGATCGAAGCACCAGCCGAGGTCGACTTCGGTGCGCTTCGTCTGCTCAAGGACCGGTCGTTGTCCCCAGCCGTCGGCGATCCTCACCATGAAGTCGCCGATGACGACATCGTCGAGGAGCACCACCAGGGTGGCCGCCAGGTTCTCCGGCGATGAATAGCGCTCCTCGAAGTCGGCCCGGTCGATCACTCCGCCGGTCCACCGCCGGCCCTCGGGGGAGGAGTGGATGCGCCAGAGGACGTCGAGATCGGCAGCTCGCATCATGCGCAGCGTCAGGCGCCTGGTGTAGACGGGCCAGGTGAGGTTGGCCAGTTCGGTCATGGGTCGATCCTGCCTCGTCGTGTCGAGAGCGGGCCGGTGCCCCGGCATGGTGGGATGGTCGCATGGCTGATCTGTCGCCGCCGCGCCTCGCCGGGCCCCTGGTGGCGTGTGTCCTGGTCCTCGCCGGATGCGGTGGGGGCAGCGGCACGGATGTGAACGAGACGCCCAAGCCGTCGGCCACGGCCAAGCCGAAGACGAGCAAGACGACGGCTCGGCCGACCCCGGTGGCCCAGACCGCGGGGACGCCGGCGCCCGAGGCCCTCGCGGGATTCCGCTGCGAGCAGGGCAGCACAAGCAAGAAGAGCGCAGACCAGAAGGGTCAGGATCAGAAGAAGTCCTGGTCGGCAAGCGGCACCATCGCGAACGCCACGAAGGCGGCGGCGAGCTTCCAGGTCACGGTCCACATCGGCGAGATCGACGGCGACGGCGAGCACGCCGCACGGACAGTGCGCCTGCCGAGCATCGCGGCGGGTGGTTCGGTGCCGTTCTCGATCGAGAAGGTCCCGACCGAGGGCGGCGACACCTGCCACGTCCAGGTCCTGCGACTCCCGTAACAGTCACGCCTGACCGGTTCGGTACCGTGACGCCATGAGCGAGTCCTCGTCCCTCCGCCTGGCCAATCTCGACTACGACGTCACCGACCATGTGGCGATCGTGCGGTTCAACCGGCCGGACAAGCGCAACACGTTCACGCGGCAGATGGCACTCGACATCAACACCGCGGTGGAGACTGCGAACGGCGACGACGAGGTCCGGGTTGTCGTGGTCGTCGGCAGCGGTGGTCATTTCTGTGCCGGCGCCGACCTGGAGTCAGCGATGACCCGCAAGCTGGGTGTCGACGACGGCTTCGTCGAGGCCGCCGGCCACATCACGGGGGTCGTGCGCGATTCGGGCGGCTACGCGTCCCTGGCGTTCGCGCGATCACTCAAGCCCGTGATCGGTGCGATCGAAGGATCGGCGGTCGGGATCGGCGCCACCATGACCCTGCCGATGGACGTGCGGATCATCGGCGAGTCGACTCGTTACGGCTTCGTCTTCAATCGTCGCGCCCTGACGCCCGAAGCGGCGTCGACCTGGTACCTGCCGCGGGTCGTGTCCCCGGGCAAGGCGATGGAGTGGGTCATGACCGGCCGCCTGATCGGCGCGCCTGAGGCCTTGGCGGCAGGTCTGGCCAATCATGTCGTGGCGGACGATCAGGTGGAGGCCAAGGCTCTGGAGATCGCCGCGGAGATCGTCCAGAACACATCCCCGGTGTCCACGGCGTTGTCGCGCCAGATGATGTGGCAGGGCCTGGAGGCGACCTCGCCCTGGCACGCGCACGCCGAGGAGTCGCGGGCCATCGCCGAGCGCTTCGCCAGCGATGACCTGGTCGAGGGGATCCAGTCGTTCTTCGAGAAGCGACCGCCGTCGTTCCCGATGCGGGTCCCGGCGGATCTCCCCGATGTCGTCACCCGGAACGCTGAGCGCCCCGACGGCCTCTGAGTCTCGGGAGCGGTGCGTGCTCGCGGCGGGATCAGCTCCGGGCGATCTGGACCATGTCGTCGCGGGGCACGACCTTGACGCGCTCGCGGTCGACGGTGTGAGCCTCGCCGAGTGACCGCTCGTGGGCATCGAGCTTCTCCCAGCCGGCCCACGTCGTGTAGTCGATGCCCTGGCCGTCGAGATAGCGGTCGAACGCCTCGCGCTCGGGGTGCTCCGGAGCGATCAGGTCGTCCAGGTCCTCCATGAGCAGGCGGATCGTCTCGGCGGCATCGGACTTGGTGTGGCCGATCAGGCCGACCGGACCGCGCTTGATCCAGCCGGTGACATAGGCGCCGGGCAGCGGATTGCCGTCGATCTCGATGACGCGTCCGCCGTCGTTGGGAACGACACCGTGCACGACGTCGAACGGTAGGCCCGACAGGTTGTCGGAGTAGTACCCGATGGCGCGGTAGACGGCCTGGACAGGCCAGTCCTTGAACTCGCCGGTGCCGCGGACGTTGCCCGTGCCGTCGAGCTCGGTGATCTCGGTGCGCAGGCCGACGACCTGGCCGTCCTCGCCGAGGATCTCGACCGGGTTCTGGCAGAAGTGGATGTGGATGCGGTGGGCCGCGCCCGACGGCTCCTTCGCCAGGTAGTTCTGCAGCACGTCGACGACGAGCTTCTGGCTCTTCGACGCGCGGATGGCATCCATCGAGCCCTCGTCGAGCTCGAAGCCCTCGGGATGCACGACGACGTCGATGTTCGGGCTGTGCGACAGCTCGCGCAGCTCCATCGGCGTGAACTTGACCTGGGCCGGCCCGCGCCGGGCGAAGACGTGGACGTCCTGGGTGGCGTTCTGCTTCAGGCCCTCGTACACGTTGTCGGGGATCTCGGTGACCTGCAGTTCGTCGGCCGTCTTGGCCAGGATGCGAGCCACGTCGAGACCGACGTTGCCGACGCCGAGGACCGCGACGCTCTCGGCGTGAGGCTGGAAATCCCACTCGCGATCGACGTCGGGGTGGCCGTCGTACCAGTAGACGAAGTCGGCTGCGCCGAACGATCCCCGCAGGTCGATGCCGGGGATGTCGAGGTCGCGGTCACGGCGGGCGCCCGTCGCGAAGATGACGGCGTCGTAGAACAGGCGCAGGTTGTCGAGCTTGAGGTCGGTGCCGTAGTCGACGTTGCCGAAGAACCGGATGTCCTCGTTGCCCATGACCCGGTAGAGCGCCTTGATGATCTCCTTGATGCGCGGGTGATCGGGTGCGACGCCGTAGCGGATCAGGCCGAACGGGGTGGGGTCGCGATCGATGATGTCGACCGTGACGCCACTGAACTCATCCGGCAGCTCGGCCTTGGTGAGGATGTCCGATGCGTAGATGCCCGCAGGCCCGGCGCCGACCACGGCGACACGCAACTGCCTCGTCATGAGTGCTCCTGATACAAGAAGGGGAGTGGGGGCTGGCGAGCCCGCAACCACTCAGGCAAGCCTAATCCGACCTGTCCAACCGGAGAAATCGTCTCGCCATGTGGTCGCGAGCGTTGTGCTGGAGGTCACCATCATACCGGAAACTAGAACAGGTTCTAAATCGGACGACTCGAGCGCATCCGAGGGTGCTTGTGCGAGTCTGTCGACGTGGTCGCCTCGCTCCGTCTCGTCCGTCCCGGGTCACGCCGATGACCACGGCCGTCGTGGTGGGCTCCGGGCCCAACGGGCTGGCCGCCGCGATCGTCCTGGCGCGGTCGGGACTCGACGTCACGGTGCTCGAGGCCAATGACACCGTCGGCGGCGGCATGCGCTCCGCCGAGCTGACGTTGCCGGGGCTGATCCACGACGTGTGCTCGGCCGCGCATCCGACCGGCATCGCCTCACCGTTCTTCGCCACGCTCGATCTCGAGCGTCACGGTCTGCGATGGGCCTGGGCCGACGTCGAGGCGGCGCATCCCCTCGACGGCGGACGGGCGGGTCTGCTCTACCGGGACCTCGACCGCACGGTCGAGGCGCTGGGCGACGACGGCCCGGCCTGGCGCCGGCTGTTCGGGCCGCTCGTGCCCCGGGTCGACGATCTCGCGGTCGACCTGTTCGGGCCCGCGGTCGCCATCCCGGAGCATCCGGTGACGTTCGGCCGCTTCGGACTGCGGTCGCTGATGCCGGCCACCTGGACGGCGCGTCGATGGCGAGGCGACGAAGCGCCCGCCCTGTTCGCGGGCATGGCCGCACACACGTTCCAGCGGCTCGATCGTCCTCTGGGCAGCGCGCTGGGCATGATGTTCGGGGTCGTCGGTCATGCGTACGGATGGCCGTTCGCGATCGGAGGCTCACAGGCGATCGCGGATGCTCTCGTCGCCGAGTTGGAGTCGCTCGGCGGACGGGTCGAGACGGGCCACCGGGTCACGGATCTGCCGACCGCCGACGTCGTCATGCTCGACACGGCGCCAGACCAGGCCTTGACGATCCTCGGCGATCGACTGCCCCACCGTGTCGCGCGGGGGCTCCGCCGTTGGAAGCGGGGCCCCGGCGTGTTCAAGGTCGACCTCGCGGTCGACGGCGGCATCCCCTGGGAGCGTCCTGAGATCGCGGGTGCGGGCACGGTGCATCTGGGCGGCACGATCGCGGAGGTGCAGGCAGCCGAGGTCGCCATCGGGCGAGGCCGCATGCCGGATCGTCCGTTCGTGCTGTTGTGCCAGCAATATGTCGCCGACCCGTCGAGATCGGTCGGTGACCGTCACCCGGTCTGGGCGTATGCGCACGTTCCCCACGGGTACGACGGTGACGCCACGAACGCCGTGCTGAGTCAGATCGAGCGGTTCGCGCCGGGTGCGCGCGATCGGATCGTGGCCACCTCGGTCCACGGCCCGGCGGCCCTCGAGGCGGCGAATGCCAACTACGTCGGCGGCGACATCACGGCAGGGGCGGCGACTCCCTGGCAGACCGTGTTCCGGCCGCGCACGACACTGCGCCCGTACTCGCTGGGCGTCCCGGGCGTGTGGTTGTGCTCGGCCTCGACGCCTCCGGGGGGCGGAGTGCACGGCATGGCGGGATTCCACGCGGCGACCGAGGCTGTGAAGCGGCTGTGAGGTTGCCGGGCGCGGAACCCTGGGGCTCGCCGGTCCGTTCTCTGGATGTTGAACCTTCATCGACCACTTCGACCAGGAGCCCCAGATGCGACTCCCGAACACCCGCCAGGTCTTCGCCGCCGCTGCCGCGACGTCCGCCCTGCTGATGACGGCCGCCTGCGGGGGCGGCAGCGATCCGGCCGGTGAGCCGACGGCCCCTTCCTCGGCCGCCACGGGCGGTGCCTCGTCGGGCTCGTCGACCGGTACCTACGCCGACGGCACCTACGAGGCGTCGGCGAGCTACCCCAATCCCGGGGGCGTGTCGTCCGTCGACGTCACGCTCACGCTGGCCGGCGGCAAGGTGTCCGATGTCGAGGTCAAGCCCGGCGCTCAGGGCACCTCGCTGCAGTACCAGGAGAAGTTCATCAGCGGCATTGCCGGCGAGGTGGTGGGCAAGAGCCTCGACGAGCTCGACGTCTCGAAGGTCTCGGGCTCCTCGTTGACCAGCCAGGGCTTCAACGCGGCACTCGAGGAGATCAAGTCCAAGGCGAGTCAGGCCTGAGTCCGTCCTCGCTCGGTGATGGAACCTCGATGACGCTCCCGGATCGCTGGACGTTCGAGGCGATCGGCACCCGCTGGCAGATCGACAGCTTCGAGCCGATCGCCCCCGAGGTCCGTGCGAGCGTCCAGCTTCTGATCGACGACTTCGACCGCACCTGGTCGCGCTTTCGTCCCGACTCCGACGTCACGCGGATGTCGCGCACGGCAGGCCGCTGGACGCTCGAGCACGCCGACGTCCTGCTCGGCCTCTATGACCGCCTCGACCAGGTCACCGCGGGTGCGGTCAATCCACTCGTGGGCCAGGCACTGTCGGACCTGGGCTATGACGCCCACTACTCACTGCGGCCCAGGGCCACGGTCGCTTCCGTGCCGTCCTGGGCGTCCCTTCGACGGTCGGGCGCCACCGTCTCGACCGATGAGGCGGTGCTTCTCGACGTCGGAGCTGCCGGCAAGGGGCTCGCGGTCGATCTCGTGGTCGACGCGCTGGACCAGGCCGGGGTGCAGGAGGTGATGGTCGATGCCGGCGGCGATCTACGTCATCAGGGGCCGGCATCGGTCAAGGTGGCCCTGGAGCATCCGGGCGATACGACGCGGGCCATCGGCGTCGTCGAGCTGCGCGTCGACGACGCCCTGTGCGGGTCGGCGATCAACCGGCGTGCATGGGGCGACGGGCTGCACCACGTGATCGACGCGCGAACGGGCCGCCCTACGGAGGATGTCGTCGCCGTGTGGGTGCTCGCCGAGGGATCGTGCATGCACGCCGACGGTCTCGCGACGGCGCACTTCTTCGCCGATCCTGAGGCGCTCGCCGAGGTGTACCCGCACCGGTTCGTGCGGGTACAGGCCGACGGCCGCGTCCTCGCGTCGCCCGACCTGCCCGGCGAGTTGTTCCTATGAGCGCCCAGCGGGCCCGCCGTCCAAGGGCTCCCCGGATCCGGGCGGGTGGCGCAGAATGGGCGCACCGGTCGGCACGTCAGGAGGGCAGATGATCCAGATCGCCGCCTTCGCACGCGATGTGCTCGACCGCAGGCTCGGCCGGGTCACGATGTATCGCCTCGTCACGCTGAGTCTGAGCGTGCTGGCTGTCGTCGCCGTTCTGTATTCGGCCCTCGGCGACCTGGGCGTTGGACTGTGGACCGTCCGCGGACAGCTGACGTCGCTGGCGGTGCTCCTGGTCGTCGTGACGGCGGCCTCGTGGGGGCTCGGCCGGTTGATCGGCGTGTCGGCGCACCTGGAGTCGTCGCTCATCACCGCACTCCTGCTGTTCTTCCTGTTCGTCCCGCAGACGAGCGGCGTCCGTCTCGCCTGGATCGCTGTGGCCGGCCTGCTGGCGGCCCTCTCGAAGTACCTGATCGCCTGGCGTGGCCGGCATCTGCTCAATCCGGCCGCCGCGGGGGCCTTCGGCACCTATCTGGTGCAGCAGATCGCGGGGCCGGACCCGTCCGATCGACTCGGGGCGTCGTGGTGGATCGCTTCCGCGGATCTGCTGCCGTGGGTCGCGGTCGCCGCGTTCCTGGTGCTGTGGCGTACGCGCCGCCTCGACGTGGGGTTGCTGTTCGTGGCGATCGCGGGCGTGCTGGTGGTGCTGGGGCTGCATCACTTCGGCCAGTCCTACGGTGCCGCGGCCCGTACTGCGCTGGAGACCTCGCCCCTGCTGTTCTTCGCGGGCTTCATGCTGAGCGAGCCGTTGACGTTGCCTCCGCGGCGCGGCCAGCAGCGCATCGTCGCGTTGGTCATGGCGGTGGTGTACGCGTATCCGCTCGCGATCTTGTTGATCGACCAGACGCCTCCGCTGTTCGGCGTGTCCGATCAGTGGCAGGTCGCCGCGCTGCTGGTGGGCAATCTGGTGGCGTTCGGCTTCGCCCGCCGGTCCGGGGTGCGGTTGGAGCTGATCGAACGCCGCGATCACGGCACCGAGACGCACGAGCTGGTATTCCGGGCCCGCCGGCCGATGCGCTTCGTGCCGGGTCAGTACGCCGAGCTGCACGTACCGCACGCACGGGCCGACTCGCGGGGCACCCGGCGGATGTTCAGCATCGCCTCCGCGCCCGGCGCGGAGACCGTCTCGTTCGGGATGCGGGTGCCGCGGTCCGCCTCGACCTTCAAGAGCGCCTTGGCCGCGCTCGAGCCGGGTGCGGTGGTTCAGGCGACGGGGGTCTCAGGTGATTTCCTGCTGCCCCGAGATCCGGCGATCCCGCTCGTCCTGGTCGCCGGGGGTATCGGCGTGACACCGTTCCTCAGTCAGCTGGCTGCCGAGCCGGCCCGCGATGCCGTGCTGGTCTACGGCGTGCCGGCAGGCGACCAGGTGCCGTTCGGGCACGCTCTGGGCGGAGCGCGTGTCGTGCTGGTGTCGCCCACTGCTCCCCCGGGCCTGCCCGAGGGATGGACCTGGATCGAGTCGGACATGCTGACCGCCGAGCTCATCGATGCGGCCGTCCCCGACCTCGGCTCGCGTCACGCCTTCGTGTCGGGGCCGCCCGCGATGGTCAACGCGGTGCGGTCCGGGCTGCGTCGCCGGGCCAAGCGCGTTCACACCGACTACTTCGCGGGATACTGACGAGGGCGCAGACAGAGACGCCGGCGCTGAGATCGAGTCCGGCAAAGTTGAGTGGAATGGACTCAACTTAGGCCGTGTTGTACCTGATGACACGTTCACCTCATCAGGAGTAGACACGCACTCATGGACCTTGCGAAGTTCACGACGCGCAGCCAGCAGGCGCTGGGCAGCGCGATCTCCGCTGCGGCAGCGGCGGGCCATCCGGCGGTCGAACCGGCTCACCTCCTCGACGCCTTGCTGACGCAGGAGGGCGGCACGGCCGTCCCCCTCGTGCAGGCCGCCGGCGTCGACCCGGGCGCGTTGATGACCGAGTTGCGCGGCATCATCGCCGCGCTTCCGTCGGCGTCGGGCGCCTCGGTGCAGAATCCAGGACTCTCCCGCAGCTCCCATGAGGTGCTGCAGCGAGCGCAGGACCTGGCCGCGCAACTGGGTGACGACTTCGTCTCGTCAGAGCACCTGGTCGTCGCGATCGCGACGGTCGAATCACCCGCGGGTCAGCTGCTCACCCGACTGGGCGCCACCGCCGAGTCGCTACAGGCCGCCTTCGCGGCAGTCCGCGGTAGTGCCCGCGTCACGAGCGCCGACGCCGAGGATCAGTACCAGTCGCTGGAGAAGTACGGCGTCGACCTGACCGCCGTCGCACGCGACGGCAAGCTCGACCCCGTGATCGGCCGCGACAGCGAAATCCGTCGCGTCGTGCAGGTGCTGAGCCGCCGCACCAAGAACAATCCCGTCCTGATCGGCGAGCCGGGTGTCGGCAAGACGGCCGTCGTCGAAGGGCTGGCGCAGCGCATCGTCGACGGCGACGTGCCCGACTCGCTCAAGGGCCGGCGACTGATCTCGCTCGACCTGGCCGCGATGGTGGCCGGCGCGAAGTACCGCGGCGAGTTCGAAGAGCGGCTCAAGACCGTGCTGAACGAGATCAAGGAGTCCGACGGCCAGATCATCACGTTCATCGACGAGCTGCACACGGTGGTGGGCGCGGGCGCCGGCGGCGACTCCTCGATGGACGCCGGGAACATGCTCAAGCCGATGCTGGCGCGGGGCGAGTTGCGACTCATCGGCGCGACGACGCTCGACGAGTACCGCGAGCGCATCGAGAAGGACCCCGCCCTGGAGCGACGCTTCCAGCAGGTGCTGGTGGCCGAACCGTCGGTCGAGGACACCATCGCGATCCTGCGCGGCATCAAGGAGAAGTACGAGGCCCACCACGGCGTCGAGATCGCCGACGCCGCGATCGTGGCCGCCGCCACGCTGTCCGATCGCTACATCCCCGGCCGCCAGCTGCCCGACAAGGCGATCGACCTGGTCGACGAGGCGAGCAGTCGGCTGAAGATGGAGATCGACTCCAGTCCGGTCGAGATCGACGAGCTGCGTCGTGGGGTCGACCGGCTCAAGATGGAAGAGCTCCACCTGTCCAAGGAGGAGGACGACGCCAGTCGCGAGCGCCTGGAGAAGCTGCGCGCCGAGTTGGCCGACAAGGCGGAGTCGCTGCGTGCGCTCGAACAACGGTGGGAGACCGAGAAGGCCAGCCTGAACGCCGTCGGCGACATCAAGAAGCGCATCGACGAGGTGCGGGTCGCCGCGGAGCGCGCCCAGCGCGAAGGCGATCTGGAGACGTCCAGCCGACTGCTCTACGGCGAGATCCCCGCCATGGAAGAACAGTTGGCCGCGGCACAAGCCGCCGAGGAGTCGGCGACCACCGAGGAACGTATGGTCCACGAGGAGGTCACGGCCGACGACATCGCCGAGGTCGTCGCCGCCTGGACCGGCATCCCGACCGGACGGCTGCTGGAGGGCGAGACCGGCAAGTTGCTGCGCATGGAGGACGAGCTGGGCCGGCGGCTCATCGGCCAGGCCGAGGCGGTCAAGGCCGTCTCCGACGCGGTCCGCCGTTCACGCGCGGGCATCGCGGACCCGGACCGGCCGACCGGCTCCTTCCTGTTCCTCGGCCCCACCGGCGTGGGCAAGACCGAGCTGGCCAAGACGCTGGCCGAGTTCCTGTTCGACGACGAGCGGGCCATCATCCGCATCGACATGAGCGAGTACGCCGAGAAGCACTCGGTCGCACGCCTGGTCGGCGCCCCGCCCGGTTACGTCGGCTACGACGAAGGTGGCCAGTTGACCGAGGCGGTTCGGCGGCGTCCGTACTCGGTCGTGCTGCTCGATGAGGTCGAGAAGGCCCACCCCGAGGTCTTCGACATCCTGCTGCAGGTGCTCGACGACGGTCGGCTCACCGACGGTCAGGGGCGCACGGTCGACTTCCGCAACACGATCCTGATCCTGACGTCGAATCTGGGCAGCCAGTTCCTGGTGTCCACCGATCTGGACGACCAGGCCAAGCGGGATGCGGTGATGGATGTGGTGAAGGCCAGCTTCAAGCCGGAGTTCCTGAACCGTCTCGACGAGGTCGTGATGTTCGATGCGCTCGGGACCGAGGAGCTGACCCACATCGTCGACCTGCAGCTGGCTTCGCTGGGCAAGCGTCTGGCCGCTCGCCGGATCACGCTCGATGTGACCGACGCGGCGAAGGAGTGGCTGGCCCTGACCGGCTGGGACCCGTTGTACGGCGCACGTCCGCTCCGCCGCCTGGTGCAACAGGCCATCGGCGACCGGCTGGCCCGGTCGCTGCTCGCGGGCGAGGTCCGCGACGGCGACACCGTCAAGGTCGACCGCGAGCCCGACGCCGACGCGCTGAGCGTCACGGCGGTCTAGTCCAAGATTCCCACGAGACCCCCCGAAACCTGCATTGATAACACGAAGTTTTCTGTCATCGATGCAGGAAAAGGGGGGTCTCGTGGGAAACCTGTGATCAGGGTGATGTGCGGTGGAGACGAAAGCTGCCGGGCGTCATCGAGGTCCACTTGGTGAACGCGCGGCTGAAACTGCTGGCGTCGGCATAGCCGAGGCGCTCGGCGACCTGCGCCACCGACAGCGCCGTGGTCTCCAGCAGGCGGATGGCCTCGTGACGTCGGACGGCCTCGACCTGCTGGCTGAAGCTCGTTCCGTGTTCGTGGAGCCGACGCTTGAGGGTGCGTCCGGATATCGTCAGCCGGGCGGCGATGGCGTCGAGATCGCAGGACCGATCGAGCTGATCACGCACCGCGCTCCGTACCTGGGTGATCAGGTCGTCGGCGAGTCCGAGCTGCTCCAGATCGCGCCGGAACTGCTGTTCGACCATGCACATGGTCACCGGATTCGCGGTCTCGGGTCGCAGCTGTAGATCGCTGGCCGGGAACCGCACCTGGTTCGCGCCCATGCCGAACCGCACGGCCGGCAGGCGATCGGCGAAGCGCGGGTAGTAGTCCGGTTCCGGCTCGTCGAACCACAACTCGACGTCGTCGGAGCGACTGCGGTGATCCGTCAGGGTAGGCGCCATACGCGACAGGCCGACCAGGAAGAGTTCGAACAGGCACAGCCGGATCGGTCCGACGGGTACCGTCTCGGTGACCTCGATCGCCGCCGTGGTGCCGTCTTTGGTCAGCGACATCGCGATCATCGGCAGCCGCAGCGGCAGATACTTCTCGCCGAGCGCGATCGCGTGCTCGATGCTGGACGAACTGAGCAACCCGAAACCCATCAGGCCGTGCGACGTCAGGCTGCTCGACAGGCCGATCTCGTAGCCGAGACCCGGCTCGCCCGTCAGCTCGCGAGCCTGGTGGAGCAGCGCACCGGCCTGCAGCCCCGTCAACCGTCCCCGCGGCTGGTCGAGCAGATCGGCTGCCGCGCCCGAGGTCGCGAGCCAGTGCGCCGGGTCCACGCCGTGGCGCATGACCACGTCGCGGATCAGCAGGCCGTACTCCACCGGGACGGCCGGCTTGGCGAGCTCGGCCAGCTTCATGACACCTGGGTATATCACGCGCCGACCGGTCTGGCACGGTTCTGGACGTGCTTCCGGGCTGGCCTGAGATGCCAACGGATCCGGCCCGCCGCGTCATGGCCCGGGCCCCGCGGGCGCCGGACACTGGGTCAGACCTGACGGGTGACAGGAGGCCCAGGATGACCGACATGACAGTGAGCCGACGGACCGTGCTCAAGGCTGCGGGCGGCGCCGCGGCGCTCGGATCGCTGGCGACGATCGGGCTCGGCGCCTCGCCGGCCCAGGCGGCCGCCAACGGATTCGGGCTGACGATCACCGATCAGGCGGTCTTCGGCAGGATGAACTACTTCCGGTTCGCCACCAGCGCGATCGGCTGGAACCCCGGCGTCAACGTCCTGCTTCCCGACGACTACGACAGTGCGCCGACGCGCCGCTATCCCGTGCTGTACCTGCTGCACGGCGGCGCCCAGGACTTCCGCAAGTTCGACATGGAGGACGACATCCGGGGGCTCACCGCGGGCAGGCGGCTGATCGTCGTGATGCCCGACGGCGGTGGGGCCGGCTGGTACTCCAATCCGGTGCGTTCGTTCGCCGGCGCCCGGAACTGGGAGACATTTCACATGAGCCAGCTGATCCCATGGATCGACGCGAACTTCCGTACGTATGCCGAATACGACGGCCGCGCGGTGTCGGGCTTCTCGATGGGCGGCTTCGGCGCGCTGAAGTACACGGCGAAGTACTACGGACACTTCGCGTCGGTCAGCGCTCACTCAGGTCCCGCCAGCCTGCGCCGCGACGCGGGCCTGGTGGTGCACTGGGCCAACACCAGCTCCGCCGCGATCGAACTCAATGGAGGCTCCGTCTACGGGGTGCCGTTCTGGGACCAGGGGCGAGTCAGCGCCGACAACCCGGTCGAACGGCTGGACAGCTATCGCAACAAGCGGATCTTCCTGGTCTGCGGCCTCGACGAGGACATCAACGAGACGCCGGTGCGTGCGGGCCAGCGTGAGTTCCGGTCGCTGCTCGCGGGGGCCGGGATCCCGCACGAGTGGTACGAACTGCCGGGTGCCCATTTCGTCCGGCGCGACATGCTGCAGCGCGATATCGACGGTGTCATCGCGCGCCTGCGCAAGGCGTGACGGAGCGACGCGTCCCGCACCGGCGCCGGACACCGAGCCGGGTGGAACGCCCGGACGGCCCCTACCGGCACGATCGCTAGGCGTCACATGATCGAATGATCTTGTGAGCTCCGCACCGAAACCCGTCCGTCCGCCGACGGTCATGTCCGCGTGCCTGTTCATCGGGTTCAGTTCGGCGTTGCTCCTGTACTACGTGGTCGGCTGGCTCACGTCGTGGCACACGCTGGAGCTGCAAGACGTGCATCGCGAGATCGCGAAGGCGGTGGACCTCGATGTCACGCAGGTCGCCCGCGTGCTGCGGATCGTGCTCCTGGGCTTCGTCGTCGTGCTGGTGTCGGGCGTCGTCGGCGCGATCTACGCCGCACGCGGCCACCTCGGCTCGCGCATCCTGGTGACCGTCGTCGCGGCGTCGACCGCGGCCGGCTTCGTGGTGGCCGGGGGTCTGTTCGGTCTGCTGCCGGGGGTGTTCGCGGTCGCCGCGATCTTCCAGCTGTGGAGCCGCGACTCCAACCGCTGGTTCGCCGTGGTCAACGGTCGCGAGGTCTCGCCCGCGCCGGTGGCCCCAGCGCCGCCCCCGGTGCAGGACGCCCAGGACTCCATGCGCGAGGTCGCACCACCGCCCCCCGGCTGGTCGGTGCCGCCCGGAGCGCCTCCGGCCTGGGTGCGGCCGGACGCCCGACCGTCCAGTGTCGGCACCGCGCTGCTCGTCACCGCCATCGCCGCGGCCACCGCGATCGGTGGCAGCCTGCTGTACCTGCTGGTCTATGTGGCGATACCGCACGATCAGATCGTCCAGGCGCAACTCGACTCGTCGTTGAGCGATCTGGTCTCCGTCACGGATGCCGAGATGCGCCAGGCGCTGACCACGACGGCCGTGTTCTGTGCCATCACGGTGGTGCTCGGGGCCGCGGCCCTGCTCGCCGCGTGGTCGTTGAGCCGTCGCGGTGCGGCCGGGCACACCGCTTTGTTCGTGCTCTCCGTCGTCACGATCATCGTCGGCACGATCTCGATCGTGGGCCTGCCGTGGGCCGGCGTCGCCGTGTGGGTCGTGGTGCTCCTCCGCCGTCCGGCGACCCTGCGCTGGCTGTCCGAGAGGCCCTCGTCACACCCGCCGCGCTGAGGTTCGTCGCGGGTATCGGTGCCCGTTAGTGTGGGAGATATGAGCGAGAGCGCAGTCCCGCAGCGTCCGCACGTCGTCGTGGTCGGAGGTGGATTCGGCGGCATCGCCACGGTCCGCAAACTGGCGCGGGCCGATGTCGATGTCACGCTGATCGACCGCCACACGTACAACACGTTCAACCCGCTGCTGTACCAGGTCGCCACTGCGAGCCTGAACCCCGGCGACATCACCTGGTTCCTGCGGGCCATCCGCTCCAAGCAGGACAACGTGCACTTCCTCAAGGGTCAGGTCGACGGCATCGACCACGAGGCCCGCACGATCCACCTCGACGGCGGAAACTCGGTCCAGTTCGACTATCTGGTCATCGGGGTGGGCGTCACGGCCAACTTCTTCGGCATTCCCGGTGCGCCGGAGCACTCGATGCCGTTGTACCGGCGCTCGCAGGCTCTGGCGTTGCGTGATCGCATGTTCGCCGGACTGGAGGACGCGGCGGTCAACGGCCAGGACCGCGACATGCGCATCGTCGTGGTCGGCGGCGGAGCCACGGGCGTCGAGACGGCAGGCGCGTTCGCCGAGCTGCGCAACAACGACATGCCCACGACGTACCCGGAGCTGGATCCCAAGCGCATCCACATCACGCTGGTCGAGATGATGCCGCACGTCCTGGGGCCGTTCCATCCCAAGCTGCGCGACTACGCGAAGAAGTCGCTGGAGAAGCGCGATATCGATCTGCGCCTCGAGACCGCCGTCAAGGAGGTCCGTGCCGACGGGGTGCTGATCGAGAAGGACGGCGAGGCCGAGTTCCTCGAGGCCGGCATCGTCGTGTGGGCCTCGGGCATCACGGCGCACCCGGTCATCAACGACTGGGGTCTCCCGCAGGGCCGTGGCGGTCGCATCGAGGTCGATGGTCACCAGCAGGTGCGCGGACGCGAGAACGTCTTCGCGATCGGCGATGTCTCGGTCGACCCCGACCACCCGCTGCCGCAGCTGGCCCAGCCCGCGATCCAGGGCGGCAAGCACGTCGCGAAGCTCATCAAGGCCGATCTCAAGGGCAAGCGCGCCAAGGTCAAGCCGTTCAAGTACAAGGACAAGGGCACGATGGCCACGATCGGCCGATCGTCGGCGATCGCCGAGATCAAGTTCATGCCGCGGCTCAAGGGCTTCCCGGCGTGGATCATCTGGGTCGGCCTGCATATCGCGACGCTGCTGGGCAATCGCAACCGGTTCGCGACGATGATCAACCTGACCGCCAAGTACCTGACGTGGGGCAGCCACAACGCGATCGTCGGCGAGACACCGCCCATCGCCGCTCAGCGACCCAAGGTCGTCTCGGGTCAGACGGTCAAGCGCAACGCACGCAAGCGCGCCTAAGAGGCCGGACGGATCCCCAGCGCTCCCGACAGCGGGAGCGCCCAGTCGCGCCGGTCGGCGGCCACCGCGGCATCCAGAGCGGCCGCGACGTCCGGCGGGAACGACGCCGGCCGGCGGGATGCGAAGTCCACGTGCACCACGATCGACTCCACGACACAGGCCAGTTGCCGACGCGTGCGATTGACCAGGAGTGCGACCAGGTGGATCACCTTGTCGGCGCGCCCCGCGACGACGACGTGGACGTCGATCTGATCGCCTTCGACGCACTCGGCGAAGTATTTGATGTGCTGTTCGCCGGTGAACGTCGTCATCTGCCGTGTCGAGATATAGGCCTCGTCGATCAGCAGGTCCTGGCGCTGGCGAGCCCACATGGCCTTGCCGGCAAAGCCGAAGTAGTGGCCGATGTTCATGTGGCCGTTCTGATCGAGGTGCTCGGGGCCGACGGGCCGCGACACGAACACGGGGAGAGTCGCCAGTTGCTCGCTGGTGGGCGGTGAGGTCACGCACGTGAGGCTATCGATGCCGCACCACAGCTCTGCCGTCGGTCCGACACGACGGCTCTGCCGTCAATCCAACATCGCGGCGCCGAGGGAGGATTCGGGGACGCCGAATCCCTCGATCAGGGTGAGGGTGTGCGGTCGGAGCTTCTCGAGCAGGTCGTTGACGAGCGACGTGACGGTCTTGGCGCGCTGGTCTGAGATCCGGTTGTGGCCCATGAACCAGGCCAGGTCGCTCTCGATCTCGCTGAGGGCGTACAGGGAGCAGACGTCGCGCAGTAGGTCCTGCGCCTCGGGGTCTTCGCAGCGGGCGATCCCGGCGGTGAACGCCTCGAGGACGACCCGTTGGATGTGGGCGTGTCCGCAGCGGATCACGTGGTCTTGGGCCGCGTTGAACACCGCGAACGCCTGGGCCGGATCGTCGCGGTCGGCCTTCCGTAGACGCCTCGCCGCTGTCTCGACGACATGCTCCTCGCGGTCCTCGAACAGGTTCAGCTGGGTGCCGCGGTCGAGCAGATCGTGCTGGTCGTCGTCCTTGCCGGGCCGGGCGTCGATGAGCCGCTGGATCAGCTGGGCGGCGGCGGTGCGCTCGCGGACGGTGTCGGTGACGGTCGCCGCGACGAACTTGACCATGCCGACGGGGTCGAGGCCGCCGACCTCGCTGGCGTACGACGTCAGCAGCTCCTTGGCGAGCAGTTGCATCAGGACGTGGTTGTCGCCCTCGAATGTGGTGAACACGTCGGTGTCGCCCTTCAGGACCGTCAGACGGTTCTCGGCCATGTAGCCCGCGCCGCCGCACGCTTCGCGTGCCTCCTGGATCGCTCGGGTCGCGTGCCAGGTCTGAGCCGCCTTCAGGCCGGCCGCGCGGCCCTCGAGCTCACGTTGCTGGATCGGATCGGGCTCGTCGGTGATCTGCAGACGATGCATGCGCGCGACCAGCTGGTTCTGTGCGAAGCGGTACGCGTACGACCGGGCGATCAGCGGCAGCAGGCGCCGCTGGTGCATCCGGTAGTCCATCAGCAGGGTCTCCTCGCCCGGCGCGGATCCGTCGAACTGGCGGCGCTGCAGGGCGTAGCGACCGGCGATGCTGAGGGCGACCTCGGTGGCGGCACTGGCGGAGCCGCCGACGCTGACCCGACCGCGAATCAGGGTGCCGAGCATCGTGAAGAAGCGGCGATTGACGTTGTCGATGGGCGAGGAGTACGTGCCGCCCTCGTCGACCTGCCCGTACCGGTTCAGCAGGTTCTCGCGCGGGATGCGCACGTGGTCGAACACGATGCGGCCGTTGTCGACGCCGCCGAGCCCGCCCTTGACGCCGCAGTCGGACGTCGTGACGCCGGGCAGGTCGCGGCCCTCGGCGTCGCGGATCGGCACGACGAAGCAGTGCACGCCATGGCTCTCGCCCTTGGTGACGAGCTGCGCGAAGACGGCCGCGACCGTGGCATGCTGGGCCGCTCCGCCGATGTAGTCCTTGCGGGCCGACGGGGTGGGGGAGTCGATCACGAACTCCTGGGTCGCCGGGTCGTAGGTCGCGGTCGTCTCGAGGCTCTGCACGTCGCTGCCGTGGCCGGTCTCGGTCATGGCGAAGCAGCCGAGCAGGTCGAGGTTGATCAGGTCCTTGACGTACTTCTCGTGATGGCGCTGGGTGCCGAGGTTCGCGATGGCGCCGCCGAACAGACCCCACTGGACGCCGGCCTTGACCATCAGCGACAGGTCGAACTGGGCCAGCATCTCGATACCGGTGACGGCCATGCCCGGATCGCCCGTGCCTCCGGACTCCGCGGTGAACCCGGCGGCCGGGATGCCGGTCGGCACGAGCTTGCGCATCTGGCCGAGCACCCGCTCGCGCGCCTTGTCGATCGTGAGGGACGGGTCATAGAGCAGGTCCATCTCGGCCAGTTCCTTGCGCGACTGCTCGCGCACGTGCCGCCACTTGCCGTCCAGAGCGATCCGCAGTTCCTCAGCCAGCGTCATGTCCCGAGGCTACCCGCGACGCGCAGCGACGCCGGCCGGTCCGGGCGAGGGGAGTCGCAAGTTTCCCACGAGACCCCCTCTTTCTTACGTCGATCACACTTTCCCTGCATTGATAACAGGAAGTTCTGTGTCATCAACGCAGGTTTCGGGGGGTCTCGTGGGAAACCTGAGGTCAGCGGAGGGTGCGGGCGGCGGAGGTCGCGAGTTCGTCGGCGATCTCGTTGTCGGGATCGCCGGCGTGGCCTTTGACCCAGCGCCACTCGACATCGTGGCGCTCGCACTGGGCGATCAGCTCTCGCCAGAGGTCGTCGTTCTTGACCGGCTGCTTGGCCTTCGTCAGCCAGCCGTTGCGCTGCCAGCCGTGCACCCACTGCGTGATGCCGTTGCGCACATAGGTCGAATCGGTCCGCAAGATGACGGTCGAGCGACGCGTCAGGGCCTCGAGTGCCCTGATCGGAGCGGTCAGCTCCATCCGGTTGTTCGTGGTGTCGGGTTCGGCGCCGGACAGCAGCTTCTCGTGATCGCCGTATCTCAGGACCGCGCCCCAGCCGCCGGGCCCCGGATTGCCCAGGCACGCTCCGTCGGTCGAGATGACGACGGGAGGGGCAGCGGGCACGCCCGCAGCCTACGCACGTGCCCGAGCGCCCGGCGACGAGGCCGCGGGACGGCTACAGCCGGTCGTCGGTGCGTCGTGACCCGGCGGTGACGAGAGAGATCAGGACGCCGAGCGCGCCGACTGCCATCAGGATGTAGCCGACCATCGTCAGATCGACGCCCTCGATCCGGTCCGTGACGGCGAACGAGCAGATCGCTCCGAGTGCGAGCAGTGCGAGTGAACCTCCGACGTACATGTCATTTCCTTTCGCAGGTGCGGTTCGGCCCGAGTCCTCAGCTGGGTGGTTCCCACTCGGCCACGTGCCTAATCGCGACCTCTAGGGTGTTGGGGTGACCGATCGCTCGCGTGGACTGCTGGTCGCGGGGACGACCTCGGATGCGGGCAAGAGCATCGTCACCTCGGGCTTGTGCCGGGCCTTCGCGCGTCGGGGCCTGAAGGTCGCGCCGTTCAAGGCGCAGAACATGTCGAACAACTCGATGGTGACGCGCGGTGCTGGATCGACGGGGGGCGCCGAGATCGGTCGAGCGCAATGGATCCAGGCGCTGGCGGCACGCGCCGAGCCCGAGGCGGCGATGAATCCGGTGCTGCTCAAGCCGGGCGGCGACCGCCGCAGTCACGTCGTGGTGATGGGACAGCCCGCCGGCACGATCGATTCGACCGATTTCGTCGGCGGTCGCCGCCACCTCGCCGAGGCCGCCTATGCCGCGTTCGACGATCTGGCCGCGCGGTTCGACCTCGTGGTCTGCGAGGGCGCGGGCAGTCCGGCCGAGATCAACCTGCGGGCCGGCGACTACGTGAACATGGGCCTGGCCCGCCACGCGGACCTGACGACGATCGTCGTGGGCGATATCGACCGCGGCGGCGTGTTCGCCGCGCTCTACGGCACCGTGGCCCTGCTGGAGCCGGCCGATCAACGGCTGGTCGCGGGCTTCGTGATGAACAAGTTCCGCGGCGACCGGAGCCTGCTCGCGCCGGGCGTCGACGAGCTGACCCGCCTCACGGGCCGGCCGACTTTGGGTGTCCTGCCGTGGCATCCCGGCCTGTGGCTGGACTCCGAGGACGCGCTCGATCTCGAAGGCCGTCGGGCCGTCACCGGTTCGGGTGCCCTGCGGGTGGCCGTGGTCCGGCTGCCTCGGGTCAGCAACTTCACCGACGTCGACGCCCTCGGCCTGGAGCCCGGGGTCGACGTGGTCTTCGTCAGTGATCCGCGGGCCCTGGCCGACGCCGATCTCGTGGTCCTGCCCGGCACGCGTGCCACGATCGCCGATCTGGCCTGGCTGCGCGAGCGCGGCCTGGACCGGGCGATCGTCGAGCACGCGGGGCGCGGCGGGGCGGTCCTCGGCATCTGCGGCGGCTTCCAGATGCTGGGTCGCCGTATCGGCGATCCGCAGGGGGTCGAGGGCGAGGTGGGTGCCCAGGTCGACGGGCTGGGCCTGCTCGACGTCGAGACCGTGTTCTCCCCCGACAAGGTCCTGCGGCTGCCTTCGGGCCGGGCGCTCGGTGCCGATGCCTCGGGGTACGAGATCCACCACGGGCGGGTCACGCGAGCCGATGGCGTCGAGGAGTTCCTCGGCGGCGCGCGGTCGGGCCGGGTCTTCGGCACCATGTGGCACGGCAGCCTGGAATCGGACGACCTACGCGCCGCCGTGCTCCGGCTGGTCGACGATGCCTTCGAGCCGTCCGGCGTCGTGTTCGCCGAGGCACGTGAGCGACGGCTCGACCTCCTGGGCGATCTGGTCGAGGAGCACCTCGATGTCGATGCCCTGCTCACCCTGTGCGACGGTCCGCCCGCTGGCCTCCCGTCGATCGGGAAGCACGCATGACGGTCCTGGTGCTCGGCGGCACGAGCGAGGCCCGCGAGCTGGCGGTCCTGTTGCACGACGCGGGCGTGCGGTTCACGAGTTCGCTGGCCGGCCGCGTGGCCGAACCGCGGCTGCCGGTCGGCGACGTACGCGTCGGCGGATTCGGTGGGGTGGCGGGGTTGCGGGCCTATCTCGCCGCCGCGAGGATCGACGCGGTGATCGACGCGACGCATCCGTTCGCGCTCGGCATGTCCCGCAACGCGGCAGCCGCCTGTGCCGCTGACGGTGTGCGGCTGCTGCGGCTCGAGCGGCCCGGCTGGGCCGGCGCACCCGGCTCCGGGGCATGGCACTGGGTCGACACGCACGACGAGGCGGCCGTCCTGGCTGCCGGCCTCGGCGAGCGGCCGTTCCTGACCGTGGGACGACAGTCGCTCGACCGCTTCGTCGGACCCCTGGCGGACCGTGCTGCCCTCGCCCGGGTGGTCGACACGCCGGAGCTGACCCTGCCCGACCGATGGACGCTGCTGCGCAGTCGAGGCCCCTATCGACTCGAGGGCGAGCTGACCCTGATCGCCGAGCACGGTCTCGACGTCCTGGTCACGAAGGACTCGGGCGGCAGCTACACCTGGCCCAAGATGGAGGCGGCCGCCGAGCGTGGTCTGCCGGTCGTCGTCGTGCGCCGCGATCCGGACCCGGACGGCGTCGCGGTCGTCAGCGATCCGCGGTCGGCGGTCGCGTGGCTCGTCGACTGATCACCGCGCATCCCGCGGCGCACACGAGCGCGGCGGCGAGACCGACACGTTGGGCGAGGCGAGCCGTGCGCGGGATGTCGTCGATGCCCGGCGCCCGACCGTCGCCCATGAGCACACGACGCTCGGTGCCGTAGGCGTAGTGGTTGGTGCCGCCCAGGCGGACGCCCAGAGCACCGGCGAACGCCGCCTCCACCGGGCCGGCATTGGGGCTGGGGTGTCCCGGCGCGTCGCGGCGCCATGCCGCGACGGCGGCGCGCGGTCTCGGAGACAGGGCGGCGGCCAGCGCCGCCGTGAGCCGGGCGGGCAGCAGGTTCAGCAGATCGTCGAGGCGGGCCGCGGCCCAGCCGAACCGCTCGTAGCGCTCGCTGCGATGGCCGATCATCGCGTCGAGGGTGTTGGCCGCGCGGTAGGCCAGCAGCCCGGGCACTCCGGCGACGGCCCCGGCGACGAGCGGGCCGACGACGGCATCCGAGGTGTTCTCGGCGACCGACTCGACGGTCGCCCGGGCGATCTCGTCGGCGCCGAGGAGCGAGGTGTCACGACCGACCAGGTGAGTCAGCTGGCGCCGGGCGGCGGGCAGGTCGCCGGCGATCAGTTGACGATGGATCGCCGTGGCCTCCCGGGTCAGGGACCGGCCGCCGACGACGGTCCAGGTCGCGATCGCGGTGCCGGCGAGCGGCCAGCGTCGCCCGATGGCGCGACCGGCGAACCACGACGTTCCGACGAGCGCGACGACGTGGACGACCCCGGCCGCCCGGACGTCGCGATACGTCCGCCGCTCCAGCGCCGTGGCCGCCCGTCCGAACCAGGCGACCGGGTGATGACGCTGCGGATCCCCGAACAGTCGGTCGGCCGCGATCCCGAGCAGCAGGCCGGCCGAACGCGAGCCGTTCACGCGACCCTCCTCGTTCCGAGCGGCGATATCGTGGACCGATGAAGACCCTGGTGACCGGTGGCGTGCGCTCGGGCAAGTCGTTCCACGCCGAGTCGATGCTCGTCGGCGAGCCGTCCGTCACCTACGTGGCGCCCGGTCCCGAGGCCGATCCGCAGAGCGATCCGGAATGGGCAGCCCGGGTCGCGGCGCATCAGGCACGCCGGCCCGGACATTGGCGTACCGCGGAGACCCACGACCTGGCCGATGCCGTCACGCAGGCTGAAGGCGCCGTGCTGATCGACTGCCTCGGCACCTGGCTCACCTCGACCATCGACGAGCTCGACGGCTGGGACAGCACGCTCGAGGACTGGCAGCCGGTGCTGATGCAGCGGCTCGACGAGGCGTGCTCCGCGATCGCCGCACACCCGCACGCGGTGGTCGCGGTGACGAACGAGGTCGGCCTGGGCGTCGTGCCCGAGCATCGCAGCGGCCGGGTGTTCCGCGATCTGCTCGGCCTCGTGAACCAGCGCGTCGCCACCGAGTGCGATGACGTCCTGCTGGTCGTCGCCGGCCGGGTCCTCAAGCTCTGACCCACGCCGCCCAGCGGTCATGACGCGACCAGCAGCGCAGCAGCCAGTGAGATCTCGATCGAGGCACCGAAGACATCGCCCGTGACACCGCCGAACCGGCGCACGCAGTGAGCCACGACGACGGCGACGGTGCCTAGCGCGACCCCGGCGGCCACGAGCCCCCGCCACCAGTCCAGGCCGGCCCAGCCGAACACGCCGGTACTGACCGCGAGCACCACGGTGCAGACGGCCAGCGCCGCCAGGCGGGGCACCGTCTGCGCGAAGTGCGCGGCGAGGCCGTCGCTGCGTGCAGCGCGAACGCCTCGCGCGCACGCGATCGCCAGGGCGCTCCGCGAGACACAGACACATGTGGCGGCGACCCAGGGCCCCCTTTCGTGTACCAGCAGGCTTGCGACGGCAGCGGTCTGCACGCCCAGGGCCAGGACGAGGGCCGCTGCACCCGCCGGTCCGGCCGCGCTGTCCTTCATCACCACGAGCGACCGCTCCGCGTCGTGGCCCGATGTCAGTGCATCGGCGACATCGGACAGGCCGTCGAGGTGTAGCGCTCGCGAGCCGAGCGCGAGGACGGCGATCATCGTGAAGGCCACCGCCAGCGGCGCCCACTCGAGTTCGGTGCCCGCCCAGCCGACCGCGCCGACCAGAGCGGCCAGCGGGAGGACGGCCACGGGCGCCGCGATCATCGCGATGCCCGCCGACCGGCGGTCGACCGTGCGCGGCGATGGCACACGCAGCGTCGTCAGCGTGCCGACCGAGAGCAGGAGCCCGTCGCGAAGTGACCCGCGACCTTCAGACATCGGGCAGCAGATCGGCGAGCAGCGCGACATCGCGCATCAGCAGAGCGGCCGAGCGCACCAGAGGAACCGCGGCCATCGCGCCACTGCCCTCGCCGAGCCGCATGCCTAGATCGAGGATCGGCTCGAGCCCCAGCTTGTCGAGCGCCAGAGCCAGAGCCGGCTCGGTGGAACGATGACCCGCCGCGAACCAGGCGGAGGTGCCGGGCGCCAGGCGGTCGGCCATCAGGCCGGCGGCCACCGAGATGACTCCGTCGAGCAGCACGGGGACACCGGCACGTGCGGCCGCGGCGATGTAGCCGGCCGACGCCGCGATATCGGCACTGCCCAGCGCCGTGAGCGTGTCGACCGGATCGACCACCCGGTCACCGGCACGGTCGAGCGCCGCCTGGACCACGCCGACCTTGTGGCGCAGCGCGGCACCGTCGACCCCTGTGCCTCGGCCCGTGACCTCCGATGCCGGCAGGCCGAGCGACGCGGCGACGAGTGCCGCCGAAGGAGTGGTGTTCCCGATGCCCATGTCGCCGCTGATCAGCAGCTGTGCGCCTGCGGCGATCTCCTCGGCCGCTACCTGTTCGCCAACCGCCAGTGCGCGAGCAGTCTGCTCCGTCGTCAAGGCGTCCTCGGCATCGATGCGGCCCGAGCTCCTGCGGACCTTGAACGCCGTCACCTCGGCGGGGACCTCCAGGTCGGCGTCGACCGCGATGTCGAGCACGCGCACCGGCACACCGTGCTGGGCCGCCAGCACCGAGACGCCGGCCCGGCCGGCGAGGAAGGTGTGCACCATCGCGGCTGTGATCTCCCGCGGATAGGCGGACACGGTGACGCCGTTCTGGATGGGCATCCCCTCGGTGACGCCGTGATCCCCCGCGAAGATCACCGCCCGGACGTGGTCGATC